>Ga0307507_10001953_pt1 | contig 44760 bp, 26 predicted proteins | sample 7_EM_MG_FD_207223 | JGI IMG/M metagenome (GOLD analysis project Ga0307507, IMG submission 207223) | Populus trichocarpa ectomycorrhiza microbial communities from riparian zone in the Pacific Northwest, United States - 7_EM | ecosystem: Host-associated > Plants > Roots > Unclassified | place... | reverse complement strand
GACCGGTGACACTGCCTATATCTAAGATATCGCGATTATTCATTCATATCGCGATATTTTGGTTGGCTTATGAATTGAATACGATATAGGGCCTATTTATTCATTCATTCATCATCGACAACCCTGACCGCCGTCCACGATGTGTCTCAAGTCGATCCAGCTGACCACGTGAAGCTCGAAGACCTCCCCCAACTCTGGACGGAAGACGCCAGCGAACACATGAACGAGCATGGAAGGCGAACATAGCCCAGAGCACGAAACCTGCGCACCTGTCTAGGCATGGTCCTCCGTATGGATGCCGCACGACAGCTCAGGAGACTCGATGCATGGCCCTCCGCACGAGCCTCCGCATAGTCCCGAGCATGGTCCGCCGTTAGGGTCCTGCGGTGGGTCGAAGGAAAAAGGGGGTTGCGGAGGACGTTATCGTTCCAGCGGCCCGCCCGAGGGAGCGGTAGACACAGTGGGCCGGTACGGCGACGGAGCGGCGACGGCGACGATGGTGCGCGGCGCGGCGTCGATGAGCGGTGGCGGACGAGTCTGGGACGGACCTAGGAACGGCGTTGGAGGGGATGCGCGTGCGCGTGTGGCGCAACCGGGCTCTTCGTTTGTGTTCACGTTCTTGGTTGGTTTTGCGGTCCGGATGGTTGTCGTGACTTTCGGGTTTGTTGGTGCTGGGTGTGGGCGAAGAGGGAGCGGGCGAGGGAGCGGGCGGGGCTGAAAGGGGATGTGAAGCGGTAGGTAGGTAGGTCGTGAGGCTGGGGAGGGAGTTAGTTTAGCTGGAGGACAGCGTTTGCTTCTGGCGTGCTGATCGATTGACTTTTACGAGTACATGGTAGAGTAAGGACTGCGTTATCTATATTAAAAGTTAGACTGAATATAAGTAGTGCAAAAGTAGTAGAAATCAGGAAACATGGCTCCTGCCACGATCTCGTGAAAGATAGGGGGTCCTCATCAGCAGCCAGCCCAGACAAGTCAAACACCGGGAATCAACAAAGGCAAAGAATACGTTAAGGACGAAATTACGTGAAACTTCGGATAAAATCAACAAAGTGTGGACCACTCTACGGACTCCTCATTCGCGATGCACGGTCTACCAAACACACAATATACCCTCTTTCCTCGCTAGATGCAAAAGCCCGCTAACCTGGAAAAAAACCCCAAAAAAAGGAGGTAACCCCAACTTTCGAATAATTAAGCCCATATGCAATACCCACCACACATAGGTAAAGCCCAGGCCCTAACCAAGAGAACTAGGAAAACTGACCAATCAAACCAGAGATATCTACTGCAAAAACTTAGCGTAGTCCTAGCCCGTTTCGTGACTTATTCTCCCATTTTCTTTATTTCTTGCTGTGACGCCGGTGGGAAAAGAGTAGAGATTCATGACACCAAAGAAAGAAAAGAACTCGAAATTATGCCAGGGGGATGAGGCCGATGAAGGGGAATGAGCTTATTTACAATAAGGTGCAAAAACGATTAAAGGGCTATAGGTGGATAGGGTTTGCCGGACCAGCGCGCGCAGGAAGGGAGTCGAATGCCGTGGATGATTGGGTGGAGGAAGTAAAGTTTCACATGATGATGGAAGGAGCTGTTTTTTTTATGAATTAGTATCTGAACATGTGAGGTATGCAAGTGAGAACTTACAGTCCACGTTCGCCTTGATGGACTTGTGTGGCAGAACGAAGCCACCGTTAACGTATATTTCATCACCAATGGAGACATCATCTCCCAAAACGGTGACATTCTCCAATCGGGCCCACTTGCCCACGGAGCTGTTCCAGCCGACAATGGTCGACTTAATCCAGGCATGGTCTTTTACTTTGCTGTTCTCGAGGAGAACACATCGCTGCAACCTCACACCGTTGCCAACCACGACGCCAGGCCCAATTGTAACATTGGGACCGATACGGCAGTTCTTGCCAATCTTGGCTGTGGAATCAATAAGCACGTTGCCACCATGCACGAAAGATTCCGATGCTGGCGTAAGCAACTTGGAACCCTTCTTGCTCAGAGATGAGAGGTAAAGGCATGTCCCGGAAAGGAAATCCTTTGGCTGCCCAACGTCCATCCAGAAGCCCTCCAAATCAAATGAGTGCAGTTGCCCATCCTTGCAGATGGCGGGGAAAATCTCCTGCTCAATAGAGGTGGGTCTGAGCTCGATGCGGTTCAATACACTGGGATTCAGGATATAGATACCAGCATTGATACGGTTGCCTACGAATTCGACGGGCTTCTCGACGAAGCGGTCAATTCTTGAGGGGTGGCTAGGCTTGTGAACAACAACACCGTATTTTGAGGGCTCCTCGACCTTGGTGACGATGATTGTGCCCTCCTCACCATGCGACCTGTGGAATTCGGCTAGCTTCTTGAAGGGGTACTCGCAGATGACATCGGAGTTAAGGACGAAGAAGGGAGAGTCGTCTTTGCCGAGGATACCTTCTGCAAGCTTGAGGGGGCCTGCAGTGCCAAGGGGTTCGGTCTCGACGGAGAATTCAATCTTGACATTGTACATCTCTTCATACTGCACAGCACCGACTATTAGTATGTCCCCACACACGCCAATGTCCGGTATCGACTAACTTTCTTCAAGGCCTTTGTCATGATCTCGGGCCTGTAATTTACAGCAAGCACAATGTCGGTGACCCCTGCGGCAGCCAAGCTTTCGACCTGATGCTGGATCATAGGCTTGTTCGCGAACTCGACCAGCGGTTTCGGCAGCGTAAGGGTCTGAGAAGGCGGTCAGTCGGCCATATCGTTGGGCTTTGCATTCCCGGTACTCGAGGATCTTCAGAGACATAGGAGTGCAACGGCGGAGAGGCATACGAGAGGCCGTAGACGGGTTCCAAACCCCCCAACGAGAATGAGAGCTATACAGAGATCATGTTTTAGCGAGAATGCCTAAACTGGTGTTACAACGAGCACGAACCCTTCATGTTGCGAAGCCGAAGTGATGTTTCTGCTTGGGTACCGGGATATGTTCTAGGGCAGCGATTGAGCCTTAGAACAAAAGTGAACAAGTGCTTCTAAGAAACCGAAGGACGGAGCAGAGAGTCGGAGTATATAGGGTACGAGGCTGGTATTGCTGGTGAATGGTGATGTTGAGTCGAGGACAGCTGGCTTCGCAATTTAGCTTTAGAGTTGCTTCACCTTTTTGTCACTAGCGATGCTGAGTGGCACCTAACTGACGAGGCTCCCGTGGCTCCCTATCCACTGCAAGGGCGTCCCCTTGCCGAGATTTGCTAGGACCCCCTTTAAGCTTCACATCCAGCTACCCGCCCAGTAACGCTCCCGTAGCGTCGTATTCCACACCGGGCGTGCCGAATTCATTGGCCGGCACCTATCACGCGGCCATAATTTTTCTCTCGCCTGGTATAAAGACAGCCCTCACTGGGTTCTGCCCAAGTCATGTCACCGCCTCGCGCCAGACTCCTCCCTTAGCTTTCAGCACCTTGCCCATGCGGGATGATGATATGATGAGGCGAAATTGCGGAGAGAAACAGATTTCGTTCGTCACACCGTCAATCAGCGCCATCTTCCATGCGGAGAACCATCAGTTGACCACCGAGTGGCTCAGCTCGCTGGGCTGATGAAATCCCAAGAGCCCCCGCGAATCACCGCGACGACTGACCTGAAGCCCACTGCACATGATCTCCCCCAAGGAATCCAGGCCAAACATTCACGTTTCAGGATCAAATACAATTGTAAATATAATTGCGCGACCCCCAAACTATTTCTCAATTGAACGTGACACCCGATGCCCCAAGGCTCTGGCACAAACCGAATTAAAATCATGCTGATAGGTGCAAAGATCAATTCTTAACTACATCAATGGTTCACAATATCCACAAACCTCATACCACCTCAATGGTATCGGTAAGGTAATACAAACACACCCCTTCCTTGATTCGACAACAAACTACTCCGGCGCATCTCACGATCCCTCACCTTCCCTCACCTTCCATCCCGTCCTCTTCACCAAACCTAAACTCCTGAACCCACGCCCAATTACCCCTCTCATACCTCCACAAGCTCAACCCCACGCATCGCGCGCCTCGTCCTCCACATCCGCCTTATTCATAACCGTCCAATGCGGCCTCCAGCCCCCCCCCCTCGATCCTGCTCACTCAGCCAATCCAGCCATCCACCCCTCAGCGCGTCCCGGATTTGCCGCACCTCCTGAGCGCCCTGCCCGACGCCCGAGGGCGGGCAGGATCTGTGCGAGGCGCGAGCGCGGTAGCGCGTGAAAGAGGGTCAGGTGTGCTTATGTGCGGTTGAGGCGGGGCGGGGAAATGGCGGGAGCGGAGAGCATTGAAGAGGGTCGAGAGGGCGAGGAGGTGGGTTGCGGTTGCGGTGGTGTTGGGCTGTCGCTGCTGTGGCTCGTTGCGGGGCTTGGACCGGTTGCCTGCTGCTGCTGCTGCCGCCACGGAGGAAAGATGTCGAACGGACATTCTTTGACGCTTGATTCGACGTCGACGGATTGTATACGGGATGTAGTAGGATTCGCTTCGTAGCATCACGGGACTCGTTTCGGTATCTCGTCGAAATCTACAAAGTCTATACGTCGTCTCGCGAAATCCATCCGCGTCGCGTTGTCGCGTTTCCCCTAGATATTCACCGCATATACGATATATGCTTCTAATATTTCTATAAATCCGTTGGCCTCTCTGATTCTGGATCTCTCTACGATTGCGAATGCTTGGGTGGACTCGAAAACTCGTTAATTCGATGACCTATCCGATACTTTGTAATCCGCGTAAATATGTATTTCGGAGATCTATATGTATGTTCTTTTCATGCACTCGCAGTGGCATCTGGACGTTGCGGATTCAGCCGAATTCCGAGAGATTTGCGAAATGACCGCTTAGAGCACGCCCGGTACTATGAAGCAGATACCTTTCAATTGATTAAGCTTAGTCCTCGGGTCAAACGTCCTACTTCCTATCTTCAATCTATTCTTCTATAACCATATCCTCGCATTTAGCCCAGCCCATCGGAAACCAGAAGAGCCTCATATACTGGCATACGCCTCATGGAAAACACATGCTTGGACCCTTCTTGATTAATGGGTTTCATACGCCCAGTCATCTTTCTTCACATACTACCCAGCGAAATAAATGGAAGCATTGTCGGAGCAACCGCTCTTCAAAGCCAGAGAGACCTCCGCGGTCTACTGTGGGTATTTTCTCGCCGGCCTCCTTAGCTCACACAGAGTTCTAATCTTTCACGGTCGAAAAGCCCTTCATGCAGGTTCGTGGAATCAGTGGACTCATGGCAAACCGTACGGACATATCACTCCAACCTATGTATTCCCGATACCAAGGCGTATACATCTCAGTTTATATAGGGAGGACCGTCACTTCGGCGGGGTCCATATACCAGATGCCTAAAAACCCCGACCACTGATGATGTTCCTATAGCTACTGCACCCGTGGATCCAGAGCTAACAAGAATTTTGGGCGAAGAGATTTAGGCACGGTCAAGGCAATGGCTAGAATAGTCAGGGGGATTCCACTCGCAAACCCCTTCGTCCACAACCTTCAGGGAAGGCGACTCCTCCGGTCTGGCGGAGCAGTTCATCTTCTCACGAAGTCAGCTGAAGCAGGCGTCTTCACTCCCCGTGCATTCCGTCTCTCCTGATAGGCCAGCCGATTTTGTTGGGCAATTGAGGGCATTCTTCGCGAAAGAGACGAAGAAGAAGCTCCGAGCTGTCGCTGTACTGCCTGAGGGGGACCCTTATTTTAAGTCTCGAACATATAAGGCGTGTAAGGATGGCCTAAGGGAATTACATGAGATACAATCATCACAATCAACCAAGTAATTCACACGATGATGCAACATCTGTGAGAAGCTAATAGGCTGATCCAGAATGCCTGGCTCCCTTTAAAACCCAAAGTAGTCGGTACGAGGAAGTTAGACGCCTAAAATAATTGGAAGTGTGGAGGCTCTCTTTCGATCATGCTCAGCGCTAGGCTCGAGAGAATCCATTCTCAAGTTAATCGAACAAATTGAATTGTCACTTTCACGCATTATCCACCGGGCCTCTCTCCAGTTGGAAGATGGATCCATTCGTATTCAATAAACACCAGCACCCACAGAACGAATGCCATGGAAGGAAGACGAAGGAGGGAGAGGAATAGGAAGAGGAGAAGGAAGAGGGAAAGACGGCCTGCTGGCCACCCAACAAATTCCTACCCATACATTTCGTCTGCCATCTCCGGCCGCCTCAAAAACACTTAGGCCTAGAATCGGCACAATTAGCACCCAAGCCGTTAGAATCTGTCGAACGGACAATCAGGTATGAGAACTCTTGTCTATTAAAGAGGGCTCTAGAAGCTTTCTATATACATAAAATAGGTGGCAAATAGAACGACGACGTAGTCATCATTCAATCAGGAATAGGTAATGGAAACAGGTAATGAGACATTCGACGTAATAGAATAACGACTACGTCGTCATTCAGTCGGGGTAGTGAGACATAAGGTTCTAGGCTTGAAGCCAGTATTAAGAGTGGTAAGGAAATCCGATCCAGTTCGACAGAATCAGAGAGAAAAATACTTACCACCATTTGCGTGGCTATGCAGAACGAATGAATGCACCAATTGAATTGCCATGTTCAGAAGAAGCGCTAGCCATACTTAAGCATTTCAAGAACCAGTACGACAAAGTTTACTAGAACGAGTTCGGCCCGAGGCCGCCAACGCTTAGCCTAGGGCATTTCTCTAACACAATCGAGAAACAAATTTTCGGCAACATTTGTCTATATTGCATCGCTCTCCTTCATGCCTTTTTGTCGAACTCGTGTAGATTGACCTACGAAGAAAAGAGACTATATACACAAGAAGTAAATGAGTCATAGATACCCCTGATCTATACCCTTCTGGGAAGGTAACATCGCTCGGTCGATACTTTTCCAGTCCACCGGGCCTACGAAGTGGCACTGCATCCGGACAACTTTCACCAGGTGAACGAGGTTCCTGTATGTTATGATTACTACCAGTATTGTTCACCAGCCGAAGGAATAGCATACTAACTGACTCCACTGCTATTTAATGACGTGCTAGGATAGTGTATTGTTAATTCAACATCTCCAGTGAATGGAGCCAGACTAACATGGGGACGAGCTTCTAATAACTACCGATAGTGATCTTCCCCAGGGTCCACTGCAAGCTATCGACCCGGCCGGGGATATGATAATAGCCTCACTCGCGATTCAAACAAGGGAAACTTAAAATATTGACATGATCAATTAATATCGTATTCGTATTCCTAATTATTATGTCTGTCCATAACTCATGTACCTAAACCCATATCCTTGACATCAAATCAGATGCTACCCATAACCTGTGAATGCCATGATGTACTTTTCCAAGCCAAAAATGCACGCTATCCGTAAATAAACTCCACCTCTAGAAGCAGAACACAGCAGCGCCAGCAAGCCCAACAAGACCAACCCAGGTCTTCAGAACCTCTTTCTGGGTGGCGGCGCCAGTGTACGTTGGCGCGCCAGTTGGGACAGTAGGATTGATTGAGTATGTGGCAGCGGTTGTCGGGATTGAGACAGAGCCAGTCGAATAGCCAGTCGGCACAACGACTGTCGCATTGCCAGTGGGCACAACAACGGATGTGGTGGGAAGAAGAGAGCTGGTAACGCTCGCGCCGGGGATAGGATACGGTGAGCCGCTATCAGGATACGCAATGCCGTTCCATGAGCATGCAGCATCGCCAGCTACGTCGGAGGTCTGGTAGCAGGGTGCGAAGGGCTTGACGCCTACGGGAGGCACGCCGGCGAGGTTGTCGTTGCAATTGCCTGGCTGGCCGATACCATTGGTGCAGCGGATGATGATGTTTGTCGAGAGGGACTCGCCGGCGCAGTAGTCGCCATTGGGAATTGCGCAGGTGAATGTGCCGTTAGGTTGTCTGATGATAATTAGCCTTCGTTTGAAATCTGCATATCAATGAGGCAGAGCTTACTGTGTGACTTGGCCTTGCACAGCGGCGATGGTTGAGGTAAGGATGACGGCGAATGCTGAGGTTCTCATAGTGACTAATGTTTAAAATAAATGCTTTTGGCAGTGAATGTGATTGATATGTAGCAAAGTCTAAATGACAATGATAGATTTGGTTACTGGGGATGGTAGGGGCTTGAGATTGAGCTTGAGATTGAGATTGAGATTGAGATTGGTACTCCATGCCACCTTTTATATGGCATCGAGCCATCGATGGCTGGCACAGCTCCATTCAAGGTTCTGCCTAGTCTCCACGTTACAGGGTGTGCAGAGAGTCTAGGAAATACCCGCCCCCCCTTTTTACCAGGTCAATGCACTAACGGAGCCCGTCCAACTCGCTCAATTGGAGCGTTCCTGGCTTTGAGTTTCGCTTAGAGGTGCCACCCCGCCATACCCGCCACCATCAATCCAGCCTCCCAAAACATCATCACGCCAGCAACCAGGAGTAACCCAAAAACCAACGTTAAAAACCTTGACTGCTGTTATTTTTAGAGCCAATAATGCTCGCTTCGACGCCGACTGATCGAATGCTTCATCCATCTCTGACGTCGATTATCCGTCCCTTTGCTGAACAAGCGTGATTTCCTTATCACAACAGCCAGGCCAGTAAACAATTAAATCACGACGCTGATGCAACAGTGCATGGGCCTGATAATTGCTCTCTGTAATTTAATTGCAACCAACGGCATCAATTCCAATCGTGTCGAATACTGTGGAAGAGCAATTGGAGATCCGAGCCGCATGTCTTAGGCGGTATGCAGTCTCGGATACTTTGACTGGCAACCGCCAAAGCTACGCACCAATCGATCTGGATCATCGGTCTTCCCCGCATTATGCCCATCAAATCCTTCACATTGGGATTCGTAACGTATGCTTCTCCATCTCATTTCGTTCAAATTACCCCCTGAGTCTAATCTCAGAGACCAATCGCACTCCCCGACACTCTGGGGTACCTTTGAAGGTTTGGAACAAGTTTTCACCTCCTCGTGCACGGGACTCAAAAGGTGGATACGGTTGGCTAAAACAAAATGATCCGAGTCAACCCGAATCATTAACTCCATCTAGCAATATGCGTATGCGCGTATAGTCGTAAAACGCAAGCCCAAAACCTTCCAAAGGCGCCATATACGACAATCGCACAACTCTGCCCAAGCCAGCCCTCTCCAAACCAAGACACCGGAGCCAGCATAATAACCGCACGTACAGCCAGCCCTAAGTTTACTAAAATATAAAAAAAAAAAAAAGAGCTTTGATCATGTCCCTAGGTGAAACTGCCATCCACCGTCCCTCATCATTCTCTCCCTAGCCTCCCTGTCCTTCCGCCTGTCCTCTTCCGTTAGCTGATCAGCACCACTCCAGTTTGCACTACTGGTACGAGGCCTGAACTGCTTGTGTCTGTCCTTGTTTTGGAAAACTTGCTCCATTTGCAATGGAGCGATAGGGCCGAAAACTTGCTCAGGATCAACGAGCTGTTGCTGTGTCAATAGCTCTCGCAAAGCAGGAGAGTTGACCCAAGAAGGTGCCTGAAATTCTGTGTCAGAATCCTCGTCCTCAGAATCAGTGGCGATTTCCGGAAGCGCGATATTCTCGCCATTGGGGTAGTGAGGAGAGGATTTTGTAGCAGTGGTGGGTGCTGCGCTAGGGCCACCACGAGCAGGAGTTTTGTACGTTTGTGCATGATGAGAAGATGAACCTGCTGGTGGATTTGGAGCGTCGGCGAACGGAATCTTTCCATTGGCAAATTTCGCCATCTCATTGGTGTGGCCGGATTTGCCATGCTGAAGGTGGGCATGCGCGGTAGCCGTTTTGAGCATCGTGGAGGTAGACTGAGGTGCCGGCATGTAGCCAGTGGGGAACTTGTTTGGCACGTCCTAAGAGTTGTTAGCTTGGTATTTTATATGGATTTAAGCAGTAATTTACCTTGCGAATATTCGAATGTCGAATTGGAGGTGCCTTCACTGATGGCCTGCTGTTCCCTTGCTCTTCATCCTCATCGATAGTCCTGCGGCGCTTGGCATCGAGCTGCTGGAAGGATGGGCCAGCTCGCTGGATCGCCGAACGCTGTACTGGCTCGTCCTCCTCCGGTTGGAAAACACGCTTTGGCGGTTTAGCAGGGTTTATTTGAGGAACAGAACGCGTTTGTTCTTGCACAGTATGCATCCGCGAGATAGGCCTAGCTGCGCCAAGATCGCCGCGTGGATGGGCTTGGGCCTGCGATTTCTCTTGTTGGAGTGCATTGGCCTATGTCGTTAGTTGTGAATGAGGTAAACAGGTAGCTTGAGAGGCTTACAAGATTATTGTCTAGTCTGCTCTGAGGACGCGCAGCCTGCTGTCGCTGTTTTGCCTCTGCAGCTTGTTTTTGAGCAGCCTTTGCCTTCCTAGCTTCTTGCTCACGTTGCTCAGCCGTTTTTTGCTCTCTCTCGAGGCGTTCCTCCTCCATCTTTTCCGCACGCTTCTGCTCTAGTTCCCGTCTCTTATGCTCTTTCTCCGCGGCTTTGCGCTCTTCCTCTTTCTTCTTGTTGGCTGCGGCTGCAAGTGCCCGGTTCATCCGTGGTGCTAGCGGTTGACTAGAGGTAGAGCTCTTGAAGCTCTCGTTACTTTGTTTAGCGGTAACGCTTTGCTGCTTGGGCTGTTGAGGTTGGGCCACTGGAGCATTCGGTTGCCCGAATCTATTGCCGGTAAGATTGACTCTTATGACAGGTGGCTTAGCCTTAGGCAGAGCGTCTTTTGTTGGCTTTACCAACCTCCTAGCCTCCCTGAGTTTCTGGGTCTGCCCAGTTGGAAGAAGACTCTTCGGAGGTGGCGGTGGCATCTCGTCGGCTGAATTGGCCTGTTCGTCCTGGCTTGCCGTGGCCTCGGTTCTGTTTGCTGCTCCGAATCTGCCTTGGGATTCTTGTGGAACAGAGATTGGCTCTTTTGCAGCGGCTTTGGCCTTTTGAAATTGACTTGCAGCCTTTTGACGTTCCTTCTCTCGCAGCTTCTCCAATCCTTCCTCAACTCGGTGCTTCTCCTTTGCCTCCCTCTCCTTCCTCTTTTCTTCCCTTTCAGAAGAGCTTCTTGTTCTCCTACTCTCAGTCTCTTTTACTGGACTTCCAGGTACTACTGAAACTGGCACTGATTCCTTGACAGTGGATTGAAAGTTGGGATAAAGCGCCGTACCGGCATTACCAGCTCGGCTAGGACTAAACAGTTCATCTAACGAAGGACCTTGAGGTTGAAGCCTCTGGCGGGTTGGGCCTGGTGATAGAGTATCTAATTTTACTTGTGCACTGGTTGCGCTAGAGCCGATAAACTTCTCTTTTGCTGCTTTTAGAGCTGAATAGAGCCTAGCTTTTGATGCACTCAGAGGCCCATCCATATATTTTCTGCCAGCCGGCGAACCAGCTGGTGTTGTTGATTCCAAAACCGTTGATAGGTCTGGGTTGGAAACTGAGATGGCCTTCAGGTTTCCTAGTTCGGGAGCCATAGATGATTTTATGGGTGAAGAAACAGCAGATGCGGACGCAGATTTGCTATGTCCGAACTTCCCAAAAGCTCTGAACGGTGAATTACCCCTGGAAGGGGATTTCGGATCAACGGGATAGGCCCCAGGCTCCAGACCAGCGTTTGCCTTGGCATGGATCTGCTCCATAACCTCGGTCGTGTTACTTTTGGAAAGTTGGGGCCGGGGAGCATTCGTTGCTCCAACAGTGGATTTGATAGGTGCAATCCAGTCATCGTCCTCCGCTTCTGTATCATCACCCAAATGAAGAGCCTGCGGTTCTTTCTGCGGTGGCTGCACGGCCGTGGCTGTAGTCTTTGGTTTCTCGCCTTCAGCAGTCGGTAATTGCGGATAATTAGGTTGTGAGGATGAAATGTTCTGGGAACTGGATTTCGAAGATTCTCGTTCTTTGGATTGACCGAGCATGTTGATGCGCTCGTGCAGTCGTTGAGTAGAGGTTTTATTGTGGATTTTAGTTGTCTTGGACTCCTCTCGTGTCAGTTCCGGCCGAGCATCACTATCAAGGTCCATAGGGTCACCATGATGATTGTCAGTAACTTGAGCATATTGTGATCCACCGAGGCTTTTACCGCCAGTAAACCTTCCAAATTGACTACCACGTGCCTTGGATTGGTCAATGTGACTTGTCCTGGAAACGCGGTTGCCCATGCTCTTCTTGGGTACCAAAGGCTCTCGCGCTGGGAGAGAGGCAAATGTCAAACTGCTCTTCCGCACAAGAGGCTTGACTGGACTGGAAGCATCTGATGGCGATCGAACATCGTCAATATCCATCTGGTTTTGTATATCCTCCGTCTTCTGTATCGCAGAGTCAGGCACCAAGACTGTTTCAGCAGAAATACTGAATTGATCGGATTTAACCTTTGACTTGCTTGCAATAATTTCTATGTGCGAAGTTGATTCACTCGGAAGAAGATTCATCTCTTCATCAGGGATGGTTACATCATCTTCACGCAGGTCTTCTTTCGAAAGATTTTTGCTCCCAAACACTTCTTTAGCCGACACAAAGGACTCCTCAGTAGTCCGCCGCTCTTCCGCTACGGGTTCTTGTGTTGATTGTTCAGTTGCTTGTGTAGATTGCGTGGCTTCTTGGGTGAAAATCTGCGTAAATTCTTGCGTGTCCGGTATTGTCTCTTGAGTTGATTGTGTTGGTTCCGGTGCCTGGTCCCATGCCGGTGGCTTCGCGAAAACAGGCACTTGGTCAACTGCCATCTCGTCTTCACTTGTACCATGATAACCTGAATCCGTGTTTTCTTTTCCAACTCCGGTAGATATTTGTGGGCGGGATGCTGGCGCTGGAGCGTGATTTTCCTGATCTTCGGCTACTTGAAATTGGGCAACACTCTTATAGAATTGAGTCTTTTGTGATGGGCTCGGCGCAAACTGTAGATTTGGCGCAAACACGTCGGTCAAGGGCTACTCTATTGTTAGCATACACTTCTCTTCTGGGATCGTGATAGATTTACTGGGCGAGCTTCAAGAGGGTTCCTCTTCCGCGCTGTCCTTGGTGTTTTTCCGCGTAACTTTCCAGGCGTCTTGAATATGTCTGTAACATTGCTAGCGCACAATAAGTATCCATCATACCTGCATAAAAGGCGCGTCTCCCTACAGTTGATTGTGCGAAAAAATCTCCGCCATGTGCTCATTAAGCCATTCCATTTCATTGCGTATCGAAAATGTGTATTCTTCGACTTCCTGCTCCACGAACTGATTCGCTTGGTGTCTTTCGCTGAGAATCCATTGCGCCGACCCAACAGGTGGCACCTTAGAGCGGAGAGCCATGGCGATATCGTTTGAACGATAACAAAACACGCGTAATCGGTAAAGCCAACGGAAAAATATTATAGAAACTTCGGAAGTAGCTGTTGTCAACTATTCATCGCAGTACTCGAGGTCGTAACCGCTCATATAGCCGGACGAGGGTGGATATTGGCGACGTTGTTGGAGTTGTTATGTCTGGTCGAATGGTTTGTTTGGGGCTGTCGAGTTCGCACTAGTGAGTTAAGTCACGTGTACTTACAGTCGCTTCAGAAAGAGACGATCAAATGTCAGAAACCATGATCAAAAATAGAAATTTGCCGAATCCTCACCTGTTTGAACCCTTTTTCTGTACTCGCGCATGCCACCACCTATCCTCCATGCTAATATATCGCCGTCGCCTATTTTTTGAAGCTATTTAAAGCCTATATTGTTTTCTATTTTAGTTAGCGCTATAACGCACAAGAGGAGAGCTAAAGCACCTAAAAATACTTCTAAAGCGCCTAAAGAGATAGACCTTACTGTTGAACCTATACCACCTATACTAACGCCTTCTACTGTTGTAGCACAGCCCAAATATTATTAAACCTTTATTCTAAATATAATTGTATACGCTAATACCACAAAGATATTTACCAATGTTCTAGCCGTCCCGTTTAGAGCCTTTAAATACTAAGAATTTGTTACTTAAAATACGTATTAAGCTAACGAATATTACGGTCTTCGTTCTTTCCAGCTTAATTAATTAATTACTATTATTGCGTTATCGAATTTAAAGGATCCTATAATACCTAAAGAGGTTAATAATATAGATAAATGACGTAAAGTAGAGGGAATAATAGAGGCACAGTTAAAGTACGTAAGGAGGGTATGGAGGGTTAATCTTATAGTTAAATATAAGGCCGCTACTGCACCTGTTAACGCGTCTACTAATACTAAAGACCCTAATTTTACTACAGCTATTAATATGGTGCTTTAAGTAAGAGGTATTTTAATTAAAGCAGCGGCTAATAAAGAGGTAGAGTTATTTGGTAAGGATTATAAAGGTATAGTGGAGGAAGCTGCTAGTAAAAAGAAGGCGTTAACTACTACTAAAAGGCAGAAAGAGGCTGCTGAATGGCGTAAATATATAGAAGTTAAAAGCAAGCATCTATATACGCTACTTAAACGCCATTGCTGCTTTTAATAGCACTGTAAGAATAGAAAGCATAGTACTATACACTGTCTTAAATTTAACTTAAAGCACTACCTAATACTATTTTACCACTTAAACCGCTGGTTGGAAGCAATAGAATAAAAGAAAGCTATGGTTGATATACTAGATCTGTCCTTACTATTAAAGATTAGGTATAGTTAGTACCTATAGAATAAGGAGGATAAAAAAGATACAAAGGCGTCTTTAGGCAGCTATAAGCACCATTAAGGTAACTCTTATAGTATAGATAAATTAAGCCCTCCCCCCCTAATAACGGCAGCGACAAGAGGCTTATACTATAGTTATATAATTACTAGCTAATCCTATTTAATAAGATCCGATATAAACGTAATTAACGCTTTTAATAAACTAGATGTAACAGTAGAGCTATATACTATAGTAGAACCAGCTGTAGAACTAGTAGATGCTATAATAGTTGCAAAGTGCTATATAGGCAGTACTACCTTCTTCTATATTACTAGCTATTGCCAATAGTTGTTTTATAGTGGATCCTATACTAAATATAAGACCTTTAGTGCCTTCTTTATGGAGCGCCCTATTTAATTCTACTCTATCCTTTAAAACGCCCACTAGTCCTTACCATCTACTCTTAAATATACCTTCTATTAGCCTACTGCCTAGCAGTCCCGCCTATAGTAATATTAAACAATTAGACAGCAAGCTTAGCGCCTTTATTAAATGGCTATAAAGCTGTTATCTAGCTTTTGCCTATACCTTTACTAAAGCGGAGTTAATTTTGGTTAATAAGTACTATACATTTAAGATATTTAAGTATGCGCTGCTTAATAACAATATAGGCTATATAAAGCTATATAGTATTGGCTTAATATATAGGCTTATTAATCGCATAGTAAATAACTTAGAGGACTTTAGAATAGATTGGCGACATTATAGTACTACAGTAGAGGCCTTGCTTAATGTCTTAATTAGTAGACGCTCTATATAATAATAAACTTTATCCTTCCCTTTATTTACTACTTAATTCCTACCTATAAGAAATAGCCTTTTACCCTTTTATTAAATTCTCATTACTCTACTATATGGTTTAAAAAGTCACTAAAGTTATTCTATAGTTTAGCTTTAAATTAATAAGTACGCAGCTACTGCTTTAAGTTATAAAAAGAGGCCTTAATTAGATTAAAATTGGGTAAATAAGGAGGAAGATATTTAAGTCTAACACTAGCAGTATTATAGAGGCGTTAAACTTCCTAGGTTTAAGTAAGCAGCAGTGTTAGCGTGCCTATCCTTTATAGTTACTATATACCTTATTGCGATGGATTAACGTATTATCTATTACTAGAACTAAATAAGGCTATAGATAAGGCTGCATATAAGTAAGAACCTTATTCTTTATCTATTAAATAAATATTAACCTATTAACAGAGCCTTAGTATATTAACTGACTGTGTAACGGAACCTTGTAGCAGGAACTACGGTGGGTTCTATCAATAGGCTGGGTATGTAGGTAAGAACAAAATCAACAACGTAATAATAACTGGTGGAGTAGTTGCCTAATAGATTAACTCTAATTATATTCTGAGATTTACTACAAAGAGAGAACTATCTGGGTAGGGACTGTGGTCCTTTAAATACACAACCGTACTCCTAAGAAATCCCTTCGCTCCGTTTGCTCTATCTGCTTTGTCTGCTCTGTCCCACAGATTATACAGATTATATAGATTACACAGATCATATCACGTGACCTTAGCTACTATTCCTTGTTATATGGTTCCACCGGATCCATCCTGGACCGTGCCTGTATTAACCAACTAGCTTCCTACGACTCTTCTCCAAGTAGTTGTAATATTGTACTTAAAGCGTCCGTAACACTATCTCCCTCCTCTTTATCTTCGTCCTTAAAGATTCCTAACATCTCCAAGTCGTCCACTAGAGGTGTAATGTCTGTTTAATTAGTCTGGTTAATATCTGTACTTATTATACCTAAAGCTCCTTCTTCTTCTTTAACCCTTTGTCGTGCGCGTACGGTTTCCTCCATACTATCGCTAGGTGAGGTAATGCCGTCTCCATGTTCTCGTTATGCAAAAGAGGGGTTAGTTTGTGTCGCGCTAGTGAGTCCTACTGCTCGACAACCTTCCTCTTGTTTAGAGTGCACTAAGGCAAACGTTTATTCGTCTTACAACGTTCGCTCTATCTCTAACGCTAAGTGTGCGCGTCCTATGACTCTTAACAGTCTTTGAGTTCCCTAAGTAACTTATTATAGGGTCTTGTATTTAATCTACCACTGCGAAACTCGACGCTGAGCTCTCCAGTGCCTTAGGCGAGATTCGTCGTCTCCAGGACAAAGACTACGCTCGCGCTGAGCGGGTAAGAGATAAGGAGCGTTATACCCTTAAAGCTTATACCTCTGCTCATGCTCGTCTGCTTCGTCTTGAGAAAGTGCATAAGAAGGTTCGTTCCAAGGAGTAGAAACTAGTTTAATAGGGTTTGTCTAAGCTAGGTAATAAAAGGATTAACTCTCCTCCTATAAGGGAAATAACTCCGAGTAGCTCAGCAATTGCTCCTCTTGGGTCCCCCTTAGGTAACTTATTCTTTAGTAATCCTTTTTTGTTAATACTGCCTGACCTACTTTCTTTTAATACTCTTGTATCTTTCCTATAGCGTTCTCTAGGTTGCTTAGTAGTTCCTAGGTAGTCTTACTATAGCCTATCCACTTTACTTTATACTATATTTCGTTATCTACATCCTTATAACTGATAATCTTTAAAACTTGCTATTCGTCTTCCTCCTATCCTCTGTATGTGTCTGCCTTATAGACTGGCGGCTTAATATTTCTGTGTGCTAGTTCTAGCATTGCGACATGCTGTATAGGGTAGATTTTTATTTTAGCTAGTAGGTTTAACTTATATGTGACTAATAAAATTCTTTGCTTAATTTTAAAGGGTCCTAGTCTAATGTGGTCCAACTTCTTGCTTAATCGTTAACTCTTGAAATTTTTGTATAGTAGCTATACTTTATCCCCCTCCTTAAGATCTGGTCCCTTAGATCTCTTAGTATTGTAGTACCTTTTTATTTGTTCTTATACTAGTTTAGCTGTTTCTTTAAGGTCTATATGAAGATTCATTAACGTCTCCATTCTTTGCTTAGCTATGCTACTCGTCTTTTTTGCTTAATGTGGCGATAATAACGTTCTTGGCTTGTATCCGTAATTCGCCTTAAATAGTAATATTCCTATTCCTTCTTATAGTGTTGTATTGTATGCAAACTGTGTAACTGGTAACAATAATACCTAATTATTCTATGCGTGATTAATATAATGCCTTAGATACTGTTCTAGTGTCTAGTTTAGTCTTTCTATTTATCCGTCCGTCTGCGGATAATACGCTATAGATATTATTGTATAAACCCCTTATTCTGCTAGAAACACTTCCTAAAATGCTGCTATAAATCTTAAATCCCTATCCAATATAATCTTGTTTGGTGCTCTATATCTTGCAAACACTTCTTTTATATAGATTCTAGCGACATCCTCTGCTAATATCTCTTTAGTACATGCTATAAAGTATCCCTACTTTATTAGCTTATCCACTATTACTAAAATCGCGTTATAATCTTGTCCTGTAATAGGATCTCTTAACTTTAGTAACTTAATAATAAAGTCCCATAATATAACCTCCTATAGTCTTTCTAGTATCTTGACAGGTTATAGCCCTCTATATAGCTTATACCTTGTCGGTTTGTTCCTTTGGCAATCTAGATATTCCTTTATAACTTATCTTACTAGTCCCCAGATTTCTTAAACGATGTACTCCTCTTAAAGTCTTAATACTAAGCCTATAGCTCCATTGTGTCCTTATATTATTCCCTTGTAGAATTCCTTAATAAACTCTTCTGTAATAGACTTAGGTATATACGTTGCTTCTCTATTTACGTATTACTCTGAGTCTAGATCCTCTGCCTATACTTCTTAGATCTTCTATATCCACTTACTTTCTAGTGACTTATAGATCTGACTTTCCTTGGTTGCTGTAATCTTTGGATAATTATACCTAATTAATCTATCTTAATCCTTTCGCAATAAAGCTCCTGACAGCTTTTTATCGCTTTATAGTTTAGCCTTCCTGCCTAGAGCATCTGCTCGTGCATTATCTATACCCTTAGTATACTGAATTTCGAAATGGTATTTTGCAAGCATTTCCGCCTACCTAACCTGTCTTTGGTTGAGTTCCTTTGTTATTAGGAATCCTGTAAGGTTCTTATAGTCTATTTTTACTATAAACGGTTTTTCTGTGCCTTGTAAGAATGCTCTCTATTTCTTAAGTGCTGTAACTATACCTAGCAACTCCTTGTTGTAGATATCATAGTTTAACTCTGGTAGTGTCATCTTTTAACTATAATATGCCACTGGGTGCCATCTATTTTAATATTTCTATAGGAAGTACGCTCCTAGTATAAAGTCTAATGCATCTGTTTCTACAACCGTCTCTAGACCTGGTTAATAGATCTTAAGAACTGGCTCTTAAGTAAACAACTCTTTAACTCTCTTAAATAGTGCTTATTGTTCCTTTCCCTATGCCTATAGTTCTTCTTTTTTAATTAACTGTATAAACGGCTTAATATCCTATAACTATTGCGCTATAAACCTTCTACAGTAATTGCAAAACCCTAAGAATGATCTTAACTGTGTAACGTTCTCTGGTTCTTGCCAATTCACTATAGCCTTGATCTTCTTTGGATCTATACTAAGTTGGCCTAGTTTAATGATAAATCTAATAAAATCGGTTTTCCTGGTAAAGAACTTGCATTTCTTAATTGCTACTGGCATCTGTTCTTTCTATAGTCTCTTTAAGACCCACTTAATATATTTTCTATGCTCTTCCTCACTTTCTAAGTAGATAATAATGTTGTTAAGGTATACCATAACAAATTCATCTAGGTGTTCGCCTAATATACTATTAATTCGCTTCTAGAACGTTGCTAGTGCGTTTATAAGCCTAAACTGCATAACTAATAGCTTGTATAGTCCTTCCTTTAACCTAAAGGCTGCCTTCCACTTATCGCCTTCCTTAATTCTGATCTGATGGTACGCCCATCTTAAATCTATCTTTGTAAAGATCTTTACGTTGCCTATTCTGTCTTAGATTTCGCTAATTAAGGGTAAAGGATACCTATCCTTCCTAGTAATGCTATTTAACTGTCTATAGTCTATACACATCCTAAGTTTTCCGTTTTTCTTTAGGATAAATAGTACTGGATATCCTGCTAATAACTGTGACGGTTTAATATATCCCTTTTATAAGTTCTCCTGGACAAACTCCTTAAGCGCTACTAACTCTGTTTTAGTAAGCTTATAGATTGGAAAGAACTTTGGACTTATTCCCTCTTCTAATTCTATCTTATAGTCCTAAGCTGTATACTCTGACAGCTTCTCACTTTTTAGTAACCATAACTTTTTTCCATACTTATAGTATCTCTTTGGTATATAACTTAAGCCTCGCTCAGTCTCTTTGTATATCACTCCGACTTAGTACTATACCAACTTGGTTTACTATTACACTTTACGTCGTTGTATATCCTTAATATCGACTTAACCTATAACCCAATCAATCTTTAGATTATACTTCTGTAACTAAGGCATTCCTAGTATCGCCTTGTCCTATCCCAATGGTAGGATATCAAAAAATATTCTAACTGGTCTCCCTTTAATAGTTATCTAAATAGGTTCTATTTTAAGATTAATAACGCCTCCTCCATAGGCTATCTAATCTCCTAAAATTGTTATAAGTAAATACGGGTATTCCTTCTGTCTGTGTAGTAACCCCATCCTTTCCACTGCCTTTGGTGATATATAGTTCCTTATTACTCCACTATCTACTAACGCTTTGAACTGCTGATCTTGCCACTTAGCTTTTAAATTTAGGTATTGTCCTTAAATTCCTTTAAGGGTTTAAGGCTCTAACACTAGTTCCCTCTGGTTTTATGCGCCTCCCCTTTTCCTAACTATTGGCTACTTAATCCTGCTTGTACTTAGTCCAACTTTAGCCAATACTTAGTTCGTTTCTTTTCCTCTACGTGTTATAAACAAGTGTTCTCTGGGCACTTTTACCACTGTTATCCGTCTAGGTATTCTTCTATAAGGAATCTTCCTAGTTAAAGTGTTAAGTCTCCCTAACCTTGTACTTCTACTGGGTGCCAACTATATATATACTTAGCATTCCTGAACCGCTTTTCCTCTGGTGCCTAATATATCCTTACTAAGTACTTCCAGTTCTTATCTTTTGGTACTCTATGCATATTGCACGTGTTATCTACACAAGCTATCCACGATAGTATATAATATGCTGCGTATTTTGGGTTAACTCTTAGTTTATCTTTATCCTTAAGTTTAAACCTATACCTAGTTGACCTAACCACTAGTATCTCTGCTATAGGTACTAAGATTTGTCGCTTACTTCTCTAGTCCCTAGATCCCTCTTCTAGGTTCCTTAATATTATAATTAACGCTCCTTTAATGTGACTTATGCGTTTCTCTGTAATAGGTTAGTTTTGGACAACTTTTTCGTTTAGCCACATATAAAAATCTTCCTATTTATTATTGTGTCGTTGCCTATACCACTTCCTGTATAACTGGTTTAGTGTGTATGGTCTATCCGTTAGAAAGTACCGTGTTATCACTGCATTATAATATCCTTTGGTATGTCTTTCTTTAAACCTAATTAGAATATCTAGATCCTCTTCTTGTTCTAGTTTATCTAACCATTTTACCCTAGGTGTCCCTGCACTCGGCCTATTAGTAACTCTTTATAGGGGTGCTCTGTCCCTTATACAACCTGGTATAGCTAACCTCTTATCTAGCTTCTGCTCTTGCTATGCGATAATTCTTATTCTAAACTTATTTATAGTTTCTTGTTTTCTGCGTCTTGCAGCTAAATCTTTGTAGTCGTCTTGCTTTTTAATCCTAGTATCAACTATTCAATCTTTAGGCTGAACACTGTGTTTACCTAAAATTGCTAACGTTCTTATTCGTTCCCTGAACTTGTAGTTCTTAAACTTACGTCCTATACTTATTTATTTGTTACTAAACTAAGTTGCTACCCTTTCCCATTGGTTTTCGTCCGTTATGGGTTCTTGGGTGTATCTTATCTCACTTTAAGAATCTTAAGCTTCTCTTATCTCTTCTTGAAAATCTTAAGCCTGTAGCCTTTTACCTTTATTAAGTAATAAGCTAGCACTAGCAGTTGTCTACTTGCTTAGTTTCTTTTAAACGTTGCTCCTATCGTCTTATAAAGCAATGGAAATTGTATCTAACGGTGTTATAATGTCCGTTACTAAACCTTGTTTGGTAATGGTTTTAGTCTCTACTTCTATTTCAACTTCTCCAAGGTCTGCATGCTCCTAGTAAGCTGCCTTTATTGCCTTATTGTCGGTAAATGCTTTGCCTATATCGAATTTATTGTCTTTAATATTTGATCTGCGAGCTGGTTCGCTAGTTCCTTTAAACTTAGATAATAATGGCTCCTATAGCCAATAGCTTGCGCCATACTTAGCGTCCTTATAAATTCGGCATGCGTTGTTGTAACAATACGCAAAACTATTAATTAAACATTCTTTTGTTCCTCGCAGTGCACCATCGTCTCTCTGTGCGTATGTGCTGTCTGCTAGTCTGGTTCCCTTTACCGTGTAGTTACTTTAACCACCTCTATAGTCTCTGGCGAAATAACCCTGTTTTCCGCAATTTATGCAAGCTCTATTTTTAAACCATCTTTTTTGCTATAGAGTCCGCCTAAACGTCTTCTGCTGCTAAGATCCTTGGTTTGGCCTCTACTCCTAGGTCCTTTAATTACTTAATCCTTAACCTCTAGGTTTCTATAGTTTCTTTTCCCATCTTTAGGTTTCTTTGGTACTACTTAGGTCTATTAGCTCTGCGCCATTCTATAGTTTTTAACTCTGTGTCTGTCGTTGCGTACTCTACGCCTTATACAACTATAGAACTCTATCTTGCCCTTTCTTAGCTTGTTCCCTTTAGTAGATCCTATTATTAATCTTTATTAACTGATCTATTAACTCTCTTAGAGTATCCGCATCTTCTATTAGGATGATTGCGTTTTGGACTTTAGCCTTAAGTCCCTGTTTATACTATACTATAAGCGCCCTATTGTTCCACTTAACCTGTGTGGCTAGTGTTTAAAACTGTGTTATATACTTAATTGTTAAAGTGCGTTGTACTAAGTTCTAAAGCTTTCGTTCTGCTGTGGTTGTGGCTTCTGGGTCTTTAAATATCTACGTTAGTCGCTTTACGAACCCGTTCCAACTGGTAAATATATACCGTACATCCTAGTTAGTAGTTGTTATGCCATTGGCCTATATTTCCGTAAGATACGGCTTAAACCACTTAAGTGCCCTCCCCATTAGGAACAATCCTGCATAGGCTACTTAATCTAACGATATTGCTAACTTCGCTCCTTCCTGTACTACTTTAAAGTACATCTGCGTAAGAAATCCTTTGAGCTTTAACTTCTCTCCTAAAAATCGTTTGATTGAAGGTAACTTGATCTTTACTGCTTTAATTCCATTAATGCGTTCTTTGAGTATCCTATTATTATCTTGTAAGTGATTAACTATTTCCTGTAACTGACCTCGCGTAACCACTTGAGAATCCCCCTTGTCCATACTGGTATTACCTGGCCTTAAGGTTATGGCTGTTGCTAACGCTGTCGTAATTAGTGCTGCTCTTGGTGGCATATTGTTCGATCTCTCTGTTTAATACTATAACCTTAGTAGTGAATGTGTAACAGAACCTTGTAGTAAGAACTACAGTGGGTTCTATTAATAGGCTAGGTATATAGGTAAGAATAAAATTAACAACGTAATAATAACTAGTGGAGTAGTTGCCTAATAGATTAACTCTAATTGTATTTTAAGATTTACTACAAAGAGAGAACTATCTGGGTAGGGACTATAGTCCTTTAAATACATAACCGTACTCCTAAGAAATCCCTTCGCTCCGTTTGCTCTGTCTGCTCTGTTTACTCTATCCTATAGATTACACAGATTATATAGATTATACAGATTACATCACATGACCTCGGCTACTATTCCTTGTTATATGGTTCCACCGGATCTATCCTGGACCGTGCCTATATTAACCAACTAGCTTCCTGCGACTCTTCTCTAAGTAGTCGTAACATTGTACTTAAAGCGTCCGTAACAGACTGGGTATATAGCCCTACTAGGTATACACTAGCAGTAAGCTCTATTTTTTTAGATCCTTTTAATTCCAATATTCCTTTAGTAGGCTTATTAATAGGTACCTACCTATACTTCCTATCTATTATCTTCTTATTATAGGCTAACTTATTAACAAAAACAAACTAATTGCGCCTATAGCTATAGGTTTAAACAATCTAGTTATCTCTTAGGCCTAAGTTGCGTTATTATATAATTATCTTTATAACATTTCTACTCTATCTCCTTCGCTTTAATCTAGCCAATAGCATACTTCATGCCACTATTATATTATATTTATTCCCAAGATGTGAATGTGGCTGGCCAAGACAGACACCAAAACACGTAATACTGTTATGCCCCCTACGCACCAACCGAGAAGCAATGCTCTTAGTAGCTAGCACAGAGAACTATAATACACTACTCTTAACACAAAAAGGTCTCAAGGCGGTTACCTAGTGGCTTATTAGCCAAAATATACTAGACCAGTTCTGGGTTGCAAAGGAAATGGTAATAGAAGGCAAAGGGGCGAGTACTAGGCGCCCCTTGATGACTCTACAGTAGTAGAGTTAAGTTTGCGATACTAGCGCGTCCGTAGGCTTGTTACGGCAGCAGTGGTTCCCAAGGAGGTCATAAAGTAAGGTAGTAGAGCACCACAGGTGACTCGCAGGCGCCCCATATGCAAGTCCCAAAAGGCGGGGAGATGGATCACGGGGTTTTCTCATTTTCTCAAATAGAGTTTTCTCCCCACATATAAATAAGGAGTAGTCCGCGTGGGCCCAATAGGGATCCGAATCGGACGTTAAGCAATGAATAATTATTAATTATTATTATATTTATTATATAGAAACCAGAGCATCTCTTTAAAATAGACGTCTAGGCTATATAAGAGGTATTTAAGGAGGCCCTAAGGTACGCGTTAATATATTAATATTAATAATACCTAATATTATATATCTAGAGCCTTATCTATAAGTAGCAGCAGCCTACTACTCGCCTTAATTAGTGGATTAATCTGGCTAAATCTCCTTAAATTTACCCTTTAATGTTAAAGAGTAGGTCGAGGAACGCGGGTCTTAACTTCTATATAGAAATCGTTGTTGCCGAGGTTAATTAGAGCTTATACAATCGACTTCTGTTCAGTCGACCAGGCAGGTTTGCCCATGGCTTTAAATATAAGGTAATAATAAGGTGATGGGTGGTGGCATGCGCGAGTACAGAAAAAGGGTTCAAACAGGTGAGGATTCGGCAAATTTCTATTTTTGATCATGGTTTCTGACATTTGATTGTTTCTTTCTGAAGCGACTGTACCGATGTTGGAATTACAAGGTCATAAGGTCACAGCGGAGGTGTCTTGAGGGTCTAATTGATGATAGAGATGACGCAGACGATGAATATTGATTGATTCATGATGCAGTAGATGCGGTTGATGTCTATGTAGATTGCATGTAGAGCTTGACCTCGCAATGTGTCCAGAGCTTAGTCAGCACCTCATCGCTAATTTATGACAACCGAGATCGCAAAGCCGTGACTTCGAGCTTGGCCTTTCACTCTCAAGAACATCTCCATGAACATGACGAGCTAACGAACATCCCAACAGGTTGCTGACTGCAGATTAGCGGACTATCTATGGGCTATGTATGTCAGTTCCGGAAGAACCCAAATGCCAACGCGTCTCGAGTAGACGCCTCGTTATTTCTACGTATCTGCTAAGCACTAACAACTAAATAGCTATTCAGTAACATTCACAATCTCTAATACTTTTAGTCTTTTTAGAGAAACAATTACCCTTCTATAAATTCTATCTACGGCTGCCACTATAGTCCATTCGCGCAGCTCCGTAGTTCCTAGCTACCTTCCTTCCACCGAAGCCGGTCAGATCTGTAATTCCTTCTGTCTATTCATCCCAGCCAATATTTTCGCTTTCTAAACACTTGTTGAACGGACGATCAGGAATGAGAACTCTGTTTATTAAAGAGGGCTCTAGAAGCTCTCTATATACATAAAATAGGTGGCAAATAGAATGACGACTACGTCGTCATTCAGTCGGTAATTGGTAATGGAAATAGGTAATGAGACATTCGATGAGACATTCGATGAGACATACGATGGTAAGTAGCAAGGTAGTGAGACATAGGGTTCTAGTCTTGAAGACAGTAGTAAGATGGTAGTAAGGAACTCCGATTTAGATCGACGGCACTGAACATGTTAATGATGGTAGCGCGAGGCCTCATTCGAAGGACACTTAAGAAAACATATTATAGTTAAGGCCATTCCAGGGGTCCCAATAATCGATATAATCATAATCGACACCTAGATTTCAATTATCTGATAATTAAGGCCTTCAATTTCAATTATATTATATAAATTATAACCATTATATAATGATTACATAATACACTAAGAAGAAGTTAGTAGAAGCGCTTAAGTATAGGATAAAAGCCTACAGAAGTCTCTACTTACTACTAATTACCACCGCACCTACCAGATTTCTAAAAGAGAAAGTCGGTAATAGACTTCTAGTGTTAGTTATACTCCTATTTATCCTCTAGCAACTTAATTAGGTTATTAACTATATTACCCTCTACCTTATCTAGTCCTTTAATATCCAATACCTTAGCGGCTATATTAATTGTTATAAAGCTACCTGCCTTTACTGCCTAATAAATCTAGCTCTTTAAACACTCTGTTTATTTTACCACCTCTACTCTAAGCCTTAAGCATTACTATAATATTATTTAACGTACACTAGAAAAAACTCGCTTAAATTTAGCTAATATAGTAGGTATAGAGAGAATATTAATAGCTGTCATAGGACACCTCTGTAATACCTTACACACGTCTACCTGTTTCCACTGACGTAGCAAGAAGAGACTAACCAAAAGATAGCAATCTAACGGCAATCTGCCGCATTCTACTATATTCTGCCAAGTCTACTAAATCCTACTAAGTTCTGCCAGGACCAATACTTAAATCCTATTCTACTCCGTGCATATATTAACTAAGCAACTAAACTAATAATATATACCCTTTCTTCCCGTTTTCTTACTTTCTTTTCTTATATAACGTCTTAACTTTATTATATAGTTTATATATATAGCTTAATAATATCTACTTTGTTATATATTATTATTACTTATACTTTATAATACTACGTTGCGTAAACCTTATATACTACCCTCTAAAATATAGAATAACCCTAAAACCCCTATAATAGCCGCCGGTATTATATCCGCACTCTAAAAATAATTAGTAAAGATATAAAAGTCTTTTATAAACGCCCTTATATAGAACTAAGCCACTTTAACTTAATAATAAGCTAAATAAGTGTAATGGGACTAGCCCAGTTACAGTAGGAATGTCTTAGTGAAACACTTAACAGATAACTATATGAAACTGTTCGTAACTATTTATAACTATCTGCAACTATCTGCAACTGTCCGCAATTATCCGCCATAATCTACCATTTTCTACTAAGTTCTACTAACTCAATTAAATTCCACCAAATTCTACTAACGTAATGGAATTTGGTCAGAACTTATTAAAATCCGCGTGGGCTTATGCCCACGCGTCTACTACTAAGACCCTAAATATTTAGTTATAAGTTTCCTATATTCCTTTCTCTTCTTTACGCAACGTCTTGTATTCTATAAGAGCTATATACCTATAGATTTAGATAGAATTTATATTATTCCTTTAAATCTTCCCTAAAGCCTCTTCGCGCCCTTATATTACGTTGTGTTAAAACAACTACTATTAAAATGGCAAACGAACCCAAATCCCTTTTAATAACCATGAGTATTATAACCCTAGTTAGGGAATAGTTAACCATAATGCAACAGTCCTTTACGGAAGCCTTAGCTTAGCAGCGGGCTATACTGGAACCCCACACTAGTAATTAATGGAAGCACTCCATGAAGAACTCCGTAATGTTAAGGCACCTATGTTATAGACTTTAATAATAACACCTATAAACAAGATTAATATAATGGTATTTAAACCTGGCCCGTTAAATAAGAAAACAGAACTAGTAATAGTAGCTTAGCCCATATATATAACAAACCGAATACCTGTTATAAAATCTAAAAAGCTCCCTAATTCTCTAATGTTTAATAGAAACTAAAATAACCTATATCCCTTTGTAACCAAGCTCCGTCTTAAACTCTTAATAAACTATAACTAATACCCTACTAAAGCTAGTAAAATTAGCTATAGAATGTCTTGTTTAAGCAAGGACGCTATATAAACTATAGATCCATTCTTCTATAACAGCACCTTTGCTAATTTTAAAATCTTTATCTCCCTACTAGAACAAATATATAATAACGCCAGCCATAAATATATAGCTGTTACTAAACTTAAAACCCTATAATAACGGAACCAAGAATTTACTAGCTTCTTTTTGGAATTTTTAGGCCTTGTTGGCGAACTAGATTGGAATAAAGCCACTAAAGTTGCTACTCTTTAATAAGCTATTTTGGATAAGATTAAAGCCTAGTTAGTAGGTAGGGAACTGCTAAAAGATCTACCTAAATTCACTATAATATGTTAACAAATTGATAAGGACCTTTGATATAATAAATAGACTCGTTCTCTAAAGCCGACTACGCCTTATATTTAAAACTCTATGAAACTAATATATACCCTAAAACGCGATCCCTCTCTGAACCTAAAAAGTCCTATATATAACCCTATAGACCTTAATACCACTTAATCTTATATACCCTTAGGAACCAATAAATAAAGAACTTCAGCCATAAACAGAGAATACTTTGGATGTAGTAAAAAAGGATATATTTAAAGGAATTGCCGAACTTACTCTTTTAAAAAGGTCCGCCGTGGTTCCTCCTGGACATTAAATCGCACTTATTCTTTAAGCCATACTTATTTCTTAACTTATACTTATTCTATAAATTATACCTAGTTGTTATAAAGTATCTTACCTTTAGTTAACTTGGAAAACAAATCGTCCTAGAGCCAAGTCGCGCCTTAGGATAAGAAGTGGAAGAGCATAAGTGTCTAGGCTCTTCTAGTGCTGATATATAATATAACTCCCTTAATATACTTAGCGAAATTTAAATACTTAAAAAATAGAAGAAGGTATAAATACTAATAGACAGCGGAGCTACTAGCATGGGCTTTATTAATATAAACTACACAAAAACTTAACGCCTAAATTTAAAGAAACTTAATAAGCCCTAAGGCTTATAAGGATTTAATGGCAAGCCCTTGATATATAGTGAACTAACGTACTACACTCTTATAAAGATACAGATAGGCGAATACCTTAAATACGTTTCCTTATTTATAACACCCCTAAAGTATTATAAGGTAATACTTAGACATAGATAGCTAAAACAATATAACCCTTTAATTAGCTGGGTTAAAGAAATACTAAAGTTCCGTATAACCTACTGCTAAAGTTATTACTTAAAACACCACCTGCCCTATAAATATGCACAAGATTATTTAAATTTAAAATAATATAAACTGCCGCTGCTATAGACCCTAAACTAAAATAATAAGGCTATAACTGCTAATTATAGTAAAGAATGCGAAGACGTTACGCTAAAACCTCTTAAAATTCGTATAATATAAGCCGCACCTTTTATTTCGTTAGTAAGAAAATAAGATTATAAAATCTTTGTTATAATAATGGAAGATATTAAGAAAGCGCTAGAACTAAAGTAGTATATTAACCCTTAACCTCTTATACCTAAGGAGTACCACAATCTAATTAATAAGTTTAAAAAACAATTTACAGACCAGCTGCCCCCGCATTAGGATAAACACAATTTTAAGATAGAACTTAAACCTAGTATAATACTAAAGTTCAGTCCACTGTACGGAATGTTATAAGAAGAACTGCTTGTAATATAATAATACCTTAATAAGCATCTAAAAAAAGGATTTATTTACCCTAGTTAATCTCTATTTGCCTCCCCCGTACTATTTATTAAAAAGCCAGAAGGAGGCTTAAGATTCTGTGTTAATTACTAAGCCCTAAATATAATTATGATTTAAAACTAATATCCAATCCCCTTAATCTAAGAGATGCTTAGCCGCCTGGTAAAGGCACAATATTTTATAAAACTTAATATAATCGCTGCCTTTAATCGAATTCACGTCTAAGAAGGAGATGAGAAGTATATAGCCTTTTATATATAATAGGGACTCTTTAAATACCTAGTAATGCTATTTAGTATAAAGAACGGTCCCGGTATGTTTTAGCAATATATTAACAATACGCTTTATAAATTCCTTAATGTATTTGTCACCGTGTATATCAATAATATCTTAATTTACTTATCTTTGCTTTCTAAACATTAAAAACACATCTAAATGGTCCTTAAATATCTGCAAGATACGGGTTTATAATGCAATATTAAGAAATGTAAGTTCTATGCGTCTAAAGTTACGTACCTAGGCCTAATTATATCCTGTAACGGAATTAAAATGGACCCTAAAAAGGTTGCTGTGGTTATAAACTAGGGAAGCCCTAGTAACATATAAGACATTTAAGGATTCCTAGGATTCGCAAATTTCTATTATTAATTTATTAATTAGTTCTTAAAAATTACCTAACCGTTAGTAAACCTAATAAGAAAGAATATAAAATTTAAATAGACTGCTAAATATAAATAAGCTTTTAATAACTTAAAACAATGCTTTATAACCGCTTTAATTCTTACCCACTTTAACCCTAACCTTAAATATATCGTTAAAACAGACTTGTTTAATTATGCCCTAGGGGGAGTGTTATCACAATATAATAAAAACGGTAATCTACGTCTAATAGCCTTTCTCTTTTAAAAGCTCGCCCCTGCCAAATTAAACTATAAGATATATAATAAGGAACTACTTACAATTGTTAGATGCTTTAAACAATAGCGTTTAGAACTTAAAGGATTATTGTTTCTAATACGCGTGTTAACGGACTATAAAAACCTGTAGTACTTTATAACTATAAAGCAGTTAACGCAGCGCCAAATTCATTAGGCCGAATACCTCTTATAATTTAACTTTAAGATTATATACCAACCGGGCAAACTTAATTAGAAGCCTAATACATTAATAAGACAATTATAAGACTTATCTATAAACGCCTCGGATAAATTAATTATAAATTAATTATAGATCTTATTACCCCCTAAACATTTTAAGAAACTACATCCTATATTTCTAAATATAGAACTTAACAGAAACAAATCAGAAATTAATAAATGGGAAATAGAAATTAATAAGCTAATGGAATACGAATATAAGAATAATGTATGGATAGTAAATATAATAAAAGCAATTTGAACAGGAAAATAATAGTATAAAGATATTACACTTGCTATATGCGAAATTTGTAATAATTGACTATACTATTAACAGAAGATGGTAGTCCCGAATTCCAAACCCTTATAATTTAAGATACTTAAATTTGTATATAATTCCCCTATAGTAGGAAATCCTAGCTATGTAAAGACTTATAAAATTATTTAACGAGTATACTACTAGCCTATAATGCACAACTATATACAAAAATACGTTTAAGCATGCAGAACGTGCGTGCGTGGAAAGACCTCTTATATAAAAAAGTAAGGAGTACTTTAACTGTTGCCAATTCTAATGCAAAGATGGCGAGATATCTTAATTAACTTTATAGTTAACTTGCCTAACAGTAACGGGTTTATAAATATTATAGTAGTCGTTGACCATCTTACAAAAATGCGATATATAATTCCTATAGACTTAATTAATGCGATATTAGTAGCTAAATGTTTTGTTAAGTATATCTTTAAGCTATACAGACTTCCTAATACAATAATATCCAACTGTGGAAGCCAGTTTGTTTTAGACTTCTAGCAAGCTTTATATAAATAATTAAGCATTTAAATATAACTCTTAACTGCATTTTATCTAGAGATAAATAGCCAAACTAAAATCGCGAATATAATTATGGAATAATACTTATAAATATACTACTCCTACCTACAAGACGACTAGGAAAAATGGCTGCCTTTGGCTAAGTTTACCGCAAATAATACGATAAACGTATTAACAGGCATGACGCTGTTTTACGCGACCTACGGATAAGACCCTTAACTCGGATTTAAACCACAACCTAAAATTAATATAACAGGACCTATAATTAAACGGATTTAGTTAATTAACGTGCATAACTTCGCTAATTAAATAAAGTAGTTAATAGAACTGGCCGTCGAAATCGGACTCTGCACCTATACGTGGTGACGGCTACGAACCTGGTCTTCGAAGTTCAGATCCAGAGCCAACGCAGAGACGTCGCATAGCGTGCGGACAGGACCTGGTGGTGGTTGTGGGCGTTAAGGGCGGTAGTAAGAAATTTTCGGATGGTAAGATCTTGAAAACCACTACTATTGGCCCTCTACAGTATAATAACTACTACACTGTTCTATCCAGGGCACCTATACGATCTAACATGGATAAGCAGTTTTCAATAACATCCCCAAAAACCCCAATAGAAAGCATCAACGACCTCACATTAACAAATAGATAAGCGCGAACGAACAAATAAACAAGCAAATATATAGCCCCTCCTAACCCCTAGGGCGGTCGCCCGCGGAGCATACAGTCACTTGCCGTACTACCGTAATACTACTAAAAGGCAGCTGGATAACCCTGTACGGTTTTCCTTATCTCCTCTTAACAGAGTGGTGCCCTTAGAGAGGGCCTAGTGACTAGGGCCTAGGCATAAAAGATACCTAGATACACACACACACATCCCGCTTTTGTCTTTTAGTATTAGGATGGTAGAACAGATAAATCCCCCTTACGCCTTTAATAGGCCTTAGGGGGGGGGAGGCAAGGCGTATATAGCAATAGCAATGGTTAATAAGAGATAGTATATAGGGGGTAGTCAAGATACGGGACACAACTACAAGCATACAGCAGTCGATTGGCAAGGCCTAGCTAGGACGTAGTAAACCCTAGCTTTGGATAAGCTAGAGAAGGAAGTAGTGGTTCCCAAGGAGTTTAAAACATCTAAGGAGGAGGACGTAGCTGTAGGCCCGTAGGGCCGCTGCTACGTGCAGGCATGGCAATTCAGGGTTTTTCATCCTACTGAGGTGGCTTATAGGGTTTTTCCCCCCCCAACATATCAGGGGTTTTCTTCCTGTAAATTTACAAGTTTCCCCTGTGTATGGAGTAGTCTGCGTGGGCCGCATAGGATCCGTATCAGACGTTAAGCAATGAATGAATAATAATAGTTAATAGAACTATTATAAAGTAAATTAACGTACGCTTAAATGTTATAGGAATGGCATATAAATAAAGGACAAGCTCCCGCATGGGACTTTAAGGAAGGTAATATGGCCTACCTAAATATATAAAACCTAAAGACTTAACGGCCCTTAAAGAAACTTAATTAGAAGTTCGTGGGCCTATACTAAATTAAGAAGAAACTAAGCCCGTATACCTATAAGCTTAAACTACCAACTAAGATAAAAATACACCTAATATTTTACATAAGCTTATTGCAACCTTTAAAAGATAATCCTATAACTCGCAAAGTGCCGCCGCTACCTCCCATAATTGTTAATAATGGTAACGGTTCTTACTTTATTAACTTAATTAATAATATGCAATGGAAACCATAATCTAAACAATTTAAACTTCTTATTAAGTGGGAAGGATATAAAATATAAACCTGGGAAATCTATAACCAGATTAAGGCCGACGCGCCTACCTTAGTAAAAGAATTCTATAAAGACCATCCTTCGCGGCCTACTCTAGCTGGATGGATATAATATAAAGGTAAACGATTGCCACCTAACATAAATACACGAAACATAATAGCAAGAACTTGAAATATATCACGACGCTTATAACGCGATAAGTTATAAGTTCTTAACTAAATTGAATTATTTTGGACCTTCGGCTAAAGGGGGGGGTACTATAACAGGACTAGCCCAGTTATAGTAGGAATATCTCGGTGAAACACTTAACAGATAACTATATATTGGTCACACAGGGTGACTCACTAATAACGACTACTCGAGTAGGTTACAGTGATGTTGGTTAATATACTTATGTTCTTTATTTGAATGAGGAAGGGCGAGGAGCTTAAAACTCCTCGCCACGCTAGTGCCGCGGCAACACGTGACGACCGCTTGCCTCATTCCCGACACTAGCAACTCTTCTTTTGTGGTTGCCATCTATATATAAATGCTGCTTGACTAGCGTACAAAATATTAATCCTCCTTACTTACTATTGCTATTGTAATATAAGTCTCGTTGTCCCAAAATTTGCCTCTTAATATGTGGCGCTTTCTTGCTTAGGAGTTATGGTTGGACGTCGTGTCAGTGCCGCTAAGGCGCTAGTTATAAGCGAGCTAATAGCGATTTTCTATCCTAGGGATAGAAAATCCTAATTAGCTGGTTAGAATTAGGGTCTGTAGATTTTTATACTCCTACTCCCTTTTAACCTAACCTTTAACTTGTATATGTAAAGTGTTTGTGTTAATAAATGTTTCTAGAGCCTTGTTTAGGTTTACCTTTATTATTATATCTACTAGGTTATCTTAGCTATTAATCTATTAAATCTTAAAGAGTTCTTGCCGTTTATAGGATTGCCGAAGTGCTATAATATTAATTATAAGGCGCTTCTCCTTTGTAGTACTAAGCTTAACTAAACACTTATAGAGGGAGTATAAGTTGGTACACACGATTATAGGGATAATAGGAAGTTTGAGTTAATTTATAATTATTTTTAGGGTAGTTCTAATTGCGACTGCTATATTAACTCCGCTAACTATTCCATATATCTCTAACGCTAGAACACTTTAAGTGATATACTTACTCTTAGTTAAGCTCTAATAGATAAGATTACTATAGATTGTAAAGTTATTCTCTTTAGTAGATTCGTTTGTAATAATAATTTTATATCCTAACTAGGAGCTAAAATCTTTATTATTTATAAACAATCTATTAACAAATACAAAGAGCTTAGCAGTGGGAAGATTAATAGGCATATAGAGTAGTCCCTAATTAAGATGGTTTATTTGCTAGGAAAGACGCTTATTTAGGGTAAGAACGTCGTCCTTAGTTAGTTCCTGGTATTAGGCAGCAATAGAGAGATTAAAGAAAGCCTTGGGTTAATAGATAGAAGTAATATATACTCTACAAGCGCGTTACTCCATGTATCCTTGCTTTGGAGAATTAATGTTAATAATATTAATCTTCTTACCTTAGCCCTTTTAGCGCAACGCAATGGAATCCTTATTCCTAGAGAGGATGCATCTATTAAAGAGTAATAGTATTATTAAATTAAGCTTTTCCTTTAGCTTTGCTATAAGATTTGCCTTTACTAGCTTATCTTCTTTAAGAGCTGAAAATTGGTTATCTCCTAAGATAGTTATATTATTAGTTTACATGCCAATAATTCTAAATGGAGTTCCCATAGTTATAATAAGGAAGTAGGGGTTAAATATAGAAGTAGTTATTAAAAGCTTCTCTTTATAGTGCTTGCTATAGGTAGCTCACTAGTAAGTTCCTGCCTCTGCGATTCTATATAATGGCTTAAGTATAACTATAATTGTATCTTTGGGATATTAGTGGCAAATTTACTCTAGAAGGTATACTAGTATTAAGCGCTAAAGGCGCGTTTCTAATTAGGTATAGGCCTAAGTAATATCTTATAAATAAACCACTATTCTATTCTTTATTAAGGAGGGAGCTAGTGCAATAATAACTCGCTAATTAGCTTGTTAAATTATAAGGGATTATATAAGGATTACTTCCTTACTATTATTGTTATAGCCTTAAATAACCAGCCTTAACTTCTTAAATGGGGTATTAGTAGCTTTACCTTTAATCTTATTAACTATTCTTAACTTAAATATACGGACTCTATTGAACTTAGTAGGGTTATATTTCTTGAATTTAAAGACTTCTCTTATAATGAGACCGTTGATCTCCTACTTGTTAGATACTTGGAAAGGGGCTCCTAGAGTTATAATACGGCCTTCCTTTTAGAGCTATTTTGCGAGCTTAAAGTTAGCCCTCTCTTTAGCTGTTATAAAGGCCATTAATAACTCGTCTCTACTCTTAATAGCGGTAACAAATTTCTCTTTAAAATTAATAAGATATTGGCGATTTTGTGATCCTTTTAGGTGACCTCTACCGCGTTATAGTTGCGGCATATCTACTACAATTATATTAGAATTGTAGTCGCCTTCTAGAGTATATTAATTGTAGTTCTCCTCTAGGGTATCTTTTAGGGTATCCTATAAAGGCTTAAAACTGTTATCTTTATAGTAAGGCTTAATAATAGTTAAACGGAATTAAGTGGGTCCGTAAGGCATCTAAATAGTGCAAGTTTAACTATTAATTATAATAAGTTAATATGGGCCTAACTATCCTCCCTTTTTACGCCATATGTATACCTTAGACTAGAGTGGCAGATTAAGCATAGTTAAGGTATTTAGGCTATTTCTTATTCCTAGTGCGTTGTTAACCTGGCGTGTGGCGTAGAGATATTGGACCTCCTTTGTTACCTTATAAATAACCTTAGCTCATTACATAATAGAGGGAGATAGTAGAGAATTGTTAGTTATTTAAGGGTAGGCGCCAAAGACTAGTAATATAGGTACGAGTCTATCTAGGCTAGCGGAATTGTTAATGGCTTTAACAGCTATTTGCAAGGTAAGTTCTTTACTAGCGTCCTCTAGTTCTAAAGAAATAATCTTATATACGCGGCATAATGGCGTGTAATATCGCTCCACTTTTCTAATACTATTATGTGCCTTAATAGGGACTTCTTGAATTACCGTTGGACAAAGGAAAGGAGCTCTTGCTGCACCCGGCCTAAAAAGACCAAAACCAACCAAAAGAACCCTGAAAATCACCCAGAGAATCCCCCTAAGATGCATGCATCGCAGGGGAGGCACACGTCAAACGACGGTGGTTCGCACTTGCGCACGACCGCCAGAACCACGCCTAGCAATGGCCCTCCACAACAAAGACGGGCGAATACCACACCACAAAGCAGAAATACCTCTATTAAGAAAGCATCTGATAAAATATAAAGCCTATTAGACGCATCTAGTATCTAGAATTATAGGGGAGTAACTATTAGCTATAATAAACTAATGCAGCTAGCAGAATAGCTCCGCTAGTTTAGTAAACCTTAGGCGCCCCTTTAGCAAACCCTTAATTAAATCCTTTAATAGCTAAGCAAAATTAAAAACAAATAAAAACCCCCTTTACCAGCAAACCGCACCTAGGCCGCCGTAGCTGTGCTTCTATAGCATAGGGAACCTACCCCCTATAAAACAACAACTAGGCATATAATTATAATACGACTAAATATAGAAAAAGTAGAGGGGCTTAGGGGATAGTTAGAAATAGAAGTCCTTATAGAGATTTATAAAGAGGTTTATAATACTATTATAGTCTAACACCTTAGGAGCAGAGACATTAGAGTTACCCTAAAGGACTAATAGGCAAAGGAACGAGCCGTAAGTGTAGGGGATAGGCTAGGTAAACGTATTGGCATAAAAGTACTCTGTAAAGATTACCTAGTTAAAGTCCTAGCGGTTCCCATAAGCCTTAGGGTAGAAAAGGGACGCCAGGTAGATAATACAGCAATTATATAGGAGATAGTAAGATAAACGGAACGCCTTATTTTAGGACTTAAGATCACCTAAATCTAATAGCTTTAATAGGAAAATGCAAACTAAGTATACAACAAGAACAACAAGAGGATATAAGGGTCGCTAGAGACTCGCTAGGGAGATACTAGACAAATACATAGCTCCCTTATCGTTAGCATATATATACTAGGAATGCAAAAACTCCTTATCCAAAAAGGAATAATTATAAATGGCCTTATATACAACACAAGACTCTATAACCACAGACTACGCCTAGAACAATGCTATCGCTACGCATAATAGGGACACACCCAAACCATATACGCAGCACAGGTGTGCTGCGGCCACTATATAGGCCCCTATAATATAAGACACTACTTAAACCAAGACTAAATAAAATGCGCAAACTGCCACCAAAGCACATATAAGGCGTGGGAGAGAGAAGACTGCATTAAATATAGGAGACGGAAGGCAAGGGCTTAACAGCTACGGGAATAACTGCACGCTAGGTTATACAAATAGAAATAATAGGCAATAAGCTAGGGGGACGTAGGTGCCTTCCTAGCGTTTCCTACCTTTAGTAATAGGGGGCTAGGCCAGCCATCCCAAGCCTTAACGGGCTAAAAGTGGCGCCGCGCAATATCACCAGACTGAATAGGGACACAAGGGTTACAGGGGACATAAGGGTCACAGGGTATACAAGGGAGAGAACGCCCCGTAGGAAGACCCCTATAGACATTTACAGCAAGCTTAAGACCAGGATAATTAAGAATTAGACTTAACGCAGCAAATATAACATTCACAGCCGACCCATAAAGGGCATACAGCCGACTAGTAAGATTAGGGGAAGAACCGGAGATAATAATAAATTTAGATATAAAAGCGCTAGTAGGAATACAAGACACGGGAATAAAAAGCTCTATATAAAATAAGTAGCAACTAGGGTGTAGATACAAGAGACAGAAGTTCTAAATATTGTAAAGAAAGTGGAAATAGAAGAAGCGAGGAACGAAGGAGAGACGAAGGACCCTTACTAGGGGTCCGCCACCTATCTATTATACAGTATAACTGCGGCAATACAAACCACCGTCTCGCAAGGCCCCTACTAGACAGTTTAGACCCAGAGAAACACTATATCCTTGCTATATAAGAGCCGTATTATAATACCTACACACAATTAATATACTGCCCCTAAGGATTCCAGCTCCTATACAAACCAAAAGCAGCTACACGCGTATGCTTTATAATTAGCAAGGCTATTAGCCTATCCTTATAGTTATAGCAGGCAATCAACCTAGATATTACAGTTATAATAATCCAGATATATAGGGGACCAGTATAAATTATTAATGTGTATAACCCTAGGGTCGAAGGCGTCCCACAAATAGAGAATATTATATCGGTAATAAGCTTACTGGAAACCAAAGGCACAGAGTCTATTCTATTAGGAGACATAAACCTCCACTACCTATAATAGGGAGGTATCCATATTGCTACTAACTAATAGATAGAGTGCCTACTAAGAGCTATAGATATCTAGGGCCTTAAGCTAGCTACCCCCCCAGGAGCAATTATATGGCAATAAGGCACCGCCAGAAGTATAATTGACCTTATATTTATAGACGAAGGCCTATACCAGAGACTTAAAAGGTGCAACCCTAAAGAAGAATGGGCACTTGCCTTAGACTATATCCCTATCCAGATATAACTAGATTTAGATATTAAGGCGCAACTAAATAGTAAAAGATACGCAATAAGGAAGCTTAAGACAGATAGTTTCCTTAGTATAGTTAAACAATAACTTTAAAACCTAGAAGAAATCTACCCAATACTAAACAAGCGAGGCTTATTAGCTACCCCTAAGGAAATTAACCAAAGATTAGAAAGGATCCAGGCAGCAATTAAAAATAGGCTGGAAGAGCACTGCCTAGTCTCAAAACTGGGCCCCTATACGCGATATACGTGGTCCGTATAATGCGCGGTTCTTATTGCTAGCTAATAACAAGTAAGAAGGAAATACACAAGCAGCCATAACCCTAAAGATAAGAGATGATATAAAGACATAAGAAACTAGTTAAAGAATACCCTAAAAAAAGAAGTAAGGAACAACTGGAGATAGTTTATAAATAAGTATACTTCTAACCCGAGCCTCCCCTATAACAAGGGCCTTTGGGCTATGGCAAAATAGTTAAAGAAAAAGGTAGGGCGCCTAGTAGAAGATCTATACCTACTACCCCTATAAAGAGCAGGGGAAACACAGGCCACTAATAACAATAATAAGAAGGTAAAGATCCTTATAGAAAGGTTCTTCCCCTAACCGGCTCTAGCAGACCTCAGTAATATTACAGGTAAAACACCGGTAACTCGCCTGCGGGTCAACAGCGACATAATAATAGAGGAAATGGCTAGAACTATTAGCCGCCTTTTAAACAATATAGTACTAGGACTAGATGGAATTCTAAATAAGGCCTTAAAAACCTGTGGACCACTTATAGCACCTTAGCTTGCAGATATAGCTAAAGTATGCTTTGCTATAGGCTACTACCTACAACTCAGAAGATCTATAACGATGGTTATCCTATAAAAAGAAGGCAAAGTAGATTACTTAATCCCAGGAAGCTACCGCCCTATTGCCTTAGAAAACACCCTTAGTAAAATCTTAGAAAGGGTAATAGCGGACTATATAGCAGATACGGCTAAGGAACACGCCCTATTACCATAAAGTTAAATGGGGGCAAGAAAGAACCGCTTAACACTATTAGCACTTACGCTACTCGCTACCACTATTAAGTCTGCATGGGCGATGCAAAGGGACTTCGTAGTATTAATGCTTAGCTTAAATATTAGTGGTGCCTATAATAACGTACCCTATAAGCGCCTCCTATATATCCTTAGGGCAAAGGGCTTTCTAGAATGGATTATACAATTTATTTAAGGGTTTACAGGCTAGAAAGAAACATTACTAGTCTTTAGCGGATACCAGAGCCCCCCTATTGCAGTTATAATAGGAATACCACAAGGATCACCCCTCTCGCCTATACTCTTCCTTTTCTTTATAAGCAACCTACTTAACTCCTTTAAGGAAGGGGCGACCTAGGGGATAGGCTTTGTTAATAACATAAACCTAATTACATACGGCCTAATAGCCGCAGAGAATTATAGAATACTAGAGAAAGCCTATAACACCTATATAGAATAGGCAAGACAACACAGAGTCTAATTCTTACTAGAGAAATACCAGCTAATTTACTTTATAAGAAAACGCAACCAATCTATAGATCTCTAGTATGCAATTTATATTTAAGGCTTTAGGGGTTAACTAGTTTAAGGCCTAAGGGTATTAGGAGTATGGGTAGATAGCAAGCTCCGGTAAAGCGCATATGCGTTATAAGCGGCCCATAAGGGCCAAGTACAGTATATCACAATGTCCAGGATTGTTAATTCTATATAGGGTCCATACTTCCAGAGGTCACGCCTACTATATATAGCAGTTGTCCGGCTAACCATAACGTATAGATCCAGTATTTGGGCCATAGGAGAATCTAAGAAAGGCCCCCCTAAATCACTCCTTAAACTACTCTAAAAGGTCTAAACAGCTTGTCTCTAGAGTATAACAGGCGGGTATAAGCGAATGGCTATAGCACTGCTTAAGAAGGAAGCTAATATCCCCCCCCTATAATTATATATTAAAGCCGCTGCAATGCAAAGGGTGTAAAGGGAGCGCAACTCTAATATTATAAAGTATATTAAGACACGCCTAAATAAACTATAGAGTGACCTTAGGGTGCCCTATAGGAAAACAAACTAATAATCCTAAAGTAGGGAAGATATGTTAGAGAAACAGGTAAAGAAAGTAGAAGAAAAATAGTGCCGTGTTAGGGCCTAGGCCCATATAGAGGAGGAAGGGAGACGCGTAAGAGATTAGCAAAAACAACAGTAAGAGAGAGAAAGGAGCTAAAGTAGAGTATAAAAGAGCACTGGAAAACCATCTACCATAATATAACACTAGTTAGACTAACACTGGAGAGGCACATAGGAGTTAAAGATATAGAGGCTATCTTAGGCAAGAGGAACCTAAGCCATAGTATAGTTAATGCCATGGGGGGTAAACACCTAAGGGCTCCAAGAAGGCCTAATAAAGGCGGAAAATATAATAGCAACACTCTTAAGAATAGGAATAATAGGACTAAAAGATTAGCTCTACTAGGTGGGTATCTTAGTAGGTAGCCTAAAATGCAAATGTGGCTGGCTAAGACAGATACCAAAATACGTAATACTGCTATGCCCCCTACGCACTAACCAAGAAGTAATACTTTTAGTAGCTAGCACAGAGAACTATAATATACTACTCTTAATATAAAAAGGTCTTAAGGCGGTTACCTAGTGGCTTATTAACTAAAATGTACTAGACCAGTTCTAGGTTGTAAAGGAAATAGTAATAGAAGGCAAAGGGGCAAGTACTAGGCGCCCCTTAATAACTCTATAGTAGTAGAGTTAAGTTTGCAATACTAGCGCATCTATAGGCTTGTTACGGCAGCAGTGGTTCCTAAGGAGGTCATAAAGTAAGGTAGTAGAGCACTATAGGTAACTTATAGGCGCCCTATATACAAGTCCTAAAAGGCGGGGAGATGGATTATAGGGTTTTCTTATTTTCTCAAATAGAGTTTTCTCCCTATATGTAAATAAGGAGTAGTCCGCGTGGGCCCAATAGGGATCCAAATCAGACGTTAAGCAATAAATAATTATTAATAGGGACTTCTTTAACCTTAATTACTATTGCCTTTATCTATTATTAAAACTCTATAAATAAGAAGTTCTTTCCTATATTATAGATGATTTAATTAGGGGGTCCTAGGTAGATATTAATTTAGTATAATTAAAGGGTATCCTATGCGTTCCTAGCTAATATATCCTTTAAGAAACGTGCGGCTTAAAAGGAGGTTGAGAAGTTAATAACTTAGAGTACTAGCTTACCGCTAAGATATATAACGTCAACGATAATATAGAAGTTAAAGTTGTAGTTATCTTTAAGGGTGAACTTAAATTGGCTAGGGGACTTTTGGTTTATTTAGTAGTAATAGCAGTACTTTATAAAATGCTTAATTGCCTTAACCTTGACTTTATAGCCTGCTTACTAAAGAACCCTAAGTAATTAATAAACAGATAGGTGGCCAAAACGACGGTATAGTTGGCGTAACTCTAACTTAGTTAAGTAGCTTTAAACAACACTCTTTTCTAGTTAATAAAGGAGCAACTAGGGGTAACCCTACTTGCGCATAACAGGTACCTAATTATCTCCCTAAATAAGTATATTCTTAAGGTTATTAAGCTTAACGCCTAATTTATCTATATCTTTAATATAAAATAGAAACGGGGTGTTCGTAGGAACAATATAGAAAGCAATATACCCTAAGGGGGTTTAGACCCTAATTATGCTAAAAGAGATTATAGTACCCTTGCTAAAACAAATCATATATTAGCCTACTATTAATTGGTTAATCTAAACAGAGCTATTAAGCTACTAAAGAGCTCGAACTTAAGGTTCTCCTACTATAAATACTCCTACGGCTCTAGTATCTAGCATAATACTATAAAAGACGTTCGCCAAGTATCTATTATTAAAGGAGAACGCGGAACTCTCCTTTAGCTTATTAAAGATATCTAACTTTATAATAGCATGGAGCGTAGATTGGTTATTAAGAACAGTAATGGTTTGTATACTATCTACCTCACCATACTTAGTAAAGTATTAGTTAGGAGAGTAGTCCTTAATTTCTATATCTATAAGGAGCTGTTCGGCCTTATTAACCTCACCCTTAAGATCTTCTACGCCTTTATATTAAACCAGGAAGCTTTAGAAGTAGGCCATAATAACCTTATAATTTCCAACATTTCTTACACTCTGGCGAAACTTGTTATATACCTCCTTTCGCTTATTAAAAGAATACCTAGTTAACTAGCAATTCAGTTTCTTATAAATATAGCACTTTTTCTAATAATCACTTCGGAATAAACCTCTATAAGGACCTCCACCTTTGCCTTATAGTTGTTAATTATACCCTCTGCCGTATTGCCTACCACGGCTACTATATATTCAATTAGTCCAGTTATAATTATATTAGTCAGGCGGGTCAATTAAAGTAGGTTAGAGTTGGGCGTTAAATTGCTATACTTCTTAAGAGCGTAGAGCGGTGCTAATAAAAGATCTTAATTAAGCACACACTCCTTTATAAGTATTTACAGGATTAAAGAGAGTAAGGTTACATTCTTTAACGCCTTAGTATGCGCTAATAACTTAATCACGTAGGCTAAAATCCTTTTAATATAATTTAGATAAACCACGCTAAATTATCTAAAGTTAATTAAAGAGCTTTTAAAGATAATTAAGCCAAGGGACACCTAGGTTTATAGCAATAATCCTTAAAAAGATAGTCTATCGGGAATGAGGCAAGCTGCCGTCACGCTAGGTATGTTGCCGTCACGTACTAACGTGGCCCTAGCGTGGTAAGAAACCTTAAGTTCCTTACCCCTTTCCTCATTCCTATTAAAAAAGAATTAACAATTATTATACTATCTACAAACCGTAGCTACGTAATATCCCCTTATATAACCAACACTAATTAGTGGTTAACTTCACTGTTATACTACAGAACAGCAAGGTTTCCATTAAAAAGAGACGAGCCACTGTACCAGTGCTACTCGTGCTAGAGGAAGCTATCTTTTAAGGTTAAAACTAGTCCTAAACCTTAAATAAAACTCTTCCACAAATCTAAGGATCTAAAAGGCTAGAACTGGTCCTAAGCCTTTCTAAGATTACAAATTCTTGCGTCCATTACGCAGAACAACACGCTTTATAAGTCTTCGCAATTTAAGGCCAGAACTGGTCCTGAGCCCTATAACCACAAATATACGTCATAAACGCGTACCAAACGACAAACGCGTACTAAATAATAAATACACATTACGAACGCGTACCAAACAATAATCCCTATACTAATAACACTTCCCTCCCTCTAAAAACATGGCTACGCCTACTTTAAATAACTGGAAAGACTCCTTACCACCAGGGGTAGCTAAGCACGCGAAACTTATTAATAAAGATTGGGACGAATTCGCCTTTAATACAATAACTTATACTATAAAACAAGTTAACGGCTTTCTCCTACACCATATTATATTCTACCAAAATAGATACTATGCCAATTTATAACTATGGGAGTATTTTAGGGAGGATTTTATAGGATAGACTGCTGATACCTAGGTACTTAGCAACGTTAATATTGTTTGGGATTTTTAAGACTTCCTTTATAGGAATAGGGTATATATTACTAAGAACGGTAACCCAATTGCTAGTAATATTTAGGCCGTTATTACTAGTATAGAAGAACTAATATGGACGGAAGCTGAGATTATATATTAACTACGGAAACCTAAAAACAACCTATATTCTTTAGAAGGCAACTTTAATTTGTATTA
>Ga0307507_10001952_pt1 | contig 44765 bp, 39 predicted proteins | sample 7_EM_MG_FD_207223 | JGI IMG/M metagenome (GOLD analysis project Ga0307507, IMG submission 207223) | Populus trichocarpa ectomycorrhiza microbial communities from riparian zone in the Pacific Northwest, United States - 7_EM | ecosystem: Host-associated > Plants > Roots > Unclassified | place... | reverse complement strand
CCAGGCAGCGGTAGGGAATAGTTGGGGGAGCAAAGAAATAATGGCACTCCTACTCGATCGAAAAGGGGGCGACGTCCCAATCACTAAAGGGGTGGTCCAGGCAGCGGCGGGGAATTAGGTAGAAGGCAAAGAAGTAATGGCACTCCTGCTCGATCGAAGAGGGGGCGATGTCCCAATCACTAAAGGGGTGGTCCAGGCAGCGGTGGGGAATTTGATGGGGGGCAAAGAAGTAATGGCACTCCTGCTCGATTGAAGAGGGGGCGACGTCCCAATCACTAAAGGGGTGGTCCAGACAGCGGCGAGGAATTTGACGGGGGGCAAAGAAGTAATGGCACTCCTGCTTGATTGAAGAGGGGGCGACGTCCCAATTACTGAAAGGGTGGAGGTCCAGATAGCAAGGAAATTTGGCAAAGAAGTAATGGCACTCCTGCTCGATCGAAGAGGGGACGACGTCCCAATTACTAAAGGGGTAACAAATCTTGATTTCGGTGGAGGAGACTAAATAAAGTTTAGTCAACTCGGACTTAAAACTCCGCCCCTCTGACCGAAATCAGGTAACTGTGATGTAATGCACACTCTATAATTAGGACTTCTAGTACTAACACTAGTAGTAGTAGTAAGTTCTTTAATTAACATCTGATACGGATCCTATCTAGGCCCACGCAGACTACTCTATATATAAGGGAAACTTATAAATTAACAGGAAGAAAACCCTCGTTAATGTAGGGGACGGAAAAACCCTATAAGCTACCTTAGTAGGATGAAAAACCTCTGCTTTGCTATGTCTGTCTGTAGCAGCGGCCCTGCGGGCCTATAGATACGTCCTGTACTTCTTGGATGTTTAAACTCCTTAGAAACCACTGCTTTCTTTTTTAGCTTATTTAAACTAGGGTTTACTACGTCCTAGCTAGGCCTTGCCAATTAATTGCCGCATGCTTTATATTCCATATCTTAATTATCCCCTATATGCTATCTCTTGTAGACTATTACCATATACGCCATGCCTCCCCCCTTTAAGGCCTATTAAAGGCGTAAGGGGGATTTATTTGTTTTAACTACTGTCCTAATACTAAAAGGCAAGCGGGATATGTATATGTACTTAGGTATCTTTTATGCCTAGGCCCTAGTCACTAGGCCCTCTTTAAGGGCATTACCCCGTTAAGAGGAGACAAGGAAAACTGTAGGGGGTTATAATCTAGGCTGCCAGGCAGTATTACGGCAGTATTATGGTAGTAGAACGGCGAGTGACTGTATGCTTTGCGGGCGATTGCCCTAGGGGTTAGGAGGGGCCGTATATTTGCTTATTTGTTTATTCGCAATCGTTTGTTTGTTAATGTAAGGTTGTTAATGCTTTTAGTTGGGGGTTAGGGGATATTATTAAATGCTGTGTATCCATGTTGGATCGTATAGGTGCCTAGTAGGGGAGTAGTAGTAGCTGTTATTATAAAGGGGTACTATTAGCAGTGGTTTTTGAGATCTCACCATCCTATATGAAAACCTTTTACTACTGCCCCAGTACTTATAACTACTACAACCACCAGGTCTACCAGTACGCTGTACGACGTCTCTGCGTTGGCTCTGGGTCTGAACTTCGAAGACCCAGGTTCGTAGCCGTCACCACGTACAGGTGCAGAGTCCGTTTTCGACGGCCTACTAACACCAGTATATTTTAACGGTACAAATATAAAAGGTTATATTCTTACTTATATCTAATTATTCTCTTTATATCTCTATTTTATAGAGGGGCCTGGGGGTAAGCGCGAATATATAGTGGTGTAATTTGCCACTCTACAAAGTGTGACCAACAATTTATGCCTTATACGCAGATCATTAAGAAGGCTATGTGAGCCTAGCAAGGGTCACATAGAGAGAAGCTTCTAAAAACTTCTAGATCCGTGGCAAAATGCCCATTAACAGAACTGCCCGAAAGTGGACGAAACACCTCGATCACGCTAGCAGGGAGGGCGGCCGACCCGCACCGGCTAGACCCTTGTGGAGATGGCGAGAGTGTAACTGAGATGTTGGATGAAAGCGTTGTTTTTGCTGTTGGATAGCGCCGAGCGATGTGGCGGCGATTAAGCCCCAGCCACATGTGGCGAATTTAGCGTTTGTGCATCCCGCCAAACGTTACTTTGAAGGTCGAACAACTTCAAACACTCCTCGCTTGTTGGGTACGAGATTCATTCACGGGTTGGTTTGAGAAGTTCTGCTTGGGTATGAGAGAAGACAACGAAGGTATAGATGTGATTGATGACCCGTTAGAGAATATTAGCATGGAGAGATGACAGCTCAGTCAATCAAGGTCAGAAAGTTTCATACAAGGCCCAGAAGATATATGCCCCTGCTTGTGTGAAGGTGGTATTTTGCGGGTAATCATCGGGAAACGGCGGTTTGGAGAACGTCATATGTGGTTTAACGCCACTGCAATAACCATCTCCATCCAACACCTCAGCTACACTCCCGCCATCTCGACAATACGTCAAGCTCCCAGCATCAGGGTATATCGAACAGCGACCTCACACCATTCCTACTCATCCCTTCAACCCCCTTTCTGTCTTCAATTGAGTCGTCTTGATTATCTTTTAAATGTCTATTGAGCCTCAGTATCCAGGCCCGGCAACCCCTACTACATCCACCCCACAACAACGTCGGCGACCAAGAAAACTGGCACGAGAACCTTCTCCAGCAAGGGAGGAGAGCTCCGCTGGCGGTGTATTGCTGTCAAACTCTATGGCCGCAACGTCAGGCCAGAATTCTCAAACGGAGCCCTCTTCTTCTAAAGACCCCAATGCTCCCGCAACCACTGGCTCGAACAGAAAACGACGGCCTCGGAAGCTGAACAAAGATCGGCCTGCCGGTGGTGCTGCTGGATCCGGGCCCAGCAACGCCGCAAATAATGAAGGAGAAGGCGCAGTGAACCACGAGCTTGAGGCCCTGAAGAGCCGTGTGCGGGGCTTAGAAGCGAGGGTGGAGGAACTATACAAAACCAGCCCCGGCCGCTCACCCCGACGGCGAGGAAAAGGCCGGAAAGGATCCAACCAGGCACAGCCAGCCGACCCAGCACCCGCGAGTGCCGCCGCCGCCGACGCCGCCGCCGAAGCAGCCAACGACGCAGAACTGCAGCGCCTCGAAGGCGAATTGGCTTCCGCGCGGCAGGACCTGGCGACTGCGTCTCGTCCCTCCAGACAGCGGCCTGCACGGACTGCCAGCGGCGGTGACGACGTGGAAGAGGTGCCTAGGCTCAACGGCCCGGCCGTGGAAGGGGACAAGGATGGCAAGGCCGTCACGCTTAGCGGCTCGTATCGCATTCCGCTCCCTGCCTCCGTCAGCATGTCCGACGTGCGCAACATCCAAAGCGGCATCGCGTCCGCGCATGCTGTCGCGCGGGGCTTCCTGGATGCCAGGCGTGCGGACGCCCCGCGGAGCCCGCCACGGCGCAACTCGGCTGGTGGTGGTGGGGGGCAGGGCCAGAGCTGGAGCGAGTGGTTCGGCGCGTACAGCATGTCCATCTCGCGCGCTGTGAAGATTATCGAGGCGGACGCGGCGCCGGAGACGGCAGGGCAGAGGAGTGCGGCGAAGAGGCCAGTCGCGGGGCCCAGGAGGGCGAGCGCACCAGGTGCTGGGGCGAAAGCGGGAGGAAGTGGTGTTTCTGCACAGAAGAAGGCTGCTGGTCCTGGCGCGGGCGTCAGGCCAAATGGGACGGGAAAGGCAGCGAGTACGGCTACGAGACCACCTCTGAATCCGAGGACGTCGAATGCGACGCCGACGAAAGGTGAGTGCTGAGCAAGTGCAGATGCTTATGTCGTAGAGCGGACTTTTGGTTTCATGCTGAGAATAATTACTCAAGGGATCACCTTGGAGCATGTTTGTATTTCGGCACTTGGGATTGTAACATATATGTATACATGCAGTATTGATTGTGATCCCGTTGATAATATGACTGCATCAAGATCCAGCATGCCCAAACGCTCTACAACCATTATTCAAAATGGAACTACTGGGGAGAGTACATGACATCATAACTAGCCATGGTTTTTGATAGAAAGGCATTTACTGCACAAAGGGAAGGAGAATACACGGGATAGATAGGATTCAGTAGCCATTCTCCAGTAAGTGCCTATATGTGCCGCAGCTGTGAGTATTTCTAGTGTAACTACACTAGTACACATGAATCATAATGATCGTGTGCATGCTAAAGTACTGATAATAATAGCGCCGCCAACCACCCAAGATGCCAGTATCCAGTCCCGCTACACCGCTCAGAATAGATTCACCAGGTCCCCTGAAATCCCAGTCGATTTTCTAGTTCCGCTGCCTAATAATACTCCTTTCCCATTTCCACACGCCATAGACCGAAACTCCAATCTTGCAATCGTTCTTGAATTTTCTATTTAAGGCAAACGGCCAAATTAAGTAAAGAGTGGTGGTAAACTATGGCCAATTCTTACAACAACTTTACGTCTACCGTAACGGTAAGCCCTTCTGACGCTTGAGGAGTCTGGTGGAATCTTTAGTGGCAATGTAGTAGTCGACACTCTCGCCAGCCCAGCTGACGCTGTAAGTGCCAGACTCGTGTTTTTCTTCGCTAAATAAGCTAGACGGGTTTTGTTCATTCCGAGCACCCTGCCTGGATCCTGGAGTGAAGCTCTCGAGGCTGACGACCTTGGCTCCTTCCTTGAGATCCAGGAATTTGTCAAGGAGATGAACGTTCAGATGCTGAGGAAAAACTTTGTTGTTGACTAAGATAACGTCGGCGAGTTGCAGTATGCGGTCGATTTCTGGGGACTCGAGAAAGTCACCGGTGAGCAGGTTGACCGGTCCCATTGACAAGCCCCACAGACGGGCGCGCGCCTTCAGCTCTTCTGCTTGCGCGTTGGCAAACTCGCAGGGATTCTGCATAATTTCGATGCCCCAACTTTCGGCTCCGGTTTGCAGGGCCGCCTGCAGAACCACGTTACCGACGCCAGAACCAAGATCCACAAAGACAGATTTCGAGTTAAGGTGGGTTTGCTGGAATACAGTATGCACAAACGTGGGAAGCAATTCTCCGTAAGTTTGGCCTTTGTCCTTAACGCGGCGGAGTAAATGCGCTTTCGGGGAGACGGTGCGAGAATAGACCTGTGCAAGGATGCGTTTGACTAGAGATAAAGGAAGGGCATGCATACCGTCAAGAACGTTGGAAATAGTGCCGTCGCTAAGAGACTTTCGAATCAAGGCGTTGAAGTCGTCGAGTGCTTTACGGTAATCGGATGGAGAGTTCTTAGTCACTGCTCGTTTGAGAAGGCGAACGGGTCCATTTGCTTCATCCTGAAGAGAAAGAGATTGCTCTGGGGGGAAGTAGTTCAAGCAGATTTCTTCGATGGTGTATTCGATGTCTTTGAGTGGATCCCAGCCTTGAGAGTCTCGCGCTATTACTATCTCGAAGCTGAGAGTGAATTAGCATCAAGAACATACAAAGTAAATTGAAAGGTTAGCCTTACCGCTCCGGCGGCGATGCGCTCGGATACTGCAATTCAACGACAAAGCTTCCTTCGGAGGCTGTAAAAGCAGGTCCAAAATCCTTAGCGCTATCCCCACAGGTCATATCCGCGCCATGGATCATAGCCAGTTTATCTCCGTCGTTAGAAACATCCAGAAGACTCCTTGTCCGATCAGGCTCTAGTATTTTCCTAAAGTCCGGTTCCAGCGAGCTGCTTGTCTTCTGTCTCTTCCTGATACTGTCGTCATCGTCTGATTCCGACTCACTGCTACTAGAAGCGAATTGTGGAGTAGAGGGTGTAGTTGCTTTGCGTTTGCGATTGGGATTTTTGACGGCTAGTGACTGCCTCTCGGGTGTCTTCTTTGGAGGGGGGACACTGTGACCGTTTGTTTGTCCGTTGACATGAGCTTTGCCCGGCTTCTTCGGCTGCGAACTGGTCGTAGTAGGCGGGTTTGAGGTCGGGGTAGAACTAGATTTGCGCTGAGGCGCTGGCGGATTGGTAGGCTGCTTCTTGACAGGGACTGACACGGTGCGAATTTTGGGTTTAAAGTTGAACATGAGGAAGGATCATAATAGGCTAGGCGGTAAGAGATTACAAAAAAGTATGTGCAGGGTCCAAAGGAATGGTGGCGCTCAGCAAAGTGTAGTGGGATGGGTATCGAAGATGGATGGAGAAGGATGAAGCTGAAAGAATGGCGGCTCGTGAGCAAACAAGAAACGGGAGGCTGCGACGGGAAAGCCGTAAGGCAGAAGGCGCAGGCACCAAAAGTCGCCACGAGGGTTCGCGTGGGGCAGGCCCACACCTTGGCGAAGCACCTCCCCGCCCTCGGGCCCGAAAAGAGGCGGGCATGCAGGCTGGTATTTACCTGGAGGGCGCCAACTTTCTCTCGGGGCCGCTTCGATTATGACCTTTCTCCCTTCTTTAGGTACGTACAGTATAGTACGGTAAAGCTGCCAACTTTTAGCGTACTATTCTGGCGTTTTACGAGCGGTGAGAGGAACATCAAATCTCTAAGGGTTTGTTCGATTGCAAAACCATCAGATTGAATATGAACTGAAAGTCAGGCAGAGAGGATGCGTTCCTTCCTAATTTGTTACGCGTCTGCGGCTTTAACTGAAGCCTCCACATTAAACTGGAATCTGTAACGGGAGCTTCGAGCTATATATTAAAATAACGCCAAGAGCTCCATTTTAAAAGCTAGATGTAACCTTTTAGCGAATTTTTTGGGCGATAAAAGGAACATTAAAAGTTCTATGGCCAAGTTCTGATTCTAAGGAGTTTAACCGAACGATCGCCCCATAATCCACACCGAACATGAAATTGCAACCGAACAGCTCCTTAGGCTGTGCAGACAAAATCACTTCGAATCAACAGATTATGAACTGAATCTGAGCCTCTCAGGCGCCCCTGGCACTTCGTTGGCTTTGCCCAACACCCTAGTAAGCGACCCGAAGGCACCCCGCCCCAAGAGTTTAAACCTTCAACTTGAGTTCTTCACCCCTTCAGACTCTATTTTCCACTTCCCTCGCTATTTCATGTTTAGAAGGCACCTCTTGTTAGCTTTCTCTCTTCGTCCGCACTTCTATGCGTTACAGACTTCTTAACAACTATTGGGACATTGCCTACCCCATATAAGCCATGCCAGTATGCCAGTTATGCCACAACGGTGATCCAGGCGTTAATAAATTCTTCCTAGAGTTATCGTTGTCCGCAATACCTGAGTCTGCCAGGGGAGGCTGTGGTGTGTGTCATCTGATATGGAGTCTAGTAAAAGTTTACTGGCCTGAAATATCCGCTAACTCTCGTCATGAACATCGCTTGATTTGGTCAACTCCTTTCCCACGATATCAACTGAATCATGAGATACGCCTTGAAAGTGTTGAGCCTCTTAGTCGTCTTATAATAGGAAACCCCGTTGAAGTTTTCCAACCACTAAGTTAGTCGCCTCTAGCCTCTACTCCCTTGATTCTAACTATTCACTAATCCACTAACCTCGAGTTATTACTGAATATATATAGATGCACCTTACCACCTGGGATATCTTAGTCAGAGCCCTGATGTACCCGGTGGCACTGACTCAGAGTCAAGTTACCGCCAATTAGTTGGATGGCTGGAGGAATGCCACAGCCACTCATCATGCCCGCCTCAAACAGACAATTGTCTGCCCAAAAGAGTACTTGACCTGGGCAAATGTGACCAAAAAGGCCAAGTCAGATTATATGAGTCTTATGGGGAGTTGGGACGATATACCTGCCTTTCTCACTGCTGGGGGCTTTCATCATCGATCAAAACAACCTCGCTCAATATCCACAAACATAAGGAAGGAATAGCGTTCAACGAACTGCCGAAGACTTTTCAGGATGCTGTTACTATTAGCCGGAAATTGGGCATTCGTCACATCTGGATAGATTCGCTTTGTATCATTCAAGATGATGATGAGGACTGGCGAATGGAGTCTTCCAAGATGGCTTCAATATATCAAAACGGCTTTCTAACTATCGCCGCATCAAGAGCATCTGGTGACAATGACGGCTGCTTCTCCGTCGGTGCAGAAAAATACATATCTCGCCGGATCAAGTGTGATGATTTAAATGGTTCTGAATATATTTTGCATACCCGGCCCGTTCTCCCTCATGACGACAATCGTTCGCCTCTCTTTCACCGCGCATGGTTTTTCCAAGAGTGGCTTCTATCTCCACGAGTGATTCAGTACACCGACAGTGAGCTGGTTTGGGAGTGCACGGAGATGAAACGGTGTGAATGCTCACCCAAGGTCACCAAGCCGAGCCTGTCAAGGAGTGCTAGGGTCTCGCTCGCTCAAGGGCTATGCCTGGGGTCCCCGCCTGATTCGATCAACACCAGCGATTTATCTATTCAGGCCACGTGGCGGAGTATGGTCGCAATGTATTCTAGCTCCCGGCTTACATATGCGAAGGACATCTTTCCGGCTCTATCCGGAGCTGCTAGAGTAATGCAGCAGCAAAGGAAAACACGGTATGTCGCCGGATTATGGGAAGACAGTTTGGTTGAAGATCTCATGTGGCAACCTGGTGGTGAATTAATCGACAAGCCGGGAAACTGGCGAGCGCCTACTTGGTCATGGGCGTCCCTGGGAGCGCCTGTCAATTATGTGCTTTGGAACTCAAGCACAGAGAAAGATGCTCAGATCATTGATATATCCTGTGTCCCGGTAGGCTCTGATCCATTGGGAGAGTTAGTCTCCGGGCATATCGATATTTCTGGGCGAATTTTATCCGGGGCTTTAGCCTGTGGTGACGGCTCTGATATCGAGTTTGAAGACGGTGGAAAGTGTCAGTTTCGCAGAGATAGAAGTGCAGCCTGGTACGCGCAGCATGGCTGTTCCAGTCTTACACCTGGCACATCAGTGCATCCCCTACTCATCAGTTCAATCTCAAAGGATGCTTCGCCGAGACGGTACTTTTTTCTAGTGCTTCGGTGCGTCGATAAAGAATATCATGTCTACGAACGAATAGGCATAAAGACTGAGTTTCACCCCAAGGGCATTCAGTTGTTCAGCAAGTTACTCGGAGGAATCAAGCCTCAAAGAATCAGGATCGTCTAAAACCGCATATAATAATGCCGAGAACTATCTAGGCGTAAAAGCTATATTTGGGATCACATTCCAAAATCGCAAATTTAGGAGGTGACTCCTCGTTTATTTTCCTTTCATCTGGCAGCGTCTGGACCGCGCTCCGCATAGCGTTCATAAAGGCCTCGCGAAGACTCGACGTCTTGTATGTTATTCTCAGGGTGTCCCTGAATACGGAAAACATGGTTTTCGAAGAATTAAAAGCCATGAGTCGTTCAGCAATGGTGATCCACACCTCCGCCTCCTTCGCTTGGCATTTTTGGCGGCAATCAGCACCCTCCAGCCCGTTCCTGTGTTCTCTACATGCCTTCTAGATGCAAACACCTGGTCGCACCCCCAACCCTCACAAGGAAAGACGGCATGTTGATTGATTTGGAGAGGGCTCGGGCAATGAAGCTGATGGCGGTGAAGATGCGTGACAAGGGCGAAGTCAGTGTTGCAAGTGGAGCACCGATAGGGCTTCTGCTCCATATCTTCGAGATGGGCGGAAAGATGCGATGCGAAGGATCTGCTTCGCTCGTAACGGCCTTGCAGACGGGGCAGTAGTAGTATCTTTCATCATTAGTCGCAATCTATCCCTCCACAATTCCCGATTGGCTTTTTGCTTTGAACTCCATCGCAGCGCTCCTCACCTGCGTTTCAGGTAATGAAAACCAGTAGAGTTGAGTTGAATTCGCGCGGAACGCTGGCCGTCGCATCCTTCCACAACTAAATTTTAGAGCCAAATCTCGTCACTTCCTTTAAATTTTCGCTACCAAGGAACTGCCGTCTTCAAACCTTTTCTCGCATCCACCATGTCTGACTCACCTGCGTCCCCAACCTCTACCACGTCCAACCCTCCTCCACTATGCCCCCCCTAGTCCGCTCAGGAGGGCGAAACGTCCGCCTCTACGGCGCCAACGATCCAACTACTCAGCTTGGTGGCCTCTTTCTTACCAACGGCATCACAAATGCCAACTTCTACTCGATGGTGGAGATTATTATCAAATTTGAAAGCGAATTCTCTCTGTGGGATGGAGACGGTACTATGATAAAAAAGGATAACCATCCACTTCAACCTGGGAAGTACATTGTTGCTACAGGTAGGCGTATACATAATCATATTTTTATGGTTAAGTAGCTAAGTTATAAGTAGGTTCCTACCAGCTCACCGATGAGAGCTGGATGGTCCGTACAACTTCCCTTGCTAGCGGAACCCGTGTCCAATCTTTCTGTGATGCTGTCTGTTCGCGAGACCGCCGATGCGCTGTATCGGGAGATGTGGTGCCTATATTTGGTGGTAAACCCTACTATTCGGGCTTTGAGACCGCACATATCTTTCCGCTGGCCTATGAGGGGCTCTGGAAAACCTATAGCTACAGCAGCTGGATTACGATTCCGCCGGAGAGAGGAGGAGCCATTAACTCTGTGCAGAATGGGATCTTACTTGACCGTGCTATACACCAAAAATTTAACAACTATGACTTCTCAATTAACCCTGATGTGTGTGCCTTATATTTCCTATAAAGATACAGTAGCTAAGGATTATCTTAGGATAATTACAAGATCGTGTTCTTTATGCCCGATATAAGAAATCTCGCCGGCAGGTATCTTGATCAAGAACTTCTTAATAACCCTCAACGACCTGTTGATCAGGTTCTACGTTGGCACTTCAGGCAGGCTGTTATAGCCAATATGAAGGGTGCTGGCGAGCCTATCTTCGAGCATGACTTCCCGCCCGGCTCTGACATAGTTGGTGACATTCTTCGTGGCCCGAAGGCTGGCGAAAGGATGGAGTTTGAGTTGTTCAGTCGCCTGGGCGCTCAAGTTGAGCTATTTGCAGCAGGAGGTGGGGATGATATTGCTACCTAAATAGGAAAAGTGTATTGTAGTGGTGTTGAAAGAGTTCATTTTCTTATCATGTGCGGGAGGTTTGGGGTTATGTATTTTATAGGAGCTTAGGTTTTGACCTTACCTTACCTCAATCCAATCCTTTTCTACCCTTTTAAAGTAGATATGGTTTGTTGTTGTTTCATTCAACCCATTGGTTTTCCCTTAAATATATTTTTAGTGCACTAATGAAGAGTGATCTTTGCCTGTTTGCATCGAAAACCCATTGAGAACTACCTGGGGGCTTCCAAGCACAACTAAGGTGTCTGCCATTTTGCAACTAATGTAGATAGGAATGGAAAACAGGCTCTAGCTGTAGATAGAAAGCAGGCAGTCCTAAGGACAGTATATTGATTTGCTTCCTTCTCTCAAGTTCGGGCGTCTTAAGGTCTCTCCAATTATTTTCCAATCCAAATGCTCTTGAATTACCGTAGTGAGATCCCTGAGATTCCATTCTCCTGTGACTTGATCCGTCCAACGGAGGCTAGATTAATTGTCTGGCGAAAGGATTCCCTTCACCGTTCCGTTTTACTACATATCCGTCTTCCGTGGCATGATAGACCACCCTCCAACATCCATTCCCCCTTCTCTCCTCCTTATCCCACTATTATTTTCCAATAGTTAGATATAATCGATCTCCGACATCTCCTAAACCCGGCTTAATCATCCCCCTCTCGTCAATCTCCTTATCGCAACCACCGACCCAGATCTCCACGCCTTCTGCCCATTCGCCTGCTGCCTTCCTCAACCCTACCTCGCTCCCTAAGACCGAACACATAATAATCTTTTTGACGCCCCAATCCTTTAGCGTTTCGATTGCCGCACACGCAGTAGCCCCTGTTGCGATGATGGGATCGACAATAATTGCTAGCTCTGCCGGACCTGAGGCCGAGGGATTAGAGGCTGAGGGTTGGTGGTATGGCAAGTTGTTATAGTATTCCACAGGCTGCAGAGTGGTCTTCTCGCGGTAGAGACCTAGGTGATGAACTGGGACGGGGAACGGGAGAAGGGAGGAGAGAGCGGGGATCATGCTAAGGCCGGAGCGGAGGATGGGAACGAGAGAGATCGAGGAAGGTGTGATAGTCACGCGGGTATATTCGTACGAGAGCGGCGAGTGGTCCTTAGTCTAGAGTTAAATTTGGGGAGCTGGGAGGCGGTGTGGAGGAGAATTGGAACTGAGTGAGAGGATGAGTGCTTGGGAGTTTCGGACAGCAAAAGAAGCTTACGGTTCCATCATCCTTCGTTTCTAGGCCTTGTGCAAGAGCTTCATAGCCCACCATCAGCGCGATCTCATGGACCAGCGTCTGCACGTCGCGCGAGTTGGTCGATTGGGAGCGTAGTTGGGAGAGCTTGGCTCGCAGGCATGGATGCTTAGAGACGTGGACATTTGGAGGAAGTGGCGAGGACATTTTGGAATATGAGGATGCAAAGGCCGGTTTGTAGAGATTAAATGATTAGCTATAGAGATTGATCTCGGGGCCCTCAAGCTGCGGGAGTTGTTTCGGTAGCGGAAGTCAGAAGTGGGGTGCAGGAGTGGGACCCGCCATCCCGTCACAAAGCAGATCTGCTCAAGGAGCGCCCTTGCACGCCATGCGTCTCTCAAAGGAAAAGCCATGTCACTACCACCATTTCCTCTACCACTGAGCTCCTTTCTCGAGCTCCTGCGCTTCGTTCAAATCGAATCCCCCCTAGCCTTCTGTCCGGCTCCAACAACGCATGCTTAGCTTTACCCCGATCCCGTAAGTGGGGCTCTGACGGACGCGCCATGGATGACGGCAACGAGGCATTCCAGACCAGAAGAGAGAGCCATTACGGACAACAGCGGTCATCACTTCGCTCTAACAGGTCTCTCGCATCTAGATCCCGTCCACAGAGCGCGAATCCGTTGGCAGATGACTACACACTTCCGACAAACTATGACAATCTCAACGAGCTCTATGTACCGCTGCCAATCGAGAACCCGACTGAGGCCATAACGTATCGTCCCAGGAACTTGGAAGATGCTCGCCGCGAGAGGCGTGGCAGTGCCATAAGTGCTGTTAGTCGGAAAAATACTGCGACAATGGATCACTCAAGGTCAAGAACCGAGCAGCATGACGGGGAAGAGTATACTATCCCGGATAATTACGAGAATTTGAATGAATTCGCGGGCCCATCGCCTGTCGAAAATCCGAAGGAGGGAAGTCTATATCATCATCACTCATTGGAACAAGAGAGATCAAAGTCAAGAGATGCACGCCGGTCAAAGAGAGCCAGTGTGCAGCAGGCCCCTTCAAGCCGTAGGAATACAGCAGCGGGACTCGGGCCCGAACAGAACCTCTCAGAAGTAGCTGCTCTACCCCCTCTTCAAGATCAGCACTCTTCAGGGCTGTTTCCAAAAGACGAGGAATCCGGGTCATCCGTATCTGGGGAACCCAGGGGAATAGAACCATCTCCACGGAAGCACAAGGTGTCGCAATTTGCAACCCAATTATACACCGTCTCGTATCTCGTTTTTTTCTCGATACTGGGGACATTGGCGCGACTCGGCCTTCAGTGGTTGACATTTTACCCCGGCGCTCCGGTAGTAACGAGCGTCCTATGGGCGAACTTCGCTGGGACGCTGTTCATGGGCTTCCTGGCTGAGGACCGACGGCTTTTCCGCGATGAATGGGGCAACGGCGGGATAGAAGAAAATCAGCGTCTGAGCGACGAAGAATCTCCTCCCGAGCGCGAGGCGGCCGCAAAAGCTGCGCATGTCAAAGTAAAGAAGACAATCCCGCTTTACGTTGGCCTCGCAACCGGTTTCTGCGGCTCCTTCACGTCCTTTTCGTCTTTTATGCGCGATGTCTTCTTCGCACTATCAAATAACCTTCTAACGCCTATAAACCATCACTACCCCTCCTCTGCTGGTCCTATTTCTACTACGTCGACAGTTTTGAGAAACGGCGGGTACAGTTTCATGGCTCTCCTCGCTGTTATTATCCTGACCCTGGCACTCTGCCTCTCAGGCCTCAAACTCGGTGCGCACATTGCCATCCTCCTAGACCCACTAACTCCCGCCTTCCCTTTTGTGCTTCTTCGCAAAATCCTTGACCGTACCGTAGTTGTTGTGGCATGGGGTGCCTGGCTGGGCGCCGTCTTTATGGCCATCTGGCCCCCCGATCGCCCGTCTGGGCCCGATAGTAAGGGCAGCTGGACGAATGAGACATGGCGCGGACAAGCTGTCTTTGCTCTCGTATTTGCGCCTGCAGGTTGCTTGTTACGCTTCTATGCTAGCTTAAAATTAAACGGTATCATGCCATCCTTCCCACTGGGCACCTTTGCCGTGAACATCTTCGGGACTGCGGTGCTGGGTATGGCATTCGACTTGCAGCATGTGAGTTTGGATAATACTGCCGGTGTGGGAGGGGGCAGGGTCGGGTGCCAGGTCTTAGAGGGTGTCATGGATGGCTTCTGTGGTTGCCTTACGACTGTGAGTACATGGATTGCGGAGCTGAATGGGCTGGGGAGGAGACATGCTTATGTGTATGGGGGAGTGAGTGTGCTGAGTGGGTTAGGAATTTTAATTATCATCATGGGGAGTGTGAGATGGACTGTTGGTTGGGACACGGTCGCTTGCGTTACTTGAGCGATTTTAAAGATATAGAGGTGGATCTATGTACGATTATGAGAGTATCTCGTCGTCGCAGTATTTTTTACGCCGGAAGACGGATTGGAAATCTTGGATGTATTACTTAGAGAGCATATAAAGTATTAGATGGGATGTCATGCAGGCAATTAGAGGATTGAAAAGGTCTTCGGTAGATTGGCAGAAATGCTTAATTGCACTAAATGGTATGCATAATATCCCCAGATGCCTCAAGCGCTTGACCTTTTTCAACATTTATGAATATTAGTCCCGCGTGACACTAGGCCATGATTTGAACATGGCGGGAGGACTAGAATTTGAATATTAAGCGCACCGCGCTCACCTTTGATTTTCCTTTTGTCTAGATTGTGGAAAGGAAGCTAGCCTTGGAATCTAATAAGATTATGTGTATCAGGTATCAAAATCGCGGTGACTTGCAAGAAATGTGAAAGGCCATAATAGCTTTCGTCATTGTTACAACATCCCCGCTGACGATGATTTGATCTACGATTCATATGATTGTGAACGCCACCAGCGGTCAGGGGCGCTTTTAGCGTTGCAGAAGTGCAGTCCAGCCCCAGGTGCCAAGGCAACGCGACGACGACATGTGGCTTGCCCGTGAACAAACAGGTTACAACGACAGCTCGAAGACCAGTTCACCGCGTGCAAGATTCCCACGACAGCTGAAATGCGATGGATCTCCAGAAATGCCAAAATTTCTACCAGAATGACTTCCTTCAGCGAATGAACATGCATCGACTGTGTGGCTGGGCGGGAAGCATTGGCATGAACAGCAAGGGCAATGTTACGCAGGAAACGGGAAATGGGCGGGTGTGGCTAACGATGACGTCTGGAGTACGGATACAAGTTAAGCAATAACGTTGATCCTCCAGGTTGGTACTTTTCACAATAATGCGTCATAACATGTCAGGGAGCGCACATTTTTGGCCATAGCTCCCGAATTCGACCAAAGTCTAGCTCCCTCAGCTCCCTTGTCGAATCCTGAATGGGTCTTTCGATGGGGCCTTCCAATGGGCCTTCAACGGGCGACGAAGCTTCGAGGACCATCTACAACCCCTTCCCCTGTACGGATTGCTAGCGCCTAGGCACATTCTGTACGGAAAGAGTGAATGTTCTCATATATTCTATGCCAAGCCGCTGCAATCCGTACAGGGGAGGGGATTGTAGACAAAACAGGTGTTGAGGGAGCTTTGACATCTTGGCAGCCGTTTCGGTGGTGAAGTTGCTATGACGTTCGCAGCTTGCAGCTGTGGCGCTCATGTGTGATACTGCTGTGTCGCCTGCTGCGTCCAAATAAAGCTTCCAGCTCATCCTCACCTTCCCCTCTTCTCTTTAACCATCCATCAACTATTTGTTTTCGTGCCTGCATTTTGTGATACCCTAGCAGCTTAATTCCTATACACTCACCACTTGATACCCAGACCAGCCGTTTCTAATCAAATACCCTCATCATGGTGTCGACGGCCGTCAACCGTCCTACCGATGTTAAGCAGAAGGAGAAGGATGTCAACAATAAGCTACAGCTCTATGGCATCTACTCTGGTCAGTACCCTTCAACTTTTTTGATGTTATGATCCCTAACGTCACGCCACCAATTCGCTATAGAACCTAGAGCTAACAATTCAATTTCATAGCATTTGCCAATGGCAAAGTTCCTTCAGTAAGGAAGATTTTACGAGTTCAATTGACCTGAATTAACATGTTTCCAGAACAAGCAAATCGACATCGCCCTAAACAGCACCCTAGCATCAAAACCTCTCTCGGCTCCGTCAAAGAAGCTCTCGCCAGAAGGCCAGAAGCTCGTTGGTGATTTGAGAGATGTTATCGAGAAAGCCAAGATCCTTCTTCTCACGAAGAACGAGGGCAATCTCCTCCAGGACTTCATCTGGCAAACACAGCAGATTAGCGGTGGTGACGCGACAAAGCCTGGTGCGCCCATCGACAAGGAAACTGCGAAGCAACACGGTAATGAAGCCTTGGAGGGCCTACGGACACTGGGCACGCTTATCATATCCAATGGACAGTTCCGGAAGCTCTGTATGTTTTACTAACCGCTTTGGTTTTCGAGATTACGAGCTAATGACATCATAGTGAGCGATGCGACTATCCTCCTTCGAGACATGGCTGGCGACGCCGCCCAGAACGCTGCCAACCGCGTTAACCCTACTGATGAGCAACTCGCGCAGATCGATCGTCCCGCAGAGGACAACACCTGGCATAATGTACCGCATATTTCAAGGGACAAGCTCACCAACCAGCTCAGATCCAAAGTCCCTTTCGGCAAGGGAGATGCTCAGAAAGTTGCTGGCGATGTTACTCAGGCTAGCCACCCTACTGGTTCTCGCGACCCTGCTGATGCTGCCGACCTCGCCCTCCGTAACCAGCAGGAAAGTACCTACTCAGGCCTCGATGCTGGTGCAGCTGCTGGCGAGCTCAGGAACCAGGTCTCAGACAACGTTCCCGAGGAACACAAAGACAAGTCTCAGCAACAGCGTGAGAGGGTCAGAAATTACATCAGCAGCAAGATGCCTAAAGAGCGTCGTGAGCAGACTATTTGGCGCCTAAAGAAGATGGTTGTGGAAATTCAAGGTCATCAAGATTGTGAGTGTCAACAAACGCAATCATTATTCATTTATAAGGCTAATCAACTTTCAGATCTCCGTGCCATTGACACCCTCCTTGGGCTTGCTGAGGAGTATACTGGCCATTCGAAGACTCTAGCCGCCCATGGTAAAGGAGCCGTTAAAGGTGCTCATACTGATGATAGTTTGCAGATGGCTGAAGCTGACTTGAAGGTATTTTCTCTTCGGATTTTACATCCAACAACCAGTCAATGCTGACTGAATTATAGACACTCATCGAGCGCTTCGCCAACAGCACCTCTGTTGACGATCTATTTGACTCTATCAATGCCATTTATCGTGATGCCGACCAAGACCCTGAGTTGAAGAACTGGTTCAAACAGATCGACGCCTACATCCGAAGATGTCTCAAACAGCAGGGGTTCATCATGGAGGACGCTGCTACCCAGGAGTGGAATGAGCTCTATGATCACGGACACGTTCTCCTTCGTGAGCGTTACCGGGGCCATACCGACCGCATTGTTGATGAGTTCAGATTTATTGGTAACCAATTTGATGCCGACCCGCAAAATAAGGCTTTCACCCAAAGCTTGCAGAAGCTGTTCTCTGACCTTGGCAATGACGAGAACAGCAACGCGGCCTTCAAGCCTCATCTCATCAAGGATTTGACTGAGGTGATCCTTCCGGGTATTTTTGAGAGTGTTCGCTATGTGCCGATTCCCCGTATCGAGTATACCGATCCATCTATGGATGCCATCGTCGAAAACTTGGTTATTGAGAGTGACAACTTGGCTCCCAATGTTCTTGAATTTGGCAGCGACAACTACTGGCGTTGGGGTCGTAAGCAGATTACTAATAAGAGCAAGAGCAAGGTCATGCTGTCAGTTTCCGGTGTTCAAATGGACCTTAGAGGTGTGTTAATGAACACTTGTCTTATCATTGCTCGTTCACAAATTGACGTGTTATGCAGATGTGTCTTACTATATCAAGAGGAAGCAGGGTTTCCCCTCCATTACCGATAAGGGTGTATGTGATGTCTTCATGGGCGGCAATGGTTTAAGCTTTAAGGTTGAGATGGAGACAGCCGACCCATCTGACAGGATCCATTTCTTCAAAGTCAAAAAAGTCAACGTTGAGATCAAAAACCTATCCATCAAACTCAAAAAATCCAACCACAAGTTGCTCTTTAGCCTGTTCAAACCACTTCTGCTCAAGGTCATGCGGCCAGCCCTTCAGAAAATTTTGGAGAGGCAGATCAAGGACAATGCCAACCAGCTTGACAGCCTACTTTACCAAGTCAAGGCTGAAGCGGATCGTGCAGCGGAAGATGCTAAGCGCAACCCGGATCCCGAGAATATTCAGAACATTTACCAATGTTATCTCACCGCCATAAACAAGCAGATCATGCAAGGTAAGCAGAAGAAGGACGAGTTGGTGGCTAAAACAGAGGAGAAGAAGGTCAATGTTGCTGTTACTCAGCACGACTCCATTTTCAAGAACATCTCGCTTCCAGGTGGTATCTCGTCAAAGGCTACCGAGTTCAAGGAACTGGCTGCTAAGGGCGGTAAATGGGAGAGCCCAGTTTTCAGCATTGGCTCGGCAAAGGAGACCTCCAGCCTCCCGAAGATTGAATCTGTTACCCGGAAGCCACATAACACTGCCATGGGCCAGATTGGTCAAGGCACCACTGGCGGTCACGGAAACACTGGCGGGTATGGAAATATTAGTGGTTACGGCACTCAGGACCCTATCTACGGTAACTCCAATGGCTTCAGCAACCAGGTTGAGCGTGCATTGAATGACCAGAACTACTCCCTGCACAATGAAGGTGTCAACGGTGGCGCGACATCGCATCATACGGCGCTCGGGAAGGAGAACCCGGTATTGCAGGGTGCTGTCTAAGCCCCTTCCATATAAATGGAAGAAAGTGGTGCCATCTGCCGTGACTGAGGCAGATTAACTTTTTCTTCTATCAAGGTTGGAAAGATAATATGGACTTGGTCAGGGCGGTTCTCAGCCTCTACGGAACCGATCGTTTTTTTTGTCATTGTTTGTTCATGATACCACTCCTGCGATTGCGCGTAGTGCAAGTTTCACGAGAATCAGAATTGGCGGTAATGCGGTGGATAGTAGGAATAGCAGGATACGAACGTTTCGTATAATTAGGCCTCAGAATTCTATTACGGAAAGGGAGTATTCGATAACATCTAAATATTTCAATTACAGTTACAATCTCATTACCTGAGCTAAAGGTTTGGTGGTAAAACTTGGTTAGGGTCAGTCGAATGCAAACGTGGTTTCATGATGATTGGCATGGTGTTCAGGAAGTTGAAAGGCATGGACCTAGCTGTTCCTCCAACCTCAACCATCACTGAAATATTGTGAGAAAGGCAAATATCATCCGCTCATGAAATTTCAGACACTAATCTTCAACATGAATGCTCCATAGCAACGCTGATACTGCTGCATGACATTATTAATGCAATAATAATCAGTGCTAATCCCTTAAATCAACTTAAAAGCTTAGACATCTACGTCCAGCTGCCAGTCCGGCCTCCCAAATCTCCATTCCGAGAAGGGAACCTGCCCGGGCATTTCGGTCCCATCAGCAAGCCGCAACCTAGGAAAGGAATGCTCCGCCCAGATGTATTTAAAGCCTTTGCCCGGAGACGCACCGTGCATCGTTGGCTCGGTGAAGAGCCGTCGTGGAGCAGGCCTTGCCGCAGGAGGCCCGTTATAGTTATCTGGAAACGAAGGTAAGCCTAAAAACCAACGAGCCCAACTATTAACCCAGCGAAGCGTACTAGTAATAGCGCCTAAAGATTGAGACGAACTTGGTTCAGAAGATGATGATAGCTCCCCCGGGACACTAGTTTCACCTTCCACTTGGCCAAGCTCCGCTATGTCTGGGTCTGCTACAATGCAACGATCTGTTACTTTAGCTGCGAGACTTTCGTTGACTAGGACCAGTGCACCGCTGTGCCAGCCGGCGGCACTGACGCTTAGAGCGAAGTAGGCGCCTAGTCCGTCTTCGTCGGCATCCTTAAGGTCTGGATATTTATCCCAGTCTTTGCCTTCTTGCTCAAACCACTCGCTGATCTCGCCCTGCACGTTCGCATCTGTGATCGTCATGCGAAGTCTCTCCTTTGCTTCTTCTGGATCTTTACCTCCAGAAGTCATGAATCGTATCCACTGCTTCTTCTCGGGTTCGAACCATACTTGTCGACCATGAGTGTAAGTATGTGGAAGGAGTTTGCCATCCCGGCTAAATCCTACATACCGAATCCCTCTGATTCTGCCTTCTGGGTCGCCATCACCGCATAAGCCGAGTGCACCACAGCCTTGTGGTTCTGTACCGTATGAGGTGATCCGACCAGTACTATGAAGTGCATGGAAATGGTAGTCGCCGAACGCAACCGAAATAACATTGTTATGCTGAAGCGCAGGAATCCATTTTAGGCCCGTGATCTCGTTCTGATCTAAATCATTGTAGCGGTGCTCCCAGCATTCTTCGAGGTAATCTTGATGAGCCGTAATAACTTCGCCACCTTTAAATACTGCAAATGACCGGAATGATCCCTGAACGTCCGAGGCGGTTCCTGCGTCATTGCGTAATACTCGGAGCTCCAGGATTTCTGGAATGCTTCCATCATCACCATCCCAGGTCATCTTAGCTGCAAAAACTTTTCCAATATCGGTCACAAACACCACGAAGTTTTCCAGCACGATGTAATTGACGACCGAGCCAACTTCTTCTCCAAGAGATTCGTCTTCCTTTGAGCCGCGAGAGGAATTTCTCTGACGCTGATATGCTGTCTTTGGAACTACAGACTCCATTACGAGCATAGTGTCCACTTCCTCTTCACCATCGTTCCGCTTAACGGGAGCCCAGAGTATTATTCCAGTCCCATATATATATGCTGAGCTTTTATTCCATCCAGCTATAACCTGTCTAACGCGGCCAGCGCTCCGCCCCCGTTCTGTCGTAGATTGGCTGGTGCCTGAACTGGATGATGTCTCGTTGACATCGACATGCAAGAATTTGACTTGGAGCGACGGCTGATACGCAGCGTACCACGACCAAATCTTACCACTATCAGAGAGACCCAGAATATGAGATCGTCCTGAGGAGAATTGACGGATGGCAACAGAAGGCTCGTATCTCTCGTTGACTTGTGGGAAGCCGGGGGGGTATTGCAGAGGTCGAAGCCCATCTGTACCATGATCATGGGCAATACGCAAGCCATCTAGTACGCCAACTGTATAGAGGCAGCCTTTTGAAGTAAGCAGCGTGGTGGACCAGCCCCTGCATATATGATTAGCCCTTCGGTCTGAGCAATGCACGGATATCGTAACATACCCACACTGCATGTCAGCAATGATACCTAGCTCCCTTGTCCTCTCCATCTCAGTTGGGAAGGATACGCGAAAGTCTCGATACATCCGTCTGCGCCGCATCTGCGGTGTCATGTGGGCATCGTGTCTCTCAGGTGTATGGCCCAAACAAAGATGCGTATTATTACCCCATGTGAAGACGCGACTTTGGGTTAGTAGCCTGCGGTACATTTTCTGCCATCGTTCTCCATCGGCTTGCACAACTGGTTGGTTTGGAACACGGAAGGTACATCGGGTGACTTGGCTCCAGTACGAACTATCCAAACGGATAGAAGACTGTTGCAAGGCTTTGCAGGTGCTACAGAGCGAGAGGAAGCTATTAGCATCAAGGTATGGAAATATAAGAACAAGAATGTCCAGGGGAAGGTCTGTCAGAGAGGTTATTCGATCTGCCATCGTTGAACTCAATGAAGCGGCTCTGAATTAGGGTTACCTGGCGTAAGTAAAAACAGCTGAGTCAGACCGTGGGGAATCCGTCCTGTAATTTTTCTTTTGCGAATCAGTCATATTCATCCCACGTCCAAAATCCCATGATCTGAACATCAGATGAACTGTCCACTTCTGGGAATTTACCCAGTTGAACATCTTCAAAGGCTCATACTGAGAGTTTTAGGTTTAAGCTTCCGCACCAGCTTGGTGCCTTTATCTGATATTTATTCTTGACACTTCATTCCAGAGAAGTACATTGAGCAGTATGAGCAATCAACCGTCTAGTGGTAACCAGGAGTTACCGACATCGATACCAAATGACTCGGGTCAAAAGCCTCAGCAGTCCCAGGGCGAAAATCAGAAGACGGCCAGACCAGAACCGGCAGCACCTCCTACACTATCAGGCGCAGAATTAAAGAAAAGAGCTAAAGCAGAAAAGGCTGCAAAAAGGGCTCAGCAAAAGGCCGCTGGTCCTCCGAAAGAGCCAAAACCTGCTGCAAAGGAATCGAAACAGGGACCCAAAGAGTCCAAGCAAGCGCAGAAAGAGTCGAGACAACCGCCGAAAGAGTCTGAGAAATCTCGGCCTATGCCACTTCGAAGAAGAGGGTCACAAACTGCCCCCCCGGCCAAAGATCTAAAAAAGGATACCAAGCAAGTCGGTCTATTCGGCCACTTGTACGGTCAGCCAAGGCAGCACACTGTAGCTGGTGCTGCAAAAGAGGTTCATCCTGCTGTGCTTGCTCTAGGTCTCCAAATGAGCAGTTATGTAGTCTGTGGGAGCACTGCTCGGTGTGTTGCAATGTTATTAGCATTTAAAAGCGTAAGGACATCAATTATATCCCACTATCCAGTCCTTTATTAACCAATCCCAGGTGATCGAATCGTACACAACACCACCCGGCAACTCTCTAGCTAGACATTTAACAGCCCACCATCTTTCTCCCCAAATTGACTACCTTAAATCTTGCCGCCCAATCAGCATAAGCATGGGCAATGCAATCCGCTGGCTCAAAGACGTCATCATCAAAATCGACCCCCAAGTGACAGAATCAGACGCAAAATCCCAACTCCTCAGCTCCATCGACAACTTCATCCTTCAACGCATCACCGCCGCGGACGAACTGATTGCCGCAAGCGCCTCCCAGAAGATCCAAGCGGGTGACGTAATCCTGACCTATGCCTCCAGCAGCATCGTGCAAAGCACACTCATCAAGGCGCACAAGGCAGGAACACCATTCCGCGTAATTATCGTTGATTCCAAGCCTCTCTTTGAAGGTCGGAAGCTCGCCCGTAATCTTGCGGCGCATGGTCTCCAAGTGCAGTATAGCCTTGTCAGCGCAGCTGCGCACGCAGTCAAAGAAGCAACCAAGGTTTTCCTCGGCGCGCATGCTATGATGAGTAACGGGAAACTCTACTCACGCGTGGGGACCGCGGTCGTTGCAATGCTGGCTCATGAGCGCGACATTCCGGTCATCGTGTGTTGCGAGAGTGTGAAATTCACTGAGCGGGTTGCTCTAGACAGCATTGTCGGGAACGAGGTTGCCCCCGCTGAAGAACTGCTATCGGAAGCGGAGCGGGAAGCACTGGTCGGTCTCAAGAGCAAGTCTGCAGATTCCGAGAACGCCGCTGATGCCGCAGGAGAGGCGGGAGAGAAGGGGAAGAGTGAAGTACTGAAGTGGTGGCGTGAGGAACCTAATTTGCAGATGCTGAATATCTTGTACGATGTGACACCAGCGGAGTATATCAAGATGGTTGTGACCGAATATGGAAGTTTACCGCCGAGTTCAGTGCCGGTCGTATACCGGATTAGCACAAATACTTAATTAGATAGCTTTGTAACGGTAATGAGAGCCCCGTTGTAAGATGACCCTAGATGGGCAAATTAAGGAGCCGTTCGGCTGCAACCTCCATATTCAATACGGAGACTCATATTGTAACTGATATGGAGCTCAAATCTGAATATAAGGTGGTTGTTCGGTGAATCTGAAGCTCCTCCATATCGGTAAGCGCGTCAAATTTGCAAGCTATACTGTATGCAGTAGTTGAAATAAGGTTCATGGCATCGTTTCAATGTATGGCTTCGAGCTCCTGTTCCATATTCTATATTAATCTAGAGCTCTCGCACACGCGCTAAAGTGACGACTTCTTGTGATATAGCGACTCCACACGCCCCGACCGCGATACCGCTATCGCATTTGCAAGCCTTATATAATACCATTATCTTAACCTTCGTGATCGCGATAAGCCTGTTTTCGGGGCGTCGCGGGCGTCGCGGGCGTCACTGTAACCCTACTACGGCTCGTACGGGAGGTGGACGAGGCGTAGAAAACGTCGATCGCAGAGAGGGCATTGGCCGAAGAGGAGACTCCATTACTACACTGAAGTAGGGAGTTGCGATAGAGGCCTGGTGGCAGAGAGGGGCTCACTCGAATCGCTCACCGCCAATCACCCATTGTGCGAAGTCTCATTTGGAGCCTCATTTGGAGCCTTACCGAATGATCGACTCAATTACAGATTCAATGAACCACGGTAGTAGCCGCCACTAGTTACAAAACGGGCGACACTAAAAGGCAGATTATGAAATGGAGACGATTTGCAACCGAACAGCCCCTAACTTGTTCGGACTGTTACTTGTCTGAATTCGTCAATTTTTCGATGAATCAAAGCGGTGTTGTCACTAGATTGTCAGCGACTACGCTGCGAGCCCTCAATTCACTCCTTTCAAAGTTCAGCTACTTCGCAGACTAATGACATTGACTACTGAACTCTGCAATCCTGGATCATACACCTTTTTTCCGTCCTGATATGCAATATACAAAAATGCCAACTTTTGAGGCTCGCGTGATGAAGTCTACATTTTTCCCATCCGACCTACCAACCGTGCCCTATTAACTCGCCATGCATATACGCAAGTATGCTCCAAGGCAGAAAAGCCACTTGGCTACTCAAATGACTCAATATCTTGAATCATCCATCGCCATTCGCCTCCAAATCTGGATCCCCTACTACAACTTTAGCTCAGAAATCCTCGCCCCATCCCAGCTTGTCTATTGTGTCTATTCAAACACACCGCCTCCCTCTCCTTTTCGCCTCCTCTCTGGCCACCGTTATGTTTGGCCCCTAGGCCCTGATCTTAGTCTTTGGGGTTCCGCTCCTGACGCGCTTCGCCTCAGGACGCTGCAGGTGCTGCGCGGGGATCCAGCTCTCGTCATAGGCCTTAGCTCCGGTTGTGACAGCCGGGTCGTCAGCACCAACAACACCAGCCTGGTCGGCTGGGTCGACTTTCTTGCTACCACGGGAAGATGTTTTGGCGCGCTCGCCACCTTTACCACCACGGCGCTTCTGCGGGAAGAGGGTGGTGATCCAGGTGTTGTAGATGAAATAGACGGTTCCGCCGAAGGCTGCGAGAAGGATGGCATAGAGGAAGATACTGTAAATATGTAAGTTATCTCGGTTGCGTTACAGATGGTTAAATTGGCGGTGTACGAGTTTGGGCAACAGAAATGGGGATGGCGCGGCACGGAAGGGTCGGGATATGGAAGGGACGGATCATTGCATACATCTGTGGGTCGAAGATGCTGGTAGGCGCCTCAACAACACTGACAGTCTCGTTGAAGACTTGCATCGTGTAGAAAGCATCCTTATCATCCTTCACGACTGTCACGAGTTGCAGACGCAGGTCTTGCGGGTGCATCTCTGTTGCGAAGCTGTAGGTGACCGACTCCTGCTCGCCAGCTGGAACCTCGATACTGTAGCGCTGAGCGGTGAGGTTGCGGAGGATCTGCGGCGTCCCTTGGATGGAATAAAGGGAACCGCCGATGAGGGCAACAGAAACTGGGCCCGGCTCGGAGTTGGCGATGGAGATGACGGCTTGGGTTGGGTGGCCGTTGATCAGCTTCACACCGAAGATTTCGGATTGCGGGAAGGATGCGGAGACGGAGACTTTGAGATTAGGCGTCTGGGCCACATCTTCATCGATCTCTTCCTCAATTGAGGCCTGTAGAGAGCGATGAGCGTCAGCGGGAGCATACGGAGAGATTAGGTTGAATTGATGTCATCGACGGCTATGTGCGTGTACGGTGTGCGACAACTTACGTCGACCTGGGCAAAGGCATTGAATGCCCGGAGAGACAGGAGAAGAAGGGTGGAAAGCTTCCAGGCGACCATTGCGGGCAGATATTGGGGAATATTGAGGTTGAGGGAAAGTTGGTGGTGTTATTTGTATTGGGATGAACGTGGCTTTAACCCTGGATGGAGGCTAGGCTCGCAATGGGGAGTAGCAAGGTTTAGGGGAGTGCAAAAGAGGGCTAGGGTGGAGGGTGGAGCTGGGACAGGGATTCACCATCTACACCACCTTGGCGCATCCGGTTGAAAGCGCGTGTTGATCGCGCAGATTAAACTACGCGGATTTATACCCAGAAATACGCTAAAATACGTTAAAATGGTCGTGCTTATTACTTTAAAGGTATAAAATTGTGCCGTTTGATCGCCAAGATCAACACACGCTTTTAACCGGACGCGCCAGGGGGGTGTAGTCACTGCCTGTACCCGTGGTAAGCATTTGCGACAGCGGCACGGGTAGTCTAGTCACTGCCTGGCCTTCTCGCGGCTACTGCCTCACCGGACAAAGCCAATCCCAAAGCTGGACAGCTGCATAACTACAGCTACACGGCTACAAACACTGAAGGTGTCTGTGGAGGCCCGCAACCCGTGTCGGGGAAAGGCGTGCTCCCAGTCTATTTAAAGCCTCTCTGAAGCCTCACACAAGCCTTCTGCATAAATAGGCTCCAAGCGGCGCAAGTCACCGTTAATTCACCTACCACAGCAAATCATAGAGCCACCTTTCCCGTAAAGATTCCACCCTTGTGTGCTACCATTCACCACTCCTTTGCCCCTTCACCGAACCCCTTTTGCGCCCGCGCCTGTCGAAACGCTGCTGTGCCAGTCATACGCTGCCTCACTAACTACCTAGAACCTTCTTTCGCCGCATCGCTTTTATTATCTACAACAGCCATCTCTCTCACTCCATCTCAAAGCCCGCCATCTTTGTTCCTACTCACTCCGACCTATTTAGCTGTGAAGTGTTCCCATCAGTACAGTCTTCCTGATGTCGCCTGCTCCGAGCTTACCAAGTAATATGACGGAACCTAACACATCAACCTCCTTGTGGGCTCGCTTCGAGCAGTTGGCTGCTGTTGATGCTGCTAGAAATGAGCTGATCACGGTCAAAGCTTCCCTCCATCTCACCACCGAGCCCTCCACTGACTGCATGCAGGAGGTTCTTCATCGCTATGACTACTTAAGTGAGCAACATAAAAAGGAATGCGAAGATCATGATCGTGAACGCGAGTATAATCGCACTGTTCAACGCGCCAAGAAAGATCTAGAAAACAAAATCCGTCAGATGCAACTTTTTATGGTACATCTAATCCAGTTTTCCGATAAGCTGAATTAACTCTAACAATTTAATTAGGAGCGCGATCCCTTCGTGATTGTACTAATTGATGGTGACGGGATGATTGTAAGCGCCAAAGAGATTTAATGCTTCTTTCTCATTGCCACAAACCATCTCGACCTCTTGAGATGTGCTTTCAGAGATGTGGTCAAATCCCTCATACCTTTGTCAAAGTCTTCAATCTTTCTTTTTGAGACGCATACTAATTGTCTCTATTAGTTTCAAGACGAGTTTCTCAAGGCCGCTGAAACAGGCGGCAAGAAAGCTGCGGCCCATCTTCAAACAATCCTCAGCGAGTATATTCAAATTTACATGCCATCGATTCCCTCGGATGTCAAAATTGTGGCTCGCATCTACGCCAATGTTAGAGGGCTCGCCAACGTATGTGTTCGGGCTGGTATTGCCGATAATATTACTCAAGTTGAAGATTTTGTCCGTGGTTTCACCCGCGGCAGAACTTTGTTCGATTTTGTTGATGTCGGTCCTGGTAAAGATCGCGCAGATGAGAAGCTGATTGGTATAAGTTGGACACCATCTTGAAGATTGCTTACCTAACTTTGCCAGAAACCTTCAAACTTTACATACACGACGTCCGTTGCCGTCATGTCTTTTTCGGTTGCTCTCACGATAATGGTTACGCTCGGGTGCTTGAAGAGCTCTCCACAGAGCAATTATACCTTGATAGGATTACGTTACTTGAAGGCGTACCATTCGAAAAAGAACTTTCTGTTCTACCATTTAGCACTAAAAAATTCGAAACTATTTTCCGCAGCAGCAAAATCAACGTTTTTGATGTCCCCAATGGCTTCCCAGCACCTTTTCCACCACCCCTTCGAAGTATGGCCCAGCTAGGCCTTGGGGCCCCACAAAACACGACTCAACAGCAAACACCCACTCCCTCGGTTTCCACAGTTGCTCCAGTCGAAAAATTTCCTACGCTTCAGGCAGCTCAGCAGTCCACTTGGGCCACAAAAGCCGCTGCGCCTCCTCCGCCAGGCCCATCACCATCCCCTATATATGAGGCCTCGTCGCGCGATGACAATCCAGCCACTATATCCCGCAATCGTGTAGGCCAACGTGTTGACCCTCCCGTCCGCAATTATGATAAAGAAGAGGTGAATCGGGTTAAGAATATCAAGATGTGCAATGTCCATTTTTTGCGTGGTGAATGCCCGTTTGGCGACAACTGCACCCACGTCCATCGATACAACCCAACGCCTACCGAAGTAGCAACCTTGCGGCTTGTTGCACGCATGGCACCTTGCCAGAATGGCAGTGCCTGCGAAGATGTCAAGTGCATCTACGGTCATCGTTGCCCGGCCCCGGAAGCAAAACCTGGTGTTAAAGGTGGTAAGAACTGTATTTTCGGAGATAAATGCAAATTTCCGGTTGAGTTGCATGCACTGGATACAAACGTTGTGAAGACAACGGTCATCCGTGGCTAGAGAGAGGCTATGGAAATGGCATTAAACCAATCGTAGTGCATGGGTACCTTCAACACGCCATCAAAATGGACAGGCAACCTCTTTGGACATGTTAAATCTATCTGACTTGCGTTTAGTAAAAATGAGATATTGAGTGGTGTGCATGGCACGAGAAAGATAGCCTCTACTCTGGTAGTGAATAGTGCTTCTATGCTCAATTGTAATATATACGAGGACTTGTTTTAGATAGCGCAGTGGCAACACCTCTAAAATTTAAGATTCTCGGTACTCTGTAATATGCGTTTATATTCTGACCGTGAGACTATGATACGATACTCGCTTTCCAATAACATGTTAGTCCAGTTTCGAATCTAGCCGTTTAGAAAACGTATCTAGACATTGTTCACTGGTCTAAAGGTCCTCTAAAGCAGTCCTATCAACCTTCTCAGTTGTTGTCCGTATTCACGCCACGATCATCGACACAAAGGCTCTCCGCTTTTATAGGCACTCTCTAAAGCTACCGAAGTATATCCATCCGATTTGTGCTCTAGCTTTTCCACCTTCCTCTGAAATAGCTTACAGGGTATCTTATTTTACTTCATTGTGGCAGCAATGCCTCATCGATACTTGTTGCCACAACCTGTATCTCTATCAGCTCTCTCACTCCCTCCTCCACACCTCGAATTCCTCCTCAAGATGGTCTTTCAGCTTCGCAAATTTTCCTTCGAAATTCCGTCTACACCGCCAACACTTCATATCCTCTCTTAAATAGCCTTCATGTCCCGGATGCCATCTCACATCCGCATCATCGAGGGGGAAATCTTCAATGGGAACAAAAAAGTCTGTATTGAATGAATTGTAGTGTTTCCGGTGCTTTAAACACGGCGAAAAACGGTCGCATGATATAATATGGATGTGCAAGTGGGACATTGAGGGATGCGCATGCACGCCCGCCATGACGCTGTCCACCCAGTTGCGGCCAGGCGGCAGCTGCGCCTCGAGTTCGGCTTCGGAGGGCGGGTCGTCGGATTCCATGGCCTGCTCCAGCGCATCGTTGCGGGCTTTGTCCGAGGCGGAGAAGGCGCCATAGCGGCGCCGCAGCTCGGAGGCTACGAGGCCTTTTAGCTTGTCGACTTCAGCGCGTACGGCGGAGAGGAACTCGGGTCGAGTGGTCAACGCGGTCAGCGGGTGTGTATTTGAGATGGAAGGGTCGCGCGCGAGCAGGAGAAGGTGCACGCTGGATTTGGGGTAGAGATCATGGATCACAACGAATTGGTCTGAGTGCGAGATTACACGGCTAGGAGGGAAGGAAGCGGGAGAGTCGATATAGGCACCTAAGCCACTGCGAGACTTGAAGATGTGTCGGTTTGCGGTAGGAGGGTTGGGTGGAGCAGTGGGAGGGGGGGTTCTGGGTTGTTTTGGCTTCATGAGCTCTGTGACTGTCAATCAAATGAGCATGGGTTTTTGAGAGGGAAGAGAGAACCATACAGGCGTTTGGGCGTTTTTGTCCATGTGGTTGACGGCTTGCAGGACCCGGAACGACTGTGCTAATCATTTCTTCCGCCGTGATAGCATCTTCATGCTCTTCTCGCGGGGTCATGTTGAAGTGTGAATATCCTAACAGCCTTTAGTATGAGGCAGTAACGGGTAACAGCAGCTCTTGAGCTTCAAGGTAGTTGCGAGACGCATGTCAACACTGCGGCATTAGCCACAAAGTGACGTTCGCTAAATGCAAGCCTAATTCAGCCCTATCGGATTTTCCACCCACAAGCCACTTCATCGCAACAGCACTGCACAAACCCCCGAGGATGCCGAAGAATCCTCATCCTCCACGAGGGGGCGGGTCTAAAAAGCCCGCCCCTGCCTCATCTTCTAATGCTGACGACACGAGTTTCATAGTCTTTTCGAACGCTAAAGGCGATCCGAAGAAAGGCAAGAAAGTGGACAATGCCGCAAAAGATGGCCAAGATATCAAAGGGAAGGGGAAACCGAAGGACGCTGCGGGGCCAGCTGAGGAAGCGCCTAAAAAGCCGGACACCAGAACTTTGATCGGAGGTGCTTCGTGGACAGGCAAATTGCCGGTTAATCTGCTGTCGGAGCATTGTCAGAAGCAGAAATGGGCGAAGCCAGATTATCAAATGGTTTGCTATTAACGGCCACTTTTGGTTCTGTATTTAGCTAAGATATAATCATAGAATAAAAATCCGGCTGGGCTCTTCTCCTCCAGTGTTGTCCTAAAAGCGACAAATCCTAAGACCCAGGAAACTGTTGCCCTGCCCCCCTTCAGGCTTCCAGATAGCCATGTGGATCTCGCCCTTCAACCCACAGCAGTCGAAGCCCGCCATTTTGCCGCTGCATACACTCTTTTCCGTGTATCCAGCATGAAAAATCATCATATGGCAATGCCACCTACTTATCGGGACTTATGGAAAGGAACTTTCCAGGACCTAAAAAAGGCGGATACGAAAGATGGGAAAGCTTGGATGTATGAAGCCGATCCATTTTTAACGCAGAAGGAAAGGGAGCAAGCAAAAGTGGCGACTGCAAAACAGCGAGAAGACGCCCAAAAGCAGGTTGCAAAAGAGCAAAGCCAGCTTAGCGCACCAGGAGGAGCTTCCGGCACATCTTCTGGGAGTAGAGGAAACAGAATGAAAGGTTGGACCAGAGTGCCGAGAATTGAGCTAGGCAAACGTACTCGGATGGAGGTCGAGAAACTGATTAGGCGAGACGCGCTGTGGAATCCCCATAGTTTGCAGCTTACTCCACAAGCCCGACATCGCATCATCGAGGAAGTCTCCGGTTTAGGCTTTCGAAGAAGCCATGTGGAAGAAGCAGCAGAACTGTGCAAAGACCGTGACGAGATTCTCGAATGGCTTCTAATCCATGTCCCAGAGGATGACTTGCCTGGTTGGAGCCTTCCTGAAGGATATGTGGCTGGAATAAGTATGGCCAGTGGAAATATCAAGCGAGAAGCCACCATCAAGCGTCTCGCTAGTGCTGGCTATGCCGCCGAGCTTTGTGAGGAGGCCTTAGATGCCCAAGGCGGCGACGAATCAAAGGCTGCTGCTGTCCTGCAAGCTAATTTGCTCCAAAAGACGGACTGGGATGGCAATATAACTCAGGACTATACGAATACTGCCCCCGACGTAACGGTAGATAGCATGTCTAACGCCTGGGAAGAAGAACAAATAACTCTTGCAGCCATATACGATGATAGATACGAATCTCCGTCACCGGGTATTTGTCATATACGGCTTGAGGTCTCTCTAGAACTGGGAAAGCAATTTGTACTCCATGCACGACAACCTTCTGGGCCTTATCCATTCGTTCCGCCTACTATATCTGTCCACGCCGATTTGCCAGCGTATATCCGTCTTAGCATAATCAGAAAAGCTCTTGTGCACGCAATTTCGAACCTCTTGGGCACCCAAATGCTTTTCGACTTAGTTGACTGGCTAGAACGGGAGATTCCGAACATCATTGAACGCCCCGGAAGGCTCACGGAAGTGTCCTCTGGATTATCGGCAGCAGACAGTGGCGCTCATACAAGACAGTTTCACCAAAAGGAGAGTAGGAACTGGTCGCGAAAGCATGTGAACTGGCAGCCTGGCACGGATACAAGCCTCCGAATGCTATCACAATGGCAGGCAAGGCAGAGCTTGCCAGCTCAGCAACGAATGTTGGCAGTGCGTCAGGCTCTTCCGGCCTGGAAGCTCCGGGAAGCTATTGTCCGTGCAGTGGAGTGCAACCAAGTTGCCATAATTTCCGGAGAGACCGGGTCAGGAAAGTCAACACAATCGGTTCAATTTATTTTAGATGATTTGATTGGGAAAAAGCTTGGTGAAGCAGCAAATATTATCTGCACTCAACCGCGGAGAATATCAGCATTAGGGCTTGCTGACCGTGTGGCGGACGAAAGGTGCTCCGTCGTTGGTGAAGAGATCGGCTATGTCATCCGGGGAGAATCTAAGCAGAAAACCGGTATCACGAAAATTACTTTTGTCACTACGGGTGTGCTACTTCGCCGACTACAGGCGTCCGGTGGTAGTCCTGACGATGTTGTCGCAGCTCTTGCTGATGTCAGCCACGTTGTAGTGGATGAAGTCCATGAACGCAGCCTAGATACAGACTTCCTCCTCGTCCTCCTTCGGGATATTCTCCATAGGAGGAAGGATCTAAAAGTCATTCTCATGAGCGCTACTCTTGACGCTGATGTCTTCGAAGCATACTTCCGCAGCGTTGGGTCTGTCGGCAGGGTCGAGATTCAGGGGCGTACCTATCCTGTTGAGGATTTTTACGTCGATGATGTTATTCGGATGACAGGTTTCAATGCTCACAGAGACGACGAATTAGATGATGAAGCAGGTGCGCAGAAGTCCATGGCAGGAGCGTTGAATAGTGTTGGCATGAGAATCAATTACGATTTGATTGCAGCGACTGTAAGACACATCGATACCCAGCTTGGAGGTCAAAGTGGTGGTATTTTAATTTTCTTACCTGGTACTATGGAAATCGATCGGACATTACAGGTAAGTTTCAACCATCGCTCTGTCATAACGCGAGCTAAGATATTCTAGGCACTCCGCCAAATTCCGAATCTCCATGCCCTTCCTCTTCACGCATCGCTTCTTCCCGCTGAGCAAAAGAGAGTCTTTCCTCCACCCCTAAAAGGCAAACGGAAAGTCGTTGCAACTACGAACGTCGCAGAAACCTCAATCACTATTGAAGATATCGTTGCTGTGATAGACACTGGCCGCGTTAAAGAGACTAGTTTTGATCCGCAAAATAATTTAGTCAAGCTTGGGGAAGTTTGGGCTTCCAAGGCCGCTTGCAAGCAACGCCGTGGCAGAGCAGGCAGAGTCCGCGCTGGCAATTGCTATAAACTCTACACTCGCAACGCGGAAATCAAGATGCTAGAAAGGCCAGACCCCGAAATCCGCCGCGTGCCGCTTGAACAGATGTGTCTCTCAGTTAGAGCCATGGGAGTCCGGGACGTTCCTGGCTTCCTCGCTGGTGCACTGACACCACCAGACAGCACCGCAGTGGAAGGTGCAATCGATCTTCTTACTAGAATGAGTGCACTTGATGGCGATGAATTAACAGCCCTTGGACGCCATCTTTCAATGATTCCTGCAGATCTCCGCTGTAGTAAACTTCTTATTTACGGTGCGACATTCGGCTGCCTCGAAGCTACACTCACAATTGCCTCGGTACTCACCCTCCGTAGCCCCTTTTTCTCCCCTAAAAATAAACGCGAAGAATCCCGGGCTGCCCGGACATCCTTTGGAGAAGGCCAAGGTGACTTAATTTCTGACCTGCGGGCCTACGAGCAATGGTCCGGCATGCGAAGCAAAGGGATCAGCTCGCGCGATCTCCGCTCCTGGTGTGACCAGAACTTTCTTTCACCACAAACTCTACATGAGATCACCTCCAATCGGTCTCAATACCTCTCATCGCTCAAAGAGACCGATTTTATACCTCCCTATTACTCCTCCATCGATGCCTCTAGCCAAGGAAACTACAACCGCTACAACTCAAACGATGCTCTCCTTCGTGCCCTTATTGCCGGTGCATTCAATCCCCAGATCTCTCGCATCGAGCTTCCGGACAAGAAATTCGCGGCTTCAGTATCCGGAGCCGTCGAGCTGGATCCTGAAGCGAAGACAATCAAGTATTTCAACCAGGATAATGGCAGGGTTTTTGTGCACCCAAGCTCCACACTTTTCGATGCGCAAACATTCCCAAATAATGCAGAATTTATGAGCTACTTCAACAAGATGGCGACAAACAAGGTGTTCATTCGGGATCTGACCCGTGAGTGTATCCCTTTTCGTGACCCTTTCAAGCACTGATCACGGGCTCTGTGAGTGTGCGAATGATAAGAAATACACTGACTGTCTCTCGGTTTAGCTTTTAACGCGTACGCTCTGCTTCTATTTTCCGGCTCGATCAGTCTTGACACGCTAGGCCGTGGCTTGGTAGTCGATGGATGGCTTCGCTTGCGCGGCTGGGCAAGAGTTGGTGTGCTGGTGTCCCGACTTCGCGCGATGCTTGATGAGGTGCTAGCACGAAAAATCGATGACCCTGCATTAGATTTGGGGGACAGCGACGTGGTGGATATAGTGAGGCGGCTTGTTGAACTAGATGGCTTGGATAGGTAGGCAACGTACAAAAGTGGGGCGGTAGGGGCTTGAATACCTAACCTTTTCAGAATTAGAATAAGGTTGACAATTCTAAGGTAGTTATTTATTTCAAGTCTCCGATCACTGCAAGAAGTTTCCGATGGATCCACAATACATATTGGAGAATATAAAATAGTCGGGTTCTTTTATGGATTTATAGACGCTCACCTACCCTTATTTGCGAGATATGGGGAGGTGACATGACCCATCCCGGACAAGCCCGACTTAGCGTGAACATCTCACTAAAGGCATGCAGTAATTAGTGCAACAGGGCTCCATGAAATCGGCCTCTGCACCTCCACGCGGTGGAGCCCGGGAACCTAGCAGTACTATCAGCGTTCCGTCAGGATCGTGCTGATAGACTACTAGAGCAAATGCAGAGACGTGCGTACGGCTGCGCAGCGCCAGCGCTACGACGTGGTGGTGGTGCGAAGAATTTTCTTGCTGGGAGGGTGAGCCGTAGCGGAGGCTTGCGAACACGACTATATACCACGTCTTCACGTACACGTCTAGTACACTCGAGTCACGGCATCCACCTACGGCAGCGACCCCCTTCTTCTTATGCGGTATGGCGATATACCGTACGGCACCTACACGCAGCCAAACCGTATACACCCCGCAGGCGGAAGGCCTACGACGAGCCTCTTATCCAAACCGCCCTCTACTCCCTCTGTACCTTAATCCACCCAGCATATTCTAATACGTAGTGCAGCGCGGGTACTCAGCCATAGGGGCTTAGTGCACCCCTATAGCCAGTACTAGGTTGAGCGCGCTATTGGACGCAGGAAGATAGGGGATAGAGGCTAGGGAGGGTCATCAGAACAGGGAGAGTTATTTGGCTACAAGTAGGAGGACCGCAGGCGACGCGGATACACGTACAGGGCAGTAAGAAGCTAGGGGCAGGCAAGCAACGACATCTAACGGCAATCTACGACAATATGGAAGCATGGTACGAAGGGCAGACAGGGCAAGATAGGCAATCAGGACACTCCCTTACAGGAGTCTCAGAGCAGCGACCTAACGGTATTTTTCCTCCCGTTGATGTAGTACGGGCGTGCTACCTAGAAGGGTTCACACTGTATTACCTCTCACGTCGCCCTTTTTGGAGGTATTCGTCTGCATGGACCAAGCTTGGGACCGCATCAGATATTAATCAAGATTAAATAATTAGTGCAACATATCGCTTGTTCAAAGCTGGGGTGCCTCATCCTTCCGGGTAAAGTGGCTGCCCAACCGGTTAAAAAATGATTTTAAGAGTGTGTATCAGTGGCATGGTTTCTGCTCAAATTGCTGCAATTGACAAAGAGGAAGCCAGGCTGAACAAACCGAATTCAACGGTAATTAGAGTTGACAGCTGAAGGAATGCAAGGTTATAAGTTTATCCCAAGAGACCACTGAAAGAATAACGAAGAGTCTAGGTGGAATGGCCTGGTGGCAAAGCATGCATTCAAGGTGTCGAACGGACAAGCCAATGATGAGAACTCTGTCTTGAAATGAGGCTTTTGGAGCCTCTATATACAAAAGGTGGGTGGTACCCTTAAGCCATCCTTTAATATAGTAGTGATTGACACCAGGCCGACTAGAGCCGACAGTAACCGCCGGTCGACACAAGGTAAGCCTTGGAAGAAAACCACAACAGCCATCAAAAGTAAATAGCATCAAGCCTTTCAATCTAACTGAAACATTAGTGAATGCAAGAGGCCGGTCCCTTTCAAAACATCATCCGACGAGTCCTAACAGAGCTTCTCACGCATTTTACTATATGCCCATCTAGCACATTACTAATTCAATCTTCTATTACCTAACATCCAACAAACGCCGTGTCATATTTCGCATGACTGTGGAGTCAGGAGCGTGAAGCCACTGCTCCTAGCGAGACCTCGTATAAGGCTGGAAAAAGCGTTGGCCTGGGTTGAAAATTTCCATGCGCTAACTACGGGAGGGACAATCGTTTCATCAGACACGTTCGCAAGTCTGATTCGAGGCAGACTTTGACCGGTCTGCAGCCCCGCACCCGATTGAAAGGTTAGGGCATGTAGCTAGACTTGCTTAGCAATGGCTAAGCCTCTTCGCAATCCGGAATGAAAGATATCAATCTTCTTCTGAATGACATCCAACCTTTCTTCATTGCACAATTTCCTCCCGGATCAAATGTCAAATCAACTTCAACACTTGAGCCGCCGACTTGGCTCAACCACGTTCATTGGAGCACACTTCGAGGCGAAAAGCGGATCCTTTCTCCTGCCAATCCTATTCATCACTCTTGTTGGAGCCCGACGTTGAAATACCCCGCCTGATGAGGCTCTGACGCAGGGATCAGCAGTCTCAGGCTCCACGACTAGGGCCGGGCCGTGGTTTACCCGCTCACATTCCTCGCACGCTAAATTTCAAGCCACAGCACAGCCCTCAACTCGTATCGCCAACCGAGCGTTCACAACACCTAAAAAGAACAAAGATAAAACTGCAACTCCGGAATATATACTGCCGCACTCGCAATTAGCCTCACCTACTTGCTCCTCTCCTGTATTGTTGACAATCAAACTTTGGTGAAGAATGTCGTTTACGTCCACTGTACTCAAGAGCCGGGATTTTTATGGAGGAACCGTGGTGCGTACGGGCGTCACTGGCCCTATACGAAAAAAGGGTTGTGCCCAGGAGTCATCCACCCAGCGCCCCGGAATTCTATTTTCCTCGGAGCGTTATCCTCAAAGCATTTAATGAGCTTCCAGCCAGAGATATCTTCCTCTGTGATTGCGAACATTGCAAACGCCACTCTCACACTGAGTATGGTACTGATAATCGAATCGACCAGATTAGGGATATCGAAAGCAAACTACTGGACGACTACCTATTAATCTACGCACTGCTAATATACCAAAGAAGGCCCACCTTGATTGGCAAATTCATCTCACAAAACGTTAGGTTAGATGGTAACGTTTTCTTGAAAGCCAAGGATCTCGAGTTTCTATTACCACTAAGCGGCGCGGCATTCCTTCAAGACAGTATTCTACGTGATCAGTGGAAATTCCAAGTCAGGGCTTTAGTGATTTCGCAGGACCTTATGACCTATGAGTCGAAGGAAATACTGCCAATCGACGACAAGGACCAGGTTGGTGAGGGACAATTTGGCACTGTCTACAAATCTTCCTTCCCGTATCCGGAATATCGAGGATCTGGATGGAAGGAGAAAGAGGTATGTCCCAAATACTCTGCCCAGGTTAGCACACACTTACAATACTCTCCAGCCATTCGTTTTTGCCCGCAAGGTTTTTGACAGCACAAGGTTCAACTATGCGCGGGCGGAGTGGAATATGCTTCTGCGATTCAACCAGAATAGCCATGACCGTTTCATGTGTGCGCTTGGCGCCTTCACCCACGCAGACTCCTTCTCGATAATCTTTCTATATGCTGAGAACACACTTGAGAAGCTGCTCTTGGCCGATTTTCCGAATCTTAGACCTGAAGACATATGGAAGCAAATCCTCGGGATCTCTGAGGCTCTTGAATGTCTGCATGAAGATAACAACATAGTCCATACAGATCTCAAACCACAGAACATTCTCATTCATAACGGCACATGGAAACTCGCAGATTTCGGATGTTCCCGCCTCATAGTTGATATGGAGAGCATGGAAGGTCGAGACATACAGGCCGGGAGAGTATATTCGCCCCCAGAGACTATTTTAGATAGGCCAGCATGTGATATATGGTCACTCGGCTGTATTTTGTCGGAAATTGCCACTTCCGATTTACAAAAAAGGGACGGTCTCAAGAACTACCGAAACGAAAGAAAATCTGAAGATGTTGTCTATATCAAATCAGAGTGTTTTCACATGAATAAGAAAGCAAAGCAAAGTGTTAGCGCGAGGCACAATGACTTGCTGGATCTAGTACATATGAGTAAGAGCGGAAAAGGTGAAAAGTTGTCGTCTTGGCAGGAGCGATTCTATTCCAAGGACCTTTTTGGTCTTGTGGAACAAATGCTTGGTCCCATGGAAGGAAGGCCTTCAGCGTCTGAAGTATCGAAAAATCTAAGATGGTTCATTGAACAAGCGTCGGGCGCTGATGAGGAATCCACCCGCGAACCAGATATATGGAGATCCATTCGTGAAATGGCTATTCCGGGAGACTCCCCGAAGCCTTGTCCGATAATGTAAGCATGATATATCACTATTCGACTCTCGCAATGTTTTGGCTAACAAAATCATTCTAGATACGCGTCGTTTATCCAGGGTACTGGTAACACGGAGATCCGCTGCGCACTTCTTTTCTACCAGCATGGCAAGTCAGGACAAGTCACTCTAAAACGATATTACCACGACGAGCAAAGGAACGAGGTGGTACTTGAATATTGCGGTTAGTTACTGCATCAAACAAGGCCAGATACAAGGGTTTGTACACCGCTCACTATAGGACAGTATATCGCAGCAAGTTTAGCTGTCGTAAAAGAGATCCTGGACGCGAGATAATAGGGTTCTTCCTACCCTGCGCTAATTCAAACGAATTTACTCTTGTATTCAGGGACGGCCGCAAGGATAAATATTCGCTACAGCATTCAAAGGGTGAGCCTTGTTCCCTACAATAGCAACTCAACGTGCTCATTATTCCGAAGACAAATCCAGCCTCCAGGCTGCGCTTACCGGCCTATCAATTCATAACTCGTAAGCTTAGACTCGCCCCACTCTGATCCTTGTCGTGTTTGAGAGTTCCTTTTGCAAGGAAATGCTATTCCGTTAATATTTCTTTACGTGTTTCATCTAACTAGGGAATGATTAGCATCGATAAATGTTCACTTCAATTTGACAGAAATGGGGGGTTCTTCTGTCGACTGCTTTGTTTCAGAAAAGAGCCTATTCAAATAGAGAATGTTCAAGTTCAGATCTTGACCGATAGAGATGTTACTCGGAGGACACAACCAGCATCAAGAAGTCCCCCATCGCCGTTAAATATGAGGATTTCCGTTACGGCTGCAGTACTTTCGAAGCTCTTTCTTGTTTATGGTATGATAAATGTGGCTGCTCTGCAGACGTTTTACTAAGAATACTTAGTTTCCCATAACATTGAACATACCATATTAGATAAACTTCTAACACTGAAAAATGTCTCAGTCCGTGAGATAGAACTTGTTCAAGGCATCCCCACCAACATTTCTGCTTCAGCTTCATATGACTATAAACCGAATCAGGAAATAAGACTCGTGTTCAGCAACGCTAATGGTGAGTTTGATTCTACACCATCAAGATGTTTCTACTATCATATTCAAGTCCGTTTCTCGACGACATGAATTTATCCTTACGAAACTTACCACTGCCAGATCTGAACAACTTCTTGAGCAAATTCATAAATGTCTATGAGGAGTGGAAAACATCTAGAGAACAGGCAAGAAAGATGAACCAAGACTTGGATTAAATTCATGACTCCAGGCATCCCAGGCGGTGGGCGGGGGTTTTTTTCCTTTGAAAATACGGCACACGCATCATGGTGCTCTTGGGTGGTGTCAGAGGGCTTTTGTCAAGTTTTCAGTTCAGCGTTTAGTAAGTTCGTCATCTGTATTTATAAATGGATAAGTGTTCGATCATTAATAGATTTGCTTTGTTAGCACGGGCATTATTTCTTTGGAATCGCATGGGACAAATGTGTGAGACGTGGTTTTCCCTTTGGGGCCGCTCAGATGTAAAATTTAATATAATTGATTATGAAAAACCCTCGAGAAATAAAACCGTTCACTAGGAATGAAAAGGTAGATGTGTGATATGATGCCTTGGGGTAACAAATGAAATTTCCTACAATGGACAAACGAAACAAGAGCGAAAAGGTATGAGAAGGTGCAAAAATAACAAAATATGCACACGAAAGCAGTAATCTATTTGGACTGGAGTGGCGTGGATCCGAGGTCAAATCCACTCCATCCACCAAAAAGACGATTTGACTCCAGGAGCGCCACGGAGCTTCAGTGTAGATATACACTATTTATAGTAAGTCTTAGCACGACCTTAGTGTCGTATTTAAGGGGGTAGGAGGCGTTTAGACTTACTAAAAAAGATTGTCAGATTTACTTACTAGTTTCCTCACCACCTTCCTTTATAATCTTATCCTCCTTAATAACTACTACCCTATTATATAGGCTCTTCCTTAGAGCCAATCTCTCCTTCTTTAATTATATTAAACTCCTCCTTAAAGCTAAAGCCCTAAACATCTTCGGTAACGTTTGTTGCTTAGTATACTTCGGCCACTTTATAAGAGGTTTACGCCAAATATTATCTACTATATAGAGCCAAAACTTACGAACTTCCTTAGAGTCGTCGGCCTTTAGATTAATTAATTTTAGTGTAAGGATAACGTTATTAGTAGGCGCGGCTGCCCGTATAGGAAAGAATCGCTCTATAGCAATTAAGGGAGGCAAAATTAAGCCTCTAAGTAATTAACTAGGAAAGAAAGGAATAAGCAGGCTTTATAGATCGTATAAAGACGCTCATATTCTAGAAAACCGAGTTATTATACGGCTCTACCGATTGGCTCAACACTACGCTCTAATACCTTATTAACCCTTCCTCTATAGCCACCTTCTTCTAATTAGATATATGACTGGCGCTCCAAGAGCTCCAAAGCCTCAAAATCCACTCCACGCCACCAATGAAATCACCGGATCCACAGCCAATGCAAATCGGCTTCAGCCAAACGCGCTAAATCGGCTTTAGTCCAAATATATTACTACACAAAAGACTACGGACAGGATCTGGATAGTAATACTTGGTAGTAACTTTACTGTCCGAATCTTCTGCCAAGCTAGCGGTCTAATAGGCAGTAAGGGAGGCTAATAGGGTTGCAAATCAATCAACGAGGCTTCAATATTAAATTAAATTGATTGCCAAGACTCAATCAATTTAACCAACTGAGAGTTCGCTGGCTTGGCAACTCAATTAATCTAGAGGCCTTAATTAAATTAAGTTGGTTAATAAATATTAAAGCTTTAATATTATATAGATATATTTCTAGAGTTAATAAGTTATAATGCCCTAAACCTTATTTTTCTTAGTCTCCCTTACCAAAAAAAGTTTACCCGAGTATTACCCGTTATTTATACCGTCACTACTAAGAGCTTTGCTACCAGATTTTCCTATTAATAATATTAATTCTATTACCACTATGGCTTCTAACGCGTTAGATAATAGCTAAACAACACCTTAATTCTTTCTATAGCTTGTTCTAATTCTACCGCACCTATGGACCTCTAGCGCGCTTTAGATTATAGCTTAAATGGTAATACCAACGCGTCTACTACGGAATTCCAACTAGATAAGTATATAGGAATTAACTGGACGCGTCTCCTTAGTTACCATCTTCCTTATTTAATATTAGGCAGACGATGCAGGCCTATATAGAGTTACAGATATAATATTAAGCAAAGTAAAATAGGCAAGCGGTATTAGGTCTATAAAATCTGCTATAAAAAGAAGGCTTATATATAATATATCTATTTAGATATAGGCACCGCAAATTACTCTAGGCATATGCAGGAAGAATATAATATTGGCAACGCTCCTATAGAGAAAGTAAAGTAAGGATAATTAATCTTTAAATAGCTATAACTCTAAGCTAATAAGCTAGAAGATTAAGCCTAAATAAACACCCTTATCTAGAGCCTTAACGCGGATTGTTTTACACAGCTTTTAATACAATGGGTTATACGCAATAATATTCTATTTTATAAGCTTAAAAGCAGTATATTTTACAATCTTATTGTAACGGAACCTTGTAGCAGGAACTACGGTGGGTTCTGTTATTGGGCTGGGTATGTAGGTATGACAAAACAACAACGTAATAACAACTGGTGGAGTGGTTGCCCAACAGATTAACTCCAATTGTATTCTGAGATTCACTATAAGGAGAGAACTATCTACGGTAGGGACTGAGGTCCTTTAAATACACAACTGTACTCCTAAGAAATCCTCTCTTGTACGTGAGGTACGTGTTGTCTGTATTGAACGTAACGTCCCTTTTATTTAACACAGTTAATACGTTTAACACCACGTGACCTTGGTTACCATTCCTCGTTACATAGTTCCACCGGATCCATCCTGGACCGTGCCTGTATTAACCAACTAGCTTCCGCCGACTCCTCTCTAAGTAGTTGTAACACCATACTTAAAGCGTCCGTAACACTTATGGGTTATTATCGGAATGTTAGTTATGTGACGTGGTCACGAGACCACGAAGCGAGGCTAGCTAACCTGACCTTGGAGTAACCCCTTACTTCTAGATAACAATAACTACTAACTTCAACACCGCATACGTATCGCAATACAGTGATATTCGTGTACGTTAATAAAGCGAGTATACCGACACTAATCAGTAGACGTACAGATTAGGAAATACGCAATAAGCTAGAGCTTAAGAACCGTACTAGAAACAGTATACGGATTACCTAGCCTTGTCTATTCTAGTTAAAGGAGAAAGCTATATTACCCTTAAAGCTCGAGACCACGTATTAGCTTAACTGCTAACGCGTCAGATCGCCTAGAGAATTGTATCTTTACTTAGAGAAGATTGCGACCTCCCTTAAGCTTAAGAGAATTTATACTGGCCTTATAGCTAATATAACAGATCGCTGAGAGAATAGTAATCTTGCTAAGAACTTTATAGGCCTAACGGCTGTAAAGGACGTATATACCTAAAACACCCTTACCTTAACACCCTTACCTTAACACCCTTACCTTAACAACCTTAACCTTAACCTTAACCTTAACCTTAACCTTAAACTAAATATACACAAGGACTAGTACACTGCTTTATATAATAAGATAGATCCTAAATGGAAGGAGAGAATCGCCAGATATGGTTACGGGATTAATATAGTAACTGCCTTAGAGGAAGACCTAGAAGAATATATGGAAACGAAAATCTATAAGTATATATATAAGAACTTTACGGATTATATACTACGGTCGCTATTCCAAGAAGAATTTAAAGGCTTTACTATTGAGGACTTTAGAAAGATACGCTCTGTTACTAGAGTAAAGCTCTATACTTACCTACTCTAAAGAGGAGTATATGTTGCTATACACAGCAATAGATACCCACTTTATAAGGTTCTATATAATGTCCTTACAGAAGAGGAACCTCACGAATGGATAGATAAGGAAATTATAGGAGCTCTCAAGGAAGTCAGCCCTATAATTACAGTAGTACTACGAGAACAACTTAACTTAATATAAACAGCTTTGATATTAAATCAAGCTATAACCCTATTAGTTATAGCCTCTTTAGTTCCTATAACCCCCCCCTATAGCCTACTACCTTCCCACACGGTACCAACGCCTATAAACCATTAACTACCTCCACTACCTCTAACGCCTACAATTTAGCCTATAGCTACAGCTACAACACCTGGAACGTAAATACCTACCCCTATGACACCCTAACTAGCTGTTGCATCTATACCCTAGTAAACTGCACTAACCGCCACCTAATAATAAGCTGTACCTACCTCTATCTAGGATTAACTACTTACCCTCCTTACTTAACTCCTATAGACGCAGAACTAGTAATTATTGCCTATAGCAACTGCCTCTACCCTCCCTTCGTCAGGAAAAAATTTACCAGCATTTTTGCAGCATTTGGCAGCATTTCGCGGCCAAATGCGCATTTCGCGCATTGCAACGTGTAGCGTATGGTATTAACTAAGAGGCGGCATACTGCCGCATTTAA
>Ga0307507_10001951_pt1 | contig 44774 bp, 15 predicted proteins | sample 7_EM_MG_FD_207223 | JGI IMG/M metagenome (GOLD analysis project Ga0307507, IMG submission 207223) | Populus trichocarpa ectomycorrhiza microbial communities from riparian zone in the Pacific Northwest, United States - 7_EM | ecosystem: Host-associated > Plants > Roots > Unclassified | place... | reverse complement strand
TACTAGGATAGGTACACTGCCGCCATAATTATAGAATACCGTTATAGTAGCTGCATATTATAAGTATTTACCTAATATATATAGATAATGCTTACTTCTCTATACTTTGCTTAAGCTTTTCATTAACCTCTACTACTTAGTGTGGATAACTGCTACGCTTTTAGAGGTTATTAATTAATTCAAGCTTAACCCTATTATATGCGGGGCATATATGGAGGACATCCTTATGAGCGTACTCGCAGTGTTTAATGCCGCTACATTTAAACACTTAATGAAATGCTTTTCTACTTTCCCAATTATTGTTTTCTCCAAGGAGTTGTAGTTGTGTAACTTTAGGGTCACCGGTTTTATAAAACGAAAATTGAATCTACTGGAGGCATAAGTACAGTATATACCTAGCATATGTATTGCATACCTTTAATATATACTGCTTAATAACCTCGCGTACTGTTTCTTTATCTGCATCTATAAATAGCAGAGGTGTTGCTTTATAGATAAAGTGTGCAATTCCTTCTTTTCTAGTTACTGGATATTCTAGCATTACAATATAGTCTATTGCCTCTTAGACGATAACTTAGTGCTTGCCGTTAGAGCTAACAAGTGCTCCATGGTCTTAGAGTGTGCTCTAGATATTCTCAGCATATATATGGCCTATGTATAGTGTTATACGTAGTCTTACCTTAGAGAGACCTATATGAAATAGAAACCGCTGTTGTATGCTATCTTAACCCTTACCCTCCTTGCCCTTTCCACCCTCCTTATCTTCGATACTCTCTCTACTAATTATATTATCTTAAGAACTATCGTCTTCGTGTTTAATGTTAGGTACGCTCTAGTATACCTACATATCCTTAGCATATGCCTAGCATATAATTGTGCATACTGACTTGTAGACCGTTCAGCCACCCTACTATACTCTCGTTCACTTCAGTATAGTTTTCACTTGTTATTGGTATAGTAAGGCATATATAAATGCGGTTGTATATATATAGGTATAGATGTATGTGTATATCTGTGTCTATGTTTCTAGGTGTATGCAGAGCATATGCTCTTAATATTTTGGTTTGTGTGTTTGCTTAAGTCAAATGTGGCTACCAATGCGCGTTCTGTATGGGTAAAAGTATAGTACCGCTAACCTTTTTCCGGGGGCTCCATCGGTAACCACGCTCAGCTTTTGCCGACCCCCATCGGTGACCACGTTCAACGTGTCCGAGACCACGATCAGCTGCGACCCACAAGAGGCTCTAGAGCCTCACTCAGTGTTGTTTTGGATAAGCCTTATCGTGATAAGTCTTGGCATACCCCAAATAAATTTTCAATCGCCTTCTTCTTTATTATCGTACAAAATATGGCTTCAGAAGTGGAATTAGAAACTCTTAACTCTATTAATACCTCTAAATCAAAAAATATAAGAGGTTGCTCAGCTCTTTTAATATGGGAGCATACCCATTGTAACGGAACCTAGTAGCAGTAACTACGGTGGGTTTGTCAATGGGCTAGGTAATATAGATAATAACAGGTCAACAACGTAATAACAACTAATGGAGTGGTTGCCCAACAGATTAACTCTAATTGTATTCTAAGATTCACTACGAAGAGAGAACTATCTGGGTAGGGACTGTAGTCCTTTAAATACACATCCTTACTCCTAAGAAACCCCTTCGCTCCGTAAGGTACGTGTGCTCTATCTACTCTATCACAGATCCTATAGATTGTACAGATTACACAGATTACATTACATGACTTGGTTACCACTCTTTATTATATAGTTCTACCAGTTCTATCCTAGACCGTGCTTTTATTAACTAACTAGCTTCTTCTAACTCTTTCCCAAGTAGTCGTAATATTGTACTTAAGCTGTCCGTAACACTATCTCCCTCCTCTTTATCTTTGTCCTTAAAGATTCCTAACATCTCCAAGTTGTCTACTAGAGGTGTAATGTCCGTTTAATTATTCTAGTTAATATCTTTACTTATTATACCTAAAGCGTCCTCTTTTTCTTCCACTGCTTAATATACTCGCACTATAGCTGCTATACTGTCACTAAGTAAAGTAATGCCGTCTCCGTATTCTCGTTGTGTAAAAGAGGGATTAGTTTATATTGCGTTGGCGAGTCCTTTATCTTAACAACCTTCCTCTTATTTAGAGTGCACTAAAGCAAATATTTAATTGTCCTGCGATGTTTGCTCTGTTTCTAACACTAAGTATATACGTCCTATAACTCTTAACAGTCTTTAAGTTCCCTAAGTAACTTATTATAGGGTCTCGTGTTTAATCTGCCACTATAAAACTTAATAATAAGCTCTTGGTGGCGTTAACTAAACTTTATTATTCCCATAACGCTAAATAAGAGGCTGCCGATGCTCAACAACGGGCCCTTAATTCTCATTTAGCTGCGTCCGCTCAGTTAATCCGTCTTAAAAAGGGTTGTGAGAAGGTTTGTTCTAAGGAGTGGAAACTTACGCAATAGGGTTTATCTAAGCTAGGTAACAAGAGAGTAGAGTTTCTAAAGACGGAAACAACTCTAAGTAATATGGTAGTTGCTCCTTTTGGGTCCCCCTTAGGTGTTACCTTGTCCTTTAGCAATCCTTTTTTAATACTTCTAGACCTGCTTTCTTCTAGTACTCCTTTACCTTTCCTATAGCGTTCTCTAGGTTGCTTAGTAGTTCCTAGGTAGTCTTAGTATAGCCTATCTACTTTACTTTGTACTATATTTTATCGTCTACATCCTTATAACTAATAATCTTTAAAACTTGCTATTTATCCTCTTCTTATCCTCTATACGTATCTGCCTTGTAGACTAGTAGCTTAATATTCCTATATACTGGCTCTAGCATTGCAATATATTGTATAGGGTAAATTTTCATTTTGGCTAGTAGGTTTAGTTTATATATAACCAATAAAATTCTCTATGTGATTTTAAAAGGTCCTAGTTTAACATAGTCCAACTTCTTACTTAATCGTTAACTTTTAAAACTTTTATGTAGTAGCTATACTTTATCTCCCTCCTTAAGATCTGGTCCCTTAGATCTCTTAGCATTATAGTACCTTTTCATTCATTCTTGTACTAGTTTAGCTGTTTCTTTAAGGTCTGCATAAAAATTTATTAAAGTCTCTATTCTTTCTTTTACTGTGCTACTCATTTTCTTTACTTATTATAGCAATAATAATGTTCTTAGCTTATACCCGTAATTCGCCTTAAATGGTAACATTCCCATTCCTTTTTATAGTGTTATATTATATGCAAACTATATAACTGGTAATAACAATACCTAATTATTCTATATATAATTAATATAATGCCTTAGATACTGTTCTAGTGTCTAGTTTAGTCTTTCTATTTATCCATCCGTCTGTAGATAATATGCTATTAATATTACTGCTTAAACCCCTTATTTAGCTAAGAACACTTCCTAAAATACTGCTATAAATCTTAAATCTCTATCCGATATAATCTTATTTAGTGCTCCGTGTCTTACAAACACTTCTTTAATATGGATTCTAGCCATATCTTCTGCGGATATTTCTTCTATGCACGCTATAAAGTATCCCCACTTTATTAGCTTATCCACTATTACTAAAATTGCATTATAATCTTATCCTATAATAGGATCTTTTAACTTTAGTAACTTAACAATAAAGTCCTATAATATAACCTCCTATAGTCTTTCTGGTATTTTAATAGGTTGTAGTTCTCCGTACGGCTTATGCCTTATTAGTTTGTTTCTTTAGCAATTTGGACACTCCTTTATAACTTATCTCGCTAGTCCCTAGATTCCTTAAATAATATACTCCTCTTAAAGTCTTAACACTAAGCCCATAGCTCCACTATATGTAACAGTTCACCAGCACTACGCTGAGACACAAGATCGTCGCCTAAGAGGCTCCGAGACAGGATCGACCCTACCCTTGTATGTCTCGGATACGGTCAAATATTGAGTTATAGACTACGGAGTTCCGGGTCTACTTTTATGTATTTAGTTCACTTGATTTCCATAGATTTAGAATTAAGTCGTTCTTTCAATACCCACACTTGCACTGTTACAGTTATAAGTCTGGATTGCACTACCTGCTAAACCAATCAATCTACTACCTTATTTACGAAGTCACTACTTCTACTACCTTTGCAAGTGTCTTGAGCTTCTTCACCTACCAAACGAACGGACGGTTGCACCTGACCGACGAACGTACCCAATAGACGAACGAACTGACGAATCAAATCAAAAGCTTAAAACGTCAAAATAAGGTTTCGCCAAGACGCTAACTTAGGACCCTGCTTGACCTATTAAATTCTAAAAATGACAACCAATACAGACGGACCTCATTTAAAATTCAACCTTATCCTTGAAAAGCCATCTGATTGGATATAATGGTTCTTTATTATTTAAGATACTGCTAAAACAAACAATATATGGCAGTACATCAACCTATTAAAGAAGAAAGACAAGCTTCTGAAGCTAGAACCTCCAAATCAGCCTATACCAAGAGACATGCTTTCTACTGCTATATTAATAGCCAAGCTAGATCCAAACCAACTTATTACCTACAATTAACTATACGCGGAATATAAGGATGACCTCCGCGTGCACCAGAAGCAAGAGCAAGCTATAAACGATATTAGCAATTATATCGTCCGCACGACGTTAGTAGCCTACCTCCCTCTTATTAAAGACCTCGGAACAGTATACGAACGCCTTTAAGAGTTGAAGACTGTACTTGCCCCTACCACCTTAGGTTAAAAGCGCGACGTCCTAAATTAATACACGGCTCTTAAAGCCTATAATAAAAAGCAGAGCATCGAAAAATGGTTAAATAACTAGAGGAGCGTCTACAAGCTAGTAGAGGAATTGGAGCTTCTAGACGTACAGGGATTTAGGCCCCACTATGATTTTATACAAGCTATTAAAGCCATCTCTTCTAGTTTCGCAGGAGCACTGGAAGTAGACCTAATTAGGAAAGAACGAAAAGATGAAAAAGCCCCATCTATTATCGACCTTATTGAGGAATTTAAGGAGCACTATTGCATGCAGCAAGCATCGTCTACCTTAGCTGCCAATAACTCCACATTTGCAACTCTTTAAGGCAACGTAAATTCTAATTCCAATTTAGACTCCAACAGCAATTTAAATTTAAATTTAAGATGGAACAAGGAATGCATATACGGCATTATATATCGGTTTAACGACTGCTATTATATTGCTAAGCACAAGCGCCCTTAAGGATGGAGACCAAGGGCAGATATCTAGAAGAAAGTAGATAAAGCTATCTTATCTACACCTTAGATTAAACGCATCGTCAACCAAATCTAAAAAAGAGAATAGGAAGCAAAGGAGAATAATTAGAATATAGAATCCACAATTGATTTTAATTCTAAAACCCCACCTTTTACCAAACCAACTAGCCATGCTGCTGTGTTTAGTACTGGTTAAATTCCTTTTGAACTCCAGAACACCTGGATACTTAACCCTAGTGCAGATACCCACGTCTACAATAATAAAGAAGACTTTACCTTCTTATACCTAGCAGCAGAAGACGACTACCTAATTGCTAGCGGAAATTTCGTGAAAATTCAAGCCTATGGAACAGTAACCATTACTGTTAATACACCTACTGGGAAGTCAAAAATGAAGCTATCCTATATAGCACTAGCACCTACCTTTTTTACAAATATCGTAGCACTTTTAAGAGCTACTGATAACAATATCCATTTCAACTTAGGACGAAATGTGCTATACCATCTAGCAACTGGTGAAATAGTCTGCTATACGAAACGACTAGGGGGCCACTAGGTACTAATGCACAGAGAGCCTAAAAATACCCTAGACTTAACAACTCAATTAACTTTCTTAATAGGAAGATTTCAACTAAGCCGAATGGCCCGTAAACCAATTGGAGCTATAGCTACAAGATGGCACAAGATACTTGGCTATGCAGGACCTAATGCTATTATATAGCTTCCTAAGCACGTTATTGGCGCAGAGCTGACCGAATTTAAAACCAATGAACGAGCACTGCTTAAAATTGAATGTGAAGTTTGCTTACTAGCAAAGCACACGCAGTAGATCTCTTGAAGATGAGAACACGAATTTCCAGCCACTTAACCATTCAAACGGCTAGCATTTGATATTATCTACCTTGGAGTACTAGGGTATAACGGCAATAGATATATTATGCATTTCTATTACATGTATTCTAAATTTAACTTTATATTTACCTCTAAGAATAAGGATAAAGCTACCGTTCTACCTACCATTTGTAAGACTTACCACTTAATTAAGACACGGTTCTACTAAGACGTTGTCTTCTTCTGGAGCGATAACGAATAAGTATTTGGACAAACGGAAGACACCCTATAAGTATAGTGTGCAGACGAGGGCATTACCTTTGAATGCCGAGCACTGTATACTGAGGAACAAAATGGCGGAGCTAAAAGATCTGGAAGAACCCTTATGGAACGATTAAGGTCTATGTAGCTAGAAGCATCCTTACCCCTATCTCTAGGACCAGAAGCTTTCTTTGCTGCTGGCTATATACTTAATCGAACACCAAATGAGCAGCTAGGGTGGAAAACTCTATATAAGGTCGCCTACGGCAAGCTGCTATTACTTACCCATATGCACGAATACGGTTGCAAGACCTATACGCTGAATAAATAAGTTAGAAAGGGAGACAAGCTAGCTCCTTGTGCATTAATAGAACACCTAGTCGGCTATAATTTAACAAATATCTATTAAATCTGGATTCCAAGCCTTTACAAAGTCATTCAAACTAGAGACGTTATATTTAACAAGACCTCGTTCTATAACCCTAAGGGTCAAAATATCAATTACCTACTTAGGGAAGCATTAAAAGACACTATCTAGGCAATTAGTCTACTAGAACCTCTCTATAAGGACAAATCTAAGGATAAATCTATCCTATATAGACCTACCTTAAATGCAGATTAAACGACTATATTGAACGACTCAGCAGAGCTTCCTACAAAGGATATTGAACAGCTACCGATACTTAGCAGAACGGTATCTCCGGATCTGCTAGAAATAAATACCATACCGGGAGGACTTTAAGACGATATCTTGGATACAATTGAAATAGGTTTTACCCAGCCAAGCAGTTTACTAGAACCGTTGAATACAACTCCACGAGCTAATAAGGTCTCGGCCAATTCTTCTACCGACCTCGTCCTACCAGAAGGTTCCAAACGAATTTAACGTCAAGCGTACGCAGCAGCACTAGCCAATATACCTACCCTATTTGGTTACTACGCTGGCTTTGCCATAGGACTAGTAAAGGACATTAACCGAACTAGATCCTCCCTATATTAAGATAATCTTCTACCTAAACCAAGGAACCTCAAAGAGCTAAGAAAGTACTCTTTAACTGCCAGCTTTTAAAAGGCCATGGAAAAAGAATACAATGACCTGAAACGCCGAGGGACATTCGAGACTGTACCAAAAGAAGAAGCATATAACGAGCAGATCCTTCTACTGAAATGGGTCTTTAAATACAAGTTTAACAGCGACGGTTACCTTTAAAAGCTAAAGGCTTAACTGTGTGTCCATGGAGACCTGCAGATTACCGAAGAAGAGACCTATATAGCAACCCTAGCTGCTTGAATATTCCGTGCCCTCATGGCTATAGCAGCTGCATTTAATTTAGAGATTTAACAGTATAACGCTGTGAACGCATTTACGAACGCAAGACTAGTTAAGCCAGTCTACTACTATTGCCTAGAAGGCTTTAATCAAAATGGATATATCCTAAAGCTACTCATGGCACTATATGGATTAAAAGTCTTACCACTACTTTGGTACAAAGAGCTCACCAGTACACTGGCTAAATTCGGATTAAAGCCTGTCCTAGGTACGAACTACCTTTACACCAATGGACGACTTATTGTCTTCTTCTATGTAGACGATATTGCCGTTCTATTTGCTAAAAAGGACCTTTAAAGATTAGAAGAATTTGAAGCTAAACTTCTACATTAATACGAGATCCGTGTACTAGGAGACCTATAATGGTTCCTAGGAATTCGAATTGAACGAGATTATGTAAGTAGAAAGCTCTGGCTCTGCCAAGATTCCTATATTAAAAAGATAGCCAGTTAATTTAATATTTAACCAGGAAGATTTCCTAAGTCACTACTTCCTGCCGAAGAACTAATTCCGTCTAACCAGCAGATGAACCCTTAAAGAACACTAGCCTATTAGCAACGGGTTGGTTCTCTTGCGCACCTTGCCATATTTAGAAGACCTGATATTGCGAAGACGCATTCTAAGCTGGCCGAATTTCTCACTAATCTAAATTAAAAGCACCTTGATGCATTAAACCAAGCCATTGCCTATTGCCTTGGAACAAAATCTACAGCTATTGAATACTCTGGCGAAGTATTTAGAGCATACGTCTACTTCAGAAACCCCAAAGGAGAAGACGTCACCTTTTATAGAGCATTTGACGCAGCATTTGCGGACTATAAAGAGACTAGACGGAGCTCTTAAGGATACCTTTTTATGCTATTTGGAGGACTAATCAATTGGAAGGCAACCCTATAACGATTAGTAACTCGCTTGACTACCGAAGCGGAGCTTCTCTCCCTGTCTATGGCTGCTGTTGAAATTATCTGGTGGCAGCGTTTCTTTAAGGCAATCGGTCTTAATTTAGAACGCGATTTTACCCTGCTATGCGATAATATGTAGACTATATGACTTCTAAGACAGGATACACCAAAGCTTAACACCAAGCTACGATATATTGACGTCCATCAGCACTGGCTTAGACAGGAAGTCCAAGACAAAAAGATTAACATACAATGGGTCCCTATAGACAAGATGCCTACCAACGGTCTTACCAAGATCCTACCCCGTTAAAGGCACGAGGCATGGATAAAGCAATTAAATTTAGTGGACATTCGATATTAGATCACTGCTACAACTAATAAAGACTCTTAGGTATCACCCTGTACTACTCCTAAAGTTATATCTAAATTTCCTATTTTGGTATAGCTTCTATCTTTGTTTTATTTTCTATAGCTTTAACTACACCGTCAAATCTGGGGGGGTGTGTAATAGTTCACTAGCACTACGCTGAGACACAAGATCGCCGCCTGAGAGGCTCCGAGACAGGATCGACCCTACCCTTGTATGTCTCGGATACGGTCAAATATTGAGTCATAGACTATGGAGTTCCGGGTCTACTTTCATGTATTTAGTTCACTTGATTTCCGTAGATTTAGAATTAAGTCGTTCTTTCAATACCCACACTTGCACTGTTACACTATATCCTTATATCATTCCCTTATAAAACTCTTTTATAAACTCCTCTGCAATAGACTTTAGAACATAAGTAGCTTCCTAGTTTTTATATTACTCTAAGTCTAGATCCTCTACCTATGTTTCTTAGATCTTCTGTGTCCAATTACTCTCTAGTAACTTATAGATCTGGCTTTCCTGTATTGCTACTATTTTCGGATAATTATACCTAATTAATCCGTCTAAGTCTTTTTATAATAAAGCCACTAATAGCTTCTTATCGTTTTATAGTTTAGTTTTTCTGCTTAGAGCGTCTACTCGTGCATTGTCTGTACCCTTAATATGCTAAACTTTAAAATGGTATTCTGTAAGCATTTCCGCCTATCTAACCTGTCTTTAGTTAAGTTCCTTTATTATTAGGAATCCTGTAAGGTTCTTATAGTCCGTCTTAACTATAAATAGTTTCTCTATACCTTGCAAGAATGCTCTTTATTTCTTAAGTACTGCAACTATACCTAACAACTCCTTGTTATAAATATTATAGTTCAGTTCTGGTGGTGTTATCTTTTAACTATAGTACGCTATTGGATGCCATGCGTCCTAGTGCTTCTGTAGCAAATATACTCCTAGTGCAAAGTCTAATATATCTATTTTAACAACCGTTTCTAACCCTGGTTAATAGATCTTAAGGATTGGTTCCTAGGTAAATAACTCCTTAAGTTCCTTAAATAACTTCTTTTACTTAGTTCCCTATACCCACGGTTCCTCTTTCTTTATTAGTCTTGTAAATAGTTTAATGCTCTTTAACCACTATACCATAAACCTCCTATAGTAGTTACAAAACCCTAGGAACAATCTTAACTGCGTAACGTTCTCTGGTTCTTACCAACTTACTATAGCTTTAACTTTCTTTAGGTCTATACTTAACTTGCCTAGCTTAATAATAAATTCTATAAAATTAGTCTTCCTGGCAAAGAATTTGTATTTCTTAATTGCTACTAGCATCTATTCCTCTTATAGTCTCTTTAAGACCCATTTAACGTATTCTCTATATGCTTCCTTACTCTCTAAGTAGATAATAATATTGTTAAGGTACGCCATAACAAACTTATTAAGGTGTTCTCCTAACACACTATTAATTCGCTTTTAAAACGTTACTAGTGCGTTTATAAGCCTAAATTGCATAACTAATGGCTTATATAGTCCTTATTTTGACCTAAAGGCTGCCTTCCATTTGTTGCCTTCCTTAATCCTAATCTGATAGTACGCCTATCTCAGATCTATCTTTATAAAGATCTTTACGTTACCTATCCTGTCTTGGATTTCACTAATTAAGGGTAAAGGATACCTATCCTTCCTAGTAATGCTGTTTAACTGTCTATAGTTTATACATATCCTAAGTTTTCCATTTTTCTTTAGGATAAACAATACTGGATACCCTACTAATAACTGCAATGGTCTAATATACCCCTTTTATAAGTTTTCCTAGATAAACTCTTTAAGCGCTACTAACTCAGTTTTAGTAAGCTTATAGATTAGAAAGAACTTTAGACTTATTCCTAGTTCCAATTCTATTTTATAGTCCTACGCTGTATATTCTAACAGCTTTTTACTTTCTGGTAACCATAACTTTTTACTATACTTATAGTATCTTTTTAGTACATAACTTAAGCCTCGCTTAGTCTCTTTATATATTGCTCTAACTTAGTACCATACTAACTTAGTTTACTGTTGCATCTTATGTTGTTAAGTATCTCTAATATTAACCTAACCTATAACCTAATCAATCTTTGGATTATATTTCTGTAACTAAGGCATTCCTAGTATCGCCTTATCCTATCCCAATAGTAGGATATTAAAAGACATTCTAACTTGTCTCCCTTTAATAGTTAACTAAATAGATCCTATTTTGAGATTAATAATGCCTCCTCTATAGGCTATCTAATCTCCTAAAATCGTTATAAGTGGATACAGGTGTTCCTTTTATCTATATAGTAACCCTATCCTTTCCACTACTACTGGTAATATATGGTTTCTTATTACTCCACTATCTATCAGTACTTTAAACTGTTAATCTTGCTATTTAACTTATAAATTTAGGTGTTGTCCTTAAATTCCTTTAAGGGTTTAAGGCTCTACTACTAGTTCCCTCTAGTCTTATAGGCCTCCCCTTTTCCTAAATATTAGCTGCTAGATCCTACTAGTACTTAGTCCACTTTTAGCTAATACTTAGTTCGCTTTTTATCCTCTACATACTATAGATAAGTGTTCTTTGGGTAGTCCCACTACTATTATCTGTCTAGGTATTCTTCTGTAAGGAATCTTCCTGGTTAAAGTATAAGGTCCCCTTAACTCTATACTTCTACTAGGTGCTATCTATGTATATACTTAGCGTCTCTAAACCGTTTCTCTTTTGGTGCCTAATATATCCTTACTAGGTATTTCCGGTTCTTGTCTTTAGGTATCCTATATATGTTGTATATATTATCTACATAAGCTATCCACAATAGTGTATAATGCGCTAGGTGACTTAGGTTAACTCTTAACTTATCTTTATCCTTAAGTTTAAACCTATACCTAGTTAACCTAACTACTGGTATCTTTGTTACGGGTACTAAGATTTATTACTTGCTTCTCTAGTCCCTAGATCCCTCTTTTAGGTTCCTTAACATTATAATTAATACTCCTTTAATATAACTTATGCGTTTTTCTGTAATAGGTTAGTCTTAGACAACTTTTTTGTCTAGCTATATATAAAAGTCTTCCTATTTATTGTTGTGTTGTTACCTATACCACTTTCCGTATAACTGGTTTAGTATATATAGTCTATCTATAAGAAAGTACCTTGTTATTGCTACGTCGTGATATCCTTTAGTATATCTTTCTTTAAATCTAGTTAGGATGTCTAGATCCTCTTCTTGTTCCAATTTATCTAACCACTTTACTCTAGGCGTCCCTACGCTAGGCCTATTAGTAACTCTTTATATAGGTGCTCTATCCCTTCTATAACTTTATATACTAAATCTCTGGTCTAGTTTTTGCTCTTACCATACAATAATTCTTTGTCTAAACTTATCCATAGTTTCTGGTTTTCTACGTCTTACAGCTAGATCCTTAAAGTTGTCTTACTTCTTAATCGCTATATCAACTTTTCAACCTTTAGGCAGAACACTGTATTCCCCTAGGATTGCTATAGACCTCATTTGTTCTTTAAAATCTTAGTTCCCTAGTGCTAACATTCTTATTTGTTCCCCAAACTCGTAGTTCCTAAACTTGCGTCCTATACTCATTCGTTTATCACTAAACTAAGTCAATGCTCTTTCCCATTAGTTTTTATCCATTATAGGTTCCTAAGCTGTCCTTATCACGTCCTGCGAGTCTAGAGCTTCCCACATCTCCTCTTAAGAATCTTAGGCCTATAGCCTTTTACCTTTATTAAGTAGTGAGCTAGCACTAGCAGTCGTCTGCTTACCTAATCATTTACTAACATTACTCCTTCCGTCTTATAAAGCGATAGAAATTATATCCAATAGTGTTATAATACCCGTTACTGAACCCTATTCTGTAATGGTCTTAGTCTCTACTTTAGTTTTGACTTCTCCAAGATCTACATACTCCCAGTAAGCTGCCTTTATTACCTTATTGTTGGTAAATACTTCATCTGCGTCAAACTTATTGTCCTTAATGTCCAATCTACAAGCTAGTTCATTGGTTCCTCTAAACTTAGATAACAATAGCTCTTACGGCCAATAGCTTGCGCCGTACTTAGCATCTTTATAAATTTAGCATGCGTTATTATAACAAAACGCAAAACTGTTAATTAAACACTCCTTTGTTCCTTACAGTGCACCATCATCCCTCTATATATACGTATCTTCTACTACTAGTCTAGTTCCCTTTACCGCGTGGTTACTCTAACCACCTCTACAGTCTTTGGCAAAATAACCTTATTTTCCGCAATTTATATAAGCTCCATCTCTAAACCACTAATTCTGCTATAGAGTCCGCCTCAACGTCTTCTACTACTAAGATCCCTAGTTTAGCCTCTGCTCCTTAGTCCTATAATTACTAAATCCTTAACCTCTAGGTTTCCATAGTTTTTTTTATCCATCTCTTGGACTCTTTGGTACCGCTTAGGTCCATTAGCTCTGCGCTATACCATACTTTTTAACTCTATATCTATTAATGCGTACTCTGCGCCTTATATAACTGTGGAACTCTATCCTGGCCTCTCTTGGCCTACTCCCTATGGTAAATCCTGTTGTTAATCTTAATTACTTAATTAATCAATTCCCTTAGGGTGTCCGCATCTTCTATTAGAATAATTGCGTCCTAGACTTTAGCCTTAAGTCCCTATTTATACTATGCCATAAGCACCTTGTTATTCCATTTAACTTATATAGCTAGCGTCTAAAACTGTGTTATATACTCTATTACTAAAGTTTATTATGCTAGGTTCTAAAGCTTTCGTTCTGCTATAGTTAATGCTTTAGGGTCTCTAAACACCTATATTAACCGTTCTGCGAACCCGCTCTAGTCAGTAAACATATACCATACTTCTTAATTAGTAGTTGTTATCCCGTTTACTTAGATTTTAGTAAGGTAAGATTTAAACCACTTAAGTGCCCTTCCTATCAAGAACAGTCCTGCGTACACTACTTAGTCCATAGGTGTTGCTAGCTTTACTCCTTCCTGCATAACCTTAAAATGCATCTGTGTAAGAAATCCCTTAAGTTTCAACTTCTCTCCTAAGAACCGTTTAATTAAAGGTAACTTAACCTTTGCTGCTCCAATTCCATTAATGCGTTCTTTAAGTATCCTATTATTGTCTAATAAGCAATTAACCATTTCTTATAACTAACCTCGCGTAATTAGCTGTAAATCAGTATCTGCTATACTGGTGTCTCCTCCTAAGCCTAAGGTTGTAGCTGCCGTCAATGGCGTCGTAACTAGTGCTTTAGGTGGCATATTGTTCAACTCTTATTAATACCGTAACCAGGTAGTAAATATATAATAAAACCTTATAGCAGTAACTACGGTGGGTTCGTTAATAGGCTAGGTAATATAGATAACAATAGGTCAATAACATAATAATAACTAGTAGAGTAGTTGCCTAATAGATTAACTCTAATTATATTCTAAGATTCACTATAAAGAGAGAACTATCTGGGTAGGGACTGTAGTCCTTTAAATATACATCCTTACTCCTAAGAAACCCCTTCGCTCCGTAAGGTACGTATACTCTATCTACTCTATTACAGATCCTATAGATTACATTATATAACTTAGTTACCACTCTTCGTTACATAGTTCTACCGGTTCCATCCTAGACTGTACTTTTATTAACTAACTAGCTTCTTCCAACTCTTTCCCAAGTAGTTGTAACATCGTACTTAAGCTGTCCGTAACACCTGTCCACCAAGCAATAATAAGCCCGTCTTTAATTCTATTATAAACACTATAATAGAGTTATACACTGCACATTTAATTTCTAACTTCCAAAACCACTTAGCGTTAAAGTATAGCATTATAGTTAAGCCTAAAACTAGTTATACGAAAGAAGCAATATGGGATTAATTAAAAGATCTTTACCTTAAAGCGTTATCTTAAAATAAGACAGAAGAGCTAGATTTAAAAGTGCTCTAAGCAGTCCTAAATAAAGAAGTTATTAATAAGGCCCTTATTATATTAATTATTGTATAAAACTTACCATTTTGGATAGTTAAGTGGCTAGAGTTTTATATCCTTCTACAGTTAATTAATCCTAAAGTAGACGGCCATATAACTATAGCCTATTTAGAAGTCAGGAAAAAGATTTATAACTTATAGCTATTGCAAAAGGATATTATATAAAAAAGGCTATAGTCTGCACTAATAAGTGTTTATCTCTCTATTAATATCTAGACCTCTCTAAATAATTACCTTCTCCTTGCAATTTGTGGCCATTTTATTAATAGCCAGGAAAAGCTTATAAATGCTCTTCTTAGCCTTTATACGGTAGCATCTTATAGCGGGGACAAGTAATAAAATACTCTCCTTTTAGTGATTAAGGGCTACGGGATTATATAAAAGCTAGGTGCTATTATATCCAATAACCATACTGCAAATAATAAGCTTTGTTATATAATAAGTAACTAGCTTTTCTAGAAAGAGGGAATTAAATAGAATTCTATCTACCAACGGGTCCGCTATTAGGGTTATATTCTAAACCTTACTATATAGGCTTTCCTTTTTAAAAACTTAATTAGTCTTAATAATATTAAGTTGTATAAAGAAGATAAGGTAAAAGGAAAGGAGTTAGATCTAAAAGAGGAGGAAGGGAAGAGTAATATATTTTAGAAAATTGGCGTACTTAGAAAGCTTTATAACTGTTGGAATCACGGTGGGGGGGTTTTGGTTTCAATCAATTTCTTCTTCTCTGTTCTGTTTCTCTTCTACTTCTACAGGTGGAATTTTATGGATCTCCTGAGCTCGCTTAGCTCGCGTGGTCAACCCAATTGGTTACAAGCAACTGTGTCTACTATATTACAGAACCTTATTCAGACAATAACATTACTGTATATACCTATAACTTAGCTAGTTGTATAAGGGAATTTAAAAGTCTTATAGGGAGAAGAATTCCGCTTAATAATTATATGAGATAGAATAGCTGGTATTTTATACTTAGTATAGCAATTTAGAAAGAGTCTGCCCTTAATATATATACTAAGCGTAACCTTAATACACTTAAAAAGGACTATCTTAGCCTAAAGGACTGGGAGGCTCTTTATATAAAAAAACCTTTAGATATTATAAGGGGACTTTATAGACAGTGGGCTATAAGGACATAATTATAGAATAGGATAGATTAGTAAGAGAGATAAATCCTTAAAGAGGTAAGGTCTCTAGGATTGTAGGGACTATATACTACGGATAAGTGCCTTTGGCACGTAACTGGCGACTATTTAAGGGGCGTCCAGAGGTTGTCCTAAGGGCAACCTAAGGTAACTGCAATAATATCCCTTATAGATATTCTATTAAGCAACCCTAAAATACTAAGGATATAAAGTAACGCTTAAAAATATACTCTTTACAATAAACGTTATAATTAAGCACCTTAATAAATCCTAGGTTAGTTTATCTCCCCTCTCTATTTTATAATCTAGCTAATATATAATAGAAGGAGTATATATCTAATAAGGAGTTCTCTAAGCGCATTAAAAATGCCTAGAATACCTTTAATAGGTATTACTATAAAACAAACAACTTACTCCTTTACGCCGCTGTGTTTATTCTTTATCCAGCCTATTATATAAGATATATTAAGCAGGTTTAGAAGAAGAAGTAGTATAAGCCTATACTTCACAGCGTTAAAGAGGTTTAGAAGAGATATTAAAATAGGAGGTTTATGCCTAGAAGTATATTATTATATAAAAAGCTAGCTCTAGCTTAAAACCTTAATAAGTTTAATAAGATCGCTAAGGATCTTAATAGTATAATATTTTAACTAAAAAGTTAGGACAAGTATAAAGACTTTATCTCTAAGACATTATATAAAATTTCAACAACTGCGCTTTAGTAGTGGTCTTAAGAATAGTAATAAAAGCGCTGGCTATAGCTCTTGCTTATGGCAATCAAAATTTTCTTAATTTTAGTAATAAGTGACGACCTAAAAAGAGTCTTTTTAGGAGGATATTATATAGTATTATGGGACAGAATACAGATAGATCCCGAAACTCTTGAAAAAATAAAATATTTAAAGAATTGGCATTAAAGAAGAATTATAAGAGAGATAGAGGATTTTTCTTTAAGTATTTAGCTATTATATAATTAGGGGGAAGAGGTAGATAGGGATCCTATAATACCTTATATATACCTCCTGTTCCTACTATAATATCCATAATATCTGCAATATCCGCAATATCCACTAAATTCTGCTAGAACTGTAATAACTATCTACCCAGTTAAGGTAGAAAAGCTCCGCATAGGGCACTTATCCTTATCAATTGCAATATTTTATGCATTTTCTATTAGATAAAGGATATTTTATACTCGCTTATCGCATTATCAATAACTATACCAGCCTCACTATATACACTAGATAGGTAGTAAAGACTAACGTCAATACTAATATTGATTTAAAACTGTTACCTTATAGCCATTTGATTAACATTAGGTAGTAGGTAATAGAAAGGTAATAGAAATAGTATAAAGTTATAAGGTAATAGACAATTAGAGCAAGAATAGGGTAATTATTAAAATCCGACCTAGATTGATACAAGTATACGCAGGTATAGCAGTAAGTCTTCCAATTAAGCCTAAATTGACTTAAATTGATTACAAATTAATTTAAATTAATACAATTTATAAAGTGACGTTGGTTAATGTCGGTATCACTTCCGGTGATACGTAATGCTATTGCAATAGTATGGGTGGTAACTGATTTTGATTAATGCTTATTAATTCTTTCTAAGTACAAAGGGGAAGTTTGGTAGATGTATTGAGCTTACTTAGCTTACGTAATTAACCCAATTGGTTAAAGTCAACCGTATTGCAAAACCTTATTCCAACACTGGGAGTATTTAGTTTTTAATGTGCTTAAGCACGCCTCCTACTAAATTCTGCCAGGTTCTGCCAGGTCCCATCGAGTTCTGCTAAATTCTGCCATATTCTACCAAATTCCACTATAGTCCACTATATTCCACCAAATTCCATTAAGTTCTGCCAAGTTCTGCCGTATTCCACTTAAATTCTGCCGAGTTCTGCCAGGTGGTTAAAGTGACTAATCACGATTTTCCATGCCCGGCATGGAAAATCGCCATTGGCTCGCTTACGACTAGCGCCTTGGCTGCTGGCTTGACATTGTATACGGTTGTTACTGTAGGCGAAGCAGTAGAAGTTGGTTGTAATGCTGCAGGTAGAGCAGTAGAAGTCGGTTGTAACACTGTAGGCGAAGTAGTAGAAGTTGGTAGCTAAGCTGCAGGAGGTGTATTGCTAGGAGCCTTGTTGTTCGGCTTCTGCGGATGTTCGGCTGCTGCGGATATTAGGGTACTGCGGATATTTGGCTGCTGCGGATATTTAGGAGGTCTTAGATATGCAGAGTACTAGGGGTAATTAGGAAACTCTAGTTCTGTATACTTTAAATACTGTTTGTAGTAACAGCAGTCGGTGAAAAATACTTAGGGGTTCTTGCTTTGCGATATGTAGGTACGCCTAAGTTGAGGGGAAGGTTGTAGGCTGTGGTAATAGATGAACTCCTTTATCGCCCGTCGTATTGCTACTGCCCGCTGTATGGTAGAGGGGGGTGGTAGATTAAGTTGACTTCTTTAGGGGTAGGCACTAAGGACACGAGGTGTTAGGACTAGGGGTGTTAAGACTAGGCCACCTGGGCTAGCCGTATTGTTGTTATCCTCCTGGCTGTACCTATTGTCTTCTGTATATGTCCTTGCTGATTCCTTACTAAAGCTCTAGGTTAGACTCTGTTCTCCGCTGCTGCCGATACCCTGGCTCTGTTCTCTGCCACTGCTAATACCCTGGCTCTGTTTTCTGCCACTGCCACTAGGGGGCCCTATTGGCGAAGTTAAATTAATATGTGGGGTATCTTGTTGTATTGGTGGTGTGGGTAGTTCTAGTGGCGAGGTTAAGTTGATATAATTAAACTCCCGTTATAGGGGTGGTGTGGGGGTAGGCTAAGGCATAGGGGTAGGTTGAGGTGTAGGGGTAGGTCGAGTAGTAGGGGTAGGTTGAGTAGTAGGGGTAGGTCGAGGTGTAGTAGTAGGTTAGGGTGTAGCGGTGGGTAGTAGTGTAGGGGTAGGTTAAGGCGTAGGGGTGGGTTGAGTTATAGGTATAGGTTGAGGTGAAGTCGCAGTAGTTTTGATGGTGGTGGTACTGGTAGGTAAGGTTAGGTTCTTAATGGTACTGATGCTGGTACTGGTACTGGTGCTAATACTGGCGAAGTTGTTCTTAAGGAGGTAGTCAATTTGTCCTAAGGTAAACTTTCCTCTAGTTACTATATGCTCCTTGATTTTAGGCTTGGTCTATTCTATAGGGTCTTCTTCTTATAAGGTGTTAAATAGTGATTTAGGGACTATAGCGTTCCTATGCTTCCTTATCTATACGCCATTAGTCTGTAGGAACGTTCGGAGCTTTTAGATACCAATTTGGTTGCAATCCTTAAAGATTTATATTGTGAAGTTTTGGAAATCTTCCTTGTAGACCTCCTATAGTTTATTATCCTTAAGGTTGTACGCTTCGTATTCTAGGATCTTAAACTTTACAAATTTATTAATATCCTTTATGGTGGTTTCGTCGGACTGTAAGTTGATGCCTTTAGGCCATTTCTTCTGTCCTGCGTTAACTTGTGCCCTAATGTCTAATATGTCGATTCTTGTCTTGTGACTCCTGTTGAGTTCGATTTTGGGTTCTAGATGAAAAACGCGTAATGGACGCAAACCAAGGGCCTATTAAAAGGGTTGGTTCCTTAAGTACCTAACGCGTTTAAAATGCGTGATGGACGCGAACCAAGGGCCTATTAGATAGGGGTCGGTTCTTTAAGTACCTAAAGGCTGTGTATAAAAAATTAAGGGCCTATTAGATAGGGGTTGACTTTTTAAGTATACGTTAACTAGTGCTCCTTGACGTGATCTAGGTAGTATGAAATGCGTAATGGATGCAAACCAAGGGCCTATTGAAAGGGGTTGGTTCTTTGAATACCTAAGGGCCGTGTATGAAAAATTAAGGGCCTATTAGATAGGGGTTGACTTTTCAAATACACGTTGACTGATGCTCCTTAGCAGGCGAGATCGGTAGAGGCCTTTAGTAGGGACTGATTGAGCTCGTCTCTCTTTGTAGATAATACGTCTTCTGATCTGTGATCACTAATTAGTGTTGGTATTACTTCCGGTGATACGTAATGCTATTGCAATAGTATGGGTGGTAACTGATTTTGATTGATGCTTATTGATTCTTTCTAAGTATAAAGGGGAAGTTTGGTAGATGTATTGAGCTCGCTTAGCTTACGTGATTAACCCAATTGGTTAAAGTTAACCGTATTGCAAAACCTTGTTCCGACAGTTAACAATTCTAGTGCAGAAGGGTAGGGTGGCTTAAATTGTTTTAATAAAGGGTAATGCTATTTGGACACCCCCTAATTGCTAAATAGACACCTCCCTAAATTAGGTTTAGCGCCTACCTTAATAGGCCAGAACATTACGTGCATTTGACTTATTTGTATATATATTATAGAATCGCATCCTCTTTAAAATTTAAACACCATTCTATTAATAGCCCTTACTACTACCGCCATAGCTCTTAACGCCGCGTCTATAGCAAAATATAACTTAGCAGAGGTAGGAATTAAAGACCTTAATACCTAAGTAAAATTGTAAGGCTTTATAATAATTACAAAGCGATTTAAAAAGGACAAGTAGACTCCAGCGACTATACGCAAGCTATGGCTTATATGCGACTAAGGAAAACACTATATACTAGATACGCGCAGTTATTATACTGCCTCTAAGAAGACTAACTGTCCCTTTAAAGCCACACTATCTTATATAGAAGTTAGCTAGGTCTATAAGACTTAAGATCTTACTTATAATTATAACACCTTCCTACCTAGCTCTGCACCTCTTATATACTGGCAGCGATCTAATAAAATAATTAAAATGATTTATAATTAAGTCGCCAGTAATACGCCTTACCTATTAATTCTTTTAAATCTTCTATAAGCTAGAGTTATAATTAATATAAAAGATATCTATAACGAGAGCTAGCGCTATAAGAAGGAGCTTTTTAATAGGCTTATATATATACAAGCTCTACTAAAAATCCTAATACTTATTACTTCTACACGCATAAGGAAGACGATTAAAACCAACTTAAATATCTATTCTTCGCCTACCTAAAGTTAATCAAGCTTTTTAAAACCAATTATAATATAGTTTTACTTAATTATACTTACAAAACTAACAGGTTCAAGATGTCGTTCCTCTATATTAGTAGTATTATAAGTATAAATACAAATTTTAAAATAGGATACTGCTTTCCTATTAAATAGCTCTACTTACTATATAAACGCCTTAACGTTAATATTAAGGTCCTTATTACTAATAAAAAGACGGCACTAAAGAATACACTACAGCTTTACTTTCTACGCGTTTCTTAAATACTCTACCTATAGTATATAGAGAAAAACGTTGGTAGTAAGGCAGTAGAGACTTAGAAGAAGCAAAAAGAAGAGGCCTTTGCCGTTGCTATTACTAATAAGGAAGTAGAGAAGGTACAGAATAATCGTAAATCCTTTATATAGCGCTTCCTTTCCTACCTGTGGTAGGGGACTATATATAAGTTTAATAAAGCTTAAAATAGCCTCCTAAAAGACTACAGCAATTAGGAAGATCTTATTAAGTATCTTTATAAGGAGTAGTAGCTTTTTTATATAGAAATTGCCAACTGCTATATAGATCTTGTAATGGGACTAGCCCAGTTATAGTAGAAATGTCTCGGTAAAACACTTAACAAATAAATTCCAACGCTTTAATCAAATTCCACTAAATTCCACTAATATAATGGAATTTGGTCGAAACCTGTTAAAATCCGCGTGGGCTTATGCCTATACGTCTACTGCCAAGACCCCAAATATTTAGTTATAAGTTTCCTATATTCCTTTCTCTTCTTTATATAACATCTTATACTTAGCAAGAGCTATATACCCCTAGATTTAGATAGAATTTATATTATTCCTTTAAATCTTCCCTAAAGCCTCTTCGCGCCCTTATATTACGTTACATTAAAACAACTACTATTAAAATGGCAAACAAACCTAAATCCCCTTTAATAATTATAAGTATTATATCCCTAGTTAGGGAACAGTTAACTATAATATAACAGTCCTTTATAGATGCCTTAGCTTAGTAGCGAGCTGTACTAGAAACCTAGTATTAGCAATTAATAGAAGTACTCCGTAAAGAACTCTATAACGTTAAGGCACTTACATTATAGACCTTAATAGTAATACCTATAAATAAGATTAAAATAACGGAATCTAAACCTGGCCTATTAAATGCGAACACTAAACTAGTAATGGTAGTTTAACCTATATCTATAGCAAACCCTATACTTACTATAAAATCTAAAAAGCTCCCTAATCCTCTAATGTTTAATAGAAACCGAAATAACCTACATCCCTTTATAACTAAGCTCCATTTTAAACTCTTAATAAACTATAATTAATACCCTACTAAGGCTAGCAAGGTTAGCTATAGAATGTCTTAATTAAGTAAGGACGCTATACAAACCATAGATTTATTCTTCCATAATAGTATCTTTATCTCTCTACTAGAATAAATATATAATAATACTAGCTGCAAATATATAGCTATTACTAAACTTAAAACCCTATAATAATAGAACCAAGACTTTACTAGCTTCTTTTTAGAATTTTTAGGCCTTATTAGCGAACTAGATTAGAATAAAGCCGCTAGAGTTGCTGCCCTTTAATAAGCTATTTTAGATAAAATTAGAGCCTAGTTAGTATGTAGGGAACTGCCAAAAAACCTATCTAAATTTGCTATAATATGTTAACAAATTAATAAGGACCTTTAATACAATAAACAGACTTATTCTCTAAAGTTAACCACACCTTATATTTAAAACTCTACGAAACTAGTATATACCCTAAAGCGCAATCCATCTCTAAAACCTAAAAGCCCTATATACAACCCTATAGACTTTAATACCACTTAATCCTATATACCCTTAGGAACTAATAAATAAAAAACTTAAGCCATAAATAGAGAATGCTTTAGATGCGGTAAAAATGGATATATTTAAAAGTATTGCCAAACTTACCCTTTTAAAAAGGTCCGCCGTAGTTTCTCCCATTTCTTAAATTATATCCATTCCTTAAGTTATACTTATTCCTTAAATTATACCCGCTCTATAAATTATATTTAATTACTATAAAGTATCTTACCTTTAGTTAACTTAGAAAATAAATTATCCTAAGGCCAAGTTGCACCTTAGAATAAAAGGTGGAAGAGTATAAGTATCTAAGCTCTTCTAGCGCTAATAATCCTAATAGATAGCGGAGCTACTAGTATAGGCTTTATTAATACAAACTATACAAAAACTCAACGCCTAAATTTAAAGAAACTTAATAAGCCCTAAGGCCTATAAGGCTTTAATAGCAAACCCTTAATATATAGTAAAATAACGCACTACGCCCTAGTAAAAATATAGATAGGTAAACACCTTAAACATATATCCCTATTTATAATACCCTTAAAGTAATATAAAGTTATACTTAGATATAGATAGCTAAAATAATATAACCCTTTAATTAGCTGGGTTAAAAAAACACTAAAGTTCCGTATAACTTACTACTAAAGTTATTACTTAAAAAACCATTTGCCCTACAAATACGCATATAACTATTTAAATTTAATATAATATAATTGCCCTTACTACAAACCTCAAACCAATATAATAAAGCCATAACTATTAATTATAATAAAGAATGTAAAGATGTTATATTAAAACCTCTTAAATTTTATATAATATAGGCCGCGCCTTTTATCTTATTAGCAAGAGGACAAGATTATAAAATCTTTACTATAACTATAGAAGATATTAAGAAAGCACTAGAGCTAAAATAATATCCTAATCCTTAACCTCTTATACCTAAAGAGTACTATAACCTAATTAACAAGTTTAAAAAATAATTTATAAACTAACTAGCCTCGCACTAAGATAAGCATAATTTTAAGATAGAACTTAAGCCTAGTATAACACTAAAGTTTAGTCTGCTATATAGTATATTATAAGAAGAACTGCTTATAACATAATAATACCTTAATAAATATCTAGAAAAAGGATTTATTTGCCCTAGTTAATCCCTATTTGCCTTACCTATACTATTTATTAAAAAGCTAGGAGGAGGCTTAAGATTCTATATAGATTATTAAGCTCTAAATGCAATTATAATTTAAAACTAATATCTAATTCCCCTAATTTAAGAGACGCTTAACTATTTAGTAAAGGTATAGTACTTTATAAAGCTTAATATAGTCACTGCCTTTAATAAAATCCGTATATAAGAAGGAGATAAGAAGTATATAGCTTTTTATACACAATAGGGACTCTTTAAATACCTAGTAATGCCATTTAGTATAAAGAACGGTCCTAGTATGTTTTAGTAATATATTAATAATACGCTTCGTAAATTCTTTAATATATTTATTACTGTATATATTAATAATATCTTAATCTACTTGTCCTTACTTTCTAAATATTGGAAATATATTAGAATAGTTCTTAAACGCTTATAAGATATAGGCTTATAATACAACATTAAGAAATATAAGTTCTATACGTCCGAGGTTATATACTTAGGCTTAATTATATCCTATAATAGAATTAAAATAGACCTTAAAAAAGTTGCCGCGATTATAAACTAGGAAAGCCCTAGTAATATATAAGACATTTAAGGATTTCTAGAATTTGCAAATTTCTATTAATGATTTATTAACCACTTCTTAGAAACTGTTTAGCTGTTAGTAAACCTAATAAGAAAGAATATAAAATTTAAATAAACTACTAAATGTAAATAAGCTTTTAATGACCTAAAGTATTGTTTTATAACCGCTTTAATTCTCGCCTACTTTAACCCTAACTTTAAATATATTGTTAAAACGGACTTATTAGATTATATGCTAGGGGGTGTAACGGAACCTTATAGCAGGAACTACGGTGGGTCCTATTATTAGGCTGGGTATATAGGTAAGAACAAATTAACAATGTAATAATAACTGGTGGAGTAGTTGCCTAACAGATTAACTCCAATTATATTCTAAGATTTACTATAAGGAGAGAACTATCTACAGTAGGGACTAAGGTCCTTTAAATATATAACCATACTCTTAAGAAATCCTCTCTTGTACGTGAGGTACGTGTTATACATATTATATATAGACGTATACTATATACACTTCGTACACTGCGTATAATATTATATAACTCGCTTACCATTCCTTATTATATAGTTCCACCAGATCTATCCTAGACCGTGCCTATATTAACCAACTAGCTTCCTACAACTCTTCCCTAAGTAGTTATAATATTGTACTTAAAGCGTCCGTAATACTATCTCCCTCCTTTTTATCTTTGTTCTTAAAGATTCCTAACATCTCTAAGTTGCCTACTAGAGGTATAATGTCCGTTTAATTAGTTTAGTTAATATCCCTACTTATTATACCTAAAGCTTCTTCTTCTTTATAAGCGCAATGTTGTGCTCGTACTGTGGCTGCCATACTATTACTTAGTGAGATAATGTCGTCTCCATATTCTTATTATACAAAAGCGGGGTTAGTGTGTATTGCGATGGCAAGTCCCTTATCTTAATAACCCTTATCTTGCTCAGAGTGTACTAAAGCAAACGTTTAATTATCCTACGATATTCGCTCTGTTTCTAATACTAAGTGTGCGCGTCCTATAACTTTTAACAGTCTTCAAGTTCCCTAAGTAACTTATTATAGGGTCTTATATTTAATCTACCGCTGCAAAGCTTAAGTCTAAGTTAGCTGCCGCGCGCACCAAACTCCACCGTTCTGCTGAAGAGACCGCTTGGGCCCTTAAGGCTTAACGTCGCTCCTTTAAGTCTTAGTAGGTTGCGTTCGCTCAGTTAACCCGTCTTAAGAAGGTTTATAAGAAAGTTCATTCCAAGGAATAGAAACTGGTTTAATAGGGTCTTAATAAGTTAGGTAATAAAAGGACTAGCTTTTCTCCTATAAGGGAAACAACTCTAAGTAGCTTGGTAATTGCTCCTCTTAGGTCCTCCTTAGGCAACTTATTTTTTGGCAATCCTTCTTTATTAATATTACCTAACCTACTTTCTTCTAATACTCCTATACCTTTCCTATAGCGCTCTCTAGGTTACTTAGTGGCTCCTAGGTAGTCTTACTATAGCCTATTTACTTTATTTTATACTATGTTTTGTCATCTACGTCCTCGTGGCTAATGATCTTTAAAACTTGCTATTTATCTTCTTCTTGTCCTCTATACGTGTCTGCCTTATAGACTGGTGGCTTAATATCTCCGTGTGCTGGTTCTAGCATTGCGACATATTATACAGAGTAGATTTTTATTTTAGCTAGTAGGTTTAACTTATATATAACTAATAAAATTCTTTATATAATTTTAAAAGGTTCTAGTCTAATATAGTCCAACTTCTTACTTAGTCGTCGACTCTTGAAATTTTTATGTAGTAGCTATACTTTATCTCCCTCCTTAAGATCTGGTCCCTTAGATCTCTTAGTATTATAGTACCTTTTTATCCTTTGCTATACTAGTTTAGCTGTTTCCGTAAGGTCTATATAAAGATTCATTAACGTCTCCATTCTTTGTTTAGCTGTGCTACTCATCTTTTTTACTTAACGTGGCAATAACGATATTCTTGGCTTGTACCCGTAATTCGCCTTAAATAGTAATATCCCTATTCCTTCTTGTGGTATTGCATTACATATAAACTATATAACTGGTAATAACAATACCCAATTATTCTGTACGTAATTAATATAGTGCCTTAAATACTACTCTAGTGTCTAGTTTAGTCTTTCTGTTTATCCGTCCGTCTACGGATAATACGCTGTAGAGGTTGCTACGCAAACTCCCTATTCTGCCAGAAATACTTCCTAAAATATTACTATAAATCTTAGATCTCTGTCCAATATAATTTTGTCTAGTACTCTATATCTTATAAACACTTCCTTTATATAGATTCTAGCGACATCTTCTACTAATATCTTTTTAGTGCATGCTATAAAGTATCCCTACTTTATTAGCTTGTCCACTATTACTAGAATCACGTCATAATCTTATCCTATAATAGGATCTTTTAACTTTAGTAACTTAATAATAAAGTCCCATAATATAACTTCCTAAGGTCTCCCTGGTATTTTGATAGGTTATAGCCCTTTATACGGCTTATGCCTTGTTGGTTTGTTTCTTTAGCAATCTAGATATTCTTTTATTACTTATCTTGCTAGTCCCTAGATTCCTTAAACGATATACTCCTCTTAAAGTCTTAACACTAAGCCTATAGCTCCATTATATCCTTATATTATTCCCTTGTGGAATTCCTTAACAAACTCCTCTATAATAGACTTAGGCATATATGTTACTTCTCTATTTTTGTATTGCTCTGAGTCTAGATCCTCTACCTGTGCTTTTTAGATCTTTTATGTCTAATTACTCTCTAGTAATTTGTAGATCTGACCTTCTTTAGTTGCTATAATCTTTAGATAATTATACCTAATTAATCCGTCTTAATTCTTTCACAATAAAGCTCCTAATAGCTTTTTACTACTTTGTAGTTTAGCCTTTCTGCTTAGAGCGTCTGCTTGTGCATTGTCTGTACCCTTAGTATACTAAATTTCGAAATAGTATTCTGTAAGCATTTCCGCCCATCTAACCTGTCTTCGGTTGAGTTCCTTTATTATTAGGAATCCTATAAGGTTCTTATAGTCTATTTTAACTATAAATAGTTTCTTTATGCCTTATAAAAATGCTCTCTATTCCTTAAGTGCTGTAACTATGCCTAACAACTCCTTATTATAGATGTCGTAGTTTAACTCTAGTGGTGTCATTTTCCAACTATAGTATACTATTAGGTGCTATGCGTCCTAGTGCTTCTATAGTAAGTATGCTCTTAGTGTAAAGTCTAATATATCTGTCTTAATAACCGTTTCCAACTTTGGTTGATAGATCTTAAGGACTAGCTTTTAGGTAAACAACTCTTTAAGTTCTTGGAATAGCTCCTTCTGTTTGCTACCCCAAACCTACGGTTTCTCTTTCTTTATTAGTCTTATAAATGGCTTAATACTTTTTAACTATTATGCTATAAACCTCCTATAGTAGTTACAAAACCCTAGAAATAACCTTAACTATATAATATTTTCTGGTTCTTGCCAACTTACTATAGCTTTAACTTTCTTTGGGTCCATACTAATCTTTCCTAGTTTAATAATAAATCCTACAAAATTGGTTTTTCTTATAAAGAACTTATATTTCTTAACTACTACTAGTATCTGTTCTTCCTGTAGTCTCTTTAAGACCCATTTAACATATTCTCTATGTTCTTCCTCATTCTCTAAGTAGATAATAATGTTATTAAGGTATACCATAATAAACTTATCTAGGTATTCTCCTAATACACTATTAATTTGCTTCTGGAACGTTACTAGTGCGTTTATAAGCCTAAATTGTATAACTAATAGTTTATATAGTCCTTCCTTTGACCTAAAGGCTACCTTCTATTTGTTACCTTCCTTAATCCTAATCTAATGGTACACCTATCTTAGATCTATCTTTATAAAGATCTTTACGTTGCCTATTCTGTCTTAAATCTCGCTAATTAAGGGTAAAGAATACCTATCCTTTTTGGTAATGCTGTTTAACTATCTATAGTCTATACACATCCTAAGTTTTCTGTTTTTCTTTAGGATAAACAGTACTGGATATCCTATTAATAACTATAACGGTCTAATATATCCCTTACGTAAGTTCTTCTGGATAAACTCCTTAAGCGCTACTAACTCTGTTTTAGTAAGCTTATAAATTGGAAAGAACTTTGGACTTATTCCCTCTTCTAATTCTATCTTATAGTCCCATACTGTATACTCTGACAGCTTTTCACTTTCTGGTAACTATAGCTTTTTTCTATACTTGTGGTATTTCTTTAGTATATAACTTAAGCCTTGCTTAGTCTCTTTATATATCGCTCCAACTTAGTACTATACTAACTTAGTTTGCTGTTGCACTTTGCGCCATTAAGTATCTCTAATATTGACCTAACCTATAACCTAATTGATTTTTAGATTGTATTTCTATAACTAAGGCATTTCTAGTATCGCCTTGTCCTGTCCTAATAGTAGGATATTAAAAGACATTCTTACTGGTCTTCCTTTAATAGTTAACTAAATAGGTCCTGTTTTAAGATTAATAATGCCTCCTCTATAGGCTATCTGATCTTCTAAAATTATTATAAGTGGATATAAGTGTTCCTTCTATCTGTGTGGTAACCCTATTTTTTCTACTACCTTTGGTGATATATGGTTCCTAGTTACTCTACTATCTATTAACGCTTTAAACTGTTAATCTTGCTATTTAACTTATAAATTTAGGTATTGTCCTTAAATTCCTTTAAGGGTCTAAGGCTCTAACACTGGTTCCCTCTGGTTCCGTACACCTCCCCTTTTCCTGACTATTGGCTGCTAGATCCTGCCTATACTTAGTTTAACTTTAGCCAATACTTAGTTTGTTTCTTTTCCTCTATATGCTATAGATAAGTGTTCTTTAGGTACTTTTACCACTATTATCCATCTAGGTATTCTTCCATAAGGAATCTTCCTAGTTAAAGTATTAAGTCTCCTTAACCTTGTACTTCTACTAGGTGCCATCTATATATATACTTAGCGTTCCTAAACCGCTTTTCCTCTAGTGCCTAATATATCCTTACTAGGTACTTCCGGTTCTTGTCTTTTAGTGCTCTATATATGTTGCACATATTATCCACACAAGCTATCCACAATAGTGTATAATACGCTGCATGTTTTAGGTTAACTCTTAGTTTATCTTTATCCTTAAGTTTAAACCTATACCTAATTAACCTGACTACTAGTATCTCTACTATAGGTACTAAGATTTGTTACTTACTTCTCTAGTCCCTAGATTCTTCTTCTAGGTTCCTTAATATTATAATTAATACTCCTTTAATGTAACTCATGCGTTTTTCTATAATAGGTTGGTCTTAGACAACTTTTTTTATCTAGCTACATATAAAAGTCTTCCCATTTATTATTATATTGTTACCTATACCACTTTCCATACAACTGGTTTAGTATATATAGTTTATCTATTAGAAAGTACCTTATTATTGCTGTATTATAACATCCTTTAGTATGTCTTTCTTTAAACCTAGTTAGGATATCTAGATCCTCTTCTTATTCTAGTTTATCTAACTATTTTACCCTAGGTGTCCCTGCACTTGGCCTATTAGTAACTCTTTATACGGGTGCTCTGTCCCTTATATAACCTGGTATAGCTGACCTCTTATCTAGCTTTTACTCTTACTATACAATAATTCTTATTCTAAATTTATCTATAGTTTCTTGTTTTCTGTGTCTTGTAGCTAGATCCTTATAGTCGTCTTGCTTTTTAATCTTAGTATTAACTGTTTAATCTTTAGGCTGAACACTATGTTTACCTAGAATTGCTATAGACCTTATTCGTTTTTCAAAATCTTGGCTTCCTGTTAACGTTCTTATTTATTCCCTAAACTTATAGTTCTTAAACTTGCGCCCTATATTTATTCGTTTATCTATAAACTAAGTTACTGCCCTTTCCTATTAGTTTTTGTTCATTATGGGTCCTTAGGTATATCTTATCTTATCTTAAAAATCTTAAGCTTCTTTTATCTCTTCTTAAGAATCTTAAACCTATAGCCTTTTACCTTTATTAAGTGATAAGCTAGCACTAGCAGTTATCTACTTACTTAGTTTCTTCTAAACGTTACTCCTTTTATCTTGTAAAGCGATGGAAATCGTATTTAATAGTGTTATGGTATCCGTTACTAAACCCTATTTTATAACGGTCTTAGTTTCTACTTCTGTTTTAACTTCTTTAAGGTCTGCATACTCCCAGTAAGCTGCCTTTATTACCTTATTATCGGTAAATGCTTCGCCTATATTAAATTTATCGTCTTTAATATCCAATCTATAAGCTAGTTTATTAGTTCTTTTAAACTTAGATAATAATGGCTCCTATAGCCAATAGCTTGCGCCGTATTTAGCGTCCTTATAAATTCGGTATGCGTTGTTATAACAATACGCAAAACTATTAATTAAACATTCTTTTGTTCCTTATAGTGCACCGCCGTCCCTTTATATATACGTGCCGTCTCCTGGCCTGGTTCCCTTTACTGTGTAATTACTCTAACCACCTCTATAGTCTCTGGCGAAATAATCTTATTTTCCACAATTTATGCAAGCCCTATCTTTAAACCATTTTTCTTGCTATAGAGTCCGCCTAAACGTCTTCTACTACTAAGATCCCTGGTTTAGCCTCTGCTCCTAGGTCCTTTAATTACTAGATCCTTAACCTCTAGGTTTCTATAGTTTCTTTTCCCATCTTTAGGTTTCTTTGGTACCACTTAGGTCTATTAGCTCTGCGCCATTCCATAGTTTTTAACTCTATATCTGTCGTTGCGTACTCTACGCCTTATATAACTATGGAACTTTATCCTGGCCTTTCTTAGCCTGTTCCCTTTAGTAGATTCTATTATTAATCTTTATTAACTGATCTATTAACTCCCTTAGGGTACCCGCATCTTCTATTAGGATAATTGCGTCTTAGACTTTAGCCTTAAGTCCTTATTTATACTGTGCTATAAGCGCCCTATTATTCCACTCAACCTATATAGCTAGTGTTTAAAACTACGTTATATACTTAATTGCTAAAGTGCGTTGTACTAAGTTCTAAAGCTTTTATTCTGCTGTAGTTATGGCCTCCAGGTCTTTAAATATCTGCGTTAGTTATTCCACAAACCTGTTTTAACTAGTAAATATATACTATACGTCCTGATTTATAGTTGTTATGCCATTGGCCTATATTTCCGTAAGGTATAGTTTAAACCACTTAAGTGCCCTCCCTGTTAGGAATAATCCTATATAGGCTACTTAATCTAACGATATTGCTAACTTCGCTCCTTCCTATATTACCTTAAAGTACATCTGTATAAGAAATCCCTTAAGCTTTAACTTCTCTCCTAAGAACCGTTCGATTAAAGGTAGTTTAATTTTTACTGCTTTAATTCTATTAATGCGTTCTTTAAGTATCCTATTATTATCTTATAAGTGATTAACCATTTCCTATAACTAACCTTGCGTAACTACTTAAGAATCTATATCCGCTATACTGGTATCTCCTGGCCCTAAGGTTATGGCTGTCGCCAACGTTGTTATAACTAGTACTTTAGGTGGCATATTGCTCGATCTTATTTAATACCGTAACCTTAGTAGTAAATGTATAACGGAACCTTGTAGTAGGAACTACGGTGGGTCCTATTATTAGGCTAGGTATATAGGTAAGAACAAATTAACAATATAATAATAACTAGTAGAGTGGTTGCCTAATAGATTAACTCCAATTGTATTCTAAGATTTACTATAAGGAGAGAACTATCTACGGTAGGGACTGAGGTCCTTTAAATACATAACCATACTCCTAAGAAATCCTCTCTTATACGTGAGGTACGTGTTATACGTATTATACATAAACGTACACTACGTACACTTTATACACTACGTATAATATTATGTGACTCGCTTACCATTCCTCGTTACATGGTTCCACCGGATCCATCCTAGACTGTGCCTGTATTAACCAACTAGCTTCCTGCGACTCTTCCCCAAGTAGTTGTAATATTGTACTTAAAGCGTCCGTAACAGGGGGAGTATTGTTGTAATATAATAAGAATAGTAAGCTATATCCAGTAGCCTTTCTCTCCTAAAAACTTACCCCTACTAAATTAAACTACAAAATATATAATAAAAAACTACTTATAATTGTTAGATGCTTTAAATAATAGCGTCCTAAGCTTAAAGGATTTTTATTTCTAATACGCGTATTAACGGACCACAAGAACCTATAGTACTTTATAACTACAAAACAATTAATACAGCGCTAAATTCATTAGGCCAAATACCTCTTATAATTTAACTTTAAAATTATATACTAACTGGGCAAATTTAATTAGAAGCCTAATATATTAATATAATAATTATAGGACCTACCTATAAACGCTTTAGATAAACAAATTATAAATTATTTACAAATCTTATTACCTCCTAAATGTTTTAAAAAACTATATCCTATATTTCTAGATATGGAACTTAATAAAAATAAATCGGAAATTAATAAATGGGAAATAGAAATTAATAAGCTAATAGAATATAAATATAAGAACAACGTATAAATAATAGATATAATAAAAACAATTTAAATAGGAAAACAATAGTATAAGGATATTATACTTACTAAATACAAAGTTTAAAATAACCGATTGTATTATTAATAGAAGATGGTAGTCCTAAATTCCGAACCTTTATAATTTAAAATACTTAAATTTATATATAACTCCCCTATAGTAGGGCATTCTAGCTATATAAAGACTTATAAAATTGTTTAATAAGCATACTACTAGCCTATAATGCACGACTATATACAAAAAGATATTTAAGTATATAGGATGTATATACGTGGGAAGACCTCTTATATAAAGAAGTAAAGAGTACTTTAACTACTACTAATTCTAATATAAAGATAGCGCGATATGTTAATTAACTTTATAGTTAACTTGCCTAGCAGTAATAGGTTTATAAATATTATAGTGGTTATTAACCATCTTATAAAAATGCGATATATAATTCCCATAGACTCAATTAATATGATATTAGTAGCCAAATATTTTATTAAGCATGTCTTTAAGCTACACGGACTTCCTAACTTAATAATATCTAACTATAAAAGCTAGTTCATTTTAGACTTCTAGTAAGCTCTATATAAATAATTAAGTATTTAAATATAACTCTTAACCGTATTCTATCTAAAGATAAATAGTTAAACTAAAATTGCAAACGCGGATATAGAATAATACTTATAAATATACTTGTCGGTAGACATTCGTTTCATGTATCACGTACATAGAGCACGTGATCTACGCGAGACGCGTATATATATCATCAAGACGTGTAGATAGAACGACAAGAATCCAACTACACACCGCACTACACGTATATTACGTCTATTGCACTGTATTAAAGCATACCAACACTAATTAGTGAGCGCGTATAGATTAGGAAACACGCAGATAGCTTAGAAGACAGTTATACTGTCCACCTTACAGCATATTGGAAGATAGTTGTACTTATCCACCTTTCGTATTAGCCTATTTTAGTTAAAGAGAAGAAGAGAAACTACCTAGGAGTACTTGTTTAGTATCTATAATAACTTCTAGACATCTCGTTCTATCTATTTTAGAAGAATTACTGCGTAGAACACCTTACCCTACTTAATAACTTAAACCGCCCCTAAACTACCTCCTTAACCACCTCCTTAACCGCCTCCTTAACCGCCCCCCCTATCTTTACCTTATAAATCGAAACACCTTATCTTACCCAAATAATATATAAAACATAAGATGTCAGGAATAGAGAAAGACTGGGAGGAAGAAGCAACTAAATAGGAAGATGGAATTAACCTAACAAAAGTCACCAAGGACGAGCTAACCAACTACGTACAATGCAAGATATATGTATATACGGAGATACACGACCAGATAGACTTAACACTCTAGAAGTTATTCCAAGGAGATTTTAAAGACTTTACGGTTAACATCTTTACGAAAATCTCCTTATATTGGCTTCAAAAACTACGTAATTATATAAATATTAGAGGAGTATAGGTTAACGCCAACCATAAATAAGATAAATTACTTCCCCAGTCCTTATATAATATAGCATAAGAAGAAGACTAAACAGAATAGACTAGAGAAAAGATAAATACACTTAAGGATAAGTTCGGCGCTAGTATTAAGTCAAGACGTATTAAGTACTATAAGACACACGGAACCCCAGAGAAGCAATAAGTAGGATATTCCTTAGTGCCTATACTTCCCGCTATACCTTAATATACGACTACCTCTACCTTTACACTATCTGTCACACCTCAACCTGCAATAATAACATAGCAACTCTATGTATAACCTACGGACGAGGAGAACCGCCCTATTACTATAATCGGCTATAGCAAGGAAATTGCGAATACAGCCAAGATATACACAGAGGAGTAGAAATATGATGGTATAAACAAAAGCCTTAACTACAAATTGATAATATTCTACAACATCTGTAATTAAGCGGACGTACCCTAAGAAGCTTACCTTAAAGCATTCCCTACTATACTAAAAGGACTAGCTTTAGACCACTTCTACACAAACTAACTATCCTACTTACTATTCGCTAAAGCTTGCGAATACCTTTAGAATTTCTTTAAAGAACTAGGATTTTAATGCAAGAACCTAGACAAGTAGAATACCATTACACTTATAATAGTAATGGCAGAAAATACAGACAAATTTATAAGCGAATGCCTTTAATTGCTAATCTATAGACTTCGTCAACTATAGTATGGCCTTAGACCTACCTTATAAACTATAGACTTCCTTTACAACAAAATCGTCACTTCTTGCTAGGGAATACCAGTATGTAGATATGCAGTCTCTGACCCACCGGATAACCTTAAAGCCCTTATTAATAAACTTTAATCGTCTATTATAGCATACAAGAAAGAGCATGCGGAGAAGATATAAGCTTTCTTTACAGACCAATAATTCTATAGAAGAGACAATAACTATAACCATAACAACCGTAACAACCGTAGTAACCCCCCGTACAACCGCAACCGACAGAAACTACGTTGCTTTGTATATAACAGGGAAGGATGTTGCTTATAGAAACATACTAAGGAGGAATAAGAAGAGTCTAAGACTAAGTTTAAGAACAAGTTTAAAAACCGCTTCTAGGAGCAAATAAAGCAATACATTATAGACTACGAAGGCGACAACGACAAGGACAACAACGAGGACAATGAAATCACCGACGTATTTAATGCTCTAGTAATTAACATGGACCCCAATACTCTACTAAACAAGGATAACCAGACTACAGTATACTATACTTTGTACGGTGAAATCGAACTAGATAATGTAACCGCTACAGCTTTAGAACTGGCCAACAGAGCTTATAGCCACACAGTTACAACCATTAATACCATAATAGATGCATTCACTACTGACATAGACCTATTTGCGTACAATATAACCTCACGCTACACCTCTACAAAGTTTATAGGTGTAATAATCAATACTAAAGCCTCTAAACGTTCTATAGTAGGATACGGTTAGTTTCTTGCACTTTAGAAGATTAATAAAGTACAGTTAAACAAGTCCACAAGAGGTACAGTTAGTATATAGTTTGGAATAGGTTCTACATCTTCTATTAGTTCTATTAAGATAGCTACACTAATAGGTATAGTAGAGTTCTATATTGTTAAAGTTAACACCCCTTTCCTACTTTGCCTAGTGGATATAGATAACTTATAAGTGTACTTTAACAACCTAAAGAATATCCTAATAACCCTTTTAAAGACCATACTAGTTGTACGCTGATTTGGACACCCGTTTCTACTATAGGATACCTCGTTGCACGTATTTATTACAGAGTCTTTTAACCAAAACCCATGCTATTTAACTGACATAGAATTGCGACGCCTACACCAACGCTTTAGACATCCGTTAGTAGAGCAACTTAAAAGAATATTAGACCGCGCTAGCCATAAAAACAATACTAATTGTAAGACCCTTAAGCATATCACCTACTACTACTTATACTGTTAAAAGCACGGAAAGTCACTAGGCAGATTTAGATTTACCTTAAAGAACAACATTAATTTTAACTACTGTATTATCGTTAACATTATGTATATTAACAGCAAGCCCGTACTTTATATTATTAATAAAGGCACCCGATTTCAAATAGGTAGATAGCTATAGAATATCAGCGCTAAGTATATATAGGATATATTATAAGCGTGCTAGATTAACATATACCTAGGCCCCCCAGATATAATTATATATAATATAGGAAAGAACTTTATTAGTAGAGAGTTTAAACAATACGCGGTTAATATAGGCACTACTATAAAGAGCGTACCGGTCGAAGCTTATAACTTAATTGGTATAGTAGAGCGTTACTACAGCCCCTTATGACGTATATACCATATTATCACTTCCAAGATACCAGGAATTAATAAGGACATAGCACTGCAAATAGCAGCGTGGTTTAAAATCAGCCAATTGGAGGAAATAAAATTATCGGCATTGGCCAGGATTTTATTTTTTAGCAAATAAAATAAAATATAGGCTAAAAATAAACCCCTAATTTCAGAAATTTAATTTCTAAGCCCTCTTATTTACTTAAGATTCCACTCCGTAACTAATTCTTAGAGCACTCTACCTTCTCAATATTTTCTACTCCAAGCTGCATCCTCTCCCAAGATATTGTACGACGTGCTCCTAAGAAAACTCTCTCTAGTTTGTTACTTATTGCTAGTATTAATAGAATATTAATCGCCATTAATGAGAGCCTTGGCCATTGTTGTTATTATTAATCCTGGCACCACTAATCAAGAGCTAATATCCCCGAAATTGGACATAGTGGCTCAGTGATATAATTCTCGTATTCGTTCTGGCTTTGTGGCTAAGCAAAAAGGTGAAGGTCCTTGAGAATCTTATTAAGATGGTCTATATTCTCTTTTGGTTTCGGAAGCTTATCGTACAACATAGTAGTATTAGGGGTAGAAGGACTATCTCCTCTATACTTTGTCTCCTAGAGAGCCTTAACCCTATCAAGCGCGGGCTTCTGCTACTTCTTTTCCTAGTTTGACTTAATATACTTCGTACAATAACTTGGGTGAAGAATAATTGCAGCAGCGTATAAGGGGGAATCGTCCGACTTAAGGTAATACTTGTCAAATACTTGCCAGCCTGCGTGGATACGCTTACAGAAATCCTTATCAGCTTTATAGTATTCCTATTATAAGATTAATAGATTTCTAAGATAAGGGGAATAAGAGTTATACAAGGCTATTTTTAAAGTGTTAAATAAGAGCATCTATTAAAGTTAGAACACTGTTGATTGTTGCTTAATATCCTTGCGTTCTAAGGGTAACTTCATAAAACATTTAGAGAAACTTATGTATTATACGAAGTATATCCTAGTCTAAGTTGATTAACTTATTGTCTTTAAGGGTGTCCTAATGCTTCCTCTAGTACTTATAAATCGCCCCATCCTTCTAGAGCGCAACATTAAGCATATGGAACCAGCTATTCCATCTCATACGATTATCAAGAGGAATTCTTCTTCCAGCAAAAGACTTAATATCTTTCGTACGACCTGCAGAACTTCGTGTATGGACGATGATATTGTGAAGCTTGCCGAGGACACCCATATAACGAAACGTATCCCTCCGAATAGCTAGATGTACTTCGCTGATTTCATCTCCGCTTTCATCCTCTACTTCGTATAACTGGATTTGCTCGGTACTAATAACGTCCTTAAAGAGAAAAGCCTGTACAGCGAGGTTAATAATATGGCCATTACAGCGGATACGTTGATAAACAGGATTCCAGTTAATCTTCTCCTCTTAATTTAGGTAGGCACCTACCATACGACAGAGAGTATCATTTGTAAAAGCATTATCACAAACAATTGCACCAATCTGTCGTACGACTCTAAAGTCCTGCAGGACAGGGAGAAGAACTCCAAATTGATCCTCGCCGCTATAAGATTGTACCGTATAAAGAGCAAGAAGCGCCCTTAAAAGCTTCTGCTTATTCTGCTGAGTAAAGTGCGCGCAGACTGCGAGAAGAAGATGCTTATTTGGAGATGTCTAGATATTAAGTGAGATATGGATACTTGATGTTGCTGCCTAAAGCTTGTCTCGTATAATATCCTTTTAGGAGAGCCAGGAGGTGTTAATTAGTTTACTAACTTTAGAATAAGCTGTTGTAATAATATCGTCCGCCTGAGAATTAAGAACATGACAAAGTATACAGAACTCTGGCCACTCAACTATTTGGAATAGAAGACATTGTACGATAATTAATAAAATAAGAGCCTCGTAAACAAGCTCCTTATTAAGGACTTTATGGAGTATAATCTGGTTAATTTCTTCTCCTTGGTCAGTAGCCGAGAGCCTCTTATATAACTCCTTAAGCCGCGTCTTTACTGTTGTACGAATGCCTAGGCCGTCGACTAGACAATCAATTTGATGCTTGCTTTTAAGGTAATTTTAAAGGTTTGTTGTAGATTTTCCGCCATACGGTAGATCTATACAGTATTTACAGTAATAGATCTTATTCTTCTTGTATCTTTCTAGTTCATGGTCGTACGGCAGCCGAGTGTGCTCATGGAGAGAGATGTTTAATAGCCCGCGTACACTAGCTTCTAGTCCTTCAACCTTAGTAGATTTAAGAGTAGATAAGAAAATAGATGACTCTGCTTTAGAAGCTATTATACTATATAATAAAAGATAAAATTAGAATGATGGTTAATGGAATTCTTAATATTAGATAGGTAGAGTGGGGTATACTAAGAGATTTTATTTTTTTAGCCAATTGATAAAAATAATGACAAATACGAAAATAAAATTATTTATTGATCTTATCAGATAAGATTTTATTTTAAACCACACTGGTAAATAGCCTTTAAAGTAATTAATAACTCCGCAGGACCAGATGGCCTAATACCCACGCTGTTAGTATTTAAAGCGTACCCCTAAATAACAGACTCCGACGCACCTTTACCTACAGTAATATAGCGTGCAATTGCATTCAGGAAAGCTATAGAGGAAGTAAAGAAAATACAAGCGGAATGCTAGGTCGTAGATACACTTAATATACGTAATAGCCCTAGCACTACCGCAATTCATAACCTACCCCTTAACTCTTTAGTACTGGTTTAGAGAGAAGGCAATATAGGATAACCTGGATACTAGGCAGGACTATATAACCTACTAAATATTAAAGGAGAAATATGTGCTATTAACCTACCTAGCGGCCCTACGAAGTTCCGCAGCACTACTATTAAACCGTACTTAACAGACCCTAGAAATATTCAAGTTAAAGATATTTAAGATAACGGCACCTAAGTTAACAATATTCAAGTTAATAAAACTGTCCGTATATACAAACCGTCCATAGAAACCGTCTCTATATAGAAACCGTCCCTTACCAAAACTAGAGAAGCACAACTACCTTACTAAGAAAGAGGAAGACCCCGCAAGTATCCCCCTTATGTTAATACTGCTGACATTACTGTATTCTTGCAAGAGGATAGCAACTATAAGCAATTTAAAACGTCCCGTTAAAAGGAAATCACAGAACTGATTAAAAAGGGCATATTTAAGATAATTAACCCTTAGGACGTACCCGCAGGAGTTAGAATCTTTAACTTATAATTTATAGATAAGATTAAGAACCCTAGTACTAACAAAGCCTTTAAGAAATTAAGACTTGTCGTCTAAGCATATAATGATCTTAAAAAGGGTATTGTACTAACCTAGTTACCTACTATTTAACAAGTCAGCTAACGCCTTATTCTATACATCGCAGCAATACTATAAGGTAACGGCACACAGTTATACCTATAAGATATCTCTTAGGCGTATATCTAGTCTCTTATAAAGCTAAACTAAGACTTCTATATCCAACTACCTTATAAGTTGGGAAGCTAACTAGGTATTGGAAAGAACTCAATCCTAAAGGTAATTAAGCCTTTATACAGTATTCCAGAAGTAGGCAATTACTGGTTTATAACCTACTATAATCACCATATTAAGGAATTAGATATAAACTTATTAATATATAACCTGTGCCTCCTATAGAGCAACACTCCCAACTACTTTAGCATTGTTGGCCTTTAAACTAATAACACTCTATTCCTGGCCAATACCACCTTTATAGACGCGGAGCAACAATATCTGGAAAAGGCTTAATTTCTTGCAAAAGAGCGCGAGCAACTTACGATCGAGCAATTACTTAAATTTAATAGATGTATTATCCAACTCTCTTAGGAAGGCAATATTATAATAACTTAGGAATACTAGTGTAAGAACCTAAATACGGTCCACCTAGGCAAAATAGCTATAACCACGAGCTTAAGAGGCATCGTCCGTAATACACTAACTACGAAGGAATAATACGTTGCGTAACGCGTAAGAGGTGCATATATTACCTCTATATGTTAACCAGAAGCTTCCTTTAACCTCTCTTTTACCGCCTAGGTAATTAACCCTAAGAAGGAAGATGTTACCAAACTTAACAAATAACTATAATTACAGATCGACAACCTAATAAGTGGCCTTACGTTTGTTAAATTGGACATTAATATATTACGCCTACTTGCTTTTACTAACGCCTTATTTGCTAATAATAAGGACCTCTCGTCACAAATAGGATATATACTGGTATTAGAGGACGTGTTATATAAGGCTAATATTATCCACTAGTTGTTAATTAAGTGTAAGAGAGTTACTAGAAGCGTACTAGCCTTAGAACTCTACGCAATAGCCTACGGATTTAACATCAGCGCCGCAATTAAGTCAACTATTAAACAACTCCTATAGATTGAACTTCCACTTATACTTTACACTAACTTAAAATCACTCTATAAATGTCTTGTCAAGCTAGGCACTACATAAGAGAAACGTCTTATAATAGACGTTATGTATCTTCGTCAGTCATACAAGCGCAGAGAGATTACGGAAGTTAAGTGGATTAATGGTAATAGCAACCCTACTAACTTAATAACTAAAAGCAAGGCATCTACGGCCCTTAAGAAGTTAATTAATACCAATTACTTAGAACTGCAGACTATAGAGTAGGTTAAACAAACGAACTTAGATTTGGCTTAGCGTTATAACAGTGCTAGGGCATACCACCTGCTATATTCTATGGACCCTAAATTTAACTAGCTAATCAGGATTTTCTATCCCCAGAATGGAAAATCGCTATTAGCTCACTTACTACTAGCGCCTTAGCAGCCCTCGTAATATATTTACCTGCTACCCCTAATAATTCTCCTTTTTCTCCTCAGCTTAGTATCTTTATTAGATAGCAATTGTTACGGAACACCCCCGCGACACCTTATACACGTCCACCTGTTTCTACTAACTTAGCAATTAAAGACCGACCGCGAGTGGCAATCTAACGGCAATCTACGGCATTCTGCTATATTCTGCCAAGTCCACTAAATCCTGCCAAGTCCTGCTAGGACTATTACCTAAATCCTATTCTGCTCTATGTATATATTAACTAAGCAACCAAGTTAACGATATATACCTTTTCTTCCCGTTTTCTTACCTTGTGCGAGCTATTACAGGCGTTATATAACAGGGATAGGATTAAAGGAGAAGCTACTATATATTATAAACAGAAGAGCCAGTTATTGCGTATACGCTATAAATAACGGGAATGGTACGATTTGGTTTCCTTTAGAGTTGCTCTAGTATTAGTAGATATTCGTTTTATGTATTATGTATATAGAGCACGTGATCTACGCGAGACGCGTATATATATTATTAAGACGTGTAGATAGAACAATAAGAATCCAACTATACACCGCACTACACGTATATTACGTCTATTGCACTATGTTAAAGCATACTAACAATACTACTCCTACCTATAAAATAACTGGAAAAAATGGCTACCTTTAGCTAAGTTTACCGCGAATAATATAATAAACGTATTAATAGGCGTAACGCCGTTCTACGCAACCTACGGATAAGACCCTTAACTTAGATTTAAACTATAACCTAAAATTAATATAATAGGACCTATAATTAAATGGATCTAGTTAATTAACACTTATAACTTTGCTAATTATTATTATTATTATTATTATTATTATTTATTGCTTAACGTCTAATTCGGATCCCTGTTAGGCCTACGCGGACTACTCCTTATATATATATAGGGAGAAAACTCTATTTGAGAAAACCCCGTAATCCGTCTCCCCGCCTTTTAGGGCTTGCTTATAAGTCGCCTGTAAGTTACTAGTGGTGCTCTACTATCTTACTTTTTGACCTCCTTAGGAACTACTGCTGCCGTAACAAACCTACAGACGCGCTAGTATTACACACTGTACTCTACTCCTATAGAGTTATTAGGGGGCACCTATTACTCGCCCCTTTACCTTCTATTACTATTTCCTTTATAACCTAGAACTGGTCTAGTATATTTTAGCTAATAAGCCACTGGGTAGCCACCTTAAGGCCTTTCTATATTAAGAGTAGTGTATTATAGTTTTCTATGCTAGCTGCTGAGAGCATTGCTTTTTAGCTGGTGCATAAGGGGTATAACAGTATTATGTGTTTTAGTGTCTGTCTTAGCTAGCCATATTCGCACTTTGGGCTACCTACTAAGATACCTACCCAGTAAAGCTAATCTTTTAGTCCTATTATTCCTGTCCTTAAGAGTGTTGCTATTGTATTTTCTGCCTTTATTAGGCCCTCTTGGAGCCCTTAGGTATTTACCCCCCATAGTATTACCTATGCTATGGCTTAGGTTCCCCTTACCTAAGTCTACCTCTGTACCTTTAACTCCTATTTATCTCTCCAGCGTCGGTCTAACTAGTATTATGTTGCAGTAGATGGTTTTCCAGTACTCTTTTATGCTCTACTTTGGCTCCTTTCTCTCCTTTACTATTATCTTTGCTGGCCTTTTATATGTCTCCCTTCCTTCTTTATATAGGCCTAGGCCCTAGCGCCGCACTATTTTTCTTTTACTTTCTCTACCTGTTTTCCTAATATATCTTCCCTACTTTGGGGTTGTTGGTTTCTTCTCTTATAGGGCACCCTAGAGTCCCTCTATAGTTTATTTAGGCATGTCTTGATATACTTTATAATATTAGAGTTGCGTTTCTTTTACACCCTTTGCATTGCATTGGCTTCAATATATAGTTATAGGGGGGGAATATTAGCTTCCTTCTTAAGCAGTACTGTGGCCGTTTGCTTATACCCGCCTGTTATACTCCTAAGGCAGGCTATTTAGACCTTTTAAAGTAGTTTAAGGAGTAATTTAGGGGGGCCTTTTTTAGTTTCTCTAGTGGCCTAAATACTAGATCTATATGTTATGGTTAGCCGGACAACTGCTATATATAGTAGGCGTGACCTCTGGAAGCATGGACCCTATATAGAATTAACAATCCTGGACATGGCGATATACTATGCTTGGCCCTTACGGGCCGCTTACGCCGTATATGCGCTCTACTGGAGCTTGCTGTCTACCTATACTCCTAATACCCTTAGGCCTTAAACTGGTTGACCCCTAAAGCCTTAAATATAGATTATATGCTAAAGATCTACAGATTGGTTACGTTTTCTTATAAAATAAATTAGCTGGTATTTCTTTAGTAAGAATTGGACTCTATGTCGTCTTGCCTATTCTATATAGGTGTTATAGGCTTTCTTTAGTGTCCTGCAGTTCTCTGCGGCTGTTGGCCTATATATAATTAGGTTTGTGTTATTAACAAAGCCTATCCCCTAGGTCGCCCCTTCCTTAAAGGTGTTAAGCAGGTTACTTATAAAGAAGAGGAAGAGTATAGGCGACAGAGGTGATCCTTATAGTATTCCTATTATAACTGCGATAGGGGGGCTCTGGTATCTGCTAAAGACTAGTAATGTTTCTTTCTGGCCTATAAATCCTTAAATAAATTAAATAATCTATTCTGGGAAGCCCTTTACCCTAAGGATGTATAGGAGACGCTTATAGGGTATATTGTTGTAGGCGCCGCTAATATCTAGGCTAAGTATTAATACTATAAAGTCCTTTCGCATAGCCCATGCAGTTTTAATGGTAGTAGCGAGTAG
>Ga0307507_10001950_pt1 | contig 44782 bp, 15 predicted proteins | sample 7_EM_MG_FD_207223 | JGI IMG/M metagenome (GOLD analysis project Ga0307507, IMG submission 207223) | Populus trichocarpa ectomycorrhiza microbial communities from riparian zone in the Pacific Northwest, United States - 7_EM | ecosystem: Host-associated > Plants > Roots > Unclassified | place... | reverse complement strand
AATAAAACCCTAAAACTATTAAGTATACTATAGCAGAGCTATATACACTCTTAGTGCGAGTATACTTATAAAATATATATTGGCCGCATCCTTCTCTTTATAAGCTTCCGGAAGCACACTACTATATAATAGTCACTTTAACCTCTATAGGCTTTAACCTACCAAATATATATATAGAAGAGATTAATGTCTTCTTTAATAAGCTAGTAAGTATACTACCTTAGAACTCTAAGTATAACTATATAATTAACTTAGAAAAAGGTAAGATGCCACTATAGATGTCTATCTATAACTTCTTATAGAAAGAGTTATAGATCTTATAGGAGTATCTAGAGAGCACTCTTAAGAAAGGCTAGATTAGACCTAGTAGGTTACTTACTAAAGCGCCTATCCTCTTTATACTAAAAGCAGAAGGTATAATACGGCTATATATTGACTATAGACGCCTAAACAAGATTATAATTAAAAATTAGTACCCCCTACTACTAATCGGCGAACTCTTTAATAGGCTTAGCTATATAAAGATATTTATAAAGCTAGATTTTTATAATGCGTACTATATAATTTACATTAAAAAGGGAGATAAATGGAAAACTATATTTAAGACATGCTATAGTTACTTTAAGTACCTAGTAATACCCTTTAGTTTTACTAACGCCCTTATAACTTTATAGAGCTATATTTAAAAGGGTTTAGGGACCCTAATAGATACTATCTACATAGTTTACCTAGATAATATTCTTATCTACTTAAATAATAAGAATAAGTATGTTAAGTATATTAAGTAGGTACTATAATAGCTCCGCGCTTAGGGCCTATATACCAAACTATTAAAATGCATCTTTTATACTAAGAATATTAAGTTCCTTGGCTTTATTATTACACCTAATAGTATTATAATAGATCCTACCTATATAAAAGCTATTAAGAAATAGCCTAAGCCTAAGTCCTATAGAGATATCTAGGTCTTCCTTAGCTTTGCCAACTTCTATAGGTAATTTATCTAGAACTACTTAGATACTATATACCCCCTATATATATCTTATACAGATATATTATAATCTAACATTAGATAGGGAGAAGAAGAAGTAAAAGCGTAAAAAAGGGCCCACTAAATAGTATTAACCCTAGTCCTGGCCTAATAACGCTTAGTAAGCGTTTTGTAAGCTACGCGCTACATTTATATAGGCTCTATTACTTCGCCACTTTAACCCTAATTTACCCCTAATAGTAATTACTAACGCTTCTAATTATACCTATAGCGGTATGCTTCTATAGCCTTTTAAATAGGAAAATTAACTCTATTAGTATCTAATTGCTTATTATAGTTAGAAGCTTACTAGCCTAAAAGTATAGTATAATATATATAATAAGAAACTACTTACTATAGTATAATGCTTTAAGATATAGCGCTATTACCTTAAGCACGCCGCATATATAACGCGCGTGCTCTATAATTATTATTATTATTATTCATTGCTTAACGTCCGATTCGGATCCCTATTGGGCCCACGCGGACTACTTCTTGTTTACATATGGGGAGAAAACTCTATTTGAGAAAATAAGAAAACCTTGTGATCTATCTCCCCGCCTTTTGGGACTCGTATATGGGGCGCCTATGAGTTACCTATGGTGCTCTACTACCTTACTTTATGACCTCCTTGGGAACTACTGCTGCCGTAACAAGCCTATGGATGCGCTAGTATTGCAAACTTAACTCTATTACTATAGAGTCATTAAGGGGCGCCTAGTACTCGCCCCTTTGCCTTCTATTACCATTTCCTTTATAACCTGGAACTGGTCTAGTACATTTTAGCTAATAAGCCACTGGGTAACTGCCTTAAGACCTTTTTATATTAAGAGTAGTGTATTATAGTTCTCTATGCTAGCTACTAAGAGTATTGCTTCTCGGTTAGTGCGTAGGGGGCATAACAGTATTACGTATTTTAGTGTCTGTCTTGGCCAGCTATATTTATATCTTAGGCTACCTATTAGGACACCCACCTAGTAGAGCCAATCTTTTAGTCCTATTATTCCTGTTCTTAAGAGTGTTGCTATTATGTTTTCCGCCTTTATTAGGCCTTCTTGGAGCCCTTAGGTGTTTACCCCCTATAGTATTAACCATGCTATGGCTTAGGTTCCTCTTGCCTAAGACAGCCTCTATACCTTTAACTCCCATGCGCCTCTCCAGTGTTGGTCCAACTAGTGTTGTGTTACGGTAGATGGTTTTCTAGTGCTCTTTTGTGCTCTACTTTGGCTCCTTTCTCTCTCTTACTGTTGTCTTTGCTGATCTCTTACGCGTCTCCCTTCCTCCTCTATGTGGGCCTGGGCCCTAACACGGCACCATTCTTCTTCTGCTTTCTTTACCTGTTTCTCTAACATATCTTCCCTACTTTGGGGTTGTTGGTTTGTTCTCCTGCGGGGCACTGCTCTATAATTATAATAATTTTAAATACTTTATAACTATAAAGAGCTTATCTACTTACTAGGCCTAATACGCTAAGGAACTAGCTAAGTTTAATTTTAAGATTAAATATAAGCTAGGTAAAGCAAATCCCATCTAATATACTATTCTGGCACCTAAATTATATTAAAGGCTATTGGTAGGGGGGGCTAGGGCATCCATAGGAGCTTCCTAAGATTATGTGGTTATTGCTTAGCTAGTATATAGAGTCGTCCCTTTGGGACGACTCCACTTTATGGAGTTTATACTTTTATACACCTGCATTCCCGTGTGACAAAGGCTTTAAAAATAGTAGTAAGAGGATAATCCTTAATACCATACTACTTATATTATAGTAAAAGTTGTGGGTTATAGGCCTTATAGGCGGTCCTAGTGCTACTATACTAAACTAGCAAGTAGTATGTGTGTAGTATATAAGCAACCCTCGCAAATATAGCGCTGGTAGACTAAGGTATCCTATTATTCTCTCTAAAACTCCTTAACTAGCCTAATAGTGTTTAACCCTATGGAAGATCCCTTAGCCTAGGCAATAGTCCCCTATAATAACTCGGCAAGTTACTTATATATTATATATTACTTCGCTAGCACTAACTTTATATAGAGTCTTATACCATATTAAGAGATAGTAGTAGCTACCTTAGCTAAAACGGCGTTTATAAAATACCCCCCTAAGTTACTAGTTAATTTTATTTATTAAATATAAATGTTGGTATGCTTTAACAACGTGCAGAATACATATATCACAATGATATGTACTATGCGGTGTTGTAGATGGATGTTGTCTTCCAATACGAAGAAGGGTGAGGAACTTAAGGTTCCTTACCACGCTAGTGCCGCGGTGACACGTGACGGCAACTTGCCTTATATAACGGCAACTTGCCACACATGGCGGCAATTTGCCTCCTATTGCAATGCAATATATTCTAGCTACACTGGGAGTACTTTAGAAAATGCGGAGGACTAGTATTCTATAACTGTGCAGTTCGAAAATCCATATATACACTTCTCTTTCTTTTCTTCCTTCCTTCCTTCCTTCCTTCCTTCCTTACCCTATGCCTTTATATCAGTGCTATTGTCAGTAGCACGTTCTACCCATTCTACTATCTTTAACTCGATTTGGTTTGTGTTAATAAGTCGCTTAAGAGCTAATAACGGTTTGCTTTTAGTTATAGCGTCCACAGGGTTACTGTCTCCATCGATCTACTTAACTTTAGCTATTTCGCGTCTTTTATATGACTAACGTAGGCATATAATATTAATTATAAGTCTCTTCTCCTGTGTAGTTCCTAGTTTAACGAGGCATTCGTAGATCAACTTTAAATCGGTATAAAGGATAAGCGGTAGGCTGATATTAAGTTGCAATTCAACTGTAGCCTTAATTATAGCGCCGATGTCAAAACCATGGGCTATAGCATATAATTTGGAGGCTAGTACGCTTCTAGTAATTCTCTTACACTTAACTAAGGACCAGTGGACGATGTTTGCCTTATTTAATGAGTCTGCTAGTACCAAGATGTATCCAATCTGTAATAAGAGATCCTTGTTGTTTGTAAATAAGGAATTAGTGAATATAAGTAGTTATAATGTCTCTATATTAAGTTTAACAAAGTTTAAACCTCTTATTGGGTTCTTAATTTGCCACTAAATCCTCTTATTAAGCAGTTTTGCGTCTTTCTTATTAGGGTTAATTACCTGGGCAGCGTAGGATAAATCAAAAGAAGCTTTAGGCTGGTATATGGACGCAATATAAGCTCCTCTTGCTTGTTAGGCGATGTATTAGTCCTTAAGTGTGAGTGCTGTGTGAACAGTGCCTCTGGAACTAGTTGTTGTAATAGCTTCCTTAATATTAATAAGGGTTAAGTTCTGGCATTAGCGCTCCTGCGTAAGCGTGATTATATAATCCTGTTGTCAGATAATGCCTCCGTTGAACTTAATTGGGTGTTCTGGCGTAAGTTGTTCGCGTTCCTTAGTTAGGAATTTAGCTTTCTTAATCTTCTCCTGTTCTAAAGCTGTAAAGACTAAGTTGGCTAGTAGGAGGGTGTTATTAGTCTATAAACCAACTATTCTGAAATTTGTGGGGTTATTAAGGTGGAGTAAGCAGGGGTCATAAGTAGATTGGCTCATGTTTAGTTCTTTAATATGGTGGTTATAGTAAGTCTTAAACCAATGATTGCCTGCCTTAGGAATGCCGTATAAAGGTCTAACAACCTTTAGAATTGTGCCTTGTAAGACTCTAAGTACCGTACTAAGTTCGAGAGGTGCCCTGATATAGAAGTCTCAATTTAGTCTTGTAGCTAATTGTACATAGGCCTGTAAAATATCTCATAAGTAGAGATATATGCCACTGTTCTAAGTTATAGCCGTAATATAGAGAATAAGGCGTTGGCTGACTCGTTGGATTATAGGTAATTGGGTTAATATAAGGTCTTTTTCTAGGTTATTATATACCTGTATAACTAGTCTTAACTTCTTAAAGGCTTTATTAGAACTGGGGTTCTTAATCTTATTAACAAATCTAGAGTTAAATACTCTGTTGCTTTGTGGTATATCTTTAGGGTTAACCAGTTTAAAAACTCCTTTCTTAAGTAATCCCTTAATTTCCTTCTAGCGTAATACTACAAACTAATTAGACTTTGTGAGTTGATTATTGTCCTCATCTTGTAGATATATTAAAATGTTCGCGGCACTAGCTTTAATAGGGTACTTGCGTGGTCTACCTCTTCCACACTTAACAGGTTGAGGTCCAGGCTTAGTTTAAGGTAGGGGTTTAGGCTTAGTTTAAGGTGGTTCGCTTTCATCGTCTTCTAGTTACATATCCTCTATAATCTTAGGGTCTACCAGATATAGTTTCACGACTATGCTACGGAAGTTGGTGGGTCCATAGGGAAGTTGTATAGTATAGGTCTCATTTTCAATACTAAGTAGGTTGTGCGGACTAGACCAGTAGCTAGGTTAGCCTATAGGTCCTTCTCTCCATACCAATATGGGTGAGTTAAGTGGTAGGTTATAGATTGCAGTTGTTTTGGGTCCGTTGCGCATATTAAGGGTATCTGCCACTTGGCGCTTAGCTCTAAGCTTCTTAACTTCTTCTATAGCCTTTTTAAGAGCTGCTGCTCGTTGTATAACTATAGGGTTAGGTGCGTCGGATTCCACCATATATGGGTAAGCTCCGAATACTAGTAAAGTGGGTATAAGACTATTAGGGCCTGCGGAATTGTTAATTGCTTTAAAGGCCATTTGTAGGGCTATATCCTTACTAATATCTGGCAGTTCTATAGTAATGATATGGTATATGCGACGGAGGGGGCCATAGTAGCGTTCTACTATTCTAACTGAATTATGGGCTTCGATAGGTAACTTCTTGTAACTATTCTAAATATTATAGCGTATTGTTTGAATTCCTTGCTCATAAAATTCTTGCCTGTATTATGTGTGATAATATTAGGAGGTCCTAGGTATGTGTCAATCTAGCACATTTATAATATATCCCATGTATGCTTAGCGCTGATGTTTTGCAGCTATCTGCCAGCTTAAAATCGTGTTCCTTTATTAACGATATATAAAAGGGGTGCGCTATTAATATATATAATATCAACCACGATTAAATAGTTGAAATCGATATTATTATATAAGGTAAATCTAAATCTACTAGGCGACTTTCCATGTTTTTGATAATAGTGGTAGTAGTATATAAGATGATCTAAGGTCTTGCTATTAATATCATGCCCTAAGCGTTTAAGTATTTGTACAAGACGCTTAGCTAAAGGGTAGCTAAAACGGCGATACAGTCGCTTTAATTCTACGTCGGTGAGGTAGCAGGGGTTTTGTTTAAATGACTTAGTTAAATAAGTACACAGGGATATGTTCTAAAGTAGGAAAGGGTGGCTAAAGCAATATATAACGGGTACTTCGCTCCGAGGGGTAATTAGCATATTTTTTAGGTTGTTATAGTATACTTGTAGGTGATCCATGTCTGCTAAGTAAAGTAAAAATGGGGTGTTAACCTTGACAATATAAAACTCGATTATGCCAATTAGGGTAATTACTTTGGCTAATCTAATTGATGAGGTTAATCCGATGCCGAACTATACGTTAACTATGCCTTATGTGGTGGTATTGAGCTGTATATCAGTATCAAGTCTCTAGAATGCCAAGAATTGGCCATATCCTGCTATGGATCGTTTGGATGCTCCTGTGTCAATCATTATACCTATAAACTTGTCTGCAGTATAGCGGGACATGGATATGGTTGCATTGTAGGTAAAGGGGTCCTGGTTGGTTATAAGAGGTACTATATTGTCTATAGTTGTGACCAAATGGCCAAAGGCTTTATTAGCTAGGGTGGCGGCCATAGAAATTGCTTTCTGCTGTTCCACTTAGCCGAGGGAGGTATAGTAGTGATTAATATTTAGTTATAAGTTCTTGTTAGTTGCCTTATAACTTATATTAATAGTTAGTGCTTAAAAAGCTTCCTTAAGCTCTTCTTTTAAGTTGGTATCGTCATCCTCGTAATCCATAATATATTGGTTGAGTCGTTTCTTAAATCAGTTGTTGAATTTGCTAAACCTGTCTCTATTGGCAGTTCTAAACTTAGCTTTAGACTCTTCTTGCTCCTCCTTAGTATGTTTCTATAAGCGACATCCTTCCCTATTACATACAAAGCAACGTGGTTTCTTTCGGTTGCGGTTATACGGAGGGTTGTTGCGGTTACTGCGGTCGTAGTTGTTATCTCTTTTATAGAACCGTCGGTCTGTAAAGAAGGCTTATGTCTTCTCCGTATACTCTTTCTCGTATGCTGTAATAGACGATTGAAGTTTGTTAATAAGGGCTCTAAGGTTGTCCGGTGGGTTAGAGACTGCATATCTGCATACTAGTATTCCCTGGTAAGAAGTAACGATTTTGTTATAAAGGAAGTCTATGGTTTGTAAGGTAGGTCTAAGGCCATGCTATAGTTGACGAAGTCTGTGGATTAACAATTAGAGACATTTACTTGTTAACTTATCTGTGTTTCCTGCTATTACTATTATAAGTGTAATGGTGTTCCACTTATCTAGGTTCTTGCGTTGAAATCCTAGTCCTTTAAAGAAATTCTGAAGGTGCTCGCAAGCTTTGGTAAATAGTAGGCGGGATAGTTGGTTTGTGTAGAAGTGGTCTAAAGCTAGTCCTTTAAAGAAATTCTGAAGGTGCTCGCAAGCTTTGGTAAATAGTAGGCGAGATAGTTGGTTTGTGTAGAAGTGGTCTAAAGCTAGTCCTTTTAGCATAGTAGGGAATGCCTTAAGGTAGGCTTCTTGGGGTACGTCCGCTCGATTGTAGATGTCGTAGAATATTATTAATTTGTAGTCAAGGCTTTCGTTTGTGCCACCGTATTTCTACTCCTCTGTGTATATTTTGGCTGCGTTCACAATTTCCTTGCCATAGCCGGTCATAGTAATAGGGCGGTTCTCCTTATCTATAGATTGTACATGGAGTTGCTGTATTATTGTTGCGGGTTAAGGCGTAGCAGATTGTGTAAAAGTGGACATAGTCGTAGATTAAGGTATAATAGATGGTGTAAAGGTAGAGGTAGTCAGTGTACCGGTTGGTTGGGTTGCGGTAGCTTTAGCTTGTTGTTGCTTCTCTAAGGTACCCTCTATCATGTATACCTTAATTGATCTTAATAGTGTCGGTCCGTACTTATTATTAGCTAATTTAATTATCTCTCTGCTCTATTTAGTTTGGTCTTCTTCTTATACTATATTATATAAAGACTAAGGGAGTGTTTTGTTTTGTTTATGGTTAATATTAACCCATACTCCTCTGATATTTAGGCAGTTATATAGTTGCTAAAGCCAGTATAAGGGGATTTACGTAAAGATATTAACCGTAAAGTCCTTAAAATCTCCCTAGAATAATTCCTAGAGTATTAAGTTAAGCTAGTTGTGTATCTCTGTATATAGGTATATCTTGCATTGTAGGTAGTTAGTTAGTTCATCTTTAGAGGCTTCTGTTGGGTTAATCCCATTTTCCTATTTAGCTACTTCTTCCTCCTAGTCTTTCTCTGTTCCTGACATCTTGTTTATTATATATTGTTTAAGTAAGTGAGGGTGAAGGTGAGGGTGTTTAAAAGGTAAAGATAGGGGAATGGTTAAGGAGGCGGTTAAAGAGGCGGTTAAGGAGATGGTTTAAGTTAATTAAGTAGGGTAAAGTGCTCTGCGCAGTAGTCTTCTAAAATAGATAGAACGAGATGTCTAGAAGTCGTTGTGGATACTAGATAAGTACTCCTAGGTAGTTTCTCTTCTTCTCTTTAACTAAAATAGGCTGATACAAAAGGTGGATAAGTACAACTATCTTCCAATCTGCTGTAAGGTGGACAGTATAACTGTCTTCTAAGCTACCTGCGTGTTTCCTGATCTGTGCGCGCTCACTAATCAGTGTTGGTATGCTTTAACAACGTGCAGAATACATATATCACAATGATATATACTATGCGGTATTATAGATGGATATTGTCTTCCAATACGAAGAAGGGTAAGGAACTTAAGGTTCCTTACCACGCTAGTGCCGCGGTAACACGTGACAGCAACTTGCCTTACGTAACGGCAACTTGCCACACGTGGCGGCAATTTGCCTCCTATTGCAATGCAATATATTCTAGCTACAATAAAAAAGGGACGCCTTTATACGCTTTATATATAATTAGTTAACTTAAGGATAGGTTCATACTAGTAATAAGGACTATACCCTTAATAATTAAGGACTCCTAAGGTAAAATAACAAGGTCTAGGTGCTAAATTATATATTACTATAATAGGAGATCCTTAAGCGGAATTATAATAATCCTATAGGAGGCTATTATGAATTTAACCATACCTACAAGGTAATCGCGCGGAAGTACACTTAAGACGGCCTTACTAAAGATCTTTACAAATACCTAGATAACTATAATTGTAACAGTGCAGTGTGGGAGAATTAAGTAAACGACTTGATTGTAAAATGTAGCTCTAGAGCCTCTCTATATACATAAGGAAGGTATGGAAATAAATAAAAGGGGAGACTAATACGTAACTAAAACAGCGTGATACGTAAGTGATACGTAGTTAATACGCAGACAATACGTAGGCAAAACAGTAGTGGTTTAGTAGAGTACCGTAGTCGGTTACATACACCCCTAGATTTAATGGTGTAGTCAAAGCTATAGAAAAAATGAAGGTCAAAACTATACCAAAATAGGAAATTTAGATACAATTTAGGAGTAGGGTAATGTTTAAGAATCTTTATTAGATGATATAGTAGCAATTTAATATTAAATATCCACTAAATTTAATTGCTTTATCTACGCCTTGTACCTTTAATGGGGTAGAATTTTGGTAAGGCCATCAGTAGGCATCTTGCCTATAGGGACCCATTATACGTTAATCTTTTTGTCTTGGACCTCTTGTCTAAGCCAGTGCTAATGGACGTTGATATATTGAAGCTTGGTATTAAGCTTTGGTGTATCCTGTTTTAGGAGCCGTATAGTCTATATATTGTCGCATAGTAGGGTAAACTTGCGTTCTAAACTGAAGCTAATTGCCTTAAAGAAACGCTATTACCAGATAATCTTAACAATAGCTATAGACAGGGAGAGAAGCTCCGCTTTGGTAGTTAAGCAAGTTACTAATTACTATAGGGTCGCCTTCCAGTTAATTAGTCCTCTAAATAGCATAAATAGGTATCCTTAAGAGCTCCATCTAGTGTCTTTATGGTCCGCAAATGCTGCGTTAGATGCTCTATAAAAGGTAACGTCTTCTCCTTTAGGGTTTCTAAAGTAGATATATGCTCCGAATACTTCGCTAAAGTATTTAATAGCTGTAGATTTTGTTCTAAGGCAATAGGCAATGGCTTGGTTTAATGCATTGAGGTGCTTTTAATTTAGATTAGTAAGGAATTCGGCCAGCTTAGAATGCGTCTTGGTAATATTAGGTCTTCTAAATATGGCAAGGTGCGTAAGGGAACCAACTTATTACTAATAGGCTAGAGTTCTTTAAGGGTTCGTCCACTAGTTAGACAGAGTTAGTTCTTTAGCAAAAAGTAGTAACTTAGGAAATCTTCCTAGTTAAATATTAAATCGATTGGCTATCTTTTCGATATAGGAATCTTGGCAGAGCCAGAGCTTTCTGCTTGGTTAATCTCGTTTAATTTAGATTCCTAGGAACCACTATAGGTCTCCTAGTGTACGGATCTTATATTGGTGCAGTAATTTGGCTTTAAATTCCTATAGTCTTAAAAGGTCCTTTTTAGTAAATAGGACGGCAATATTGTCTACATAAAAGAAGATAATATGTCGTCTATTAGTGTAAAGGCAGTTTATACCTAGGACAGGTTTTAATCCTAATTTGGATAGTGTATTGGTAAGCTCTTTATACTAAAGTAGGGGTGAGACTTTTAATCCGTATAGCGCTATAAGTAGCTTTAAGATATATCCGTTTTGATTAAAGCCTTTTAGGCAGTAATAGTAGACTAGCTTATCTAGTCTTGCATTTATAAATGCGTTTATAGCGTTATACTATTAAATCTCCAAATTAAATGCGGCTGCTATAGCTATAAGGGCACGGAATATTCGAGCAGCTAGGGTTGCTATATAGGTCTCTTTCTTAGTAATCTGTAGGTCTCTACGGACGCACAGTTAAGCTTTTAGCTTTTGTAGGTAGCCATTACTATTAAACTTATATTTAAAGACCTATTTTAGCGGAAGGATCTAGTCGTTAATTGCTTCTTCCTTTAGGACAGTCTTAAATGTCCCTTAGCGTTTTAGGTTGTTATATTCTTTTTCTATTACCTTTTAAAAGCTAGTAGTTAAAGGGTACTTTCTTAGCTCTTTTAGATTCTTTAGTTCTGGTGGAAGATTGTCTTAATATAGGGAGGATCTAGTTCAGTTAATGTCCTTTACTAGTCCTATGGCAAAGCCAGCGTAGTAACTAAATAGAGTAGGTATATTGGCTAGTGCTACTGCGTACGCTTAACATTGAATTCGTTTAGAGCCTTCTAGTAGGACAAGGTTGGTAGAAGGATCGGCTAAGACCTTATTAGCTTATAGAGCTATATTCAACGGTTTTGGTAAACTACTTAACTAGGTAGAACCTATTTTAATTATATCCAAGATATCGTCTTAAAGTCCTCCTAGTATGGTATTTGTTTCTGGCAGATCCGGAGATACCATTTTGCTAGGTATTGGTAGCTGTTTAATATCCTTTATAGGAAGCTCTACTAAGTCGTTTAATATAGTCATTTAATCTACATTTAATGTAGGTCTATATAAGATAGATTCGTCTTTAGATTTATCTTTAAAAGGTTCTAGTAGACTAATTGTCTAAATAGTGTCTTCCAATGCTTTCCTTAGTAGGTAGTTAATATTCTAACCCTTAGGGTTATAGAACAAGGTCTTGTTAAATATAACGTCTCTAGTTTAAATGACTTTGTAAAGGCTTAGAATCTAGATTTAGTAGATATTGGTTAAATTATAGCCAACTAGGTGTCTAATTAATATATAAGGAGCTAGCTTATCTCCCTTTCTAACTTATTTATTCAGCGTATAGGTCTTGCAACCATATTCGTGCATATAGGTAAGTGATGGTAGCTTGCCGTAGGCGACCTTGTATGGAGTTTTCCACCCTAGTTACTTATTCGGCGTTTAATTAAGGGCATAGCTAGCAGCAAGGAAAGCTTCTGGTCCTAGAAATGGGGGTAAAAATGCTTCCAGCTGCATAGGCCTTAATTATTCTATAAGGGTTCGTCCAGATCGTTCTACTCCACTATTCTGTTCTTCGGTATACAGTGCTTGGCATTTAAAGGTAATGCCCTTGTCTATACACTACGTCTCTAGGGTGTCTTCTGTTTGTCTAAATACATATTCATTATTACTCTAGAAGAAGACGACGTCTTAATAAAATCGCGTTTTAATTAAACGGTAAGTCTTGTAAATAGTAGGTAGGATAGTAGCTTTGTCCCTATTCTTAGAGGTAAATATAAAGTTAAATTTAGAATACGTGTAATAGAAATATATAATATATCTATCACCGTTGTACCCTAGTACTCCGAGGTAGATAATATTAAATGCTAGCCATTTAAATAGTTAAGTGGCTAGAAATTCGTGTTCTCGTCTTTAAAAGATCTGCTATGTGTGCTTTGCTAGTAAGCAAACTTTACATTCGATTTTAAGCAGTGCTCATTTATTGGTTTTAAATTTGGTCAGCTCTGCGCCAATAACGTGCTTTAGAAGCTACGCAATAGTACTAGGTCCTATATGGCTGAGAATTTTATGCTATCTTGTAGCTGTGGCTCCGATTGGTTTATGGGCCATTTAGCTTGGCTAAAATCTTCCTATTAAGAAGGTTAATTAAGTTAATAAATCTAGGGTAGGCTCTCTATGTATTAGTGCCTAGTGGCCCCCTAGTTGTTTCGCATAGCATACTGTTTCGCCAGTTGCTAAATAGTATAGCAAGTTTCGTCCTAAGTCGAAATAGATGTTGTTATTAGTAGCTCTTAAAAGTGCTACAATTTATGAACATAGTGTGTACTAGTGCTATATAGGATAGCTTCGTTTTTGACTTTCCAGTAGGTGTATTAATAGTAAGGGTTACTATTCCATAGGCTTGGATTTTCTTAAAATTTCCGCTAGCAATTAGGTAGTTGTCTTCTACTACTGGGTAGGGGAAGGTAAAGTCTTCTTTATTATTATAGACGTGGGTATCTACACTAGGGTTAAGTATCCAGGTGTTCTGGAGTTTAAAAGGAATTTAACCAGTACTAAACATAGCAGTATGGCTAGTTGGTATGGTAGAAGCTGGGGTTTTAAAATTAAAATTAATTATAAATTCTATATTCTTCTAATTATTTTCCTTTGCTTCCTGTTCTCTTTTTTAGATTTGGCTAACAATGCGTTTAATCTAAGGCGTAGATAAGATAGTTTTATCTACCTTTTTCTAGACGTCTGCCCTTAGTCTCCATCCTTAAGGGCGCTTATGCTTAGTAATATAATAGCAATCGCTAAATTAATGTATAAGGCCATATATGCATTCCTTATGCCATCTTAAATTTGAATTGGAATTGCTATTAGAATTAGAACTGCCATTAAAGTCTAAATTGGAATTAAAATTAGAATTTGCGTTCCCTTAAAGAGTTATAAATGCAGAGTTATTAGTAGTTAAGGTAGATAATACTTACTACATGCAGTAGTGCTCCTTAAATTATTTAATAAGGTTAATAATGGATGGGGCCTCTTTATCCTTCTATTTTTTTTTAAATAAGATCTACTTCTAGTGCTCCTACAAAGCTAGAAGAGATGGGTTTAATTGCTTATATAAAATTGTAGTGTGGCCTAAAACCTTGCACGTCTAGAAGCTTTAATTGTTTTATAAGCTTATAGACGTTCCTCTAGTTGTTTAACCATTTTTTAATGCTCTGCTTTTTGTTATAGGCTTTAAGAGCCGTGTACTAACTAAGGATATTATACTTTTAACCTAACGTAGTAGGGGCTAGTGCTTTCTTAAGTGCTTATAGCCGTTTGTGTACCGTGTTAAGGTTGTTAATAAGAGGGAGGTAGGATACTAATGTTATGTAAATAACGTAATTGCTGATATCGCTTATAGCCTGCTCTTACTTCTGGTATATACAGAGGTCGTCCTTGTATTCCGCGTATAGTTAATTATAGGCAATAAGTTGGTTTAGATCTAGCTTGGCTATTGATATAGCTGTAGGAAGTACGTCTGCGGGTATAGGTCGTTTTGGAGGTTCTAGCTTTGGAAGCTCATCTTTCTTCTTTAATAGGTTAATGTACTGCTATACCTTGTTGGTTTTGGCAGTATCTTAAACAACAAAGAACCATGGAAGCCAATTAGATGGCTTGTTAAGAATAGGATTAATTTTAGATAAAGATTTGTTTATATTAGTCGTTATTTTTAGAATTTTAATAGTTTAGGCAGGGTCTAGGTTGGCGTCTTGGCAAAACCTTATTTTAACGATTTGATTTATCAGTTCGTTTTGGAAAGTTCTAGTACGTTCATCGGTTAGGTTTAATCGTCCATTCGTTTAATAGGTGAAGAAGCTTAAGACACTACAAAGATAGTAGAAGTAGTGACTTCTTAAATAAGATAATAGATTAATTGGTTAGCAGGTAGTGCGGGCTAGGGTCATAACTATAACAGTGCAGTGTGGGAGAATTGAGTGAACAACTTGATTGTAAAATGTAGCTCTAGAGCCTCTCTATATACATAAGGAAGGTATGGAAATAAATAAAAGGGGAGACTAATACGTAACTAAAACAGCGTGATACGTAAGTGATACGTAGTCGATACGCAGACAATACGTAGGCAAAACAGTGGTGGTTTGGCAGGGTACCGTAGTCGGTTACAATAATGCCTACCAATGCTATAAATCGCGCCACTATAAACCCTATAGTAAGCTATAGCCTCTCTAGGTCCCTACCTGAGCCTAGTAACATTATTTACTTAATATTATTATAGATCTTTCCAAGTCTAAAACTCCTAATAGTATAGAGTACAACTCTATTCTTGTCCTTATAAACCGTTTTATAAAGCTAATACACTACTATCTAGTACGTAAGACAATTAATACTACGTAACTCGCAGAACTTTTATTTAAAGTCTTTATATAAATAGGGCCTTTAAATAATACCGTCTCTAATAGGGGTAGCATATTTATAAGCAAGTACTAGAGCACTATATACTACCACCTATATATTTGGCGTAAGCTTAGCACTACATTCTATTTATAAACAGATAGTTAGATAAAATACTAGAACTAGGAGCTTAAGGCATACCTATATATATTTACAAACTAAAAATAGTCTAATTAGGCCTCCCTACTTAATAAAGCAGCCTTTACCTATAACTTTAAGGTCTATACTATAATAAAGTGTTCCCCTATTAAGCTCGCCTATAGCTAGCTACTAAATATCCTAGATAGAGTCTTAGATAGCGTCTAAGACGCTTAGCGAAGTAGGAAGGGGTCTAAGTTAATAAATATTAAACTTATAGAGATGTATTTATAACACATATACCTTATATATAAGGCAGCAGCGGCGTTAATAATATACGCTTAACAGCTTTAGGTAAAATACTACAATCGTTACCATCTGGCTAAGCATTTTACTATTAGTAAATAAGTCCTGCTCTCTTCTAAGAATATCTATACAAAACATCCCTATAAGAAGCTTAATAGTAAGTTTATAGGACTATTTTAAATCCTAGAGCGTATAGGGCAGTAAATATATAAGCTAGAACTTCTACCTATTATAGTACAGCTCTACCTAGTCTTTTATATCTCCTTACTAGAGCCTTATAAGTTACGCCCTAGGTTTTAACCCCTACCTATAACGTTTTGGTTTTGTTTATATCAACTTAATAATACAATTGAGTTATATCCAGGGGCACGAAATACGTATAGTATTGTATGCTCTTTTAGATGGTGGTGACTGTCGATTCTATTGAGGTAGACTACGTGGTCTATATACTGACGCGCCTCCCCCCTAATTAGTCAGCACGCAAGTAGTTGGTGCACCAAACGCGTAACTACGTGTTTAGTATACCACGTGCTGTAATTATACACTGGCGGCACTTAAGAGTGACTCAATTATATATAACCTCCGTAATCGCTTTAACAGAGCCGTAAAACACAAAAGAAATACATAGGAAATCCCTCCCAAGGTGCCTTCTGGGCTGCCTTCCAAACGGTGCTCTTAGCTAACCATAAGTCCTCCTTACAGTCCGTCAGATGAACTATACAGCCTTTTAACGGGCTGTAAATGAACCGCACGGCCTTCTAACAGGCCGTAACTAAACCATAAATGCTCCGTTAGTCTCGCTCTACCCATTCTATAACCTTTAGGTTGAGCCTGTTTGTGTTAATTAGGGTTTTAAGAGCTTGTCGTTCCTAAGTCAGCTAGATTAAGTTGCCCTTTTGTGTAATTAAGCCTCCGTTAAACTTAATCAGAGTCTGCTTAGTTAACTGTTCTCGCAGCTTTGCTAGGAACTTGGCTTCTTGCAGTTTAGTCTCTTTAGCATCCAAAAAAGTCTGGTCCGCTAAAAAGAGGGTATTATCTATTTGGAGTCTAATAATACTAAGGCCATTTAATAGGGTATATAGGAGGCAGGGGTCATAGGTTAACTGCTCCATCTTAAGTTTACGGACATAATGCTAGTGATATGTCTTAAACCAGTAGTTTCCAGCTTCCAGCGCTCCATAAAGTGGTTTTATAACCCATAAAATTATTCCTAGTTACAAATTAAGCTCAAGTAGTGGTTATATAAAGATGTCCCTACTTAGGTAGGTATTAGACTACACATAGGCTTATAAAATATCCCGTAAGTAGAGGGTTATAGGTTTAGTTTGCTATAATCCCGGCGTAAGTGTAAGTATAATCCATTGGCTAACCCGTTAAATTATAGGCGATTGCGTAAGGATTAAGTCTTTTCCCTGGTTATTATAAGCTTATACAACGAGCCTTAATTTTTTAAAGGCTTTATTAGTACTGGGGTGCTTAATTTTATTAACAAAGCGTAAGTTGAATATACGGACGCCTTGCGGAACGTCTCTCTCCGTTACAACTATAAAGGCGCCCTTTTTAAGTAGTCCGTTAATCTCTTTACGTCGTAAGTCCGTAAAAGGGGTTTCCTATACTAGAACTAATATATCCGCAGGCGGAGATTGCCTTACGGATGTGTCTACGAAGGTTAGGTAATTCTCCGTTACGGGGTTCTTTCAGGGGCGTCCTCAACCACGCTTTACGGTAGGTTTAGCAGGTTCAGTAAGTTTACAGGGGGCTTCCAGAGTAGGTGGGGGTGCTTCTAGTTTATCTGGTTTAACGGGTGCTTCTAGTTCGTCTAATTCAACATCATGGGTGTATTTAGACCAAAAATAGGGTTTTACGGACGTGCTTCTAAAGCTAGTCGGTCCGCTAGGAAGTTATACGCAACACATCTTATCTTCTACAGCTAGTAAACGGTAAGGTCCAGTCCAATTGCCGCTCTTACGCCACACAAGGACTTTAGAATTAAGCGGGAGGTCATGTACTAAGGTCGTATTAGGTCCATTGCGGTAGTGCAGGGCGTTATTAACAGTTTGTTTAGCCCGTAATTTAACTATTTCAGCCATTGCCTTCCATATTGCAGCTGTTCGTTCCGTAATAGATAGGGCAGGAGGGCCTAGGTTGCTTATCCTTAGGTAGGCTCCGTAAACCAAGAGGGTGGGTACTAGTCCGTTAGGGCCAGCGGTATCGTTAACGGCTTTTACGGCTATCTGTAAAGCCAGTTCCTTTTAGATATCCTTACACTCGTCCGTAATAATCTAGTAAGCTCTCCATAGAGCTAGGTAAGCTTACTTAACAAGCCTAACAGACCAATACACCTCAACTAGAACGGCTTTTGTTAAAATAGCCATGGCCGTAGCATACTATTGGAATTCCTTGCTAATAAAGTTCCTACCGGCGTCGTGGGTAATATACTCAGGAGGTCCAAGGTATGTATTAATCCAGCAGGTCCGTAAAATGTCCCAAGTATATTTTATAGATATATTTTGCAACCAACGGGCGGCTTGGTAGCAGGTTGCCTCGTTAATTATATATAATACTGGGCTGCCGTTAATATACATAATATCTACGTACACTAAGTGGTTGAAATTAAGATCCTTATAAAGGGTGAACTTAAATCAGCCTAGGAAACGTCCATATTTCTAGTAAAAGGAGCAGTATTTAGTTAGGTGGTTAATTGCCTTCCTATTAACGTTGTTATGTCCAGAGCATTTAAGGACTCTATATAGCTTTTCGGCTAATGGGTGGCCAAAACAGCAGTACAGGCAGTGGATTTCAGTGCTGGTAAGGTAGCATGGGTTGTAGTTAAAAGATTCCTAAATATAGGTCCGTAACGTCTCTCCCCATATAAGGAACGGGTGTCCAAATCATTATATAATTAGCAGGGTAATATGCTTGCTTCCTAGGGCAGTTATAGGGCTAATTATAGTATCTGTAATATTATTATAGTAAACCTATAACCTATTTATATCCGCAAGACAGAGTAGAAAAGGGGTGTCCGCTTTTACTACATGGAAGTTAACTAGGCCAATTGGGGTCTTAACTGCCACTAATCCAATTAATATAGTTAAGCCAATGCCAAATTAGACGTTTATGGCCCTAGTTTGCATAGTATTAATATCTATATTATTATTTACGGTGGTCTTATATATATAAGGTACTGTCCATAACCTACAGTAGACTTCTTAGAGGCACTTATATCAATTATAACGCCATAAAATTCTTTAGAGGTGTAGCATTCTGTGGTAATATATGCAAATAGGTTCTATTTACAGTCTATAACGTCCGTAATGGGTCCAATGGGTATGCTTACAGGCCAGTTTTTAGGTGTAATTAAGTGTGTAAAGGAGCGGTCAGCTAATACAGTTATAATATTAAAGGCTTAGCTGTCCGTAAAAGGTCTAAAAGTAGTTAAGAACGTCTCTAAGGTCTCCTGTTCCTAAGTATTTAAGTTAAAGTTAATTATAAGGGCTTCCATTAACTTATTAAGAGACTCTCCTACTTCCTCTCCTTTATAGTCTAAGATAAACTAGTTAATCCGTCTGTTAAATCTCTTCTTAGACTTGTTATATTCTTCCTAGGTATACCTTATAGACCAACATCCTTTCTTACCACATATAAAGCACCTCTAATTGGTTTGTTTGTGGGGGTATGCTTTTATATAGGAGTTGCTGCGGGGGTTATGGGTAGGACCTAGTCAATGTGGGTACTACTGGCGGTAGCGGCGGTCTGTAAAGTAGGTATCTGAGTTAGTTTGCGGATTTTGTAGGTCTGTAATGAAGGCTTAAGTACTGCCTGGTGGGTTTAAGGCTTCGTACGTTGTAATAGAGGACTGAAAATTGTTAATAAGGCCAGCTACGGTGTCTGCGGGCTTGTAATAGGCGTATTTGCAGGGTTCCATTTCCTGGCAAGCCATAATAAGTTTATTGTGCAGGAAGTTGTCCGTTTAAAGCTTAATATTAAGACTATGCTATAGGTGGCGGAGGTCTTTAATAAGGATTTGCAGGCACTCTATAGTTGATTTTTTAGTGTTCTTATCCATTATGGTCTGTAACTTAGTTACATTCCATTAGGTAAGAATATTACGCTTATATTCTGGTCCTTTAAAGTAGTTATATATAGCTTTGCATAGCTTATTAAAGGGAACACCAAGGGGGTTGCTCTTAAGGTTAGTGTAGTAGTGGTTAAGTACTAGGCCGCGTAGTATAGTAGAGTAGGCTTGGCTAAACTCCTATTTAGGAATATTAGCCTTCTAACAGAGGTCTATAAAGATGGTTAGTTTAAAGTTAAAGTTATTGTTTTTACTGCTGTACTTAGATTTATCAGTATAGAGCTTAGCTAGGTTAGCTAGCTTCTTGCCATAGGTCTTTACTTAGGTGGTTTGTGGATCTATGACTTAAATAGAAGGGTTTTGGTCCGTATTTTAGTTTGCGGGGGTATTGCGGTTCATAACTTAAGTACTAGGTATACTTTGGCCCGTAAGATTAATTCTAAAACTACTTAAGTTTATAGGACGAATTTGGTTAAGTAGGTTAGGTATAAGGCTAGTAATCCTATTAAGTTTGGAAGAAGCAAAGAGTTATTTAGTGGCTTTAACCTAGTCTAGGATTTCCTCTTTAGTCTATTCCGTTTGGTCCTTCTTATATATTATATTATATAAAGACTGTGCAATAGTAACTCATTTATCCCTTTTAACCCATACACCTTAGTAATGTAAAAGGGTTCGTAGGTTACGGATAGTAGTAGGGTTATAGGCCTTAAAAATAGCTTCTGTAAAGTCCGTAAAGTCTTCCTAGTATTGCTTCTATAGGTCATTATTTATAAGCTTAAAATATTCATATTTAAGAACTTTAAATTTAATATAGTTATTGACATCGGTTATGGACGTAAGGTTGACTCCCTGCCTCTACTTTTCTTAACCTTTATTAACTTACTTACTTAGGTCTGCCATACTATATAGTGTAGTATAGTGCGTTGCGGGTAGGGAAGGTCTTGTAGTAGTCCGTAAAGGCGGTTAATAGGTCTGTAACGGTTTGTAGAAGGGTAGGGGGTTTCTATAAGGTCTTATAACAGTCCATAAAAGCAATTAATAGGTCTGTAGTAGTTTATAGAGGGGTAAGGAGTCTCTGTAAGGGGTCTAAAAAAGAGGTTAGAGGGTGTAGTAGGAATAGGGGTTTGAGGTTTAGAGGTAGATTAAGGGTAGGGGTTCTGTATAGGTCTATATTCGCGTCTATTATACTTTTAGTAAACCGTACTAAGACTTAAATAAGTATATAGAGTTGGTAATAAGTCCGTAATCCCTAACTTCCAACCTTTTAGCAGGTCGTACTAGGATTCTAAATAGGTGGTCGCTGTTGTATATATCGCTTAGGGGGAGGTGTCGAGTGATTGCTGATCTATGCGCGCTCACTGATCAGTGTTTGTATTAACTTAATGATACAATTAAGTCATATCCAGGGGCACGAAATACGTATAGTATTGTATGCTCTTTTGGATGGTGGTGACTGTCGATTCTATTGAGGTAGACTACATGGTCTATATACTGACGCGCCTCCCCCCTAATTAGTCAGCACGTAAGTGGTTGGTGCACCAAACGCGTAACTACGTATTTGGTATACCACGTGCTGTAATCATATAGGTTTTTATAAACTTAACCAATACTACCTCGCTAGCTAGGTAGCTGCTAGTATAATATATAGCCCAGCAAGAAACCTAGAAAACAATTTTAACTTTAAACCGTAATAATTATACCATAACTATAACTTCTGATCCTCTTAAAGATAAGGCTAGGGTCCAAAAGGCCTTTGCTGCCTATATAGCCAATAAGTTTCCTTCTATTGCTACTACTGTATGCCATTTCTATGCTAAATACAACCACGTTAAGAATTGTGTTAATAGACTCCCTACACAGCCTAGACTACCAGCTTATAACCTACTATTTACTCCATATAAGGAGAAGGGCCTTCTAATATAGCTATATCACTATAATGCGCTTAGAACGTGTACAATAGTCTAGGAGCTTAAGTGGGAGTGTAATTGTATACTTAGATCGCGTCACACCGGCCCAGAGGAACCACCACTCTATGGCAGCCATTGGACCAACAGATTCCTTAAGCGCTACCCTAAATTTAGTCTACGTACTAAAAATCCTAAGGAGCTAGAAAGATAGGCGGCAGAAGACCTAATAGCGCTATTGCGATAGTATAAGGACTATAATCGCGTAGTAGGGCTTTATAAAATTATAGTAGGAGATATATATAATTATAATAAAATGGGTATACGCCTAGGCGTAGGCAAGAAAGAGAAAGTAATTATAGCTTTAAAGGCCTTTTAAATTACTACTGTAAAGGATACTAGCCATAAATTAGCTATGGTTGTAAAGGTAATTTCTAGTAATAAAGTTATAGGGCCTTTGCTTATTATTTTAGCAGGCAAAACTATATAAAAGCGCTAGTATATATAAACAGATAAGCTACTAGGCAATTACTTGCTAGGAGTAAGCGATACTATATATATTAATAATTAGCTACTGTTAAAGTGAGTTATTTACTTTAAATAGTGGTTTAAAAAGCGCCAGATTAGCAAAAATCGACTCCTTATCCTAGATGGCCACACTAGCCATTTTACTAGGCAATTTATATAGTTCTATAACAACCATCTAATTGTCTTATTTACTACAATTCCGTATATAACGCATATCTATTAGCCTCTTAATATTATAGTTTTCTAGCTATATAAGTACTAGTATAGGTAAGCTATAGCTAGGGCCTTTTAAAATAGCTATATAGATTTTAACAAGATGGAGTTTCTATAAGCTCTATATAAAGTTCGCCTTAATATATTTAAAAGAAGTATAGTCCTAAGCGCCTAGGCAAAATCAGAGCTAATTCCTTTTAATCCTACTATTATACTTAGCCAAATTTAAAAGCTATTACTATGGGTAGGTGTTACAGACGCTTTAAGTACGATGTTACAACTACTTAGAGAAGAGTCGGCGGAAGCTAGTTGGTTGATATAGGCATGGTCTAGGATGGATCCGGTGGAACTATATAACAAGGAATAGTAACCGAGGTTACGTAGTGTTAAACGCGTTAGCTGCGTTAAATAAGAGGGACGTTATGTTTAACATAGACAACATATACCTTACGTACAAGAGAGGATTTCTTAGGAGTATAGTTATATATTTAAAGGACCTCAGTCCCTACCGTAGATAGTTCTCTCCTTGTAGTAAATCTTAGAATATAATTAGAGTTAATCTGTTAGGCAACCACTCCACCAGTTATTATTATATTGTTGTTTTATTCTTACCTATATACCCAGCCTATTAATAGAACCTATTGTAGTTCTTGCTACAAGGTTCCGTTACACATTCACTACTAAGGTTATGGTATTAAACAAGATCGAACAATATGCCACTAAGAGCAGCACCAGTCATAACGGCGTTAACGGCAGCTACAACCTTAGGGCTAGGTGATACCAGTATAGACAAGGGGGATTCTTAAGTGGTTACACAAGGTCAGTTATAAAAAATGGTTAATTACTTATAAGATAATAATAGGATACTTAAAGAACGCATTAATAGAATCGGAGTAGTAAAGATTAAGTTACCTTTAATTAAACAATTTTTAGGAGAGAAGTTAAAGCTCAAAGAATTTCTTATGTAAATGCACTTTAAGGTAGTACAGGAAGGAGCAAAGTTAGTAATATTGTTGGATTAAGTAGCCTATACAGGATTGTTCCTAATAGGGAGGGCACTTAAGTGGTTTAAGCTATATCTTACGGAAATATAGGCCAATGGCATAACAACTACTAACCAAGATATACGGTACATATTTACCAGTTGGAATAGGTTCGTAAAGCAACTAACGCAGATATTTAGAGACCTAAAGGCTATAACCATAGCAGAACAAAAGCTTTAGAACTTAGTATAACGCACTTTAGCAATTGAGTATATAACACAGTTTTAAATACTAGCCACGCAGGTTAAGTGGAATGATAGGGCGCTTATAGCATAGTATAAATAGGGACTTAAGGCTAAAGTCCAGGACATAATTATTCTAATAGAAGATGCGGATACTCTAAGAAAGTTAATAGATTAGTTAATAAAGATTAATAATAGAATCTATTAAAGGGAACAAGCTAAGAGAGGGTAAGATAGAGTTCTATAGTTATATAAGGCGCAGAGTACGCAACAGCAGATATAGAGTTAAAAACTATAGAATAGCGCAGAGCTAATAGACCTAAGTAGTACCAAAGAAACCCAAAGATAGGAAAAGAAACTATAGAAACCTAGAGGTTAAAGATTAAGTAATTAAAGGACCTAAGAGTAGAGGCTAAACTAGGGATCTTAGCAGCAGAAGACGTTTAGGCGGACTCTATAGCAAGAAAAATGGTTTAAAGATAGGGCTTACATAAATTGCGGAAAATAAGGTCATTTCGCTAGAGACTATAGAGGTGGTTAGAGTAACTATACAGTAAATGGAACTAGGCTAGTAGATAGCACATACATATAGAGGGATAATAGTGCACTATAAGGAACAAAAGAGTGTTTAATTAACAGTTTTGCGTATTATTATAACAACGCATGCCAAATTTATAAGGATGCTAAGTATAGCGCAAGCTATTAGCTATAGGAGTTATTATTATCTAAGTTTAAAGGAACTAATAAACCAGCTTATAGATTAGACATTAAAGATAATGAATTTAATATAGGCGAAGTATTTACCAATAATAAGGTAATAAAGGCAGCTTACTAGGAGCATGCAAACCTTAAAGAAGTTGAAATAGAAGTAGAGACTAAGACTATTACGGAATAGGGTTTAGTAACGAGTATTACAACACCATTAAATACAATTTCCATTGCTTTATAAGACGATAGGAGTAATGTTTAGAAGAAACTAAGCAAGTAGACAACTACTAGTGCTAGCTTATCACTTAATAAAGGTAAAAGGCCACAGGCTTAAGATTCTTAAGAAGAGATAAAAAAAGCTTAAGATTTTTAAAGTGAGATAAAACACACCTAAGGACCCATAACGGACGAAAACCAATGGGAAAGGGCAGTAACTTAGTTTAGTAATAAATAAATAAGTATAGAACGCAAGTTTAAGAACTACAAGTTTAGGGAATAAATAAGAATATTAGTAATTCTAGGTAAACGCAGTGTTTAGCCTAAAGATTGAATAGTTAATACTAGGATTAAAAAGTAAGACAACTATAAAGATCTAGCTATAAGACGCAGAAAATAAGAAACTATAAATAAGTTTAGGATAAGAATTATTATATAGTAAGAGTAAAAGCTAAATAAGAGGTTAGCTACGCCAGGTTATATAAGGAATAGAGCACCTATATAAAGAGTTACTAATAGGCCAAGTGTAGGGACACCTAGGGTAAAATAGTTAGATAAATTGGAACAAGAAGAGGATCTAAGTATTCTAACTAGGTTTAAAAAAAGACATACTAAAGGATATTACAATGCAGCAATAACAAGGTACTTTCTAATAGATAGACTATATACACTAAACCAGTTATATAGAAAGTGGTATAGGCAATAATATAGTAATAAATAGGTAGATTTTTATATATAGCTAAACAAAAAAGTTATTTAAGACTAACCCATTACGGAAAAACGTATAAGTTATATTAAAGGAGCATTAATTATAATGTTAAGGAACCTAAAAGAGGAATCTAGGGACTAGAGAAGTAAGTAATAAATCTTAATACCCACAGCAGAGATACTAGTGGTTAGGTTAACTAGGTATAAGTTTAAACTTAAGAATAAAGACAAACTAAGAGTTAACCTAAAACATATAGCGTATTATACACTATTATGGATAGCTTATGTGGATAATATATATAACATATATAAAGTACCTAAAGATAAGAACCGGAAGTACCTAGTAAGGATATATTGGGCACTAGAGGAAAAGCGGTTTAGGAATACTAAGTATATATATAGTTGGCACCTAGTAGAAGTATAAGATTAAGGAGACTTAATACTTTAACCAGAAAGATTCCTTATAGAAGAATGCCTAGATAAATAATAGTAGTGGGAGTATCTAAAGAACACTTATCTATAGTACATAGAGGAAAAGAAATAAACTAAGTATTAGCTAAAGTTGGATTAAGTATAGGCAGGATCTAGCAGCTAATAGTTAGAAAAAGGGGAGGTATATAGGACTAGAGGGAACTAGTATTAGAGCCTTAAACCCTTAAAGGAATTTAAAGATAATACCTAAATTTAAGAGTTAAGTGGCAAGATCAGCAGTTCAAAGCGTTGGTAGATAGTAGAGCAATAAGGAACTATATATCACCAAAGGCAGTAGAAAGGATGGGGTTACTATATAGATAGAAAAAACACCTATATCCACTTATAACAATTTTAGGAGATTAGATAGCCTATAGAGGAGGTATTATTAATCTTAAAACAGGACCTATTTAGTTAACTATTAAAGGGAAACCAGTTAGAATGTCTTTTAATATCCTACTATTAGGATAGGATAAAGCAATACTAGAAATGCCTTAGTTATAAAAGTATAATCCAAAGATTAATTAGGTTATAGGTTAGGTTAATATTAAGGATACATAATAGTGTAAAGTGCGACAGTAAACTAAGTTAGTATAGTACCAAGTTGGAGTAATATACAAAGAAACTAAGCAAGGCTTAAGTTATATACTAAAGAGATACTATAAGTATGGTAAAAAGTTATGGTTACTAGAAAGTGAAAAGCTGTTAAAGTACATAGCATGGGACTATAAGATAGAATTAGAAGAGGGAATAAGTCTAAAGTTCTTTCTAATCTATAAGCTTACTAAAATAGAGTTAGTAGCGCTTAAGGAGTTTATCTAAAAGAACTTACGTAAGGGATATATTAGACCATTATAGTTATTAGTAGGATATCCAGTACTATTTATCCTAAAGAAAAACGGAAAACTTAGGATATATATAGACTATAGATAGTTAAACAGCATTACTAAGAAGGATAGATATCCTTTACCCTTAATTAGTAAAATCTAAGACAGGATAGGTAATATAAAGATCTTTACAAAGATAGATCTGAGATAGGTGTACCATTAGATTAGAATTAAGGAAGGCAACGAATAGAAGGCAGCCTTTAGGTTAAAGGAAGGACTATATAAGCTATTAGTTATATAGTTTAGGCTTATAAACGCACTAGCAACATTCTAGAAGCGAATTAATAGTGTATTAAAAGAACACCTAGATGAATTTATTATAGTATACCTTAACAACATTATTATCTACTTAGAGAGTAAAGAAGAACATAGAGAACATATTAAATAGGTCTTAAAGAAACTATAAGAAGAATAGATACTAGTAGTAATTAAGAAATACAAGTTCTTTACCTAGAAGACCAATTTTATTGGATTTATTATTAAATTAGGCCAACTTAGTATAGATCTAAAGAAGATTAAGGCTATAGTAAATTGGTAAGAACTAGAGAACGTTACGCAGTTAAGATTATTCCTAGGGTTTTGCAATTACTGTAAAAGGTTTATAGCGCAATAGTTACAGAACATTAAGCCATTTACGCAGTTAATAAAGAAAGAGGAACCGTAGGTATAGGGAAAGGAATAATAAGAACTGTTTAAGAGAATTAAAGAGTTATTTACTTAGGAGCTAGTTCTTAAGATCTATTAACCAGGTCTAGAGACAATTGTAGAAATAGATGCATTAGACTTTATACTAAGGGCATACTTTATATAAAAATATTAAGATAGATAGCACCCAGTGGCATACTATAGTCGGAAAATAATACTACTAGAGTTAAACTATGACATCTATAATAAGGAGTTGTTAGGTATAGTTACAGCACTTAAAAAATAAAGAGTATTCTTATAAGGTATAGAGAAACCATTTATAGTTAAGACGGACTATAAGAACCTTATAGAATTCCTAACAACAAAGGAACTTAACTAAAGATAGGTTAGATAGGCGGAAATGCTTATAGAATACTATTTCAAAATTCAGTATATTAAGGGTACAGACAATGCACAAGTAGACGCTCTAAGCAGAAAAGCTAAACTATAAAGTAATAAAAAGCTATTAGGAGCTTTGTTACAAAAGGATTAAAACAGATTAATTAGGTATAATTATTTAAAGATTATAGTAATTAAGGAAAGTTAGATCTACAAGTTACTAGAGAGTAATTAGATATAGAAGATCTAAAAAGTATAGGCAGAGAATCTAAACTTAGAGCAATATAAAAACAGAGAAGTAACGTATAAACCTAAGTCTATTGTAGAAGAATTTATTAAGGAATTCTATAAGGGAATAATATAAGGACATAATAGAGCTACAGGCTTAGTATTAAGGCTTTAAGAGGAGTACATTATTTAAGGAATTTGGGGACTAGTAAGATAAGTTATAAAGAAATATCTAAATTGCTAAAGAAACAAACCGACGAGGTATAAGCTATATAGAGGGCTATAACCTATTAAGACACCAGAAAGACTATAGGAGGTTATATTATAGGACTTTATTATTAAGTTACTAAAGTTAAGAGATCCTATTATAGGATAAGATTATAACGTAATTTTAGTAATAGTGGATAAGCTAATAAAGTGGGGATACTTTATAGCATACACTAAAGAGATATTAGTAGAAGATGTCGCTAGAATCTATATAAAAGAAGTGTTTATAAGACACGGAGCACTAGATAAGATTATATTAGATAGAGATCCGAGATTTATAGCAGCATTTTAGGAAGTATTTTTAGCAGAATAAGGAGTTTGCGTAGTAATATCTACAGCATATTATCCGCAGACGGATGGATAAACGGAAAAACTAAACTAGACACTAGAGCAGTATTTAAGGCACTATATTAATTATACATAGAATAATTAGGTATCGTTACTACTAGTTACACAGTTTACATACAATACAACACTATAAGAAGGAATAGGGATATTACTATTTAAGGCGAATTATGGATATAAGCTAAGAATATCGTTATCGCCATATTAAGTAAAAAAGACGAGTAGCACAGCTAAGCAAAGAATGGAGACGTTAATAAATCTTTATACAGACCTTAAAGAAACAGCTAAACTAGTACAAGAACGAATAAAAAGGTACTATAATATTAAGAGATCTAAGGGACCAGATCTTAAGGAGGGGGATAAAGTATAGCTACTATATAAAAATTTTAAGAGTTAACAACTAAGTAAGAAGTTAGACCACATTAGACTAGGACCTTTTAAAGTTAAGTAAAGAATTTTATTAGTTATATATAAGTTAAACTTACTAGCTAAAATGAAAATCTACTCTATATAATATGTTGTAATGCTAGAGCTAATATATAGGAATATTAAGCCACCAGTCTACGAGGCAGACACGTATAGAGGATAAGAGGAAGATAAATAGCAAGTTTTAAAGATTATCAGTTATAAGGATATAGATAACAAAATATAGTATAAAGTAAAGTAGATAGGCTATAGTAAGACTACTTAGAAACTACTAAGCAACCTAAGAAACGCTATAGGAAAGGTATAGGAGTATTAGAAAAGAGCAGGTTAGGTAATATTAATAAAGAAGGATTGCTAAAAAATAAGTCACCTAAGGGGGACCTAAGAGGAGCAATTGCTAAGCTACTTAGAGTTGTTTCCCTTATAGGAGGAAAGCCAGTTCTTTTATTACCTAGCTTAGATAAACCCTATTAAACAAGTTTTTACTCCTTAAAACGGACCTTCTTATAGACACGTTTAAGACGTTAAAGATAAGTGTAAGCCAAACGTTAAGCTTTAAGGACGTATGTGGACTCTTTTAAGGTACGTTAAACCTTAAGCAGCGTGGAGGCTAGCTTACTATTAAGTTTCGTAGTGGTAGATTAAATACAAGACCCTATAATAAGTTACTTAGGGAACTTAAAGACTGTTAAGAGTAATAGGACGTGTATACTTAGCGTTAGAGATAGAGCGAATATTATAGGACAATTAAATATTTACTTTAGTACACTTAGAGTAAGAGAAGGGTTGTTAAGACGTAGGACTTGCTAGCGCAACGCATACTAACCCCTCTTTAGCGCAACAAGAGTAAGGGATCGCTATTACCTCACCTAGCAATAGTATGGAGGAAACTATACGAAGGCAACGCTTAACCTAGGAAAGAGAAGAAGAAGCTTTAGGTATAATAAGTACGGATATTAACCAGAATAATTAAACGGACATTATACCTCTAGTGGACAACTTGGAGATGTTAGGAATCTTTAAGGATAAAGATAAAGAGGAGGGAGATGGTATTACGGACGCTTTAAGTACAATATTATAACTACTTAGAGAAGAGTTGGCAGAAGCTAGTTGGTTAATATAAGCACGGTCTAGGATAGATCCGGTGGAACTATATAATGAGGAATAGTAACTAAGGTTATATAGTGTTAAACGCGTTAGCTACGTTAAATAAAAGGGACGTTACGTTTAATATAGATAACACGTACCTTATGTATAAGAGAGGATTTCTTAGGAGTATAATTGTGTATTTAAAGAACCTTAGTCCCTACTATAGATAGTTCTCTCCTTATAGTGAATCTTAGAATATAATTGGAGTTAATCTGTTGGGCAACCACTCCACCAGTTGTTATTATGTTGTTGTTTTGTTCTTACCTATATACCTAGCCCATTAATAGAACCCATCGTAGTTCCTGCTATAAGGTTCCGTTACAGTAATAACGCTTATAGATGCAGGTTCTATAGAAAATCACCTTTTAGAGATACTGGCTTGTGCGTATACGCTTACAGTACTAGCTAATCTGCTAGATTAGGAGGAGGACAAGGATACGTGGTATATTCTACATGAAAAGTTTATACGTGGTAGCCTAGCAATTGCGGTTATAGCTAAGGCTGTATATAGAGACTTATTACGCACTACTGCTACAGCGTAGAAGCGTAAGGATATACAAAAGGATGCTTGGCAGTTACTTTAAACAAAAGGTGTACTTTATATATAAGATAGGCGCAATGCTATAGAGAATTCTAAACTCTTAGTGTTGTAGGATATATAAGAAAAGCTAAAGAAGCTTAAGAAAAGGGCTGCTAATAAAGTAATTAAGGCCCAGAAGCGCAAAGAGATAGATATATATAAAGTTATAAAGGCCTACAATAAGGCCAATAGAATTGTAGTATGGCGAGGGCCTTATAAAAATAAGTAGTGAATATATTGTGATTTTCTGGGTTCTTTGCTAGGCTGTGCACCGTGCTAGCAGCCACCTAGCTAGGATGGCTAAATAAGTATAATAAATAAAAATATAAGGAAAAACTTAAAAATTATTAACAACTACTAAACGAGTACCGTAAGTGGAATACCTTAGCCTTATAGCTAAAGCATAGGTAAAAAGTAAGCGCCGCTACTAAAATATAACCTATATTAAAGCGGCGTAGAGGACGTCCTAAAGGATTAAAGAATAAATAACACTTATTATAAAAACTATGGTATATATATAGGGTAAAGCGTAATTTATTAATATTCTATATAAGCCACACTTTAATACAACCTAGCTATACTAGTAACTTATAGAGTAACTTATAGGTAAAGCTATAATATACACTAATAATAAAGCTTAATTTAGAAAGCACCCTTCCTAGACCTAATCTACTACTCTATACTAGCTTAGCAGATTATTATATTAGAGAATAGGTCCACTTAACTAGAGTTTAAGACCTACTAGTAACCCACTAGCAGTAACATATACTAACAACTTACTATTCCGCGTATATACTATATAGATAATATTAAGGCTAAAGTATAGGTTAGTAGCGGATTTAATAGGTATATAGCCTTACTATTTATAAATCTAGCTATATATAAGTAACCTATAACATACCCGCAAAGTATATATAGCGCTACGCTAGTATAGCATAAGGCTAAAATATAGGGTTAGTGGTAGATCTAATAGGTATATTACCTTACTACCTATAACCTACCTATAAGGTACTAGCGACCTACCTATATAAGCAAACTTTTAAATATTTTTAATAGTCTACTAAATTTGGGCGAGCCCTAAATAGACTACTTAGGATTTTCTATCCTAGGGATAGAAAATCGCTATTAGCTTAGTTAAATATAGAGAGTCTTAGTAAGGCAAATCTAACCAATTAAACAACTTTAACTAGCGATTAAAGTTCCTTAATATCCTTACACCGCGCATATATACCACCTATCTCTCTCTATATAAAATTAAGACGCTTTTTCCCCTCCAATTTTTTTTCCTTATTAAGGTTTTAATAGGGTTTTATTAAGGCTTAAGTATATAAAGGATTAGGGGTAATCCTTTTCAAAAGGGGGGGGTATTATTAGGTAAAACCTAAGTAGATAATTATATAGCTATAAGGTATATACGCTGCACATACTTAGGAAAAACCCTTCCTTACCTCGCATATAGACTCCTCCTTTTCCCTTAAGGATTTATCTATCTATATAATATCCCATATTATTCCATTATTAAGCTCCCTATCTATATCCTTACCTTATAAAAGAGAAGAAAGGAAGAGAAAGGCTATTAGGGGCTAATATATAGGGGTGTTATGGAGTAAGTATAAGCGATAATAATATATAGCGAAGTAGATATTATGAAGCTATATATATAAACTATATAATAAAGTTAAGACGTTATATAAGGAAAGAAAGTAAGGAGAAAGGGAGAAAGAGTATATATTATTAACTTAGTTACTTAGTTAATATGTATATAGGGCAGAATAGGATTTAGGTAGCAGTCCTGGCTAAACTTAGTAGAATATAGTAGAATGCGGCAAATTGCCATTAGATTGCCGTCTTATAGTTAGTCTCTAGTTGCTAAGCTAGTAGAAATAAGTAGACGTGTAAGATCGGACCCCCGGTACTTAGACGCCTATAACATGTCCCGCCCCCACGTCGCCATACAGCTAAAAAGACATTAAGTGCTTACGAACTTATCGCAAGCGCGGCGGGATCTAATATATATACTCTTACAACGCCCCACCAAAATCAAATCACCAACTTCCCCACCTAATTAATCCACTAATTCTTGTTCAATATAGCCCAAATTAAGGATATAGCATAAGAAGCTCTTATTAAATATAAAAATAGTAAAAATTTGTCTATCTAAGAGTCTATACTGGCTTATAACGTCCTAGATTCAATTTTAAGCGATTATTTATATAGGAAGCTTCTGTTAGGTGACGAAGTCACCTCCTATATATATTGTTCCGCATAGCCATGCCTAGCATCTTACTAGTCACTCGCTTACCTTTTAGGGTTTATGCTATGGCTGGGTAGTGCGGAGCCTGTTACCTTATATTCTCCTTAGCTTAATGTCTTATATAGTAGTAATCTACAAGCTTTGGTTTAGAAGTATTTATATAAGCCCTATTATATATTCTTAATAGCTATAATTAAACTAAGATCTGTATAAGGCTTATTTATAACATATTATAATGCTTTAATATTTTATAAAACTTAAATAAGGTATTCTAATAACGGGAATCTATTAATAGTTAGATATCTTATTTAGATAATGTTATATATTATTATTATTATTATTATTATTATTATTATTATTATTTATTGCTTAACGTCCAATTTAGATCCCTATTAGGCCTATGCAGACTACTTCTTATTTATATATAGGGAGAAAACTCCATTTAAGAAAACCCTATAATCTATCTCCCTGCCTTTTAGGACTTGCCTATTTAGCGCCTATAAGTTACTTATAGTACTCTACTACCTTACTTTTTAACCTCCTTAGGAACCACTACTGCCATAACAAGCCTATAGACGCGCTAGTATTACAAACTTTACTCTACTACTATAGAGGTATTAAGGGGCACCTATTACTCGCCCCTTTATCTTTTATTACTATTTCCTTTATAACCCAGAACTGGTTTAGTATATTTTAGCTAATAAGCTATTAGGTAACCGCCTTAAGACCTTTTTATATTAAGAGTAGTATATTATAGTTCTCTATGCTAGCTACTAAGAGTATTACTTTTTAGTTGGTGCGTAAGGGGCATAATAGTATTATATATTTTAGTGTCTATCTTGGCTAGCCATATTCGCATCTTAGGCTATCTACTAGGACGCCTACCTAGTAGAGCCAATCTTTTAGTCCTATTATTCCTATTCTTAAGAGTATTGCCATTATATTTTCTACCTTTATTAGGCCTTCTTAGAGCCCTTAGGTGTTTACCCCCTATAGCGTTAACCATGCTATAGCTTAGGTTACTCTTACCTAAGTTAGCCTTTATACCTTTAACTCCCATACACCTCTCTAGCGTTAGTCTAACTAGTATTATATTATAGTAGATAGTTTCCTAGTACTCTTCTATACTCTACTTTAGCTCCTTTTTCTCTCTTACTATTATCTTTGCTAGTCTCTTATACGTCTCCCTTCCTTCTCTATATAGGCCTAGGCCCTAACACAGCACTATTCTTCTTCTACTTTCTCTGCCTATTTCTCTAATATATCTTCCCTATTTTAGGGTTATTGGTTTACTCTCCTATAGGGCACCCTAGGGTCCCTCCATGGTAATATTATATATTTATAGCTCTCTTATTCGCTTTTTTAATGCTAATATAGTATAGTAACTAGCTTTATAAAATATAAAACTTATATATATCTATCTTTCTACTAAAAATAATGGATTTTCCAACTTTTAAGACCTAATTCCTAGTGCCTAAAAAGCTAGAGGTAGATTTACTTACCTTTTTACTCCCTTTCCCTAATATAAATTTTTTAAGGGGTGGTCCTAGCTTATAAGCGAAATAGGCAAGATAGGGTATTAAGAAAAGTATATAGCCTTTTATCTATACTATTAAGGATATAGTAGGAACCTAATAGTATTAACTATTTAATTAAAGTCCTAGTAGGTGTAAGGCTATTACCTAGGTATATAGTAGGGAGTAGGTAAGCTAAGTATAAGTTACAAGAGGGTTAATAGAAGAGGACAGTATAGTAAAGAGTAGGTATAGCAATACTATAGTACAGAGACAAACTAATAAGGAGGGAAGGGATAAAATACCCCTTATAATAGGGCCTTATTAAGAACTAGAGTATAAGGATATTATAGAAGCCTCTTAGCAGTCCCGCTTAGTTTTAAATGGATTTTTAATAGGTTTTTAGTAGGTTCTTAATAGGATTATTAGAAGGCTTTAGGAGGCTTTAGGAGCTCTAGGGTCTTAGTATGCGAACAATTTCTTAATAGGATAGGAATACTAAAGCTAAAAAATATACTTTTCCTAAGCTTTTCTTCTAATAAAGTAAAAGCCCAATAAAAGAGAGGGTGTAAGTGCTTTTCTATATCTCCTTTAGTTAGATTTTCCTTAGTAAAAAAATGATTACCTTGAAGAACGCAAGCAATTAGAACGGATGCTGGACGCCTATCAATATAATGGCCTTCGGATTAACGCTCTTTATGATACTATCCTTGTCACAGAGTGTCAGCACTGAAAACTTACCAACAATTTCTGGAGAATTGCTTGGGTCTGCTTAATAGCGATATTGTTTCGCATAAGAACCCAACGCAGACGTAAATTGACAAGCTCCAGAATGTTAAGGACAAGATCATGTTGAACGCTCTAGAATAAATGAAATAACCGAAAAGGAGTATGAAGATTCCAATGAAATCTTCTAGGTATACCGGGGTGTTTTCTGACTGAACCTCCGGTTGACTAATAAAAGTGTCTTCGCCATGCTCGATACTGAACAAGTTGTCCTTGCCTTTCGCTTCTTAGACTGAGGAAATAGGAGATAGTTGATTGGATGTAATCGAATAGTATGTTCGGGGACTACAGATCTTCACATCGCCGTCGAATTCATTTCGACGATCCCATAGTTAGCGCTGTGAAAGTTTAGTCACTCTGTTCATAACAAATTCAAATAGTTTAGAAAGATGAATATTTTATTACGAGCCAGAGCAGCCGAAAGAAAAGTTCACGAAAAGAATAGGCAGCAAAGCAGAAGGCTAGACTAAGCTGAGATGTGCCTTGTCGCTGCAGTGCGGCTGAAGCTGAGCAAGGGTGCTCGTATCCTTAGAGCAAAACTTTCGGTTACCTCTTACAGTGGGGTGTCATAAGTGTCCGTGCTTTTCCCTCAACAAACTTTTGCAGTCCTCCCCCCTACTTTTTCTACCCTATCATACACCCATACCACGTCGTGCGTTAGCTCCAATTAGCGGTAATATTCCTCATCGTAAGGAGTTAACTCCATTTGAAAGAGGAGTAGTTATTGGCTATGCTGGTGCAGGAGTTAGAGCCTCTTAAATCACAATTGTATTAAACCTCCCTAAATTAATGGTACGAGACACCCTATGAAATGCACCCTAACGACCATAAGGCTTTTCTATTGCTTAAATTAGATGTCCTCTAGAGCATTCAGAATAAGACAAACGTATACTCTTAAGGATTGTTCATATAAATCCTAGGATCACGTATAATAAGCTGGCGTTTAAGGCAGGCCTTCTTATAAGCTAGAGTACATTGTATTAAATATTACGTAAATACCACATTAAAAAATGGTTAGCTAAGAAGCGCCCTATGCTTATATATAACTTGGCAAGAGCTTAATTAAGGTAGGCAATTAAATACTTAGTATGGGAGCGCTTAAGGTAGAGCAAGATTATATAGAGTGATAAGTGTTTGGTTAAGAGAAGCGCAGGCAAGCGACCTTTTTATATCTTTTATATACTAGAGTAGAAATGGGATAAAGATAAGATTAATATATATAAAAAGGATAAGGGGTATACCGTAATGGTATAGGCAAGCTTTTCTAGAGCTCTTGGAGCCTCTAATTTAGTAGTTATGGAAAGGGATAAGGAGGCACCTAAGGGGGGATATTCTGCCGGGTTATATATTAAAGTTTTGGAAGATCAGATACCCTAAATCTATAAGCTAGGCCTCTAGTTTATACAAGATAACGCTCCAATATATAAAGCAAGGATTATAGCCAAATGGTTTAAGGAAAATGTTATAGAGGTGATTAATTGGCCGCCCTACTTGCCCAATTTAAACCCAATTAAGTACGCTTGGGTAACTTAAAGAAAGGCTCCATAAAAGGTTTCCATATATTGCTTAAATGCATGGGTTAAAGGAAGAGGTTATTAAGGAGCTATCTAGAGCTCTAGCAATTTGTTAGAGTGAGATTGCACCTAGTTTCTTTAAGTCGTTGATCGCAAGTATGCATAAGAGGTATATGGCTGTTAAGGAAGCTGACGGGTGGCACACAAGATTTTAGACTCCAAAAAAAAAGTCGCGATAGCTAGATTCATATGGCGATAAGCCTCATAAATATTTTAAAGCCCTAGAATCGATTTTGTGGTTGTTGCATAGTAATTTAGTAGGGGTTGTCACATTTGGTGGGGCCCGAGAGCGGACACTTATGACACCCCACTGTAGCAGCCTTGCCTCATCGCACGAGGCAATACAGCTCTGCTTCTTATATATATAGAGCATTTTGCAAGGTGTTAGAGCGACGTCACTTAAGACTTTGTAATTTAAAGCCCCTAGCACATGTCAAAGTCATTGCCTGCAGCATTTGGCGAGATCTCAGCTCGCCGATCTCCCGCCCGCCCAAAGAGGGAAGGCCTAGGGGGCTATCAGATCCGTCCCCAAATCCCAGGTTTAAACCTTCCAGCGCGCGCGTGTGGACCTCCTCCCCAACAATGCTCAGCTGCGCTTTCGGGAGCCTTTAATTCTTCGTCCTCCTTTTACCTCTCCTTAATTCAACTTCGTCATCCGCTTTACACTTCTGGCTATCCTTAATTGCATCGATCATTAACACCATGATTTACTATACTGTCCTTCGCGTTATCCTGGCAGCGATCTTTATCGCATGCTCCATAGCTACTGCGACTACCACCGCAACTAGCGCGACCACCCCAAGTTCTACCGCGATGGTACAAATAAATCCGGGAGAGGGAAAATACAAATATGCGGGCTGCTACAACGAGACTACTGGTTATGCAGATGCTGGAGGTGTCAGGGCATTGGGAGCACAAGGCTGGACGATGGTGAGTTGGAGATAAAGAATTAAGAGAGGGGCAATTGCTCCACGGGAAGACCTTGGCATATCTACAAATGCTCTTTGGCCTCGTGCGCATGAATTAGGCTGATGGATTTCGTGTTTAGGAGGCACAAGACGACATGACAGTGGACATGTGCTTCTCTTTCTGCAACAGCCAGCAGTTTGCCGGACTGGAATATGGGCGCGAGTGCTGGTGCGCGTCGTATCTGTCTGCTCTCTCAAATAAACTGCCTGATTCCGATTGTAATATGCCTTGCCAAGGAAACTCGAGTGCTGCATGTGGCGGCCGATTGACGTATGGAATCCACACTACTTCAACACCAGTTCTTGCGAGCTCGAGGGCTTTAAGCTGATAATCGCTTGCAGGATAACATTATATAATATTACTACGAGCGCGAAGGGAGGTGCCATTGGCCTGACAAGAAGTACTGGGCTGGGCGCTGTGGCTTTGGGCCTAGCGGTGGTGGTAATGGTGTTTTTGTAATTCAAGCAGAGGTCGGGCGTTCAGGTATTGGAATAATAGATCTTGTAAACGGGATTGGGAAATGCGAAACGGTAATTCTCGGGCTAATTGAGTCTGAACGTATCTTCAAAACAAACGGTATACATCAAGAAATTAACCACCCCTGAGTTCTACTCTCGTAAATGGCGTGTTCACAGCATTATCATAGTTTAAGTTAATCGAAGGATGTCCAAGGTGTCGCAAAAGGAGATTCTACTCTAATAAATTGGCACTTTTCGTTACTTTTTGCTAAATCAACACTAACACGCTCAATCGAAAACGCTATTTTAGCTGTCCATCGCACTCGGGCATCACAAAATCATGCTTTCCAGGGCATATTCTATTTCTTCCACTCCTTCCACGAAAGGAATCTCCGCAATCGGTTCGGAAACCTCATCCTTCAGGGATTTTACGATGAACTGACGCGGATGTAATCGCAGCGGATCATCAGGCTTGTACCGAAAATACACATAAGTACTTTCTCCACAATCCCAAGGCGCTATTCCGGCATCCTCGATCGCCTGGTCCAATTCCACAGCTATCTCCTTGTCCCGGAGATAGAGTGTAAATACTCCAAATTCCGCGTAGTCTCGTGGAATAGGATATATTCCAGACCCGTCTGAATCCTCTTTCCACCCTCGACAGTCCTGCTTCAGGCCTGAAAGATCAACAATTCTGAGACGAGGCATTTCTCGCATGACTATGAATACGTCGGTCCATGTGGAGTAGTGTGTGTCGTCTCCGAGGAGATCGAAGTTGTGAATGCGCATAGTCTCTAGAGTATCTACGTGATTGGCTAGAAAATGAAGGAAGTGTGCGTCGTACACACGCGTATGAAGGAACTCGATTCGTGCCAGGCTTGGCCAATGTACTATTGCCAATGTTGGGAAAATGATTTGATACGAATATGAGGGGCCCATCCACTCATTCTTAATATCGATGGTAAGTCCCGATGCGCTTGGTTGATTCATAAGAAGTTTTTTGAACCATGAGTCATCTAGGGATTGATGATTGCTCACGTTCCAGAGTATTGCGATGTTCCGGATGCGGGATTCGGATACGTTCTGCCAGGCCGAACTGGATAGTTTGAAAGGTTGGCCGTAGTTGCTGAATGGTGGGTAAATGTACAGGTCGAGATTTGGGCCTTCAGCACCGATCTGTTTGATTGCCTGGAAAACAACGTCGAACTCTTGATAACCCGTACAGAAATTAGTGAAAGCCTTTCTAGCATCATTATAGACTTGGGAAGCCCCAATCTTCTTGCTAAGCTCTTTCACACCCCAACTAACACACCAGTTTGGTCCTCGGTTTAGCGGACAGTACCCGTAAGAGCCAATTCTGACAGTTTCCAGACTCTCCAAATTATTTAGAACTTTAGAGAGTATGCAGACACCCTGGAGTTGTTCTTCTATGAGGTTCTGTTCCTTTAGAAGCTGCAAGTAAACAGCGCCAAAATCGCCTGCCCACAACCTGGTCAGGCCATCCAATCCCTCGGATTGCAATGGACTAATATCTGGAGAGATCCGCTCCGTACCAATGCAGAGGTGCCGAATGTTCTTTTTGAGTTGTTCATGTCTGGAGATCTCCAGAAGGGGTGCAAGACTAAATGGGCTGAGCATGAACTTCACAGATTTGAAGTATGTCGTGCCAAAATAACCCCAAATCTTATCACAAATTGTTCGACTAGTAAGGCGTAATGCTGAAACTCCCTCAATGTCTAGATATTTACAAGTGAGGTCAAATATCTCCACAGGCATTCCTTCAAGGGTGGCAGGCATATCTTCTGACGAAAATGGTATTGGAATATTGATAACATCGTGAGGCATTGAAGAATAAGACATGGTGAGCTTTCAATTGAGGTTGGTACTTTCAGTGTTGTGGTGCACAAGGTAGAGGGGTGATTTAGAGGTAGAACGAAGAGGAGGAATACAGTGGAGATTCTATATACGTGGCTGCTTGGATTGGCATAAATTCAGCTAACAGTCACGATGTGGAAAGTTTCATGAGACTTGATTGGAGATGTGAAAATTTTTCTCTGCCACGAAGCATTGATACAACGAACGGGGCAATTGATGAGTGCTCAAAGACAAATACTAAATTTCACATTGCGTTGGACTATACCCTGACCGTCGAAAGCCCTTTCCTGGAGGACCAATGAAGGAACGCATAACAAAAATAGTCAAATAGGTCTAACATAAATTAAAATTAAGAGGGACTTAAGTTGGCATGACGGCAGCTTGATATTTATAGCTTATTCGCTGGTAGACTGAAAGCAAACGGTGTATGTTGGATTACAGATGACATTCTATTTCTCTATGACGCAATGACAACTGTTACTAGACACCGAGTTTTTGAGCATCATCTGGCTGAGACTAATTTGTAATGTGAGAACATTAATGTGATATTTCTCAAACCTCTTAGAGATTTGTTGAGCAGATTTAATTTGGTGTTTTGTCCTTACGCTAGTTTCTAGATTGAATTACGGGAAAAGGGTCTCTACCTGTACGACTCAGTCCCCTTGCTTTAGGGTCTGAAATGAAGATATCTCAGCTGAAATACATCCAAATGATGGGTATGGACTCAAAAGCCCACGAAATTTGCGGATTAAATTGATAGGAAGAATGCCGATTGACCCTTAAACCCCTTGAAAGTCCGGATTTTACGTATAGACCGGCTGTTGTGATTAAGGCGGTCTTACGTGAAGTACAAAGTAAAAGACCTAAAGATTGTGGTACAAGCGCTTTCGCTTACTGCATCCGTCCTTCTCTTGCTAAGATTTTGAATCACTTGATCGTCTTCTGTCAGGTACTCTTTCAGACGAAAAAAGGCGTCGGAGGAGATGCCTCAAAACCACGCCGCCCTCCTCGGAGTCCTTCTTAAAGTTGTTTCTATAGATCTTCCCTGTCTCTCGACTGTACTCACTCAGTTCATGGACTGTCCGGAAAACCCGTACCCGCTCGCTCTTGCCTTCGCTGCCGTTACGACCCCATTGGATTAAGTCAATCATGTTTACGTGACGATTTCGTACGGCCTAACCCATCCCACCGATACCGAGTTAGCTTATATTCTAGGCTGAGCGGAAATATTTTCGGAAGAAGCGCACCGCTTTGCATAATTTACATGTCGCCGGTGGGGGGTTGATTCCTATCGCACGGCATAAGGCATGCCATGCTTCCAGGTCATCCTCTGCTCCAAACCAGAGCTGAAACTCCTCGGTTAGGGCATTTTGATACCGATCCCAACCCTCCTCACTTGCCGGATCATTTCGATGCCATCTTTGCTGCTTTTGCAGACGTTTGTAGGATGTGGCAGGTGGTAAGGAAGGGTCGTAGTTAAAAGCGGGAAAGGAGAGAAAAAACCGGTCGAGAGGTGTACTACTTTTGATGGAGCTAGTCAAGCTTTGTGAACGATGGCTCTTTCTGCGACGCGGCTGCACTTCACTATTTTCGTTTGAGTTTTGTGTGACGGGAGACCCTATGGTAACGCTGTCTGGCTGATTCAGGGAGATGCCGGAAAGGGAAGCAGTGAGGCGTTCAATGTGTTCGTCGCCTACAAGGTGGTACGGCCCGTAGGCCACCGGCATTACCATCGAACAGATATTGCACGTCCAGAACGACATAACGAAGCCCTTAATGCACCGTACAGGCCTTTAGTAGAGCGGAGTTGGTAATTCATAAAGTGAAGACCGGTATTGAGACTATTAGCTATGTTTAAACTCCAAAATTTGCTCGACCTTGGTTGTACGAAGTCCGTGTGACCTGTATTGGAGAGGAGTTCGAACGATGCTGCAATGCGTTCTTTATACAGGGGTTGCTCAGCAGACCCTTACTTGAGTGGCTAGGTAGGCGGTCGGGAGGTCGCTTGAAAAGCAATACTAATAAACTGATTTGAGTAGCTGCAGCATGCACTGCATGGGGAAGCAAGGCCTCGGCCACGTCGCCCCTATTTACGTGGAGTGTTGCATGCCGCTCAAAAAAGATGGTCTTTAAGCCTATCACTTCATTTTAGTTCTTTGCCAACACTTGGTAGAGATCTCAAGTTCGCGCGCTATGCGTGCATGTGGGGTGCTCTACCGTTTTCAAACCCACATGGCGAATTGTAACTTCTTCTCTAGCCCAGCTACACCCAAGCTTCGTAGAATAACATCATCGGATACTCTAACGATCCAAGACATCGTGTTGTACATCGACTACGTAACAGTGCACGATGAATTAACCAACTAATCGAATCTATTTTAGGACTGGCGGAGTCTTTGACGCTCATCACGCGGTGAGCAGAAGTATGAGCTGCACGATGAGATGGAATCTGAAATGGGAATGTGGAGCTGAGTTAGAGTTTGCTCATGGTATACTCGGCAAGAACTTTGAAGAGATTGGCATGTTTACCCACGGATGACAGGGTACTGACTTTACCAGAGTTGTCACTTCCGCCGTTGGATGAACTGTCACAAAAGAAACTACTGCCTTAAATCTTGGCATTCTCGAACAATTACGAGGCGAGGGGCAAGCCAAAGCTGTCCCAAAGTTCACGGAATATTTATCTAAATAGCCAGTTCTCTCAAATTTAGAATTCTACTCGAGCCTCCTGATTTTCGGGAAATCCATCGTTGGAGGGACTTAAGAGGCTTTCAAGATGTTCTGTCTCTACACAACAACTTTCTGAGCACCAACTATCCTTTTAGAAGCGATGTGAAGACAAGTACCCTTCTATTAGGCCGCGGAGGTGAGGGTAGTTGTCTTCCTTGGAAGTATTGATAAATACTCATGGATGCCGTTGCAGCATACGTGGAATGAAAATATTGGACAAGAGATGATTCATGCTACTAGAGATACTGATAAGGAGGAAGAGATAGCGGGGGAATATATCGATGATCCATACGAAACTCGCCGACCATGAATTAAATCCCTCTTTGTGTTCGACAATCCTGTGGTCTTAGAAATCTGCCATAAGTAGCTCAAGAGATCAGCAAGCCAAGGCTGGAGGAGATCAAGTAGCCTGATCCTTTGATCCTCTGAGAAGGCCCATGGTTTACGAAGGATCTCAGGACACACCCTAAAAGCCACCCGTACTATCCTAAGAGTGTCTGAAACCAAAATATCATCTACGGAGGACTTCCGAGGTTGTCCTACCATATCTTCCGAAGTCAATTGATGATCACGCCTAGGGCGAATATATATGCTAAGAGAGTTTGCGATACAACGCCAGATCATGAAGAAGAAAGCCGCATTTTATCGTTGAAAATGGGACTTTGCAAACGAGCTCACTAGGGAATATTTGGAGCTCTAAGAGGAGCAGGCATTCGATAATGTCGCCCCGAAAAACTCCCTTGAAGCCACATTTTGATGCTTTGTTCTAGAGATTAAAAGCTTGAAATTCTACACCGAAGTAAAATAATTATGCTTAGATTTTCTAAGATTTAATTTTGCTTCTTTGGCCCTTCTGACCCGTATTTCGTTGCGTTAGTGGTACGTTCTCATACTTCTAATTATTGGGCTCTCAAAGTGATTCTCGAACGGGTTTCCCAAATATAATCCTGCCTGTAAACATTCCCTTCAATCCAGAGTGAATTCAGCAATCGATATGATGCCGATAGGAGAGGGTCCGAAGTTTAAATTTGACGTGCCACGTTTTGCGAAGAATAGAAGAAAAGGCTATTGGCAAAATCGGAAGGTTTAACTTCCCAGCAAGCGTGGTGGGCCCGATTCTAGCTTGGAGAGAATGGGCTCTGTATCTGAGAAGGCGCATGATGTGTTCCAAATTATATCGTGGAACTTTTTATAAGGTCTATGAAAGCCACCACTATGACGTGTCAAGACTCATAGCGACCTCGTAGTGTTCTTCCATATTTTCATGCGCTCACTGGTAAGGAGGGCATTTCTGGTAAGAAATGAAGCCAAGGATCGTTGTTGGCCAATGTTAGATTTAAGTCCAGTAGAAGAGTCGTCATTCATTTCACTCCTTAGGAGCTCTTTAGCTTCTCTATCTATTGTATTAAATAATGATGTTGTAGCTCTATTATATAAAGTATTGGATATAGGCAGTTGGTTGTATTTTGTCTAACTTACGTTTTACGACGATATATCTCGCCCCTTAATATTCCAGATATAGGGCTATAGTATATATTTATAAAGATATAATTATCTAAAGAATCTAATACATTAATAAAATATATAATAGGTCTTGTAGTTAGGACGTAGCTCGTAGAAATATATATAATTTAATTTTTAAAATATTTAGTTTATATTAAAATGACGCCTATAAGCTCTCAGACCCTCGGTGGAGAATTCGTTAGTGATAAGGAGCGTATACCCGCACAGACCTGCGGAGGATAGGGCCGGATAGCCTCTCGGATAATAGACCTATCAGCTGATAGTATCCGGAGACTATCCGGATAGTCTTGGCAAAATCCCCTTAATGTGCTTACACTTGCGATGCACTCCCCAATATTAAATAAATAATTTTTTTATTGTTATAGATTTATAGAGCTTGCAAAGCGCTTTAAAATAGTACCACTTTTATCTAAATATCCTAAGGATAAGTAATATTATATAGATATAAAGCTTACAAGAGCTCCCAAAGCTCAGCAAAAGCTCTGCACGAAGCTCTGCACGAAGCTCCGCACGAAGCTCCGCACGAAGCTCTGTATACGAAGGCTCTGCGCGACGGCTCTGCGTACGACGGTTCTGCGTACGACGGCTCTACTACGGAGGCTCTATATAAAAGCTTTGTGCAGAGCTTCGTGTAGAGCTTCG
>Ga0307507_10001949_pt1 | contig 44792 bp, 9 predicted proteins | sample 7_EM_MG_FD_207223 | JGI IMG/M metagenome (GOLD analysis project Ga0307507, IMG submission 207223) | Populus trichocarpa ectomycorrhiza microbial communities from riparian zone in the Pacific Northwest, United States - 7_EM | ecosystem: Host-associated > Plants > Roots > Unclassified | place... | reverse complement strand
CACACGAAGACTCTTCTTCTTCATCCAATGTCTTTGTATCAACCACGCATAGTTACGTGTACGTAGCCTTCTCAATTACTACCTCGTTTAGTGCATTGTATCCCGGCTCGTGCCTACTCCGTGACACGGAACTGGTCTAGTACATTTTAGCTAATAAGCCACTGGGTAACCGCCTTAAGACCTTTTTATATTAAGAGCAGTGTATTATAGTTCTCTATGCCAGCTACTAAGAGTATTGCTTCTTAGTTAGTGCGTAAGGGGCATAATAGTATTACATGTTTTGGTGTCTGTCTTGGCCAGCCACACTCGCACCTTAGGCTACCTACTAAGACACCCACCTAGTAGAGCCAATATTTTAGTCCTATTATTCCTGTTCTTAAGAGTATTGCTATTATATTTTCTGCCTTTATTAGGCCTTCTTGGAGCCCTTAGGTATTTACCCCCTATGGCGTTAACTATGCTATAGCTTAGGTTCCTCTTGCCTAAGATAGCCTCTATACCTCTCCAGTGTTGGTCCAACCAGTATTATATTACAGTGGGTGGTTTCCCAGTACTCTTTTATACTCTACTTTAGCTCCTTTCTCTCTCTTACTATTATCTTTATTAGTCTCTTATACGTCTCCCTTCCTCCTCTATATAGGCCTAGGCCCTAACACAGTACTATTCTTATTCTGCTTTTTCTACCTATTTCTCTAGCATATCTTCCCTACTTTAGGGTTGTTGGTTTGTTCTCCTATAGGGCACCCTAGGGTCCCTCCATAGTTTGTTTAGGCGTGTCTTAATATACTTTATAACCTTAGAGTTGCGCTCCCTCTGCACCCTTTATATTATAGCGGCTTTAATATATAATTATAGGGGGGGGGATATTAGCTTCCTTCTTAAGCAGTGCTGTGGCCGTTCGCTTATACCTACCTATTATACTTTAGAGGCAGGCTGTTTGGACCTTTTAGAGTGATTTAAGGAGTAATTTAGGGGGGCCTTTCTCGGATTCTCCTATGGCCCAAATACTGAATCCATATGTTATGGTTGGCTGGACAACTGCTGTATATAGTAGGTGTAACCTCTAGAAGCATGGACCCCATATAGAATTAACGATCCTAGATATTATAATATACTATACTTGGCCCTTACGGGCCGCCTATAGCGTATATACGCTCCACTGGAGCTTACTGTCTACCCATATACCTAATACCCTTAGGCCTTAAACTAGTTGGCCCCTAAAGCCTTAAATGTGGATTATATGCTAGAGATCTGCAGATTAGTTGCGTTTTCTTATAAAGTAGATTAGCTGGTATTTCTCTAGTAAGAATTAGACTCTATATCATCTTGCCTATTCTATATAGGTATTATAAGCTTTCTCTAGTGTTCTGCAGTTCTTTGCGGCTATAGGCCCATATATAATTAGGTTTGTGTTATTAATAAAGCCTATCCCCTATATCGCCCCTTCCTTAAAGGAATTAAGTAGGTTGCTTATAAAGAAAAGGAAGAGTATAGGCGAGAGGGGTAATCCTTATGGTATTCCTATTGTAACTATAATATAGGGGCTCTGGTATCTGCTAAAGACCAGTAATATTTCTTTCTAGCCTATAAACCCTTAAACAAATTATATAATCTATTCTAGGAAGCCCTTTACCCTAAGGATGTATAGGAGGCGCTTATGGGGTATGTTATTATAGGCACCACTAATATCTAGGCTAAGTATTAATACTATAAAGTCCCTTCGCATCGCCTATGTAGATTTAATGGTGGCGGCAAGTAACGTAAGTACTAATAGTGTTAAGCGGTTCTTTCTTGCCCCTATTTAACTTTATAGTAGTAGGGCGTGTTCCTTAGCCGTGTCTGCTATATGGACCGCTACTACCCTTTCTAAGATCTTGCTAAGGGTGTTTTCTAAGGCAATAGGGCGGTAGCTTCCTGGGATTAAGTAATCTGCTTTACCTTCTTTTTATAGGACAACCATTATTATAGATCTTCTAAGTTGTGGGTAGTAGCCTATAGCAAAGCATACTCTAGCTACATCTGTAAGCTAAGGTGCTATAAGTAATCCATAAGTCTTTAAGGCCTTATTTAGTATCCTATCTGGACCTAGTACTATATTATTTAAAAGGCGGCTAATGGTTCTGGCTATTTCCTCTATTATTATATTGCTGTTAACCCATAGGTAAGTTACTAATGTTTTACCTGTAATGTTACTAAGGTCTACTAGAGCCGGTTAGGGGAAGAACCTTTTTATAAGGATCTTTACCTTCTTATTATTATTATTAGTGGCCTATAACTCCCCTGCTCTTTATAGGGGTAGTAGGTATAAGTCCTCTACTAGGCGCCCTGCCTTTTTCTTTACCTATTTTGCTATGGCCTAAAGGCCCTTATTATGGGGGAGGCTTAAGTTAGAAATGTGCTTGTTTATAAACTGTCTCCAGTTATTCCTTACTTCTTTTTTTAGGGTACTCTTTAACTGGTTTCTTGTGTCTTTATATTATCTCTTATCTTTAGAATTATAGCTACTTATATATTTCCTTCTTGCTCGTTGTTGGCTGGTAATAAGAACCGCGTATTATACGGACCATGCGTATTACACGTAGGGGCCCAGTTTTAAGAGCGGGCAGTACTCTTTTAGCCCATTTTTAATTACTGCCTAGATCCTTTCTAGTCTTCGGTTAATTTCCTTAGGGGTGGCTAATAAGCCTTACTTATTTAGTACTGGGTGGATTTCTTCTAGGTCTTAAAGTTGTTATTTAACTATATTAAGGAAACTGTCTGTCTTAAGCTTCCTTATTACGTATCTTTTACTATTTAGTTGCGCCTTAATATCCAGGTCTAGTTATATCTAGATAGGGATATAGTCTAAGGCGAGTGCTTATTCTTCTTTAGGGTTGCACCTTTTAAGTCTCTAGTATAGGCCTTCATCTATAAATATAAGATTAATTATACTTCTGGCGGTGCCTTGTTGCCATATAGTTGCTCCTAGGGGGGTGGCCAGTTTAAGGCCCCAGATGTCTATAGCTCTTAGTAGGCACTCTACCTATCGTTTAGCAGCAATATGGATACCCCCTACCGCGGGTAGTAGAGGTTTATATCTCCTAATAGGATAGACTCCATGCCTTTAGTTTCTAGTAAGCTTATTACTAATATAATATTCTCTATTTATAGGACCCCTTTAACCCTAGGGTTATACACATTAATAATTTATACTGGTCCCCTATATGTCTAGATTATTATAACTACAATATCTAGGTTAACTGCCTACCATAACTATAAGGACAGGCTAATAGCCTTACTAATTATAAAGCATACGCATATAGCTGCTTTTAGTTTATATAGAAGCTGGAATCCTTAGGGGCAGTATATTAATTATATGTAGGTATTATAATATGGCTCTTATATGGCAAGGATATAGTATTTCTCTAGGTTTAGACTGTCTAGTAAAGGCCTTACAAGACAGTGGTTTGTATTGCTGTAGTTATACTATATAATGGATAGGTGGCGGACCCCTAGTAAGGGTTCTTCGTCTCTCCTTTATTCCTTACTTCTTCTATTTCTACTTTCTCTAGGATTTTTAGAACTTCTATCTCTTATATCTACACCCTAGTTACTACTTATTTTATATAGAGCTTTCTATTTCTATGTCTTATATACCTACTAGCGCTTCTATATCTAAATCTGTTATTATCTTTAGTTCTTCCACTGGTCTTACTGGTTAGCTATATGCCCTTTATAGGTTAACCATAAATGTTATATTTACTGCGTTAAGTCTAATTCTTAATTATCCTAGTCTTAAGCTTGCTATAGCTGTCCATGGGGGTCTTCCTATAGGGCGTTCTCTCCCTTGTGTCCCCTATAACCCTTATATCCCTATTTAGTCTGGTAATATTACATAGCATTACTTCTGGCCCTTTAAGGCTTGGGATAGCTGGCCTAGCCCCCTAGTATTAAAGGTAGGAAATACTAGGAAGGCACTGGCGTCCCTCTAGCTTATTGCCTGTTGTTTCTATTTATATAACCTAGCGTATAGTTATTCCCGTAGCTGTTAAGCCCTTACCTTCCGTCTCCTATATTTAATGCAGTCTTCTCTCTCCCACGCCTTATGTGTGCTTTAGTAGCAGTTTACACATTTTATTTAGTCTTAATTTAAGTAGTGTCTTGTATTATGGGGGCCTATATAGTGGCCGTAGCACACCTATGCTGCGCATGTGGATTAGGTGTGTCCCTATTATACATAGCGATAGTATTATTCTAGGCGTAGTCTATAGTCGTAGAGCCTTATATTATATATAAGGCCATTTATAATTATTCCTTTTTAGATAAGGAGTTTTTACATTCCTAGTGTGAGTGTGCTAATAATAAGGGAGCTATACGTTTAACTGGCGTCTCCCTAGCGAGTCTCTAGCAACCCTTATGTCCTCTTATTGTTCTTATTATATGCTTAGTTTACATTTTCCTGTTAGAGCTATTAGATTTAGGTGATTTTAAATCCTAGTATAAGGCGTTCCGTTTATCTTACTATCTCCTATATAATTACTGTATTATCTGCCTGGCGTCCCTTTTCTACCCTAAGGCTTATAGAAACCGCTAGGACTTTAACTGAGTAATCCTTACGGAGTATCTTTATACTAATACGTTCTCCTAGCCTATCCCCTGCCCTTATGGCTCGTTCCTTTACCTGTTGGTCCTTTAGGGTAACTCTAATGTCTCCGCTCCTGAGGTGTTGGACTATAACAGCGTTATGGACCTCTTTGCAAATCTTTATAAGGACTTCTATTTCTAATTATCCCCTAAGCCCCTCTACTTTTTCTGTGTTTAGTTATATTGTAATTATATACCCAGTTGTTGTCTTAAGGGGGGTAGGTTCCCTGTCCTATGGAAGCGCAGCTATGGCGGCCCAGGTGCGGTTCGCCGGTAAGGGGGGGTTTTATTTGTTTTTAATTTTGCTTAGCTGTTGGAGGATTTGATTGAGGGTCTGCTGGAGGGGCGCCTGAGGTTCGCTGGACTGGCGGAGCCATTCTGCTAGCTGCGTAAGTTCGTTATGGCTGACGGTTACTCCCCCGCAATTCTGGGTCTAGAGTACATATGCATTATTGCAGAGCTACAAGAGTTACATACACAGCAAGTTTACCTAAACTGCTTGCCCAGTTCCTTGCCATAGTTAACGCAGTAACTGGTGGACGAAGCCAGCTCCTACCCGTGTGCACCTGATTTGCTCCATAAGCCTATTCTTACAGCCTGCCCCTGCCTAAATAGACCGACACGCGCATCCGTCCTTTCGGGCTATACAGACAATGTTGTCAATAAGGTGTTGATCCTTCCTCTAAGACAGGTCCACTAGGAGTCAGAGCTTAGTAAAGGGGTGAGGTTTCTGGAGTCGTCCGTCGCTGTCATTGTATACCACGCCCTATAGCCGTTGCCAGCTGCTTCGCGTTACCTGTGACGCTCTCGCGACGACAGGCCGACCGTGTCTTGCAGGCGTGGGCCCATAATAACTTGACGCCGCGCAGCTACCGTCCCTTAGCCGCCTACTAACTAAACTTGTTGTCCTCCTATTACTAACACCTGCATCTAAGTCCGTTCCAGCCTATCCCGTGGGTCCGTTCCAGCCTGCCTATATAGGTTCGTTCCCAGCTCTTTCTTGGTCCGTTTTAAAGGATTAACGTCGCCGCCCAGAGAGGGTTAATGCCGCTGTGTAGAAAGGGAGGATTAACGTCGCCTCGTTAACAGGAGGATTAACGTTGCTAAATGTGGTTGATAGTGTTGAGATTCTTCCTGTACCCTTGCTACTGGATAGTCTTAGAGCGGAACAAGTACAGAGGTGCCCTGTCGTCCCCTTAGATTCCTATCGCTTCCACCAGCAAGTACAAGCGCTGGCTTATGGCCCTAGATCGGTAGCCTAGGTAGAGAGACGTTGGGTAGTTTTTAAGACCATTCCTCTGTTCCTATTGAGTTGCCTTATGTTGTTAACGAGCGCCAAGACCCGCGAAAACTCTGCTGTTCTGACGGCGTTAAGGACGACGCATTCGAAAGCGCCCTCTAGCCACGACGTAACGCCGCTGCATCAGTAACAGACGAGATCCTCACTCTCAGCTTGACCGTACGGACAGGATGAGACGGAAAGGAACCCCCATAGGACAGTATGGGTCGGATCTCGCTTTTGGTGTTCCTCTATAGGAATTATATATCGTATTTTTATAAGGCGGTTAATAACTACTATAATATTTATAAACCTATTACTATTAGGCAAGTTAACTATAAAGTTAATTAAGATATCGCGCTATCTTTATATTGGAATTGGTAGCAGTTAAAGTACTCCTTACTTCTTTATATAAGAGGTCTTTCTACATACGCACATCCTATATACTTAAACGTATTTTTATATATAGTCGTGCATTATAGGCCAGTAGTATACTTATTAAACAATTTTATAAGTCTTTATACGGCTAGGGTGCCCTACTATAGGGGAGTTGTATATAAATTTAAGTATCTTAAATTATAAAGGTTTAGAATTTGGGACTACTATCTTCTGTTAATAGTATAATCAGTTATTTTAAATCTCGCATTTAGCAAGTATAATATCCTTATACTATTATTTTCCTATTTAAATTACTTTTATTATATCTATTATCCATATATTATTCTTATATTTGTATTCTATTAGCTTATTAATTTCTATTTCCCATTTATTAACTTCTAATTCATTTTTATTAAGTTCTATATCTAAAAATATAGGATATAGTTTTTTAAAATGTTTAGGGGGCAGTAAGATCTATAATTAATTTATAATATATTTATCTAAAGCATTTATAGGTAAGTCCTGTAATTATTATATTAATATATTAGGCTTTTAATTAAGTTTGCCCGGTTAATATATAATCTTAAAGTTAAATTATAAGAGGTATTTAGCCCAATAAATTTAGCGCTATATTAATTGTTTTGTAGTTATAAAGTATTATAGGTTCTTATAGTCCGTTAATATGCGTATTAGAAATAATAATCCTTCTAGCTTAGGACGTCCTCTGCTCTGCTTTTATGCAGGTTATATTTTAACAGCGGCGCTTGCTTTTCGCCTGCGCTTTAGCTGCGAGGCTAGGGTGTTTTACTTACGGTACTTATCTAGTAGTTGTTAACAATTCTTAGGTTCTGTCTTATATTTCTATTTGTTATACTCATTTGGCCATCCTAGCCATTTAATAAGGTACTGTAGTTATCCAGTATAATCCTAGTAGGCGATAATTACTTCTACTTCCTAGCTGCCTTCCTTAAGCTCTTCTACTGCTAGGGGTTAAAACCTGGGGCGTAACTTATAAGGCTCTAGTAAGGAAATATAAAAGACTAGGTAGAGCCGTGCTATAGTAGGTAGAAGCTCTAGCTTATATACTTACTGCCCTACGCGTTTTAGGATTTGGAATGGTCCCATGAACTTACTGTTAAGCTTCTTATAGGGACATTTCGTGCGGATATTCTTGGAAGAGAGCAGGACTCGTTTACTAACGGCGAAATGCTTGGCCAGATAGTGACGATTGTAATATTTTACTTAAAGTTATTGGGCGTGCATTATTAACACTACCGCTGCCTTACGTATAAGGCGTAGGCGCTATAGGTGCGTCTCTATAAGTTTAATATTTGTTAACTTAGACTCCTCCCTACCTTACTAGGTATCGGAGGTCGGGGTTAGGCTTGGCGTAACCTTAGGTTACGCACAACCCCCCAAGGTCCGCGACATATCGTCCAAATATCACCCCCCCCCTTAGGTGGTGGCCCCTACTTTTCAGACGCGTTTTTGAGGCCTAGGTTAGTACTGGGTTAGTATAGAGGTTCTTGTTACGCGCCTTTAACCTTATTATCGCCTTAATAATCCTATTTTCCAACCCTCTACTATTCTTGTGCCCACGCTGGCTTTTGGCTCGCGCGGGGCTTCTGATTTTATATAGAAAGGCCTACTATAATTCTAATTCTATAATATAGAGCCCTCTTCTTCTCCTTCTCCATTGATATTTACGCGTTCAGTAGCTTTATTTACCTATGCCGCACTTACGCGTCTGCCCCCTTACCTCTTGCGGATATGGAGTCTCTTAGGAATCTCCTTACCCTATAGTCTACTATGGAAGCCCCCCTAGCCTCCTCCCCCTATAGCCTTTAGAACGAATTTAAGGCCCAAACAGTACGGCTGTAGGATATTCATAAGGCCTAGCGCTCGAAGAATACTACGAGGGCGTATAAGCCAAAGCAGAGAGAGTGGGAGGACTAGTGTGCGAGACTAAAAGGTAATACGGACGGCGCCTAGGTAACGGAAGATAAGCTTTACTTATTTTTAGAGCAGCAAGTCGTCAATTAAGAATCGTGGGCCGCTAGCTATTAAAAACGGAAGTTAAAACGGAAAGAGATGTGGAAAGATAGCAAACAGGCGAAGAAGAGGCAGAAGACGACCACAGGAGGGCCGCTAAGGGGAAAGGCAGCCGTAGGGGTAGCCGCAGCCGCAGGGGAGAAAGCTATAAAGGAGGAAGAGATATAGGATAAGGAGGCCCTAGATGCCCTATTTAACAAGACTGTCTAATACTTAGTTATAAATAGCTACGTCTCCGCTATTACTGAGCTTTACGCGTGGTAGTTAGAAGGCAAGACCTTACAGCTGCTACAGGGGGCAAAGCTCTTGGTAGTACTAGATAGCGTCCGCTATAACAAGGACCGGATTTAACGCGTTAACTTTATTAATTAAGGCCTATTTATAATTACTAGCAGCTACAACGTTAAAGGGCTTAAAAAGGCGATTACTTAGTGCTAGAAGACGGGCTCTAAGATACTAGGTTTAGTTAAGTCTTACCTTTAAACTACGGCTAAGCATTTATTAGGTTTGTATATTACGGTCTATATAGAGTATTTATAGCTACCGTTTTCTAACCCGTTTCTTAGGCCATACTACCGTTACCTAGGGTAAGAGTAAATGGGATATTTAGTTTGCTAACTTTGTCCTTATTAAATTAGAGAACAAAGGGCCTAAACTAGATAAGCTAGCGCCATATATAATTATGTTAATAATATAGGGGAAGCAGAATTAACACGGCAAGGTTAAGTATATAGGCTATATGCGCAATACTGACCCTATCCTCTGCCCTTTCTTTGCAATAGCCTTCTACTTCTTTAACCGCTAGGGTAAAGACGGCGCTAAGAGCTTCCTATCCTTTTAATAGTTAGAGGACTACTATAACCTATACATCTTCCCTAGTAGCATTAAAGTACTATAACGGCCGTTAAGCTATTATACGCAATTTAAATAGAATAAGAAGATATTCTAGGGGGTAGGAATTTACTTAAAGGAGAAGACCTATAGCGCCCATAAGCAGAGCGTCCGGCATGCCGAGCTTAGCAGTGTTAAGGAGACCCAAATTAGATGGGCCGGATGCTGGAATACGGACGCGATAATAGGAGCCTACCTTAGCTATCTACCTCGCGCGTTTATACGGTTGATCGCCGGCTTCCTAAAGGAAGGAAAGGGCTACTTTCTCCCCTACGCGCAAGAGGTGCCAGAGGAGGCCCTTTACTTAAAGATATAGCCTAAGACTAATATCTGGCTAAAACGCATAGAGACCTACTACCCAGAGAAGGCTAATAATAAGGTTATACAGCTTAACCTTATAGGCTTAGGATTTCTACGCCTCCTCTATACACTTAGGGTAATCCTATTATAGGACTTAGTAATCCTACGCAAGCAGTTCCCACTCTACCCCCTATAGAAGGACTCCCTCTTTAGCTATAAGGAGTACTAGAGGTTCGCTATATAGGTAGAAAGCTTGCTAGCTAGCATAGTTACGCCAAATAAGATAATAATACAGAAATACTGGCCTACCTGTAAGGCCGTAGCTAAGCTAAGACACAAGGCCGCGATCTTAGAGATAAAGGGGGTTTAATTACGTGTGTAGATAATCTTAGAACGCCTTAGCGAGATAGAAAGGTTATTAGTATTATTCGCACCTATATAGATCTAGTAAGGGAAGACGGGTATCTAAATAGGGCCTATAGAGTCTATATATCCGTCTTTAGACGGCCCTATACCCGTACCTATGTCTGTACCTATACCTATACCTATACCTGCGTCTGTTCCTAAACGCGTTAATGGCTAGATTCCGTCTTTAGATAAACCCTCTCCTATATATCTAACCCCTAGAGAGATACTAAGAGGTCCTTAACTATCTACTACCATAGAGCCTACTTAGCCGTCTACTATAACGTCTACTATAACGTCTATTATACCCCTGTAGTAGCTGCCGCAAGCTTCTACTATATCCCTACCGCAGCTGCCGTAAGCTAACGCTTAACCTCTTCTATTTATCCTTAACCTATAGGCGCCGCTAAGGAAATATAAGATGCTTTAGGGCGGTAATTCAGTGTTCCAGCTCTGGGCTAAGTGGACTTTAGGGCTAGTAGATAGGCCGTTAATTAAAGCTCTCAATCGCTGCTAGGGGGCACGCTGGCGGGTTAACGGCAAGGCTATATTCTATAGCCGTCGCCATAGGATAATTAAGGATATAAGACAGCGCGTAAAAGACGGTACGGCAAGAGATAAGAGATAGGCTATTAATTAGCTAGAATAGCTACAAGGCCAGCGTTCTTTAGATTAGCTTTATAAGAATATCTAACTACTAAGTAAGGGAGGGAAAGGGAGGGAAAGGCTCCATATTAAGCAGTATATATATATATATAATACTATTTTACTATAGAACTACTGTAGTAACCAAGACGCCTTAATATAGGACTTTACTAGTAACCAAGATGTCTTAATATAGGACTACACTATAGTAACCAAGATGCCTTAATATAGGACTATATACTCTAGTAACTAAGACGCCTTAATATAGGACTATACTCTAATAACCAAGACGTCTTAATATAGGACTGCACTATAGTAACTAAGACGCCTTAATGTAGGAATAGAGCCCGTTTAGGTGTTATAAATTTAGAGTAACATTACGCAACTATCTAGAAGTACTAATTTAACACAAATTATATACCTTTTCGCCCAAAATTGCGTGTGAAAGTACTTAGGGGCGGTCGCTACGCGACCTTATGCGGGGTTCAGGCGCGTTATTAATAGGGGTAGCCCTAACCTCGTATTAACCCGGGTTATAACCGCGCCAAATCAGCCCCCCTGATATATAATAGGTATTAGAGGTTGGGGTTAAGCTTAGCATAACCTTAGGTTACGCATAACCCCCCAAGGTCCGCGACATATTATCCAAATATTACCCCCCCCCTTAGGTGGTGGCCCCTACTTTTTAAACGCGTTTTTAAGGCCTAGGTTAGTACTAGGTTAGTATAAAGGTTCTTATTACGCGCCTTTAACCTTATTATTGCCTTAATAATCCTATTTTCTAACCCTCTACTGTTCTTGTGCCCACGCTAGCTCCTAGCTCGTGCAGGGCTTCTAATTTTATATAGAAAGGCCTACTGTAATTCTAATTCTATAATATAGAGCCCTCTTCTTCTCCTTCTCCATTGATATTTATGTATTTAGTAGCTTTATTTACCTATACCACGCTTACGCGTCTACCCCCTTACCTCTTGCGGATATAGAGTCTCTTAGGAATCTTCTTACCCTATAGTCTACTATAGAAGCCCCCCTAGCCTCCTCCCCCTATAGCCTTCAGAACGAATTTAAGGCCTAAACAGTATAGCTGTAGGATATTTATAAGGCCTAGCGCTTAAAGAATACTATAAGGGCGTATAAGCTAAAGCAGAAAGAGTAGAAGGACTAATATATAAGACTAAAAGGCAATACAGACAGCGCCTAGGTAACGGAAGATAAGCTTTACTTATTTTTAGAGTAGTAAGTCATCAATTAAGAATTACGGGCCGCTGGCTATTAAAAACAGAAGTTAAAACAGAAAGAGATATAAAAAGATAGCAAGTGGGTAAAGAAGAGGCAGAAGACAACTGCAGGAGGGCCACTAAGGGGAAAGGCAGCCGTAGGGGTAGCCGTAGCTGCAGGGGAGGAAGCTATAAAGGAGGAAGAGATATAGGATAAGAAGGCCCTAGACGCCCTATTTAACAAGACCGTTTAATACTTAGTTATAAATAGCTACGTCTCCGCTATTACTGAGCTCTATATATAATAGTTAGAAGGTAAGACCTCACAGCCGCTATAGGGGGCGAAGCTCTTGGTAGTACTAGATAGCGTCCACTATAATAAGGACCGGATTTAACGCGTTAACTTTATTAATTAAGGCCTATTTATAATTACTAGCGGCTACAACATTAAAGGGCTTAAAAAGGCGATTACTTAGTACTAGGAGACGGGCTCTAAGATACTAGGTTTAGTTAAGTCTTACCTTTAAACTACGGCTAAGTATTTATTAGGTTTGTATATTACGGTCCATATAGAGTATTTACGGCTACCGTTTTCTAACCCATTTCTTAGGCCATACTACTATTACCTAGGGTAAGAGTAGATGGGACGTTTAGCTTGCTAACTTTGTCCTTATTAAATTAGAGAATAAAGGGCCTAAACTAGATAAGCTAGCGCCATATATAATTATATTAATAATATAGGGGAAGTAGAATTAATACGGCAAGGTTAAGTATATAGGCTATATGCGCAATACTAACCCTATCCTCTACCCTCTCTCTATAATAGCCTTCTACTTCTTTAACCACTGGGGTAAGGATGGCGCTAAGAGCTTCCCATCCTTTTAGCAGCTAGAGGACTACTATAACCTATACGTCTTCCCTGGTAGTATTAAAGTACTATAATAGCCGTTAAGCTATTATACGCAATTTAAATGGAATAAGAAGATATTCTAGGGGGTAGAAATTTACTTAAAGGAGAAAACCTATAGCGCCTATAAGCAGAGCGTCCGGCATGCTGAGCTTAGCGGTGTTAAGGAGACCTAAATTAGACAGGCCGGACGCTAGAATACGGACGCGATAATAGGAGCCTACCTTAGCTATCTACCTTGCGCATTTATGCGGTTGATCGCCGGCTTCCTAAAGAAAGGAAAGGGCTACTTTCTTCCCTACGCGTAAGAGGTGCTAGAGGAGGCCCTCTACTTAAAGATATGGCCTAAGACTAATATCTAGCTAAAACGCATGGAGACCTACCACCTAGAGAAGGCCAATAATAAGGTTATATGGCTTAACCTTATAGGTTCAAAATTTCTACGCCTCCTCCACACGCTTAGGGTAATCCTATTATAGGACTTAGTAATCCTATATAAGTAGTTCCCGCTCTACCCCCTATAAAAGGACTCCCTCTTTAGCTGTAAGGAGTATTAGAGGTTCGCCGCATAGATAGAAAGCTTACTGGCTAGCGTAGTTACGCTAGATAAGATAATAATGCGGAAATACTGGCCCGCCTATAAGGCTGTAGCTAAGCTAAGACACAAGGCCACAATCTTAGAGATAAAGGGGGTTTAATTACGCGTGTAGACAATCTTAGAACGCCTTAGCAAGATAGAAAGATTATTAGTATTATTTACACCTATATAGATCTAGTAAGGGAAGACAGGTATCTAGATAGGGCCTATAAAGTCTATATATCCGTCTTTGGACGGCCATATACCCATACCTATATCTGTACCTATATCTATACCTATACCTACGTCTGTTCCTAAACGCGTTAATAGCTAGATTCCGTCTTTAGATAAACCCTCTCCTATATATCTAACCCCTAGAGAGATACTAAGAGGTCCTTAACTGTCTACTGCTATAGAGCCTACTTAGCCATCTACTATAACGTCTACTATAACGTCTACTATACCCCTATAGTAGCTACCGCAAGCTTCTACTATATCTCTACCGCAGCTGCCGTAAGCTAATACTTAACCTCTCCTATTTATCCTTAACCTATAGGCACCGCTAAGGAAATATAAGATGCTTTAGGGCGGTAATTTGGTATTCCAGCTCTAGGCTAAGTAGACTTTAGGGCTAGCAGGTAGGCCGTTAATTAAAGCTCTTAATTGCTGCTAGGGGGCACGCTAGCGGGTTAACAGCAAGGCTATATTCTATAGCCGTCGCTATAGGATAATTAAGGATATAAGACAGCACATAGAAGACGGTACAGTAAGAGATAAAAGATAGGCTATTAACCAGCTAGAATAGCTACAAGGCCGGCGTTCTTTAGATTAGCTTTATAAGAATATCTAACTACTAGGCAGGGAAGGGAAAGGAAGGGAAAGGCTCCATATTAAGCAGTATATATATATATATAATACTATTTTACTATAGGACTACTGCAGTAACCAAAACGCCTTAATATAGGACTCTACTAGTAACTAAGACGTCTTAATATAGGACTACACTGTAGTAACCAAGACGCCTTAATATAGGACTATATACTCTAGTAACTGAGACGCCTTAATATAGGACTATACTTTAGTAACCAAGACGTCTTAATATAGGACTGTACTATAGTAACTAAAACACCTTAATATAGGAATAGAGCCCATTTAGGTGTTATAAATTCAGAGTAACATTACGCGACCGTCCAGAAGTACCAATTTAACACAAATTATATACCTTTTCGCCCAAAATTACGTGTAAAAGTACTTGGGGGCGGTCGCTGCGCGACCTTATATGGGGTTCAGGCGCGTTATTAGCAGGGGTGGCCCTAACCTCATATTAACCTAGGTTATAACCACGCCAAATTAGCCCCCCTAATATATAATAGGTATCAGAGGTTGGGGTTAGGCTTGGCGTAACCTTAGGTTACGCACAACCCCCCAAAATCCGCGACATATCGTCCAAATATCACCCCCCCCCTTAGGTAGTAGCCCCTACTTTTCAAACGCGTTTTTAAGGCCTAGGTTAGTACTGGGTTAGTATAGAGGTTCTTATTACGCACCTTTAACCTTATTATCGCCTTAATAATCCTATTTTCTAACCCTCTACTATTCTTATGCCTGCGCTGGCTTTTAGCTCACACGGGGCTTCTAATTTTATATAGAAAGGCCTACTATAATTCTAATTCTATAATATAGAGCCCTCTTCTTCTCCTTCTCTATTAATATTTACGCGTTTAGTAGCTTTATTTACCTATACTACGCTTACACGTCTGCCCCCTTACCTCTTATAGATATAGAGTCTCTTAGGAATCTTCTTACCCTATAGTCTACTATAGAAGCCCCCCTAGCCTCCTCCCCCTATAGCCTTTAGAACGAATTCAAGGCCCAAATAGCACAGCTATAGGATATTTATAAGGCCTAGCGCTTAAAGAATACTATAAGGGCGTATAAGCCAAAGTAGAAAGAGTAGGAGGACTAGTATATAAGACTAGAAGGCAATACGGACAGCGCCTAGGTAACGGAAGATAAGCTTTACTTATTTTTAGAGCAGTAAGTTATTAATTAAGAATCGCAGGCCACTGGCTATTAAAAACGGAAGTTAAAACGGAAAGAGATATAGAAAGATAGCAAGCGGGCAAAGAAGAGGCAGAAGACAACCGCAGAAGGGCCGCTAAGAAAAAAGGCAGCCGTAGGGGTAGCCGCAGCCGCAGGGGAGGAAGCTATAAAGGAGGAAGAGATATAGGATAAGGAGGCCCTAGATACCCTATTTAACAAGACCGTCTAATACTTAGTTATAAATAGCTACGTCTCCGCTATTACTAAGCTCTATACATGGTAGTTAAAAGGCAAAACCTTACAGCCGCTATAGGGGGCGAAGCTCTTAGTAGTACTAGATAGCATCTGCTATAATAAGGACCAGATTTAACGCGTTAACTTTATTAATTAAGGCCTATTTATAATTACTAGCGGCTACGACATTAAAGGGCTTAAAAAGGCGATTACTTAGTGCTAAGAGATGGGCTCTAAGATACTAGGTTTAGTTAAGTCTTACCTTTAAACTACAGCTAAGCATTTATTAGGTTTATATATTACGGTCTATATAGAGTATTTATGGCTACCATTTTCTAACCTGTTCCTTAGGCCATATTACCGTTACTTAGGGTAAGAGTAGATGGGACGTTTAGCTTGCTAACTTTGTCCTTATTAAATTAGAGAACAAAGGGCCTAAACTAGATAAGCTAGCGCCATGTATAATTATATTAATAATATAGGGGAAGTAGAATTAACACGGTAAGGTTAAGTATATAGGCTATATACGCAATACTAACCCTATCCTCTGCCCTCTCTCTGCAATAGCCTTCTACTTCTTTAACCGCTAGGGTAAGGACGGCGCTAAAAGCTTCCTATCCTTTTAGCAGCTAGAGGACTACTATAACCTATATGTCTTCCCTGGTAGCATTAAAGTACTATAATAGCCGTTAAGCTATTATACGCAATTTAAATAGAATAAGAAGATATTCTAGGGGGTAGAAATTTACTTAAAGGAGAAGACCTATAGCGCCTATAAACAGAGCGTTCGGCATGCCAAGCTTAGCGGTGTTAAGGAGACCTAAATTAGACGGGTTAGATGCTGGAATATAGACGCGATAATAGGAGCCTACCTTAGCTATCTACCTCGTGCGTTTATATAGTTAATTGCCGGCTTCCTAAAGAAAGGAAAGGGCTACTTTCTCCCCCATACGCAAGAGGTGCTAGAGGAGGCCCTCTACTTAAAGATATGGCCTAAGACCAACGTCTAGCTAAAACGCATAGAAACCTACCACCCAGAGAAGGCCGATAATAAGGTTGTACGGCTTAACCTTACGGGCTTAGGATTTCTACGCCTCCTCCACACGCTTAGGGTAATCCTATTATAGGACTTAGTAATCCTACGCAAGTAGTTCCCACTCTACCCCCTATAAAAGGACTCCCTCTTTGGCTGTAAGGAGTACTAGAGGTTCACCGCGTGGGTAGAAAGCTTGCTGGCTAGCGTAGTTACGCCAAATAAGATAATAATGCGGAAATACTGGCCCGCCTATAAGGCCGTAGCTAAGCTAAGACACAAGGCCGCGATCTTAGAAATAAAGGGGGTTTAATTACGCGTGTAGACAATCTTAGAACGCCTTAGCAAGATAGAAAGGTTATTAGTATTATTCGCACCTATATAGATCCAGTAAGGGAAGACGGGTATCTGGATAGGGCCTATAGAGTCTATATATCCGTCTTTAGACAGCCCTATACCTATACCTATATCTGTACCTATACCTATACCCGTACCTACATCCGTTCCTAAACGCATTAATGGCCAGATTCCATCTTTAGATAAACCCTCTCCCATATATCTAACCCCTAGAGAGATACTAAGAGGTCCTTAACTGTCTACTGCCATAGAGCCTACTTAGCCGTCTACTATAACGTCTACTATAACGTCTACTATACCCCTATAGTAGCTGCCGCAAGCTTCTACTATATCCCCGCCACAGCTGCCATAAGCTAATGCTTAACCTCTCCTATTTATCCTTAACCTGTAGGCGCCGCTAAGGAAATATAAGATGCTTTAGGGCGGTAATTCAGTGTTCCAGCTCTAGGCTAAGTGGACTTTAGGGCTAGTAGGTAGGCCGTTAATTAAAGCTTTTAATCGCTGCTGGGGGGCACGCTGGCGGGTTAACGGCAAGGCTATGTTCTATAGCCGTCGCCGTAGGATAATTAAGGATATAAGACGGCGCGTAGAAGACGGTACAGCAAGAGACGAGAGATAGGCTATTAACTAGCTAGAATAGCTACAAGGCCAGCGTTCTTTGGATTAGCTTTATAAGAATATCTAACTACTAGGCAGGGGAGGGAAAGGGAGGGAAAGGCTCTGTATTAAGCAGTATATATATATATATAATACTATAGAACTATAGAACTACTGCAGTAACCAAGACGCCTTAATGTAGGACTCTACTAGTAACCAAGACGTCTCAATATAGGACTGCACTGCAGTAACCGAGACGCCTTAATATAGGTCTATATACTCTAGTAACCGAGACGCCTTAATATAGGACTATACTCTAGTAACCGAGACATCTTAATATAGGACTGCGCTATAGTGACTAAGACGCCTTAATGTAGGAATAAAGCCCGTTTAGGTGTTATAAATTCAGAGCAACATTACGCGACCGTCCAGAAGTACCGATTTAACACAAATTATGTACCTTTTCGCCCAAAATCGCGTGCGAAAGTACTTGGGGGCGGTCGCTGCGCGACCTCGTGCGGGGTTCGGGCGCGTTATCAGCAGGGGTGGCCCTAACCTCGTATTAACCCGGGTCGTAACCGCGCCAAATCAGCCCCCCCAATATGTGATAGGCATCTTAGACGCCGTCTAGAACTCTATCTAGAATATTTAGCAGCTGGCCATAGGCGAGCTTAATAGGGGAACGCTTTATTATAGTATAGACCTTAGAGTTGTAGGCAAAGGCTGCTTTATTAAGTAGGAAGACCTAATTAGACTGTTCCTAGTTCGTAAATATACGTAGGTATACCTTAAGCTCCTAGTTTTAATGTTTTATTTAACTATCTATCTATAGGTGGAATATAGTACTAAGCTTACGTTAAACGCGTAGATAGTAGCATATAGTGCTTTAGTATTCGCTTGTAAATACGCTACCCCTATTAGAGATAATATTATCTAAAGGCCCTATTTGCGTAAAGACTCTAAATAAGAATTCTACGAGTTGCGTAGCATTAATTGTCTTACGCACTAGATAGTAGCGCACTAGCTTTATAAAATGGTCTATAAGGATAAGAACGGAGTTGTACTCTACGCTATTAGAAGTCTTAGACTTAGGGAGATCCGTAATAAAGTTAAGTAAGTAATATTGCCAGGCTTGGGTAGGGACCTAGAGAGGCTGCAGTTCGCTATAGGGTTTATAATAGCGCGATTTATAGCGTTAGTAGGCATTATAATTATCTAGGTATTCGCAGAGATCTTTAATAAGGCTGTCCTAAGCGTACTTCTACGCGATTACCTTATAGGTACAGTTAAATCCATAGTAGCCACCTATAGGATTATTATAATTCCGCTTAAGGATCTCCTATTATAGTAGTATATAATTTAGCACCTAGACCTTGTTGTTTTACCTTAGAAGTCCTTAATTATTAAGGGTATAGTGTAAGGGCGCAAAGAGGCTTCGGGGAAGATTTGAAGGAACAATATAAATTCTATCTAAATCTAAGGGTATATAGCTTTTCAAGAGAACAAGACGTTGCGTAAAGAAGAGAAGGAAATAACTAGAGAATCTTGTAATTAAATAGTTAGGGGTCTTGGTCGATGCGTACACACGTGCGCACATAGACGGACTTTGGTAGAATTCGATTAATCTGGCAGAACTTAGCAGAAGTCGATTAAGCTAGTAAAATTCGGCAGAATTTGGTCAAAGCGTTAAGTTTATCTTATCAAGTGTTTTACTAAGACATTCCTACTGTAACTAGGCTAGTCCCGTTACAGTACCCCCCCTTTGGCCGAAGGTTCAAAATAATTTAATTTGGTTAAGAATTTATAATTTTTTTTTTTATCGCGTGTCATATTTTCGCGTTAGGTGGCGGTCTTGGCAAGGCAGATCTGACTAATTAGATAACTTTAACCGCTAGTTAAAGTTCCTTAATATCTTATATGTTACATAATCGCGTCATAAACGTTGTGACTTATTTCAAGTTCTTTTTAAATTTGAGTTTCGTGTATTCGTGTTAGGTGGCAGTTGTTTGCCTTTATATTGTGTCCATCTAGCCAGAGCAGGCCGCGAAGGATGGTCTTTATGGAATTCTTTTACTAAGGAAGGCGCGTCGGCCTTAATCTAATTATAGGTTTCCTAGGTTTATGTTTTATATCCTTCCTACTTAATAAGAAGTTTAAATTATTTAGATTATGGTTTCTATTGTATATCGTTAATTAAGTTAATAAAGTAAGAACCATTACTATTATTAACAATTACGGGAGGTGGCGGTGGTACTTTGTAAGTTATAGAATTATCTTTTAAAGGTTGTAATAAGCTTATATAAAACATTAGGTATATTTTTATCTTAGTTAACAGTTTAAGCTTATAGGCGTATAGGCTTAGTTTCTTCTTAATTTAATACAGCCCTATAAACTTCCAATTAAGTTTCTTTAAGGGCCGTTAAGTCCGTATATTTTGTGTATTTAGGTAAGCCATATTACCTTCCTTAAAGTCCCATGTGGGAGCTCGTCCTTTATTCGCATACCATTCCTATACCATTTAAGCGTACATTAATTCACTTTGTAATAGTTCCGTTAACTACTTTATTTAATTAGCGAAGTTATACGCGTCAATTAACTGGATCCGTTTAATTATGGGTCCTATTATATCAATTTTAGGTCATAGTTTAAATCTAAGTTAAGGGTTTTATCTGTAGGTCGCATAGAACAGCGTCACGCCTATTAATACGTTTATCGTATTATTCGCAGTAAACTTAGCTAAAGGCAGCCATTTTTCCCAGTCGTCTTATAGGTAGGAGCAGTACATTTATAGGTATTGTTCTATAATCGTGTTTGTAATTTCGGTTTAACTATCTATCTCTAAATAAAACGCAGTCAAGAGTTGTATTTAAATGCTTAATTGTTTATATAGAGCTTACTAGAAGTCTGAAATGAACTAGCTTCTATAGTTAGATATTATTAAGTTAGGAAGTCCGTATAGCTTAAAGATATGCTTAACAAAACATTTAGCTACTAATATCGCATTAATTAAGTCTATAGGAATTATATATTACATTTTTATAAGGCGGTTAATAACTACTATAATATTCGTAAACCTATTACTGCTAGGCAAGTTGACTACAAAGTCAATTAAGATATCGCGCCATCTTTGCATTGGAATTGGTAGCGGTCAAAGTACTCCTTACTTCTTTATATAAGAGGTCTTTCCACGTATGTATATCCTATATACTCGAACATATTTTCATACGTAGTCGTACATTATAGGCCAGTAGTATACTCGTTAAACAATCTTATAGGTCTTTATACGGCCAGGATGCCCTACTATAGGGGAGTTATATACGAAATTAAGTATCTTAAATCGTAAAGGTTCGGAATTCGGAACTACTATCTTTTATTAATAGTACAATTGATTGTTTTAAATTTCGCATTTAGCAAGTGTAATATCCTTATGCTATTATTTTCCTGTTTAAATTACTTTTATTATATCTATTATCCATATGTTGTTCTTATATTTGTATTCCATTAGCTTATTAATTTCCATTTTCTATTTATTAACTTCTAATTTATTTCTATTGAGTTCCGCATCTAGGAATATAGGACGTAGCTTTTTAAAACGTTTAGGGGGCAGTAAGATCCGTAATTAATTTGTAATCCATTTATCTAAAGCGTTTACAGGTAGGTCCTATAATTATTATATTAATGCGGTTAGGCTTCTAATTAAGTTTGCCTAGTTAGTACGTAATCTTAAAGTTAAATTATAAGAGGTATTCGGCCCAACGAATTTGGCGCTGCGTTAATTGTTTTATAGTTATAAAGTACTGTAGGTTCTTATAGTCCGTTAATACGCGTATTAGGAACAACGATCCTTTAAGCTCAGGACGCTATTATTTAAAGCATCTAATAATTGCAAGCAGTTCCTTATTATATATCTTGTAGTTTAATTTAGCAGGGGCAAGTTTCTAAGAGAGAAAGGCTACTGGATGTAGCTCGCCGTTCTTATTGTATTGCGATAACACTCCTCCTAATATATAATCAGACGAATCTGTTTTGACAATGCATTTAAGGTTAGGGTTAAAGTAGGCGAAAATTAAAGCAGTTGTAAAACAATACTTTAGGTTATTAAAAGCTTATTTGCATTTAGTAGTCCATTTAAATTTTATGTTCTTTCTTGTTAGGTTTACTAATGGCTAGGCAATTTCTAAGAAGTGGTTAATAAATTGATAATAGAAGTTTGCAAATCCTAGAAATCCTTAAACGTCTTATATATTGCTAGGGCTTCCCTAGTTTATAATCGCGGCGACTTTCTTAGAGTCCATTTTAATTCCATTACAGGATATAATTAAGCCTAAGTACATAACCTTAGACGCGTAGAACTTATATTTCTTAATATCGCATTATAAGCCCGCATCTTATAGGCGTTTAAGAACCATTCTAACGTGTTTCCAATATTTAGAAAGTAAGGACGAGTAGATTAAAATATTATTAATATACACGGTAATAAATACATTAAGGAATTCACAAAGCGTATTATTAACATATTGCTAAAATATACCGGGACCGTTTTTTACGCTAAATAGCATTACTAGGTATTTAAAGAGTCCCTATTATATACAAAAAGCTGTGTACTTCTTATCTCCTTTATGTATACGGATTTTATTAAAGGCAGCGACTATGTCAAGCTTTATAAAATACCGTGCCTTCGCTAAATAGTTAAGCGTTTCTTAAATTAGGGGAATTAGATATCGGTTTTAAATTATAATTACGTTTAGAGCTTAATAATTAATATAAAATCTTAAGCCTCCTCCTAGCTTTTTAACGAGTAGTATAGGTAAGGCGAATAGAGATTAACTAGGGCAAATAAATCCTTTTTCTAGATGCTTATTAAGGTATTATTACATTACAAGCAGTTCTTCTTATAATATACCATATAGCGGACCAAACTTTGGTGTTATATTAGGCTCAAGTTCTATCTTAAAATCGTGCTTATCTTGGTGCGGGGCTAGTTGGTCTGCAAATCGTTTTTTAAACTCGTCAATTAAATTATAGTACTCTTTAGGTACGAGAGGTTAAGGATTAATATACTGTTTTGGTTCTAGTGCTTTCTTAATATCTTCCATAGTCACAGCAAAGATTTTGTAATCTTGTCTTTTTGCTAACGAGATAAAGGGTGCGGCCTATATTATACGAATTTTAAGAGGTTTTAACGTAACATCTTTACATTCTTTACTGCAATCGGCAGTTGTAGCTTTATTATATTGGTTCAAGGTTCGTGGCAAGGGTAATTTATATTGTTTTAAATTTAAATAGTTATGTGCATGTTTATAGGGCAAATGGGTTTTCAAGCAATAACTTTAGTAGGAGGTTGTATAGAACTTCAGTATTTCTTTAACCCAGCTAATTAAAGGGTCGTGTCGTTTTAGCTATCTATGTCTAAGTATCATCTTATATTACTTTAGGGGTGTTACGAATAGGGAAATATATTTAAGGTATTCACCCATCCGCATTTTTATAAGAGCGTAGTGTGTCAATTCGCCATATATTAAGGGTTTACCGTTAAAGCCTTATAGGCCTTAGGGCTTATTAAGTTTCTTTAAATTTAGGCATTAGGTTTTCGCGTAGTTTATATTAATAAAGCCTATGCTAGTAGCTCCGCTGTCTATAAGGATTTGTACTTCCTTCCATTTTCTAAGTGTTTGAATTTCGCCAAGTATATTAAGGGAGTTATATTATGTATTAGCGCTAGAAGAGCCTAGACACTTATACTTTTCCACTTCTTATTCTAAGGCGCGACTTGGCCCTAGGACGATTCGTTTTCCAAGTTAGCCAAGGGTAAGATACTTTGTAACAACTAGGTATAATTTATAAAATAAGTATAAGTTAAGGAGCGAGTACGGCTTAAAGAACGAGTGCGATTTAAGGAGTGGGTGCGATTTAAAGACCGGAAGGAACTATGGCGGACTTTTTCAAAAGGGTAAGTTCAGCAATTCCTTTAGATATGTCCTTTTCTACCACATCCAAAGCATTCTCCATTTGCGGCTCGAGTTCTTCGTTTATTAGTTCCTAAGGGTGCATAGGATCGAGTGGCGTCGAGGTCTATAGGGTCGTGCGTGGGTTTCGGAGAAGGGTCGCGCTTTAGGGTATATATCGGTTTCGTAGAGCTTTAAACATAAGGTGTGGTTGGCTTTAGAGAATAAGTCTATTTGTTATATTAAAGGTCCTCATTAATTTATTAACACATTATAGCAAATTTAGGTAGGTCCTTTGGCAGTTCCCTACCTACTAACTATGCTTTAATTTCATCTAAAATAGCTTATTAAAGAGCAGCAACTCTAGCAGCTTTATTCCAATCTAGTTCGCCAATAAGGCCTAAAAATTCTAAAAAGAAGCTTATAAAGTCTTAGTTCCATTATTATAGGTTTTCAAGTTTAGTAACAGCGGTATGTTTACAGCTGGTGTTATTATATGTTCATTCTAGTAGAGAGATAAAGGTTTCGAAATTAATAAAGGTGCTATTATAGAAGAATGGGTCCATGGTTTATGCAGCATCTTTACTTAAATAAGACATTCCATAGCTAACCTTACTAGCTTTAGTAGGGTATTAATTATAGTTTATTAAAAGTTTAAGACGGAGCTTAGTTATAAAGGGACGTAGGTTATTTTAATTTCCATTAAATATTAGAGGGTTAGGAAGCTTTTCTAATTTCGCGGTAGGTACTAGGTTTGTTACAGGTACGGGTTAAGCTACCATTACTAGTTTAGGGTTCGTATTTAACGGGCCAGGTTTAGATACAGTTATATTAATTTTGTTTGTAGGTGGTATTGGGGTCTCTAACGTAAATACTTAGATATTACGGAGTTCTTCGCGGAGTGCTTCCATCGATCGCTGATACTGGGCTTTTAGTGTAGCCCGCTGCTAAGCTAAGGCATCCGTAAAGGACTATTGCATTATGGTCAACTGTTCCCTGACTAGGGACATAATACTTATAGTTATTAAAGAGGATTTAGGTTCGTTTGCTATTTTAATAGTAGTTATTTTTAACGCAACATAATATAAGGGCGCAAAGAGGCTTTAGGGAAGATTTAAAGGAACAATATAAATTCTATCTAAATCTAAGGGTATATAGCTTTTTAAGAGAACAAGACGTTGCGTAAAGAAGAGAAGGAAATAACCAGAGAATCTTGTAATTAAATAGTCAGGGGTCTTGGTCGATGCGTGCGCACGTGCGCACGCGGACGGACTTTGGTAGAATTCGATTGATCTAGCAGAACTTGGCAGAAGTCAATTAAGCTAGCAGAATTCGGCAGAATTCGGTCAAAGCGTCAAGTTTATCTTGTCGAGTGTTTTACCGAGACATTCCTACTGTAACTAGGCTAGTCCCGTTACATATAGTCCTTATTACTAGTAGGAACCCATCCCTAGGTTAACTAATTATATATAGAGTGTATAAAGGCGTCCCTTTCTTATACTCCACGAATAAAATTAACCAGTAACTTAGGGGGGTATTCTATAAACGCCGTTTTGGCTAAGGCAGCTACTACTACCTCTTACTATAGCACAAGACTCTGCGCAAAGTCGGTGCTAGCGAAGTAACGTATAATATACAGGTAACTTACCAGGTTATTACAAAGGACTGTTGCCTAGGCCAAGGGATCTTCCCTAGGGTTAAACGCTATCAGGCCGGTTAAGGAGGTCTTAAAAAGAATAGCAGGACACCCTAGTCCGCTAGCGCCATGTTTACAAGGGTTGCTCATATACTATACGCATACTACTTACTGGTTTGGTATAGTAGTATTAGGGCCGCCCACAAGGCCTATAACCCACAACTTTTACTACAATATAGGTAGTATAGCATTAAGGACTATCCTCTTACTACTATCTTTAAAGCCTTTGGCATAATCTAGGCGCTAGGATAGTACGTTAGCGGGATTTACTTTACCTAGCTTATATTTAATCTTAAAATCAAACTTAGCTAGTTCCTTAGCGTACCAGGCCTAGCGAGCAGATAAGCTCTTTATAGTTATAAAGTACCTAAGATTGTTATAATTGCAGAGCATGCGCGTTATATATGCGGCGTGCTTAAGGTAGTGGCGCCACGTTTTAAAGTATTGTACTATAGCGAGTAGTTCCTTATTATACGTATTATACCGCACTTTTGGGCTAGTAAGCTTTTAACTATAATAAGTAATTAGGTGCTAGTAGAGTTAATCTCCCTACCTAAAAGGCTGCAGAAGTATACCGCTATAGGCGTAATTAGAAGCGTTAGTAATTACTATTAGGGGTAGATTAGGGTTAAAGTGGCGAAGTAGAGGAGCCTATATAAACACAGCGCGTAGCTTGCAAAACGCCTACTAAGCGTCATTAGGCCAGGACTAGGGTTAATACCATTTAGTAGGCCCTTTTTTACACTTCTACTTCTTTTTCTCCCCATCTAACGTTGGGTCGTAATGTGCCCGTGCAAGATATATATATAGGGGGTATGCGGTATCTAAGTAGTTCCAGATAAATCGCCTATAGAAGTTGGCGAAGCTAAGGAAGACCTAGATATCCCTATAGGACTTAGGCTTAGGCCATTCCTTAATAGCTTTTACGTAGGTAGGATCCATTATAATACTATTAGGTGTAATAATAAAGCCTAAAAACTTAACGTTCTTAGTATAAAAGATGCATTTTAATAGTTTGGCGTATAGGCCCCAAGCGCAGAGCTGTCGCAGTACCTGCTTAACGTGCTTAACGTGCTTATCCTCATTATTTAAGTAGATAAGAATATTATCTAGGTAAACTACGTAGATGGTATCTACTAGGGTTTTTAGAGCCTTTTAAATATAGCTTTAGAAAGTTATAGAGGTATTAGTAAGACTAAAGGGCATTACTAGGTACTTAAAGTGACTATAGCGTGTCTTAAATACGGTCTTCTATTTGTCTCCCTTTTTAATACGAATTTTATGGTACGTATTATAAAGATCTAGCTTTATGAATATCTTTATATAGCTAAGCCTATTAAGGAGTTTGCCAACTAGCGGTAGGGGGTACTAGTTTTTAATTGTAATCTTATTTAGGCGTCTATAGTTAATATATAGCCGTATTATACCTTCTGCTTTCAGTATAAAGAGGATGGGCGCTCTAGTAGGCGACTTACTAGGCCTAATCTAGCCCTTTTTAAGAGCACTCTTTGGGTACTCCTGTAAGATCTGCAACTCTTTCTATAAGAGGTTATAGATGGGTATCTATAGTAGTGTCTTGCCTTCTTTTAAGTTAATTATATAGTCGTACTTAGAGTTCTAAGGTAGTATACTTGCTAGCTTATTAGAGAAGATATTAATCTCCTCTTTATATATATCTAGCAGGCCGGGGTCTATGGAGGTTAAGGCAACTATTACGTAGTAGTATGCCTCCGGGAGCCAGTAAAGAGAAGGGTGCGGCCGATATACGTTTTATAAATATGCTCGTATTAAGAGTGCATACAGCTCTGCTGCAGTATACTTAATAGTTTTAGGGTTTTAATTACCTCCCCCCTAAGTTAAGGTAATCTGCGCCGGCACTAAAGGGTCTCCATAGGTACTCGCTGCCAGTAATAACAGGTTCTCTATTATATTCACGACTGGTGTCTCTACGTCTAGAGGGTCTGCACGGGTACTCACTGCCAGTAATAATAGGTTCTCTATTGTGTTTGTAACTAGGGTAAAGAGGGAATCTTCTAGCTATAGCGAATAGACTATTTCGCCAGCCTTAATGTCTGCTAAAAGTGTATTAAGGGTGACTATCTAGAGGCGTTTAGGGTCCGAAGTACCCTAGATAAATTGTCTAGATTAAAAGCTAATTAATAGATCTGCTTCCGCAAGCCAATCCCATTTAAAAACTATATTATAACCATTAAATAAGCCACCCTAAAAGGTCTAGGGGCCGATAGTGCGAGGGGTACCCTAGGAGTCGCTAGTAGTAACTGTTAGATTATAAGTATCCTAGATTGTTATCTGGTTGCTATTAAGGAAATGTGTAATAGGTTTATATAAATATAGCGTATAGCTTATAGGTAGGTTAAACCTACGGACGATATCTTGGTTAATAAGGTTAATTTAGCACCTATTATTATATAAGTAACGTAGGCGGACTTTACCCTAGGGCGTATCTATTGCAATATATACCATAATGCGTTTCTTCTCTCCCTCTATATTAGGCCCTAGTTGCAGTTAAGAGAGATGCGCTATTAGGGCTTCGGGTTTTCCAAAAGCTAGCCTAACTTGTCTTTACTGGCTTGCTTCTAGTGTTCTTTATAGTGGTTACCTACGGGTCTCTTTTGACTCGCGTATATAGCACTAGCGTCTAGGGGGCCCCCTAAGCCCTTTGGCTTTTAAGTGTTCTCCCCAAACGTTTGCTTAAAGCGTTACCCTTTTTAGGTTCTATTCCCTGAACCTAACTCTATAGAGCCTATACTGTGACCGCGCTTTATACGTAATAATTTACCGCTACCGCTTACGCGGTCTTCCGCGAGCTTTATAGTATTAAGCAATTACTCTACACGGCGGATTTTATTAAAGAGGTCCTTAGCGGTTCTTACCTATTAGGCGAAGTTCTGGCGGAAGAGCTCTGCTTATAGGTAGGCTGGGAGATATAAGAACCAAAAGTCTACCTATTGCTTAGGATTAACAAAAGGGGTATATAAGAAAAGGTCCTTTAAGCTATATATACAGGCTAGGAAGACGTTAAACCTCTAGTTCTCTTTTATAACAGCCGTATAGTACGTAGTAGTGTTATTAAAGTGTCTTACTGTAGGGTTCCTAATCTGGTCTTAGACTATAGTCTTAAACTTATCCTATAGTAAAGGACCTTTGTCTTTAGTGCCTAGCTAGCAATAAACTAGTTAGGCGATTGTCTTCTCTTTTATAAGACCTTTAATGGCCTAGCGCGTGCGTCACTTATAGTTGTAGTCAGCGTTATTAACCTTAAATCGGTTCTCAACTGCGGCGATCTAGCGGTTAAAATGCTGTTAAGTAGTACCGCTAATATTAGGTAGTAACTTCTTAACCAGGGCGTTAAGATTTATTTATTATATACGTTCGCCATATAACTTATACTCTTTACTAGAGAGGCGACGGGAGGGCTTTATCAAATCAATAATATTCTATAAATTGGCTATTTTCTTGGCTAGCTTGTCTAGCTCCTTCGTGTTAGCAGTGTTTAGTAGAATACTGGTAATTTTACTAAGCTCCTGTTAAGCCTAGGTATATAAGTTAAACTAGTCTCTAGCGTTTATAGGTGGCTGATCGTTTTAAGGTTTAGAAGGTGGCTTAGATTCTACTAGTATATTTCTAGCGGTTTCGTCTGCACTAAATCCTAAGGCATTTGGCGGTTATATTGTTAGCGTATTACCGTTGGGTGTAGGCGTCGGTTTTCTTTTCAGAGGCATTATAGAAAAATTAAACCGGCTATCCTCCTAAGGGGATTGGTAAAGATTCGAATATAAGGTAAGGATGTAGATAGGGAGCTTAATAATGGAACAATAGGGTATATTGTATATACAGACGAATCCTTAAGGGAAAAGGAGGAGTCTGTGTGCGAGGTAGGAAGGGTTTTCCTTAGGTACATGCCCTGCACGTACCTTACAGGCGAGTCACCCTTAAGTCGCCCCAGGGTCGCCTGTACCTTGCGGCTATATAACTATCTACTTAGGTTTCACCTAACACTTCTTATAATATACCATATAGCGGACTAAACTTTAGTGTTATACCAGGCTTAAGTTCTATCTTAAAATTATATTTCTCTTAGTGCGGGGCTAATTAGTCTACAAAACGTTTTTTAAACTCATTAATTAGGTTATAGTACTCTTTAGGCATAAGAGGTTAAGGATTAAGATATTATTTCGGTTATAGTGCTTTTTTAATATCTTCTATAGTTATAGCAAAGATTTTATAATTTTATCTTTTTACTAATAAGATAAAAGGCGCGGCCTATATTATATAAATTTTAAGAGGTTTTAATATAACATCTTTATATTCTTTACTATAATTAGCAGTTATAGATTTATTGTATTGGCTTAAGGTTTATAATAAGGGTAATTTATATCGTGTTAAATTTAAATAGTTATGTGTATATTTATAGGGCAAATGGTTTTTTAAGTAATAACTTTGGTAGTAGGTTATACGGAACTTTAGTATTTCTTTAACCCAGCTAATTAAAGGGTTGTATTGTTTTAGCTATCTATATCTAAGTATAACTTTATATTACTTTAAGGGTGTAATAAACAGGGAGATATATTTAAGGTGTTTGCCTATCCGCATTTTTACTAGGGCGTAGTATATTATTTCGCTATATATTAAGGGTTTGCCATTAAAGCCTTATAGGCCTTAGGGCTTATTAAGTTTTTTTAAATTTAGGCATTAAGTTTTTGTATAGTTTGTATTAACAAAGCCTATGCTAGTGGCTCTGCTATCTATTAGGATTTATACCTTCTTCCATTTTTTAAGTATTTAAATTTCGCTAAGTATATTAAGGGAGTTATGCCGTATATTAGCGCTAGAAGAGCCTAGACACTTATACTCTTCTACTTTTTATCTTAAGGCGCAACTTAGCCTTAGGATAATTTATTTTCCAAGTTAACTAAAGGTAAGATGCTTCGCGGCAACTAAATATAATTTATAGGGTAAGTATAATTTAAGGAATAAGTACAACTTAAGGGAGAGGTATAATTTAAGGAACGGGAGGAACTACGGCGGACCTTTTTAAAGGGGTAAGTTTGGCAATACTTTTAAATATATCCTTTTTTACCGCATTTAAAACATTCTCTATTTATAGCTTAAGTTCTTTATTTATTAGTTCCTAGGGGTATATAGGATTAAGTGGCATTAAGGTCTATAGGGTTATATATAGAGCTTTTAGGTTTTAGAGACGGATTGCGCTTTAGGGTATATACTGGTTTTATAGAGTTTTAAATGCAAGATATAGTTAACTTTAGAAAATAAGTCTATTTATTATATTAAAGGTCCTTATTAATTCATTAATATATTATAGTAAATTCGGATAGGTTTTTTAGTAGTTCTCTACCTACTAATTAGGCTTTAATCTTATCCAAAATAGCTTATTAAAGGGCAGTAACTCTAGCGGCTTTATTCCAATCTAGCTTACTAATAAGGCCTAAAAATTCCAAAAAGAAGCTGGTAAAGTCTTAATTCTATTATTATAGGTTTTTAAGTTTAGTAACAACTATATATTCGCAGCTAGCATTATTATATATTTATTTTAGCAGAGAAATAAAGATTTTAAAATTAACAAAGGTACTATTACAGAAGAATAGATCTATAGTTTATACAGCGTCCTTACTTAAATAAGACATTCTATAGCTAACCTTACTAGCCTTAGTAGGGTATTAATTATAGTTTATTAAGAGTTTAAGACGGAGCTTAGTTATAAAGGGATATAGGTTATTTCGGTTTCTATTAAATATTAGAGAATTAGGGAGCCTTTTAGATTTTATAGTAGGTACTAGGTTTGCTATAGGTATAGGTTAAGCTACTATTACTAGTTTAGTGTTTGTATTTAATGGGTTAGGTTTAGGTATTATTATTTTAATCTTATTTATAGGTGTTGCTATTAGGGTCTATAATATAAATGCCTTAACGTTATAGAGTTCTTTATGGAGTGCTTCTATTAATTGCTAGTACTAGGCTTCTAGTACAGCCCGCTGCTAAGCTAAGGCGTCTATAAAGGACTATTACATTATAGTTAACTGTTCCCTAACTAGGGTTATAATATTTATAGTTATCAAAAGGGATTTAGGTTCATTTACTATTTTAATAGTAGTTATTTTAACATAACGTAATGTAAGGGTGCGAAGAGGCTTTAGGGAAGATTTAAAGGAACAATGTAAATTTTATCTAAATCTATAGGTATATAGCTCTTGCAGAGTATAAGATATTGCATAAGGAAGAGAAAGAAATATAGGAAACTTATAATTAAATATTTAGGGTCTTAGCAGCAGACGTATGGGCACAAGCCCACGCGGATTTTAATAGGTTTTGACCAAATTCCATTATATTAGTGGAATTTGGTAGAATTTAATTAAATTAGCGGAACTTGGCGGAATTTAATTAACTTTGGCAGAATTTTGCAGAATTTAATTAAAGCGTCGGAATTTATCTATTAAGTGTTTTACTAAAACATTTCTACTATAACTGGGCTAGTCCCGTTATAGTTCCATAGTGTTAATAAGGCATATCTCGGCCTTTATAAGGTCTATATTTAGTTCTGCCTATATTTAGGGGTTAAGGTGCTCTAGTTATAGCAGCATCTAAATCTGTAATATAATCTTTATAGCTATCTAGTTATCTAGGTCTTGTTCGCGCCTTATAAGGGTATCTATATAGTTGGTTACGCCTAGCCTATATATAATTAGGAAGTGGAACTAAGATAAAATATCCGCCTAGTATACCTACTGGGCTGTAAGGGCCTTTATTGTTATAAAGTATTCTAAGGCCTTATAATCTAAAACTACCTTAATAGGCTTAGGGGTCCCTTCTAGCTGTGCACGCTAGTGCTAAAAGCTAGAGATAATAGCCAGCATTTCTTTATTATAGATGTGGTAGTTTAGCTTAGTATCTATTATAGTCTTTAAATAGTATACAATAGGGTGCTATTCTCCATCTAGTTGTTTCTAGGAAAAGATACCAGCTATTACGCCGTTTAAGGCATTGGTTTCTAGTATTAAGGGCCATTTTAGGTTAAAGTAGGCAAGTAGGGGAGCTAATACTAGCCGTTTTTTAAGCTTATTAAAGGCCTGCCTATATATAGCGTTAAAGTAAAAGGGCTGGTCTTTCCTAGTAAGATAGTTAAGGGGCTAGGTAATCCTGCTATAGTTCTTAATAAAGTGTTAGTAGAAGTTATAGAAACCTAGGAATAACTATACCCCTTTTATAGTCCTTGGGAGTTCCTATTAATTAATTATAGCTATTTTTTCTGGGTTTGCCTATGATGGCTTATATAAATGCCTCTGAACCAAAGCTTGTGGATTGCTATCTAATGAAGATACTAAGCTAAGGAGGAGGAAAGGTGGCCGCGAGGGCTTGTGTAAACAAATAGGTAGCGCGGGCCGCCAAGGCGCTAACAGTAGATGAGCCAATAGTAGGCGAGCAAACAGTAAGAAACAGTACTAGACAGTATTAGATAGTATTAGACAGTATACTAGGTAGTAAAATATGGCAGAATTTGGTAGGTAAACGCGCTTTAGCACTATTATATTACCCCCCCTCCTAAAAAAGCCTGCCCTTAGGCGTTATCTAAGCTCCCTATTATTATCTAAATTGTTATAATTATCTAACCCTTTTTCCTAGCATTTAATCCAGCTGTCTAATTTATATAGTGGTCTAGGGAGGTTAGGGTAGGCTAGGTGGAAATCCTGTAACTTATAGGGGGAGTACTTAAAATTAGACGCGGGGTACTACTTTAGGTTGTTGTTATGGCCTACCTAGCTTATGCGGTATTTTAAGATATTACGGACCTTTTTTACTGCTAGGATTTCTTTAACTTTTTATTATTTGTCCTCTACAATCTAGATTAATGATAGGGGGTTATTATACTATCTAGGTAGTAGATCACCTATATTCTTTTATAGCTGGTCTAAAGAGAAGACGGGGTGGATCTTTATTAATTCTAATAGCTTAACCTTAAAAGAGTGTCCTATCTTTTAAAGAGTCTTGTATAGGCCAGCTATTTAATAGTCTAGCTTGCGGCTAAGCCTCTAGATTTTCTAGTTCTTTATTAATACCTATACCTTATCTCCTACTTATAAGTCTACCTTGCAATAATATTAGTTTATATTAGACTCTTTCTTCTCTTGCGCCTTTCTTATAATTGTTTAAGCAGTCTCCTAGGCTCTATATATTCTCTTAGTAAATGCCCGGGCCTTTTTATAACTAAGGCGTTCGCGGGCTGTAGTGGGTTTGGTAGGCCTATCCTAATTAAAGGACGTTTGTGGTATATACCCGTAGAGTAATTTAAATGGGGACATCCCTATACTATTATGGGGGAGTATAAGCTGTGCGTAGTCCATTATAGGCAGTAATTCCAACCAGTTGTCCTAATAGTAGTCTATAAAGGGACGTAGTCGTTAGTTGAGGTACTGGTTTATAATCTTAGTTTAACCGTTAGTTTAGGGGTGGAATGCGGTAGAGAGCTTAATCTTAATCCTAAGGATATAGTAGAATTTACTTTAGAAATCTGATATAAACTAGGGGCTATGGTTAGAGATAATTAATTTAGGGGCACCGTAGAATCAGTAGATATTGTTAATGTAAAGGCGGGCTATATCCTTTACAGTTATAGTCTTAATATATAGGAGGGAGACAGATTGCTTATATAATCAGTTAATTACTATAAAGGCCACATTATGGCCGTGGGCGTCCTTTAGAAACGACTTAAAGTCTATTATAATATATTGCCAAGGGCGTTCTAAAACTGGCAGCGGTTATAGCTATCTAGGAGTTTAATCCCTAGGGGCATCTATATATCTATAGGCGTAGCAGTTCCTAATAAATTGTGCTATATTAGGTAGAAGTCCTTACCAGTAGTAATAGGGCGCTAGTAGTTAATAGGTCTTGTTTTAACTAGGGTGTGCTGTAGAGACTTAATAGTGGGCTTTATAGATTAGCTCCGTTTATAGGTTGTTAATATCTAGAACTATAAGCTATTCCTAGTATAAGAGCAGTCCCTCTTCTATTTCTAAATTAGGGTTACCTTTTATAGCTTAGTCGCGGAGGGCCTTTAGGGAGTCAGCCGTACAGTTTATAGTTAGAATACGATTAATTAGCCCTATTAGTTTATCTAAGATTTCTTCTTCTATAGGTGCTAAGTTATTCCGTTTAGAGTCTAGCTCCTTAAGGATCTGTGGGTTAAGCTATTTGGGGTAAAAAAGGATGCGCGTCTGGTATTGGGCCTTTAGCTTATCCTAAGGTCCTATACCTTATTCCCTTTAGGTTAATATATTAGCCTTAGAGTTTTGCTTACTAGAGCAATATATAATTATAAAGAAGAATTAGGAGAGTATTTTAGCCTAGTGGGCTTATTATCTAGTAAGCTGCTTTATAATTATAAAGTACTCTAGGGCTTTATAATCCGTATATATCTTAATCTGGGAGTTTATACCTTCTATCTTAGCGCGCTATTGGGATAGTAATTAGATTATAGCTAGCATTTCTTTATTATATACTTTATAGTTATACTCAGCTAGGTCTATTATTTTTAAGAAAAAAGCGATAGGGTACTATTTACTGTTTAGATGTAACTATAATAGGATTCCCACTATAACTCTATTAGACATATCTGTTTCCAGCATTAATTTAAAGTCCAGGTTATAGTGATAAAGGATTTAAGAAGAGATAAGCTAATCTTTTAACTCTCTAAAGGCTTCTATATAGTTGTTATTAAAGACAAAAGGCGTATCTTTCCGGGTAAGTTATATAAGAGGCTTTACCACAACCCTATAGTCGCGGATAAATTGGTAATAAAAATTATAAAAACTAAGAAAGAACTAGATCCCCTTTATAGTATAAGGGGGTTTTTAGTTATAGATTACGTTAACCTTCTTAGGGTTGACTTTAATCTTATCTATATTTACTATAAACCTAAGGTACTTTATATGTTTTACCCTAAATTTATATTTCTTAATATTAACTTGCAAGCCCGTGTTCTATAATCTCTCTAGGACCTTTTTAATATAAACTTAGTACTTAAGTTCATTATCTAAGTATATAAGAATATCATCTAGGTATACTGTATAGAATTTATTAAGGTAATTAAAAAGAACGTTATTTATATACCTTTAGTACATGGCCGGTCCGTTAGTTAGTCTAAATAGAAGAACTTTATATTTATAGGACCTGTAATAGGTATAGAACGTTATTAAATCTTTAAATATAGGGTCTATCCTAATTTAGTAGAAAGCTTGGCGGATATTAAGTTTAGTAAAGATCTTTACCTAGCTTAGATATACGAGGGTCTCGTTAATTAAAGGAATAGGGTACTAATCCTTTTAAGTAATAGTATTTAGCTTTTAATAGTTAATATAAAAATAAAGGCCTCTATTAAGCTTTTTTATAAATAGGATAAGGGAAGTAAAAGGGGCTTGACTTAGCTTAATAAACCCTTTATTAAGGTTATTAATTAAGTACTGCTTTATTACTTTTAGCTTGTCTATTAATTATTAGTAGAGGGGGCTATAGCCTAGCAAGTTATTGGCTTCTAACTAAATCTTATAATTATAGGTTTAGTGGGGGGGCAGTATATCTAAAGCTGCTTTTAAGAACACGTCTCTATGGTCTAAGAGGTAAGTAGGGAGGAGGCGCTTAACTAGCTTCTTATTAGTTTCCTCTACTAGCCCCTCTTCCTTCTTATTAATAATCTAGTTAATTTTATATAAGCTAGTTATAAAGACCTTATTATTCTTTTAATATATATTAAAGTGGAAACCTATAGCACTAATTACCATAACGTCTACTAGAGGGGGGTTATATGATAGTAGGGGTGTCCGTGGCCTTGCGGACCTTTAGCGCGTTAGTGTTATCTTTACTCCCTCTAGCTCTTATTACATCTTCTAAAGGTTATCCTTTATATCCTATTAGTACGTCCTCTTTTACATTAGCTGGATTTCCGCAATTTAGAAGTTGCCTATATTACTATCCATTTTACTTTTATAAGTACAGTCCTCCTTAACTGTAGCACTTTAGGGGAGTATTATTGTTGGTATAGAGTTCCTACCGGCCTTGCGGTGGGCATCTTCTTAGGTAAAGGCTAGGTTGCGGTCCCTAACATCCTGCTAATAGATAGGGTCAGCCTTTACAGCTAGTATTTTACAGTCAGTCTAAATTTCTCTAGTAAAGGAAGGTAGTCTTAGTCTATTCTCCAGCTAAACGAACTGTCTTTATTAGATGTTTAACTAAATATTAAAGTAGGATATCTATTTTTAGCTAAAGATAATATTATAAGAACTTAGGTCTAGGATATAAAAGGGAATACTATATTAGCGTCGTCTATTAATAGAGATATATAGCTTTAAGATATAGTTAACCGGCTTACTAGCTTAATTATTATAGCCTTTTACTTAAACAGGCTTCTCTAGTTAGGTAATATTTATATTTAAGAACTTAGCAACGTTATTTATATAAGTAGTATTTATAAAGGCAAAGTTATTTGCTCCAGTATTAATAAAGGCAGTTATATTAACTCTATATCTATTTTAAGATACTATATATAGAACTATAAAGTGTTTTCTACCTATTAGCTAACTTAGATTAATCTCCTTAAGATTAATAGGATACCCTAGAGGGGAATCTTTCCCTAGGGTTCTTCTTTTTTTAACTTATTAAATATTTCTTCTTTCTCTATCTCCTTAATATTACCTATATCCCTTGGCTCTAGACAAGATAAGGCAAAGTGGCTATCCTTTTTATAATAGAAGCACGTAACCGTGGCAGGGTTAATTGGGGTGTTACAATAAGTATTAGTTGGAGGTATTATATATAGCGGGTCGGGTAAGACTTGTAGGTAGGCAGTTATAACCGCCTTTAGTGTAAGGGCGGTCGTAATTTATCTTCCAATACTAGTTCCTGTTGGTATAGCAAATAGGTTACGGTTACTATGGAGCCGCTTTAGTCAATTAGAATAAGTATTAATTTATTTTAGTTCTAAATCCAACAATAAATATTAGGCTACAAGTCTTTAGTAGGTTAGTAGGTTATCTAAAGCTACTATAATCTTCTCTTACAGCTAGACCGTTAGCTTATTATATAGGTCTAAATAGTAGTTCCTAGGGGGAACCTAGCCTTTGCCTACTAGGTATAAGAACTAAGTCTAGAACTTAGTAAAGGATTGGTTTAATTTTATTATTAGGCGATTATAGTTATAATGGGTATTCTATACTTTATTTAGATTAATAAAGATAGCAGCTAGGTGCTGTATTATCTTAATAACAGATATAAACTAAATAGGTAACTCGTCCTTAAACTTGGCCTAGAGGTATTACTGCGTGTCCCTAATGGTTTAACTAAAAAGGTAGAGCATTTTAGCTTCTTTAGAGGGGAAGTAGTTATAGTTAATATAAAGCTTTCCTCGCACCTAGATTCTCCAGTTCTTAAAGATTGGGTCTATGCCGTCTAATAATAGTAGGGGGTTAGGGAGCTTAATGGACTTTAATTGCTTTATTATTATATCGGTACTCTCTAGTATATCGCATTTAGTTAAGCAAATGGGTTAACTAAGACTTTATAAAGGGGAGGGTAGGCTGTTTTATAAGGCAGTAAGGCTTTCTAGGATCTTCTTTAGAGTCTCTTATATACTTTAGGCTTAAAGACAATCAACCTTCTAATTAGCTGCAAGGGTATAAATCTGCTCATGTATATCTGTAATGTTATTATTGTCTTTAATTTCTGATCCTAATTAGATCTCGTGTTCCTCTTAGGTAGAGGTAGGTCTTTTAAATAAGCTTGCTTTGGGTGCCATTATTAACCTCCTAAGGTTTATTAGAATTGTATAATTTGGTTTTAATTCTAGGGTTCTTTTAAGGGTGCAGGTTAAGTACAGTCTGGCCTATAAAGTGGGATATTATTAGGGCCTTCTTAGGTGTGGTAGTATAAGTTTTCTTTAATGTCTAAGTATAATGCGTTAACGCGTTATTGCAGACAAAAGTCTTCTTTTTAGGGTGGGATATTATTAAGGCCTTCCCAGGCAATATAGGGAGAGCTTAGTATAATATAACGGCTTGTATAAATGCCTCTGAACTAGGGCTTGTGGATTGCTATCTAATAAAGATGCTAAGCTAAGGAGGAGGAAAGGTGGCCGTAAGGGCTTGTATAAACAAATAGGTAGCGCAGGCCGCCAAGGCGCTAACAGTAGACGAGCCAATAGTAGGCGAGCAAATAGTAAGAAACAGTATCAGACAGTATTAGATAGTATTAGACAGTATGCCAGGTAGCAGAATATGGCAGAATTTAGCAGGTAACGCGCTCTAGCACCGTCACATTGCCTTAATTCTGTCTATACTAATAATAAACCCTAGGTACTTAGTGCGCTTAATACTAAATTCTAACTTCCTAATATTAGCTTAGAGACTAGCTTCGCGGAGCTATTATAGGACTTTATAAATATGCTCCTTATATTCCAGTTTATTCTTAGAGTAAATTATAATATTATCTAGATAGGCTGTATAGAAGTCATTAAGGTAGTTAAAGAGTACGTTATTTATATACTGTTAGTATAAAAGGTAGTATATTATATTTATATAATCCGTAGTAGGTTTAAAATATAGTAAGATCTTTAAATATAAGATCTATCCTAATTTAGTAAAAGGCCTAGCAGATATTAAGCTTTATAAAAATCTTAGCCTTACTTATATGAGCTAGTATTTCTTTAAGTAAGGGTAGTGGATATTGGTCTTTGCGGGTTATATAGTTTAGTTTATAGTAGTTAATATAGAAACGGAGTCCACCGTTTGGCTTTTTTATAAAGAGAATAGATAAGGTAAAAGGGACTTAACTAGGCTTAATAAAGCCCTTATTAAGGTTATTAATAAAATACTGCTTAGTGGCCTATAGCTTATTAGTAGATTACTAGTAGATAGGGCTATAGCTAAGGGTATTTTCTTTATTAGGCTTAATCTTAATCTTATAGTTATATAGTTGGTAAGGTGGGAGTATATTAAATACTACTTTAGAGAATACGTTCTTAAATTCCTGGTATTAGTGGAGTAGTTTTTATTCTACTAACTCCTTATTTATAAGCTTACTTTCCCTATTAGGCTAGTTACAGACTAGGGCTTCCTTATCTTTAATTATCTAGTTAATTTTATATAAGCTAGTTATAAAGGTAATGGTATTAGGCCGTTTTAAGTTCTAGTAGAACCCTATAGCACTAATACAGTAGATATTAACTAGTGGAAGGTTTATAGGTTTCTTTATAGATGTTTTATAGACCGTATTTTATAGAGGAGGGTTTATAACTGTTGGTATCACTTCCGGTGATACGTATTGCTATTGCAATAGTGTGGGGGTGGTAACCGATTTGATTGATTTCTTTATTGATTCTCCTATTCTACAGGTGGAATTTGGTGGATTTCCTGAGCTTGCTTAGCTTACATAATTGCGTGCAACTGCATTGCGAAACCTTGTTCAGATACTGGGGGTATTTAGTTTTGTAATGGTGCTTAAGCGCGCCACCTGCCGAATTCTGCCAGATTCTATTAAGTTCTGCCAAATTCTGCTATATTCCGCCATATTCCACTAAATTCTATTAAGCTCTGCCAAATTCTGCCATGTTGCTGAAGTAACTAATTATGGTTTTCCATCCCCGGGATGGAAAATCGCTATTGGCCCGCTTACTACTAGTGCCTTAGCGGCTGTCCTTGTATCTTTATGTCTTCTCCTCTCTCTACCCACTCGGTAACCTATAGCTTAATTATATTCGTATTAATTAGGTCCCTTAATGCCTAGCAAGGCTTTAATTTTGTTATGGCGTCTGTAGGATTACTGCCTCTGTTGATCTATTTAATCTCTGCTATCTCTCTTCTTTTATATAATTATTGTAGACACATTAGGTCAACCATAAGTTGTTTCTCTTATGTTATCCTAAGTTTAACTAAGCAATTATATAAAGATTTTAAATAGGTGCAAAGGATAACTAGTAATTATTTAAGTTATAAGATTTTTTTAATGGTTGCTTTAATTGCAGCTCCAGTATTAAATTTGTAGGCCATTCCGTATAGTTTAGATGCTAGGACACTTTATATAACCCGCTTACATTTAATAGATAACTAGTGGAGGATATTAGCCTTATTGTCTTTATCTATAAGTGTAATAATAAAGCTAATTTAGGATGAGAGGTCCTAGTTGTTCGCAAAAGATAAGTCTGTAAAGATTATTAATTTAAGGGAGTCTTTGCTAGTATTAAGTTGTACAAAATAGAGCCCTCTTAAGGGATTATCAATCTGCCACTATAGCCGCTTATTAAGCTGCTTCGCGTGCTCCTCCTTTAGATTAACAACTTATGCTGTAAATAAGAGGTTAAAGGCAGCTTCTGGTTAGTAGACTGTGGCGATATAGGCTCCTCTTACTCTCTAAGCAACGTACTGGTCCTTTAGTATAACTATCTTACGGACTTCCCCTCTGGAGCTAGTTAGGTCTATAACCTTTATAGTGACCAACTTTAGGTTCTGGCATTAACGTTCCTAGGTAAGGGCTATTAAGTCCTTTTCTTGCCTAATATAGCCTCTATTAAACTTAATTGGGGTATTAAGTATAAGCTTCTCTCTTTCTTTTACTAGGAACTTTACCTCCTAAAGCCTAACTTCTTTAACCTCCGCAAAGGTTTCATCAGTAAGGAACAGTATATTATTGGTCTATAATCCTATAATTCTAAAGCCGTTATTGGTTGTATATAACAAGCAGGGGTTATATATTAACTAGTTTATCTATAGCTTGTTAAGGTGGTAACGGTAGTATATATTAAACTAATGGTTACTAGCTTTTAGGACACTATATAGTAGTTTAATAACTCTTAGGATTAATCCATTCTTTAGTCCAAGTTCTAGTAGCAGGCGTACAAAGAAGTCTCTATTTAGGTAGGTACTGGATTATATAAGCTTGTAAAATGTTACGTAGGTATATAGAAGCTAGTCTTCTTTTATTTCCCTATAGGGTTGCCATAAGTGCTAGGATAATTCTCTGGCTGATATGTTGAATGGTTGGTAACTGTGTTAGAACCAGATCTTTGCTATAGTTGTTGTAGGCTTATATAACTAGTCTAGACTTTTTAAAGGCCTTGTCTATTCTGGCATTCTTAATCTTGTTAATAAATTAGGAGTTAAAGATTCTGACTCCTTCTAGGACGTTTACTGTATTAATGAACTTAAAGACACCTTTTTTAAGCAAACCATTTATCTCCTTGCGTTAAGACTCTGTAAATGACGGTAAGGTATGCTTAAAGGTTATAGTATTAGGTTTTATTAGGCTGTTGTTAATAAATATTAATATGTCTATAATGTTTTGCTAGGACTTTATCGGCAATTATTATGTCCATTTTAATCTTTAGGGGGATGCACTAGCTGCCGGTTCCTTAGTTGGTTCCTTAATTGGTTCCTTAATTAGTTCCTCAGTTAGTTTCTTAGTTAGTTCTTCCTCTAGTTCCTCATTAGGTTCTTCTGGTTTGGGTTATAGGTATAGCTTCACTGCTATAGTCCTAAAATCGGTAGGTCTACTAGGGAGCTATATCTTACATATCTCTTCATTAATTCTAAGCAACTTAAATGGGCCAGTCCATCTACTGCTCTGTCCGGTATTGCCTTTACGCCATATAAGTACTTCTAAGTTAAGGGGGAGATTGTGGATTATAGTAACAGATGGGCCGTTTTATTGGTTTAGTGCATCGTTAACTTGCTTCTTTGCCCTAATGCTTACAATCTCCTCTATTGCCTTCTTTATGTCTACTGCTCGCTATATAATAGAGGGTGCTAGTAGGTTAAGTTTGCTTATTTAAGGATAGGCACTAAAGACAAGTAGTGTTGGGACCAAGCCGTCTAGGCCAGCTGTGTCATTGGCAGCTTTTACTGCTATTTATAGAGCCAATTCCTTAGCTATTCCTAAGTCCTATAGTTCCTCTATAATTATCTAGTATACTTAGCGTAGGGTTAGGTAAGCTCTTTCTACCATTCTAATAGACTAATAAGCTTCCACTAGGACAGTCTTAGTTAATATAGCTATTACCATAGCGTGTTATTGGAACTCCTTACTTGCGAAGTTCTTCTTAGTATTATAGGTAATATAGTTAGGGGGTCCAATATAGGTATCAATCTAGCAGAGTTATAGGGTATCCCAGGTATGCTTTGCGGAGATGTTGCGTAGCTATCTTATTGCTTAAAATCTAGTAGCTTTGTTAATTATATAGAGAATAGGGCTTTCATTAATATATATAATATTAACAAAAATAGAATGGTTAAAGTTGGAATCTTGGTCTTCTTATAATGTGAACTTAAATTATCTAGGGGATTTGCCGTGTTTCTGGCAGTGGGAGTAGTACTTAGTAAGATAGTTAATAACCTACTTATTAATATTATTATAGCCAGAGTGTTTTAATACCTTATATAGCTTGTCTGCTAATAGATGTCTAAAGCGGTAGTAGAGTTGGCGAAGCTTAGTGGTGGTTAGGTAGCAAGAATTTTGGTTAAATAAGTGGGTTATAAATAACTGCAGTAACTCTTCCTATAATAGAAAGGGGTAACCAAATCAGCGAAGCACTGGTACCGATTTTGTTAGGGTAACTAGGACGTTCTTAAGGTTATTATAATAGACCTTTAGTGTGTCCATATCTGCAAGACATAGTAAGAAAGGTATATTAGCCTTTATAATATGGAACTTAACATTGCTAACTGGTGTGTTAACTATAACGGAGCTAATAGAAGAGGTAGAGCTAATACCAAACTGGATATTAATAGCGCCGGCCTTTAAGGTATTAATAATAGTATTATAGGTCTTCTTATATGCGAGGTATTGTCTATAACCTACTATTAATTTCTTTAAGGCTCCTATATTAATCATTACTCTATAGAACTTATTGGAAGTATATTAGCTGGTAGCAACGTAGGCAAATGGGTCTAAGTCATTATTATAGTAAGCAGTTGAGTTGGTGCTAGTAATTACATGGGTAAAGGATTAATCCGCTAAGTCAGTTACGGTATTAATAGCTCCTCTATGCTGTATTGTTCCAAAGGAAGTAAGAAACAGTTTAGTCTATTCCTAAGTTGGAGATGCTAGTAGTAACTTAATATTAATTATAAGAGCTTTTATTGCGTTATTAATAGATTTTAAGTTAAGTTTATTATTATAATCTGTTTCCTTATACTTAGTAATATTATTATTATTTATTGCTTAACGTCCGATTTAGATCCATATTGGGCCCACGCGGACTACTCCTTATATACATATAGGGAGAAAACTCTTTTGAGAAAACCCTGTAATCCATCTCCCTGCCTTTTAGGACTTGCCTATAAGGCGCCTGCGAGTTACCTATAGTGCTCTACTACCTTACTTTTTGACCTCCTTAAGAACCACTACTGCCGTAACAAGCCTACGGACGCGCTAGTATTGCAAACTTTGCTCTACTACTGTAGAGTTATTATAGGGCGCCTATTGCTCGCCCCTTTGCCTTCTATTACTATTTCCCTTATAACCCAAAACTGGTCTAGCACATTTTAGCTAATAAGCTACTGGGTAACCGCCTTAAGACCTTTTTATATTAAGAGTAGTGTATTATAGTTCTCTGTGCTAGCTACTAAGAGTATAGCTTCTTAGTTAGTGCGTAGGGGGTATAATAGTATTATATATTTTAGTGTTTATTTTAGCTAGCTATATTTATATCTTAGGCTGCCTACTAGGACACCTACCTAGTAGAGCTAATCTTTTAGTCCTATTATCCCTATTCTTAAGAGTGTTGCTATTATATTTTCTGCCTTTATTAGGCCTTCTTAGAGCTCTTAAGTGTTTACCCCCTATGGCGTTAACTATACTATGGCTTGGGTTTCTCTTGCCTAAATTAGCCTCTGTACCTTTAACTCCTATATACCTCTTTAGCATTAGTCCAACCAGTATTATATTATAGAAGATGGTTTCCTGGCATTCTTTTATACTTTACTTTAGCTCCTTTCTCTTTCTTACTATTGTCTTTACTAGCCTCTTACACATTTCCCTTCCTCCTCTATATGGGCCTGGGCCCTAATACAGCACCATTCTTCTTCTACTTTCTTTACCTATTTCTCTAATATCTCTTCCCTACTTTAGGGTTGTTGGTTTGTTCTTCTATAAGGCGCCCTAGGGTCCCTCTATAGTTTATTTAGGCGTGTCTTAATATACTTTGTAATATTAGAGTTGCGTTTACTTTACGCCCTTTATATTGCAGCGGCTTTAATATATAGTTATAGGGGGGGAATATTAGCTTCCTTCTTAAGCAGTGCTGTGGCCGTTTGCTTATACCCGCCTATTATACTCTAGAGGCAGGCTATTTGGACCTTTTAAAGTAGTTTAAGGAGTAATTTAGGGGGGCCCTTCTTAGTTTCTCTAATGGCCTAAATACTAGATCTATATGTTATAGTTAGCTGGATAACTGCTATATACTGTCTCTTGCAAAAGATCAGGAACTCGCTTAGAGCCGAACATCGCGCATCGCCCCACCCTATCAAAACGATATACCCCCTATAACTTTACCAATATATCTTTATATTTTATAGATACGGCCTTATTTTATAGTCTTT
>Ga0307507_10001948_pt1 | contig 44820 bp, 29 predicted proteins | sample 7_EM_MG_FD_207223 | JGI IMG/M metagenome (GOLD analysis project Ga0307507, IMG submission 207223) | Populus trichocarpa ectomycorrhiza microbial communities from riparian zone in the Pacific Northwest, United States - 7_EM | ecosystem: Host-associated > Plants > Roots > Unclassified | place... | reverse complement strand
TATCCGGTTGAGTAGAGGGTCACGATCACAGATACACGGGTGGATACGGCTCGGTCGAACACACCATCCAACTAGGGGAAGGCTATCGAGAGCTCCCACACCGGTACATGCGCACAGCAAAGGGGAAGGATTAATGTCGGTCTTAGCATCTGTCTGCTAGCTCTACTGTACCCCGCAACGATAGCTATATGATACTGCTCTATAGAGATATATTTACTAAAGGCCCTAAGGTCCTTTCAGCTATACAGGAGACCAAGATGTTTTCACGTTGTGAACTTCGAATCGGAATATATTATTGCAGAGTAGCCTGTAGCTCTGATATCGTGGAATCTACGCCTCGTAGGATTCGCAGCTCTAAAAACTAAAACCAGAAGTCACGCGAAGGCGGAGCCCTCAAGCTCCAAAACCTAGTCAAATTCCGTCAAAGTAAACCTTTCCCGGACCCTATTTTCCTTTAACTTATCAGCTACCGGGTGGAACTCCTCCTTCCAAAACCTTGATCCCCCCAACCCAGCTCTAGAACCCCTCTTAGCTGCAAGCTCCAACACCTTCAACATCTCCTCGCGGTTCTCTAATATGTGACCCCTAAGGAACGCCTTGTTCGAGGCAAAATAAAACGCCCTGGCCTCCGTCAGGGGCTTATCTGGCAGCCCCATGTTCTAAAACTTCTCGTAGACCACAAGCGCAAGAATATGATGCGCCTAAGTGAGGCGATTCGTCACATCTGCCGTGTTGAGGATCACACCAGACATGGATTTCCAGGGTTTTGTCCAGCCGGGTTGAGTAGTGTCTATCAACTCCTTACGGCGAGCTAAAGGGTTACTCATCCCAGGTAAAAAGTGCTCCAACATTTTGAGGAGAAAACAGGGGTACTTCAGGGATATTTCGCCGTTCTTCAACGTGGAGTTTACCTCCCCCTCCTGTGTTGGAGTACTAGTACTATAGCAGGAGGAGTACACCTTTTGCCTGGGTATGTGGTCAGGGTAGTCTCCAGCCCGAACTGCGCTAGGCCTTATAAGGGGGAAGCGGCCCAGACCGCCGCTACAGAACTAGGTTTTTGTAAGCATTTGGGTAGATATGGGACATCCCGAAATCCTACCCGGGTGTGGGAAGGGGGCTCTCAAACAGCTAGAACCGTTTGTATCTGTGGCGTGCATCCCGGGAACTGCCGCCCTCCTCCTTGGGCTAATAATTCTACACTTCAAGGCGCTAGGAGTAGTTAGACCTGGGTACAGAATTGGCGCTACAACGCTGTTGCTTATCTTCAATCTCGGGAGCGGGGCACCCATGTGTTCGGATATGTGAAGCATATCCTCCTTGGGCAATCTTTCCGTTGGGGGAAGGGGCACCGTAGATACCATCATCCCCAGGTAACGATTAGCACCAATTCAAACAGCTAGCCTAGGTTATAAGTCTCAACCTTTCAAGAGAGAAATATAGAAAAAACTCGCACTCACTGACCTCATGCGAGTAGTAGTAGCTTTCAGTGTACTGCTCACATTCATTGCATTTAGGCAACCCCACACCTGAGAGCTAACGCCCACCTTGTCTCCTTTCTTCATCGTGACGACTTCGGATCCAGTGCTAACAACCTTGCCAACGATTTCACGGCCGATGACAAGTGGAATAGGCACATCCCCTAGGACCTAGAGCTTGCTAGTTCCGTCAACTATTGTTGGCCGCGGCCTTGCATATACTGTTACAATAATTAACTAATCTTGATTGGATATAATCTCACTTATGGGCATAGCTCCCACGGGCGCTGCAAGCCTCCTATCTTGATATCTATACCAAAGTCACAAGCGACCATTTTCATTTGCTTGTACCCCGTCTTACGGAATTGACTTTGTTTCTGGACAGTGCAACTGCCAAGCCCGGGAAAGTGCGTTGATATCTCACCGCGTGGATTTATCAGAAGATATATTTAGCTGTAACGGGGAAGTAGTCTGTTATCTTGGTTTGGATACTCGCCTGGCGGAATCGAAGCCGGACAGTGGGCATAAGAATTCACCTTCGACCGAAGTAGAGAGATGTCAATATCAAGATATATTTATGATGGCTGGCCTGGCTGTCGATCAAAGGTAGTGAATTCGATTGTTTTATGATTACCTAAGACCAAGATCCACGAAAAACTTCGGGCATGACAACGGCACTCTCCCACCAACCCCACTGTCATGAAAATCAAAAAAAAAAAGATATAAAATGTAAATACATAGTAGAATATATAGTAGAAATTGATATTTGATCTAGAGAAATATCTTTAGGAAAGGCTGAAAATGCGGGGCGATGGGGAGGGTTGCGTTGCCGTCAGTTGTATGGTTTATTTTGTTAACCGACAATATTACTACGCCACCTCTAATTCTCCGTATATTAGCCTCCAGGGCCTCTCCGGCTTATTACTCTCCCTTGGAACATTATGCCACCATTCCATTTCGTGAATACTTCAACAGCGCTGCATCGAGAAGCATCTCCCTGCGAGGCTTATAGTATCAGGGTTAGAAGCAGAAAGTAATATAACATGCGGAGCGATATAGTCCACTGTACCCTATCTTTACCGCTACTACACCTGGTTTTGCGGGTTGGTATAACGGTTCCAAGCATCGATCTGACGGGGGAACGTTTGTGGCCGTACATATTTAAGTCACATTTGCCTTGGGTGCAAAACATTTCCTTTAACGGTACTTTAGTAGTACCAAAATCAGAAAAGGAAAAGGGGGGAGGAAGGAGAAAATAATAATAATTATGGACAACCTGAAGTTGGCGGGTTATATTAGCGCTGTATCTACTTAGGGTACTCTACTATTGAGCAGCACAGTAAATGTGGCGGACGCACTGGATCTAGTATGGTCTGCAGCACAGCTCAGAGACAGAAGCATAAAGCGAAAAAGCTTTAAGAAAGGGGTTAAAGGCATCAATCAGCTTTTCTATCTGAGAAGTAAAGCAAAGAGTTGCTGGCAGTAGAGTATAAGGTCAAAAGGAGGGGACAGTGGGATGGCTCAGTGGTTTGCTTTCTTATTGGGGACTATAGAGTTGCCTGGTGCTCTACCAGTCTCCACTCTTTCTTTTTTTCACTCTTTCCTTCTCCGTCTCTATCCTATTCTCTGTGGAACCTAGCCCGTAACAGGCCGCTTCCCTTTTCCGGCCTCACAATGAAGTTCAAATTCTCTGGCCACATGGCAAGGGTTTTATCCTGACTCGGAATGGAAGGATACACGAGTTACCACTCGACTGAGGGGCCTTCTCCACGGAAAGAGAAAGAGCATTTGCAAAGTGCCAGTAGTGTGTTGTGCGTATAAGGTGCGGTAGTTGTGCCACTAATATGGCTAGTACCGGTACTGTAACATCCTCTAAAGCAGAAAATGATAGTTCATTGATCACGTAAAACACTGGTGTTACTCTAGAGCTAAGCCGAAGGTTGATTAAGACGGCGAAACTGTGGGCTCAAGTTACCATACATGAGCAATGTGTGCACCTGTGCTCAGACTAATCGAAAAGCCGTTCCTTCTTTCTTTGCCAGGTCCCCCAAAACTCTAGATCAGGAACTTAGGACCTAGGTTCGTTTCGGCTATACGAAAGCCCTGGAGTGTTGCGATTTGCGAAAGCGTGAATAAAAAAATTGAGCTAGAGAAAAGAATATCGCACCTCTTGAATACCCTCAGATGATACTGGAGCGCCAACCTGTTAGATTTCTCAGAAAGGCGAGGGCGGGAGCAGTCTTGGTGGTCCAGAAGTTACCCAAAGGGGGGACCTTATTTCCCATTTAACACGTTTCAAGATCCCCGAGGTGCGATTTTTATTTCTGAAGCTCAGTTTTTCATGATGATTTTAGTATATCGTAATAAGCAAAAGCTTTGGGAAACCAGCCTGTGCAGCTTGGGCACCCGCCCCACACAAGTGACTATGGTATGATACAACGATAGCTATTCCCTTGAGTAATTATTACCGTTCCACAGCACAGGGAACAGGGACACCGTAATTCCCTCACCAGAATTCCCCACTTACCCTTGGTGATATTCTCTTCTCACATGTCCTACTTTGGAGGATGTCCCACACTTATAATATCGTTCCGGAGTTGCTAATTTCCCAAGAGGGTACCTGGCAGGTCCAAAGAATTATAGTCCTTCGTAACCCACAGGCCCGAGTCTCCAGTGTTTGATCGGATGTCAAGCTGGAGTAGAAAGAGATAGACTCTCACAACAAACCGTACGATACTACGAGTGACCATTTATGATGTCCAACAATGGCAGGATTAAGTTCCTGACCGACCTATCACAGGGGACTATATGAAAACCGCGCCACCCTCCAGATGTCACGACATACTCATATCCAGCCCAGGTCAGAGGTTTGCACTGTGAGGGTTAAGTTACCCGGCCCGGCGCTCTGGCTCTCCCGGCCAACTTCCCAAGTTAGCCTAGGATCGCCAGTCAATTTTTAGCTATTCCCTTTTTCTCCTTTCCCCACCCACTCGCGCATCTAAGAGGCGTATATAGACCGGAGTTTGCTTCTAGTGCCGGTAACGTTTCTCCAAGCACCACGTACCCAAGCTATTGGTGTCGGCAGAGGAAGTGTATTACAGTAAGAAAAAAAGAATGCATTGGATCTATCGGTATGCCAACAATATAATTTCAATCGCACCACGGTATACCAGTTGGCACTCCGAGGTGATTCTACGCATAGGAGAGAGCGCCACGGTTCGCGGGACTTCAGCCACACAATTATTACTACCATGTGGTGCCACTTCTGTGCAATGGTTCGGCAAACCCAACTATTGGCTGTTGAATGAAATAGGACCGTAAGCCACCTTATCGCAGAGGATTCAAGGCCAATGTTTGTAATCTCCAGTTACCACGATGTCGTTAGTAAGGGTAACAATATCCTCCTAATCCGTGAGTTATAAGTCCAAACTATAATTGGTACAGTACCGTGCTCGTGGCAGGCAAGGAGTACCCAATAACAGGGATCCATAAAATATATGGCAAAAAAAAACGTGCGTATCCGAGCGCCCATACCGCACGAGTACAAATTCACGGCCCCTGATACCGAATCCTTCTTGCCTGCTGCTTGTCCTAGGCGAGGGGTATCCGAAAATACGAATCGTGAGTTTGTGATACGCACGGACTTTTTGCCATATATTTTGCGAATCCCCACTCTCGGATACCTCTTGCACGGGACAAGTATGATACCGGTACTCGAGTACCAGTACCACTAGCTTGGGATCCTTTTAAGCTGACCGCAAATTTCTTTTTCCCTGGCCTCTAATTATGGGATAATAGGAACGACCCATCAGGACATCAAATCCGGGTGGTCCAGCCATAGCCGTCATGACACAAGACGTTTTGTTCTCTTGGATCTGACTGCTATATCTGCCCAGCGCCGCATACCAAGAAACTAGCACATTTATTCGACACGGTTAACCAGCATAAATTTATCGCTCAGTACCTATCGGTTAGGAAGACGACACTGTGCACTACCGTAAGTTCGCGTGTGAGATCGAGCAGAAAAACGGGCGAGTATCATAGCTAAAGGCATGCCACACTTCGATTCAACTTGACAACCTCTCGGATACCCTTACGTCCCGTCTACGCAAGGGGAAAGGGGCCCTCTGACGGATCATCCGATCTCAACCCTATTTCCCTCGCACCATATACATGGGTGTAGGCATCGGGGGCGTTCTCTCGCAACTCTTCCAAAACCGCAGGGCTGCCACCGGTAACAGGATTCCACAATCAGCCCCCGAACTGTAAGCAATTGGTGTGATATATTACGGACAACTCACGAAGCCACAAAGGGGGTGGTTTCGACGTTTTACTAGCTTATCCTTTCCCGGGTCAGAAGTGAGACAAAATGCAGTAGCGCGGCACATGGAGAGGAAAGTCCTTAGACCTGAATTTCCTGCTAAGTTAGATATAAAATAAAATTTCGGAAAGCACACACAGGTGTTAGATGAGTTACAAGTACCCAGCGATAAGTTTTTGGGCAAAAATTCACCCAAGTGTGTTTATATCATGTACATTTTAATTAGCATTTCATGCCGAGCTCATCATTTAACCTCAGGGGCTTGGCAGAAGAAGGGAAAAGGAGGGAAAAAGAGATTGTAAAAGAGGGCTGGAGGTTCACAATAGCTAATTTATTAAGTGCTGCCTTTGCGTGCTCTCTATTCCAACCTCGCGAGATTCCGGCACCGCGAGTACCGGTACAGAAAATAGGTGCTACAGGCAATCTCAGCCAATCGGACTGCGAGGACTCACTAAATCTAGCGGCTCGAGAATCTCGGGACGCCGGAAGAGACTGTATGCCGTGTGTAGTATCACCCTACCCTCGGAACTGCATGGGGAGCGATGTGATGGGTACCTTCTGTAGAGTCTATGAGTCATTAACGCCCTGCTTGGCTGCCCCGATTTTCAAGGCACACACGATTAAACTAAACCTTTCGAAGCAGGAATAATCTGAGACTCACGTATTTAACATTCTAGGACAACCTATTCAAAACTGGCCTAACAAGCGTTGGTTGAAGTCCTGATACACCTCATTTTCTTGAGGGATCATCGCCGGAGCACACTGGCAAGGGTATCGAATCAGTTTTAGGATGCTCTTTCCCCTTGGGGCCCTCCCAAATCAGGATTCTGAGCAACCGAGTGACCTTTGATGAACGTGATATTATGCTTGATGGGAAAAATTAACTTTTTTCTTTTGCCGTGAATATGTACAGCACATGATATTTTAATGTAGCAGCAGTACTTGTCCTAGGCAAGAAGTATCCGGAAATACGAGTGGTGAATTTGTGATACACACGGATTTTTTGCCACATATTTCGCCACCGCCTGTTTCCTAATACATCTTACCTAGGACAAGTAATGTGTGCAGCCCAGATCTTGCTTTTACCCAAGGAGGAAGAAGGGTCCAGCTCATAGAAACCCGGAAATCTGACTCGAAAGTTGACGTAGGAGTCTTATGGATATTCCTTGGTGACGAAAAAAAACCTGGACACTGAAGGCAACATTCGGGAGATAAAAGAATCGTGTATGATACAGTGTGTGGCGAACAAGGAAGCGAGTTTCGATGTCCATTCCCTTTGTAAAGAATGCAATCCATAACGAATTGGCCTGAGGTTCCGGGATCATCTCAGCAATTTGGTGCCCAGGGCTACCGACTAGTTCGAGTGCTATTGGAAGGAAAAATACACCTCAATTTTCAAGTGGAATATTCAAGGGGCAGGTCGGAGCCCCCGCCGCCTCCGTTTGGCCCAACAATTTAGGTATTTTTCCCTTCAGACAAAAGACTTTTCGCATCTCGCAAAATAAAGCATGATGACGGCTTCACGGTTTGGTTCTATCTTCAACGGGCATGGGGGCTAGTGTCTGCGGCAGCCCTTGGATGAGAGTGGGGTATGAGAGTTAATGTGCACGTACAAGAATTCGAGAACGAGAAGGCTGGAAAGGAACTCCGGGCGGGGGAAAGAATTACTATCTATGTATGTACTCGAGTATGTGTGTATATATGTGTGTCCGTGGGCTTGTATTAATCTTAGATTCTGAAACAGCCCCAACATTTCGCATATCAACTTAGCAGAGAATCTCTCTAAGCCTTTTCCTTGAACAGGGAACCACTCACTCCATCCTGTTCTCCTCCCTTGTCTCTCGAGCTATAGCGGTGCGGGGCTGTGAGGTGATGTTAATCAAACCTTCAGTGTTTTGAAGCACTCAACCATAGCAGGTATTATACCGGTAGTAAGCTTTAATAAAATTCAAGATGTTGGGAGACGTGCTCCACCGAGAGCTGAAATCAGCGGACCGGCGGTCTTCTCGGAGTTTCGATTGTGCTATAGATGCCCAACCTAAAAGAAAGCCTAAAGACCAGAGAATCGGTGCTCTTTGGCCACAGGCGGCTCGGCTCGATTCTTATCATGGCCACATGGTGTAAGGATCTTTCCATGCCGGCCATGCATTTCTGATCGTGATGTGCGAACAAGGCGTAGGGTAAGCGACGCACACGACCATAACCCACAATAATATTTTTCCCGGAGAACTGGTCCGGAAGTACACGAAGAGCGAGTGTTGGATACAATTTGTAGGAGCGTTTGGGGGCTATCGAAAAAATAAAACAAAGGAGAAGTTTGGGGGGCTGAGGCTTGGATAAGATCTGGTGCCAATAGTTGCCAAGGGCTTTACTGTTTGTGGCGCTCTGGTCGAAAGAGCCCCTGGACTGTGACCAGGGGAATATGTTAGGGCATAATAAATACTCGGGATATTAATTTACCTTATAAACACACATAGTTAAGGTATGGCGGTTTAGGATTTGTGTGGGAAGATCTATCTTGGCACACTTGTCCTTACTCTTCACTGCTTACACAGTACTGTGCGATATTATCTAACTTAGCTGAGCCACCAAGTGTGATACGATAGCTTAGAGGGACAGAAAGACAGAGTGAAAAAGAGTGAGGGGGAAGAGGTGAAAGAGTGTGATAAATCCTCCCTCACTTGGTTAAGATAAAATAAAATGGAAAACATAGCCTACAAAGTAGATCACTAATACTCAAGTACTTGGCGTTTCCTTTTGCGGCTATACAAGAATGCTAGCTAAGCTACAAGCTATTGTATGCTATTGTGTGCTATTGTGCAGTGCTGCACAGCACTGCGTTCGGGGGTAGCATAAAGCATTCAATCATACTGTCAGAAGTCCGGTTAAGGTGCGCACATCTCCTCCCTCTCACCCTCTGTCGCGCTGACAAGGCCGAAACAGACAAATCCCAGTACTTCAGTACGCTGCAATTGATAACCTCCTTCCTGCATCTGGCTATTTGTCAATGTGTCTCTCTCTCTCAATTGGATACTGAGCCTGTTTCGGGCTGATGGCCTTCCATATACGAATGGTCTTCTGACTTTTTTTTTCATCCTTTCCAGAAATTTCCACATTTTTTTTCATTTCTCAGCGTTCCTATTTTCTCTCTTTAAGCTCTGGACTCACTAGGTATTCCCTCTGCCTTCATATCTGTAGCTCTGATTTCGTGCCCATGAAAGATAATCATGTACTAGTAGGCACATGAATTCCTAGCCTTGTAGAGCACCCCGCACAAGACCATCGTCAATCCTTGTGTATACTGCACCAGTAGCACACGCAAGTAAAAGATACACCAGGTTTGACGTGTTGACTCGGGAATTGGGTTTATATGCTTAGTCGCTAAAAGCGTGAGGAAAGTCCTCCATGATTTACAAGCATTACTCTCAAATTCAAACCTTTGTCCTTCCGGGATAGTATCTAGAGATATAATGGTGTGTGGCTTTACCGATACAGGCGCTTCCGTGGAGTGAAGAGAAATAAAAAGGGCACTTCGAAGAACCTATCAAGCTGGCTGCTAGGATAAAGAACCTCTAGGTTGTCCTCGTGGGCTGTTGGTTCCAGAGATATTCAGGGATGCAAGGGCAGCACGCTCCCCAAAGCCCACAAGATCGGATACCTCCCTCCCAAGAGCTAGCGAATATTCTTAGCGTGCGTCTCCTCCCTCTCTCTTTCTAAACAGAGGTCGGGTAAGAGAAACTTGAACTGCTATTTGAACCGTACTATACTCTCTCCTTATACCTGCACTAAGGCAACTAGCAATCACAGTTTCAGCTACCCAAATTCGACTAAGGGTCTGTTTACCTATAGACGTCCGTCTAACAGCCTGAAACGATGCCGACCGTCTATAGGTAAACGGGCCCTAGTCAAGCTAAGTCTAGTCGAGTTGGAGACCTATGATAATACCTAATTCAGAACTTACGGGCACATTCTGAAGGGGAACCGGCTCCAATCACCTGGTAAACTTGAAGAATATTTAACTTCCTTTGCACGGTAAGCAAGCCCACATCAGGCATTGACTTCCTAATATAGTGATACGAAAACTACAAAATTCGAGTTAGGGGCCCAATATTCAGCCTCCGGATCCGCGCTCACGCATAATTATCGTAGGACGACGTGCAGTCAATTGGGGTAGGTATGGTGCTATGGGGGACAAACGAGCGAGTGCTGGGATGGCAAGGTACATGCCCATATATTGCCGCATGGTACAATGCCCGGTTTGGAGACGAAAAATCGGGTGTTGCGATTTCCCTCATAGTGCCAGGTCGGCAAAACCCCGCGATGCCCTAGACCCCACGGCAAGTTAAGCGTGTCCATGGAAAAAACGAAAGAAAAAAAGCCGAGCCTCGTGCATAGGGATTTCTGAAGGTGGGCCCGAGGGGTGGGTGTGTTGGGGGTTCGATTTCGGAGAGGGGGGAAACAAAGCTTACCGACATCGCATTCAGTAGCCACCTTGTGCTTGTAGTTGGGTTGCTCTATTGCCCCGTTGCTAATCTAGCCGAGACGACCAGTGGCAGTTATCCTCCCGATTTGAGACAGCAGTGTATTAGGTCCACTTCGAGTGGGGCATGGACCCAACAACAACCCCGTGTACAGTCCTGAGTAAAACTAGGTGTCATATGCGACGATATAAATGAATTGGAGTCAAAGGAAGAAAGAGGCCGAAGTCTCGCTGACAAAGTGTTAGGTGTAGGTTTGATCTCCAATCGACCCCCACGTAGACATGAGGTTGGAAATTAAATCAAGTTATAGAAAAAATGGAAATCATGATAGGTGAAAGTTGATGGTTGAAGCCAACTGTCCGGCTTAGGGCGGCTGCTAACACTATGCATTTAGAGGAGGTCAGGGACTCAAACATCAGAAGCCCTTATCTCCTCCCTCACGTGAAGGCTTTGGTAAACTCCAATTGTAGACTACATAGCATTCCTGAGCCTGAGCTACACCCGGCAGCTGAAATACAAGCTATACGCAACAGGAGCGAAGCGGGAGGGCGGGTGAGAACACTAGGAAGCTAAATAGGGTTATCTGTCTAAGCCCCACCTCACTTCACTTCGCCCACCCATAATAGAGAATCCCTCTCCTTTTCTCTCTTTTTCTTCCACCCTAATTTTTATCTAATTAACTGCTTTATACCTCCATCACACCCCCAGCAAACATGTCCCACACTCACCCCCATCCTCTTTCCCTTAGCCCCCCCTTTCCCCGGAGAGACAGTGATACGGTAGCTTATCGATACCGTTGTCAAGGGTGCTGACGCCGACCCTAGTCTCCCGATATGCGGAGTCTAGTCCAAAGCAATTCTTTGCTTGGATGCCCTAGAGCTTAGGCTTAAACTCAGCTATATTTACCGCAATACGTGCTCGGCGCTGTGAGCGGCTCCAGTCAGATTTGCTTCGTGGAGGAAGACTTCAGCACCTGTAAAAGGTATTTCATATCGCCGCCGTGGTATAGTATAACCAAAAAATAAGACAGCCTCTGGAGTGTACCCAAAGCATTAATATATAACCATCCCTAATCGTGTGAGTTCGAGAGTCTTTTCCCTAAGACACACACATTATCATCTCGATCAGTTAGTTGATACAAGCCCGCCCTAACTTATAGCATGGGTGACTTTTCCTTCGTCACAGCTTTCCTCTGGCTTGCACGTTTAAGGTGATAGACTGCGCGCTCTCGATGAAGGGTTACCTACAGCCGGTCATGGTGTTGTAGGTATAGCCATGAAAGAAGAATGGCGGGTAGGGCAGGGCAAGCAGATGTTTTCCAAGTCAGACAGCAATGGGGAAGCAAAAGCATCGCTCAAAAGGGTAGATAAGACACTCATGTGCAATACGAATCCTGTAGCTAGTTCAGCTAGAAACCGATCTCAGCCCCCAGAGGCCAATCCCTGTGTTGGGCCTGTTTTGATATCAGCAATCCTGCTGGCCGCTAAGACATTCTCAGATATGTCTCCGATAGAACGAAATAAGCATCCCTAAAAATCAACGAAAAAGAAAAGAAATAAATCTCGTGAATCATTGAGAGAAATAGTTGTAAGAGAAATATAGACCCATAAGTTGGGGTCGGGAATCACTTAGTTCAGTGTTCCTGGTATGCCCGATCAAAGTGTGGGGTTGGCTCTAAATGCTGACATGGGGAGATGTAGGATCACTCTAAACCTAACTTCGCCCCAGGCCTACACCTCATGAACAGCATGCAAGGTAGTGCAGCTTTGAGAAATTCAAGAGCAATTGCATTCATGCCATCTAAGAGACCACATATACTCACGTTGCACAAGCCAAAAAATTAAATATCATAGCCTTCTGTTCATAGGACGGATGGCATCCCGATTAAGACATTGTTGCCAACTTCCGCTTTTGAACAACCTATTGTGGATATAAGGAATGATGAGGCTTTGTTAGTTCGTCGGAAAGAAACAAGCCAACAACAACAAGAAGGGCTTATGATAGCTATAATCCAATGTTTAAGTATGTCTACGATGTGGGTGTCCATATCGAGGGGATTCTCCGCCTACTTAGGTACATGTAACTCTTACTTTAGAGGCTTAGGTATCTCGTGGACCCCACCTCGGCATCCTCGGGAGAATTAATCGTTGCGAGCAATCATTATTAGAATTGTCTTAGACGATCTTCAAATTAGTGAAGACATCGATACTTGTAGTGGTGGTGGTGGTGGTGGTGGTGTGGTGTTGTTGTTTTCTCCGTTGTTACTAGCTATGGCTCCCTCCACCCCCACCCCCCCCCCCCTCCTCCTCCCTCTCTCCCACAGGATTCGCCCTGCTTTCAACGCCGGAGGCCACGAGGCTTTGACTTTTGCTCGAGGACGGCCCGTGTGTGTAAATCCAAATACTTAAAGCCCACGAATTCCGCCCTCAAAGATGTCCATCAAGCTACAATTCGCCCTTGGGAACACAAATCTTATAGCACCCAGCCCTTCACAAACACCCCAAAGACACCAGCTGATCTTCCCCAAGCCTTAAAACTCCATATCTCCAAAAACGATAACATTCCGGAAGATCGATACTAGCTCATTAGTCCGACATTTGAACTCAACTCCTTCGTCACCCCCCCCCCCCACACACAATACATCCATCTTAAATACATCTCCAAAATGAGCGGCTCGGGATTCTACAGGTTTCGGTGCAAAAATTGGTTGACGTACGATTGCAAGCAATGGGTTTGGGTCAACAACTCGGCTTGCGCAGAATGCGTGGTATGTCTCTAGTTTACCCCTCGTCTCATCCTCTTCCCCTCTTCCATGATTCCAAACACCTACACCTCCGGGGTAATTGGTTTATTCTAAAAGTCGACTAACCAAGTGGTATGGTACAGGCAGCGGGCAGAGATTCCGATGACTCGATGGCCTTGTCGAATCTGGGAGCTTGGGATATGCCCTGCCGGAGCTTGGAGGACAATTCCCAGATGAACTAGTAGCTTCTTCATTCATAGCTCAAAATTACAGTCATGGCAGATATGAATATTGAGGCGTGGGATACGCGGCTCAAGTTGATGAGCACTGATTCTGGTGGGTGGTGGCCAGCCTGATGCCGAGATTAGCTCCGTCTGTTGCCACTTTTGGTGCTTAAAGGAACCCTACATTCTCGGGCAGGGGTCAGAGCTTTTTTCTTTGTTTTCTTTTATCTCATTCAACCCATTTCTTATCTCTTTCAGGTTGATTTATTTCACTCCCTCTTTGTTTTGTTTTTTTGTCAGGAAGGTGTCGCGCAATTATGTCGTCAATTTTTCTCGTTTGGGTCCATGTGTCTTTGTGTTGTGTGATTAGGATGGGGGAGCCTGGGCTTTGTTTGCCTGTTTTGTACGAATAACCAGAAAAAATTGCTGAAAAATATTTTTGCGGACCCATTTGCCTGTCACACCTTTTTGGCCACTATTGGCTGCTTTTCTGTGCCTTTATTGCAGCTATTGAATTATGGTACTATATCACTCCTGGATCTCGTAACTGAGGAAATACAACCCTGGTATCCAGACCCCCAATGTCTTCCTGTATTCGTCACCACTACTATCAGATAAAAGTGTGGCTATTCGATACTCTCATCACCCTGGATAATAATAAAAACTACTGATACCATCAAAAACACTCTCACAGGTGTCGAGCGGATTAGTTAGATTCCAAACAATGTTGACAGATAACGTCCAATAATGTCACGAGAGAGGTACTTTACTAAACTATACTACCGAGCCAATGACATTCTAACAGTACAGGCCACCGGTGTCGGCAACCTCTCCTTTCCAAACTAGTAAGATAAACTTAAATTTCTTACTACTCAAAGGGTTAAAATCTACCAATCACTGGCATCAGTTTTGAAATTTGGGCTGAAGCCAGTTGATTATTCCTGCCATCCTCAAATAAGATGAATTCTTTTGATTGAAAAGGCTTCTCAAGGATGTCACGCACGGGCCCAAAATGTATTTGCGCTGCCTGATATTCATGTGGCCTCATAATCTTGGCGTAAGCAACACAATCTGAAACATATATGGAAAGAGTTCATGGCGGAGGTATTACAGATATATCTGTGCTGCACGAGTATCATATGGTGGGGGACTCCTTAAACCGGACCACAGCGACATTGTCCAAATGACTGCCTCCTGATAGCTCGGTCAAAACTTTATATTTTTGAAATCTACTTCTATTACCTTGTTCTCCGGTTTCTAATCTATCACCTAATAGCTTTATGTTTTTGATAGGTGCTGTTGTTCTGGAGGCTTCATCATTCGAAGATGGGCGATCTTGGGGTTCAGAGTGGGTTGATTTAACGAGTCCCCCACCATAGGCCTCAAGAATCACTTACCATATCTGATGCCGGAGCAATAGTCACTATTTTACGAGGCATTGCTCCTTAGGCTCTCACTTGTTAGGATTACTAGCTTCATCATAGGGTTAAGTCTTACTAAATGCTGAAGAAATGAGGACCCGCATCTAGCTATAGATCAATTATTAAAATAGTCTAGTAATTTGTACTCGACAAACCAACCATGCACCTCAACGAGCCCTAAGCCAAGGCAGTCCCGCGTTCTCAAAGGCTTCTCCCTTAACATTCCAGCGAAAGAATTCTTCACCGCAGAAGAACCATATCAGCAGCAAAGGTACAGTAATCACGAGTAATCCCCATATCCCAGGAACACGGCAAAGTACTGACAAGCGACTTTTCGGATAATCAAAAAAAAGCAGCTCGCCGGAAGTCGGTAACTAATAAATACTTGGATTAACACAAAGGGGAACTTCAAGCTTCTCTAGAAACTCTGATCCTACTGCGACTATTCCAGAATACCGGGTTGAATGTTGTAAACTTACCCGATCACACATCCTTCGGAATTTTCGCGCATTTAGGGGCCCAGGGTATGTACTTAATTTGCCCCCTAGATCAATTATCAAGGCCGACTGTTTCTTTGTTGTGAAAGTTCACAATGAGGAGGTAGACCTGACCTAACGTGCAAGGACTAGGGTGGGTCCGGGCATCATGCATCACTCGGTCAATCCACTTATGCGGCGGGGGACGTCCCTTCAAGTTGCTGGAACAAGATGTGTGAGAAGACACGCACAAACACTCGTATTTTTTCTTATCACAAATGCCACTGCTGCCTGCTCCCTAACTCCCCAGTCTCCCGGACCATCTCTCGGAGGCTCGTTTGTTTCTGGGTGTGTGCGCTAAAAACGGCCCGATTCTTGGCACCTAATCGAGAAGTTTGTAAAATTTGTGCCTTGTCATATCCGAAAACCTCCGTGCCACACACAAAATGCCTTGCGGCACAACCCGCTGTTAGAAAAGTGACGGCAGATGAAGATCTTCGCAATCTTACAATCACTCTTGTGGCGTACTTTGACCTTCGTGCTTGCTCGCTCGAGGTGATTATCCTTTCTTAACCTCTCTTTACCTAACAACTTTCGCTCGGAGAGAGCTGCTGAACGGATGGCGTGTACACAGTATCGCGTGTTCTAGAGGGATAGTACCCATCAGGTGATCTCAATACCGGAGCCCATAAGAGTTGCATCCCCGAAGAATAAACAAATATATAATAATAAAAAGAAATGATGCATGGTAATGTCGGTCTTAAACTTCTATTCTTTGAACAAATTCGGGGGCTTCCCGCCCCTTACCGCCTAAGAGATCGAGAAATCCTACACTCATAAAAGAGAAGGGAAAAAGGAAAGAAGGAGCTAATTCGGGGAAGCGGAGCTAGAAGAAAATTAGCTGAACAATTTGACTTGGATTGCGGGAGAAGGGCCGCTGAGGGGGAAAAGACAGCCCAACTGCGACATTACATTGTATGTCCTGAGTCACTGCCGTAAGTCTTCCCAATAGCAATGAACGGTGCTAAACAAAAACGGCCGTTAGGATATACAGGTAAATCGAGACGGAACTCCAAAAACTATATGATAGCTACCCCCGCACAGAACCTTGTCAGCCGAAATTGTCTTAGACATCGTTGGTCTTATGCATCCGTCGAGTGACATCGCGTGAGCACATCTCAACCTCGGGTCTCGGAAAAACACTAGAACAGAGCCGTGAGACAACGATTCCCCAGCCAAGGGCGGGCGCTCAGTGGTTTATGATTGAGCTATTATGTAGCAGGCCGGGGAGCGCACTAACAGCGGAAAGGGTGTTGGTTCCTTTCGGCTGCAATGTCAGATCAGCACGGTGTATCACGATCAAGGTCTGAAACAACTTTCTCCGAGACTACTGATTTGAGGATACAGAGGTATGTGCTCGTGCGGGTTGCTAAAGGCTTCATAGTCCGGGCGACTTAGTGGGAAAAAACAATGGCATGTCTTGTATACTCTCAAACGGTTCCGTGACACTAACCTGTTGGCTGTCTTGTAAAATCACGTCTAGAGTGGTCCCTACAGCTGAGATCCACAGACTCTTATTTTCTTTTGACATGTCTCGAGATATCCAGAAGTTTGACCTCTCTGGGAGATGCTCGGATTGTGAAGCCCTCGCAAATTACAATTAACTGCTCCTGACGAAATAGGCCGAAATATGGCTTTTCCGTTTATTTGGCGCAGGCTGAGAGAAACCTCGTATTCGCATGCACGTAACTATCGAAACCACTTTCTTCGGGTATAATAATCCAACAATATACACAGAGGGCAATGGCATAATAACTTGAGAGTGCACGTCTATGAGATGGAAAAAGAAATATTGGAATCGTCCCCCCGGTTTGATTATAGTGGTTTGAGCGATCTGCGAATGGACCTTTTACCCGCGACCTGTTTTAGACTGTGATGAATTGTGATGGTTACTCTTTTGTTCCTAGTGCGGACTGGTCACAGTACTCAAGTCCCCACCCCTAGCACATTTCCCACTCCTCTATTTAGCAATCAAATTTTATCGTGGTGGGTTCTCATCATGTGTTTACAGTTCTTTGAAGGTTTCTCTTCTGTTGGACAAGGCGTAGAGATGGATTACAAAACATAGTGTACCGGCATCTATTCTAGAACACTTTGTGGAGATGAACTTTAGCTCCTAGCTAGAAATGCTTACGTGGTAACCGAAACTAAGATTTGCTTCTCCTCCGATGGCTTGTTCTCTGACATTCTGAGTTGTGGTTCCGCCGGCCCCGTCCAGTCTCGAGGATGGGGAATGGGAGATTGGGGATGTGCTGGTAGTATTGTAACACACCGTGGCTAGGATGGGAAACATAGCTGATGGCCATGGAACCACACACCAGGTGGAGCAAATGAGAAGCTGCTTCAAATTTTTCTGTTCTGCCTATGGGGAACGTTTATGTCTAGGTAAAGCACCAACGTGCGTTCTTAAGCGCATTAGCGCCTGAGGTGAAAATCCATTTTGGATATCCTGTCAGTAGAGTAGCAATAAAACACGCATAAAAATTTCCAATACCATTGTTGGAAGCTAGGCTGTCTAAATATATATAAATATGGCAATGATTGGACAAAACTGTCTTCAAGCGACTTACGAGCACAGGGAAAGGGCTCGTTGCAGAATAAGCAAGGGGGTATCTCCCTGCAGTGCTTGAAATTGCGGTCCGACTATTTTTGTTTCCTGAACAAGGTGAGTTTTGGGCATTTTGGGCTATCTGCCCAGAACGAGCCCCTATAGTATGACTAGATGTGGTCGGGAACTGGCTGCCTCTGGTTCGGCTTCTTTGCTTGCCACTTGGTCGGTTTGGTAGAATCATGTAGTATCACTTGATGGTCTAGGCGAGCGTTTTAGCGCGTTTACGAATGAGAAGGCACTTTGTGTGCAGGGTTAGGGGGGCGAGTTTAAAATCTAGAATCCCAAAACTCTTGTTCTCTTATTTTTTTACTTTGGCGAGCTAAGCTTTTCTGCTTCGGCATTGGGGATCGCAACGAAATACTATATACGAAAAAATGTGGAAAATGAGCTTTATACAGTGCATGTTTAATATCATACTTTGGAAAATATCTATTCACAGTTTCGCCAAGGGAATTAACAGTAATTAACGTGCCCAAGACGATTCCCCAAAATTTCGACCTACTCAGGTATCGATGTGGGTGACCAGAGAGACAGGGATTAGAAAGTGTACTCGAGTACAGTATGCTACTCGAGTACAGTACAGTACTAGGGCAAAAAGATTCGCCCGATGCTCTTTTTACAAAAGTGCCCATCTTCACCACCCTCTCTCATTGCACAATGTCTATGAGAATCAGCGAAAATTTGGCCTTGCATCAGCAAACCTGTAGATAACATGAAGAAGGTTACAGAATCCTTAAATATTACCAACTGATGGAGAAAAGGGTCATTTGGGTGTCTGGTATCTCTTGCCATGTACTTTTTTGTATGGAGCCCTATATAAAAATTTAAGTCACTTTTACACTAGTTGACACAATCACTGAGGACAGCTTTGATTCCTTACACTTCTACTTGTAGAGGTTTGAATAGATAGTCATTCCCTAGCTGATGGAAAGATTTCAAGTGTTTTTATATAAGCAGTGTTGAGAAATGTTTGTTTAAAAATGACCGTTTTTGGTGTAAAAAGGGCATCGGACGAAAACTTTTGCACCCGTACTTTAATACATACATTTTCTAATCCCTGTCTGTCTGATCACCCACGTCCGTACCCGAGTACTTCTAAACCCCAATATCTCCGTGAAAACTTAAGATATCCTCTATTAATTTTTAGAGGACCATCTATTCTACCACCTAACAGAGCCATAATTCTCGTAGGAATGGCGGCTGAGGAACACCAATATTTTCTTCCCCAAGTACCCCCCTACAGATGTCCCTCACCATACCGTATCTAGGAATTTTCTGCTATCCAACTAGGAGAAAGGATAGGATGAACCGCTTCGTGGCGCTTGCTTTTCCCTCAAATCTTTGGCTGTAGGGGCTTGTGTCGTGCTGGCCGCGGTTTATCAAAGGCTGTTGGGTTGGTGTCACTAATTATGTGTTAGGCGCCAATGGCTCAGCTCCGAGACCTCGCTTAGCGTGACACCCCCTTGTTGCCGAGTGATTGATCATGAGGCCTGCTTCCAAAACTCTCGCTGTGCGAATCTGGCCTGTTTGTATAGACCTTCTCATTCAACATGTGAGATGCACTACGCGTCTTGGGTATGCTATTATGCAATTTGTATCTTATCCCGCTATATTAACTGCAGAACAGCGCACGGGCCTAGGCCTTTGAAGGTGGAGTGCTTCGTGGGAAAGGATGCAGAGCATGGGGAATGGCGGTTGGGCAAAGATAGGCTTATTGTCAAAAATGTGCGCAGTTAACCCTTTTCTGCTTGGTGTGAACCCGTGATACTGCCCCGAGGGAGGGGACTACCTTAGAATGTGAACTTTTGTTCTTGTTTTCTCTGTTCCCCTTGGTCCTTCTCGCCTGACTAGGGTGAAGCCTGTAATCCGAACCGGGTAGAACCATGTGATAAAGTCCTCTTCACGTGCTCACTGAAACACCCCGGCACATACCAGGACCTGTACTCGGGCACAGAAGGAGGTGGGCTATGGCGGGGTTCTAAATTCGTGATCATCACTAATGCCCAGATCGGCAAAGATGTGCTCGTAGGTGTTGGAGCTCGGCTTGGATGCTTCTCAGATTGCTCCCAGAGGGTGTGACGGGCCGTGATTGGGGTTTTTACGACTGCAGAAGTGCCTGGTGGAAAGCCATGCTAAACATTTAGCGACGAATTGTGGGGCGATCGGATCGATGGCTGAACATGCCCTCCACCTCTAACCCCAAGCTCTCTACTGCCAGGGGGCTTGGAAGCCGCCTGAGGCAATTAGAAGTTAGAACCACACCAGCCTAGCACCTGTAGAGGAATTCATGGCTACGATAGAGAGCGATCCGCGTCCACTCGAGGGGCTGATGCAGGGTGGTGGACGGTGAGCTGCCCGACACCAGAAAGTTGCATATTCTATTACCTCAACTTGTTATATTTCAGCGATAGGATGGCTTAGAGGTCCCCGGACAGTTCAACGAAATGCGATCTTTCAGAATCACATGATTGGATACTAGCACGAGCTTACGAGTTCCCTCGTCAGGCATAGTGCCAGGCAGAACCTTTTATACTTCTACGATGGTGACTTTTAGCACGGGGGGTACCGGGATATAGCTTACCTTGCGGTGGTTTCGGTGGAGTAGTAATCCTGGCTCATCACAATGCGTCACGCTTCAAACTCTAGTTAGTGGTTATAGACAAGAACCTTCTACACGAGTGATGGGATATGACCACAGGGCGAGGTTTTTGAGTAGATCCCAGAAATTGCCTTCCATAGGGGGTTTAGACCACAAAATAAGATATAGTTGGGGAAAGATCGTAGGGGTCCGGGCCCTTACGGGGGAAAGAATGAGCGAAGGTCCTAGTTGGACTTGGTCCCAGTGGCTTTGGGGGGACTGGGGCGATTGCCTCCCCTCCCGCCTTTCCCATCCCCGGCTCGAGTCACCTTTTCTTTTCAGACGTATTTTTCTGAAGTTATACTCCTATTTGGTCTTGTGTGAGAACCGTGTGTCAGATAACCCCAAGCCTACTGAGGCGTTATAGACATTGGGACGGTGCCGAAGAGCAAGACTGATGATTAAACTCTCTAGTTCACAAACCTAGTCACAACAAAGTGTTTGATGAAGCTATTGTGGTACTAGGCATAGCTGACCCCCTCAAATATGAGGTCAAATATATCTTCTAACCTCTTCCTAACCTAGATCTACATAAGGTTTTCACAGATCTGTGGCTGTGATTCCTTGAGACTTCTTTCATATATCGCCACTTGTCTATGGATACTGGATCACACGGTTTGTCACCCGATTTTTTGACGAGCTGCCGAGGCCAGGCTCATGCATCGTCTTGGCTAACCTTCGGGCTTAATTCAAATTTATGTCCTCGTATACGGAGGTCAGCTTTTCGAGGGGTAGGCTCAGATAGGGTTGGATAGGATGGCCGCATGTAGTGATAAGGGCCTAGGATAAGACAAGAACCAACCAGTGCAGGGGTGGTGCTCTCGGGCGGAAATATATAGGACGAGCCCCGTGAAGATCTGGCCTTTCGGATACTAGGGCCCGAAAATAAAATATCCTAGAGTAGTTCGGGTTTGTTCCAGTCGGCTAGCGACGATGGACATAGCCATAGATTTGGTGGAAGGGTTCCGTGAGGTGTTTTATTAGTCAAGGTATAATGCCGTGAAGCCCTAGGCTCCGGGAGAACCAGCTGGGGACCCTAGGCACTTATGGCACCCGCTAATATGATACCTCTCCAAGCGCGTAACGGTGCGGTCCCTTCAGGCTTTGTCCAGATGGCCGTCTACAGGCACCCCTATGGAGGAGAAATGGAAGCTTGAAATAAAGCATCAACAAAGGGTTTCTCCTCCTTGTTTCCCCTTTCCGTTCGAAAACTAATCGCTTGGCCATAGTTGAGTCCAACGAGAGGAGATAGGCCCATAGTATTAGACACGATAATGAATCCGAGGAAATACCTAGAGGTGCTACAAATAGTTAACGTTGTCTATAGAGATGAGAAGGATGGATGTGCGTCTTCAAGGACATGCTGGGATCTCATGACTGTACCATCGTCAATTAAGCAGTAAAAAACAAAAACAGCATTTGCGATTTGGACCATTCTCAGGTCGTTCTAACTCATCCTAACCCTTTCGCGATCGGATCCTGAGCTAACCAAAGAAAAAGTCGAGCCAAGAAAAGACAATTCAGTGCTCAGGGAGAACAGAAGGGCAAACAGGGGATAAATAAAGTGATAAAAGAATTTTCCAATGCTATTTCCCCCAAAGGCCTTCTGCCACCACCGCCAGGCATTCCGCTTCAACATCGCTTCCAACTTTCCATCGCCTCAAGACCACCCCGTGCTCCTCACAAATATCTTGTGCCCGTTCCCATCGCCTTCTCCATAATCCTTCCTTCTTGCTTAGGAGGGTCTCTTGTGCTTGGACAGGAGAGGGGGATGTTGTTTGACGCTCAAGAGCGGTTGTTGTTCGACGAGGTAACAGTGGCGGCGGGGGTGGGGTTGATGGCGTCCGTGGAGCCTCGATATGTGTAGTAGGCGGCGAAGAAGGTGAAGAGGAGCTTTTCGGTGCCCCTCGGAGCTCACGGGGCTTTGGAGGGCGAGGTGGAGGTGCCCTATGGCCGTTGATAGAGGCCTGAGACTCGGAACGGGGAAGCGGGGGCGTATCATTGAACCCAAGTAAATCACCCTCCAGTACCGAGGAGGTAGCTGTTCTTCGTGGAGGAGGCGGTGGAGGGGGGAGAGGCTTTTTTACGTGGGTTTTATTCTCAACCAAAGGCTCCAACTCAGCACCCCCAGAACTATTGGCGTCGAAGAAGCCTTTTCCTTCATCGGCACTCGTGACATCCCGGATGAAAACACCGAGCACTCTCCCAGGGAACTTCTGGACGACTTCTGTATAAACTTCTAAGTCTGCCTCCCCCGAATCGCCAACAAGCACCCATTTTCGGTTTGGGAAGTCCTGGATGACTCTCTCCACGGTGACTTTCTTTCGTTCGGCAACGGGCTCAAAAATCCCCTGCAGCATTCCCGAGTATTGCTTTAGGTGCATACTCCCTGGTGGCAGGCCAGCTTCTTGGAAAAACTCCTTGAGAACAGGGTACAGTTGCCAAGGGCTGTTGGAAATGTAGTGGAAGTTGGCGTTATAGGGTTCTTCCGCAAGCTTCGAATACCAGTCCGCGACACCTTGAATAGTGAGACTAGGTAGTGGAGCCGTAAATGTATTACGAAATATTTCACGGGCGCCCATCGAAACAGCGGAGTGCTTTACTGTGTCGTCAATGTCAGAGATGACAGAGAAACCCTCCGCGCGGTGAAGTACAATTGTTTCATTGGCAGAGAGAGTCTCTGATGCAAGGACCCTAACATGAGTGGGCATGAAAGGAAGTGCTACTCGGATGAAGAAATGGCCGGCATCGGATGTTCGGAGGGTACGAGATTGTGACATTTTGGAATTATAGAAGAAGATAGTGACTGGCACCGAAGCGATAGGGCGGTGCATGAATGGAGCCAATCGGGACATCAGGGCATTATGTGCCACACTAGTATCTAGCTGAGCCTCAGCTTGTGTACTTGAGGGGGATAGATTTGCGCTGAGGGGAGGTGCTGATTCGGTGCGTTGGAGATCCACTAGTGGTTTAGCGCTTGAGCTCGCTGCTCGGGCTGTGGTTTTAGCCTCTATAGATGCAGCAACCTTACTTGTAGCGTCTGCTTCCGGGGGTGGGGGCCCAGCTGCCTGGGGAGCCTGCGCAGGAAGACCGCAAAGCTGCCGGGCAACCCAGATCAGATAGCGGTTTTTTCTGCTTAATGGCCCAGAGTGGGGAGAAAAAAGCCATCCACGAACATCGACATCGACAACATTATCATCCTTTTCGGTAGCTTGCTCTTCACCCCACCAATCCTCTTCTCTCCCTGAGTTCATCTGAAAGGATGGCTTTCCCTGCGGGCCTGGCGGCCGCTCTCTAGCATAACATGGGAATAGGACTAGCTCTTCATCGCCACTTTTCATGACATCTATATCGGGCCAACTCCCTTGCTCCCCCGAACTGTCCACATGTTCTTTTTCCAGCTCCGCAGACCTATTCGTATACCCTGCTGTGTAGTTCTGCCTCAGCTCGTTTGCGGTTTTCAGAAAATCGGTAATTCTTTTCCGACGCCCTCCTCCCCTTTCTCGCCCGCTATCCTCAGCGGAATCTGTCAGTCCGGCGATTGATCTATAATAGCTTCCCCAGCTGTTTCCAGCTCCTTCTTGAGATTGCATGGATCCAGAGGTACACCGTGTAGTTAACCTTGTTTTTGACGCGGCTCCCCTCCCAGTAGCCTGCCCTTTTCGCGCGAAGCGCCCCCTCTTAGCGAATAGTTGGAGAAGGCCGGCGCGGCCAATAGGGGAGCCCCGACGTCGAAAGCTCGAGGCAGCAGTGATAAGCTTGTAGATGCGGTTTTGTAGTCGAACTCGGATGCCGGGGTACAGGAGGAAGGTAAGAAGGGAGAGGGATGAGCGAATGCGCAACCGTAAAGAGCGGAGATGGCGGAATGGCCGATGAGAAGCCAGCGCGATTGATTCTTTAGGAAGCTTTGGGTCGTAGATGCTTTCTCGGGTTAGTGGTTCAAGGCTGATGTGGAATGCGGATGAGGTCATCCATTTGCGACTCCGGGCGGCAGGTCTGGGCCCGGATGTTACCCGGCTTGGGGAAGCTAAGTTTGAGCTTGGGGATCCCCCGCCACTGCACCGTAACCACAATATCCCCCACCAAATTTCTATTTCTCGGGCAGTCTGAAACGGTAAACTCCGTCGCAAGGCACGCTAAGGCCAGGATCTAGAAACGGTTAGCTGAACTTGGTCAGAAAATTGGATTTTCAGTCTTCTCAGCCCTCGAGTGACCCAGCACCCCCGGTGAATTTGAATATTCTCTGCAAATCACGAGGCTTAATGGTATCAGGACAGGGTGAGCGTGGCCTGCGACTAATTTGACGGTCTCAGACTACCCAAGGGAGAGTCCTCAGAAAGGGCAGTTAAAAAATAGAGAGGACCTTATATCAAGCCTACACACTAACTTAGAAGTCCCCGATCGAATACTGCAGTTTCTTAGGTTATCTACCCACTGCATAGCGGCGATCCGCTTGAATATCGTGCTTCTATAGTTTATGCCTCATCCAAGGTCATAGACCCTGAAACCTCTTTTTTTTGTTAAATCTGTTATATTGTTTGAGGTACTCAAGCATAATATGCAAACATAAAGCAACCACTTCCCCAGGCACAAATTGCTACATTCGGAAGGTATTCCATTGCAAGTCAAAGGCCCAAAGCAAAATCAAAATCAAAATAAATAAATCAAAAACAAGTAGCAATACAACCCAACCCATACAGATACTCATCAAAGTTAATTTAGATTTCTAAAGAGAAGTCTTTCCTCAATCCGTCGAATTTGTGGCTACAGAAACCGGTTTATTAAATTGCATCCCTCACTGCACTCGAGTACTGCTTGAGTAAGTGCCAACAGTGTATTCTTGCTTGCCTGTCTGTGTTTTGAGTAGGTTAAATGGGTTCTGGCTTAGGCAAAAGACTTAAGAATAGTGCGGATATAGTCAAGCAATAAAAGAGATTGTTGCCATGCATGGCAACGGGCTTACCTACTCTCAACTCAACATGAACCCTTCATGTCACATAAGATGTGCATACGAGTACTCGGGTGAGGGGGAAAATATTGGGACATGCAGGGAGGTAGTGGAGTTACTCTAATTAGTAGTTATCTTACTTTTTTGATCCTCTGATACTCCTGTTAAGGTGATATGCACAGGCCCCTGCCACCCCTGCTTGTCCCAATACTTCCCCCCTACCCCTAGTAGAACTGCAGAATTATTTATAGAATAGATAGGATAGGAGGAATAAATACAAAATAGTAATTTAATATTTACAGCAGTATATCACCCTTTTGCTTTAATCACTGCTGGAATCCTCCTAGGAATACCCTCTATCAACCTTCCAAAGAAAGAGTCTGGTATCAACTCTCAATAATAAAAAGGGCTTCCTCTATCAGTAGCTTTACCTTATCTGCCGATCTAGTATCTGCCCCAATTGAGCACAAAGTTCACAATAAAGCTTCTTGAAATGTACTTATACATGTTCGATGAAGTTGAGATCTGGTAAATGTAATGGCTAACCCTTCAGAATCTCTACCTCATTCTCCTCCAACAATGCTACCTAGCAGTACACACCATTACATGTTCCCCCTTCAATTCGTTAGCAAAACAGGAACAACCATCTACTTAGCATGACTAAATTTCGTCACTCCCTTCACACAGCCTAGAAGCCATTTTTCCTTAAATCTTCTCAAGTCCTACTGAACTGTTCGATCTGCAGATTTCTCCACTAATAGACGGTATTGCATTGACCAGGGGACGCATTGTAGCATTTTTAACCATCGATTTTCACTCAAAGTAGTTGGACTGTAGATGGGGAAAGCAATTGATTCTCACCCTACTAGGCTAATAAGTTTGAGTGTAACCTCAAGTTTAACCTTCTCCAATCTTCGTGCTGAAGGAGCTAGAAAGGGGATACCCGGAATATAGGAAAGGGGTGTCCTCCAATAAACGGTCGTTGGCTTGGTCTCGTCATCATGTCACCTTGTCAACATTAAGGACTTATGAATGGTCGAGGCTTCTGGGCACACAGGCCCAATTTGCTATACCGACTCGTCTCTTTGTCTGTCGATATTCTGGGGGGAATTTCGATGAACAGGGCAAATGTCTAGGGTTGGAGTGTATAAGCTAGGTTAGTGTTTACTTAAGTGCGATTTCTACGGAGGGGAGGAATGCTCATGCTTTGGGCAGTGGGTCGCATGCTAGGCTCACTTGTCTCTGATGAGAAAGTAGGCACATCTCTAGTTTAATAAAGCCATGACGAAAGGGCATGAATCTATTCCCAAGGATATGGGCAGGTCTGCTGTCCCGGGTGGTTTGTGGGATGAAAACTGCTTTTCAAAAGTTCTGTAATGAGCCAGTATCGCCCCACATTACAAGGCGTTTGCGTGTGATATCCCGTAATTTTTCGGTTGCGATTGCACTGAAGAGCTTGCCGGCACTCGTAGCCAGTTTAAAGGCGCAGTATTGTTAAATATAGGCTAAGACATAGTAAGAATTGTGGCACCCGATCAGACACCAAAAATGTACATACGCAGTACCTCTAAACCCTCAACTATCATCAATCCCCTCTCTAAAGCAATCCCTCCCCTCAACCTCCACAAGGTCATCAGCCTCCTCTCTCCACCGAATTCCCTCCTTCGCCCACCTCCACCGACAGTAAGCCCTCAACTCCTTATCCTTCGGCACAACCCTCCTCCACTCATCCCTATCCTCATTCCCTCTAAACTCATCACAGCAGAAAATCCTCCAGCTATCCAACGCATATGCACCCACACCAGGCAAATGTCCGATTTCCCATCGGTAATTCTGTTCAACGCCCCATTTCGGCCCGTCGTGTTCTAGTAGTGGGAATGGTATTGTATCCCGGGCTGGGTAGTTGTATTTTACCGTGCCCTGGAATGGAATTGGGGGGTGGGTAATCCAGGTATTTGCGAGGGAGATTAGGCGTGCAGCGCGAATGTTATGGAGGCCTAAGGGCTGGAGGAGGGCAGTCAATTCCAGGAGGGATGCTTCCGAGAGTTTTTCGGGAGTGGACCAGGTTTGTAGGCATCGCCAGAGGAGTGGTTTTGCAACGGCTGCGGCGCATTAGTATTTGATGAGGAGGTTCTGAAGGGTTAAGAATTATACATCCGCGAGTTCGGTTTAGGAATATTGTGGAGACTATAAGATGGAACTGCGGTTGCTTTTAGTCTTGCAATTACATAGCTACATAGAAGTAGGGAAGAAAACGGACCGGATTGTGCGCTAGCTCCTCCTGTACTATTCCGAACCTTTCAGCGGTAAGTGGTGGCCATGCTCGCCCAGATACCCCCGCTGGAATCCTTTTGCTCTTCTTTCCCTCTTTTTTCTCAACGTTTTTCTTCCTTACTTTTCTGTCTACTCCCTTTAGCTTTCTGAGCGTCACGGCTGTGGTCGATATAATTGATGTTGTGGTGCCTTCTCCAAGCTCAAGTGTCTTAGTTTGAAGTCTAAGACTTCTTCCTACTATGGTATATTCTTTGGCATCCTCCTCTTCCTTGATCGTGACTGATGATGTATCCATAGAAGCTCCGTCGCCGAGTCTAATTTCTGTTGGTCTCCCGTGCTCCCTGGTTGAGGTTTTGATACCATTGTTTTTGTCCGTGAAATTTGCTGGTGTGGCGCTAGGAATGTTTCTTATATCCGCAAGAACTTTTCGATTTTTAGTCCTTAGGGCCATTAGAAGTTTTTCGATTGCGAGGCTTAGGTTAGAAGATATTTCGCCACCGTAGGGTTCGTAGTAGGTTTGCGATCAAGGGATTATGGATCTTCTGCAGAGAGTTGAAGTGACTCTTTGGGGCAAAAGAGGCGCTTGGTTGTGGAACGGCCAAGCATTGGGTTCGCAGCGCTCCTGGGCGCGGCTTGGGCGCGCTGCGTGTAAGAATTTAATGGTGCCACAAGCTTGGCCGCCCGAGGCAGGATAAGGACCTGTTTGGTAAAAATGGGACCGTTCCGTTGGGCGACCGTTTCTGCTGTGAAAATGGCCTTCTCTCCGTTTTGAAACGGAAGGAAAGGGGCGAATTGTATGGGAACATGACCGTTGCATCCGAACAGGCCCTAAGTTACTGATGTTCAGCCGCTCTGAAACTTCAACGGCTTACGTAATATCCGCCACAGCTTCCTCGTAGCGAGAGAGGTAACCATGAGACATCAACGGAACAAGAGAAATCTATCGAAATTCTGAGGTTATGCCGACTTGCAGGTCTTAATTACTGAGAAATTTGTTTAAATCCCTAAGGCTTTGTGAGAGGTGATGAATTTCATTGCTAAATTCGCTTTTTGGTGGCTTTTGGTCGCATCGTCCTCCAGGAGCTGTTTGGCGGGCGGGATCAGCTGCGAACCATGGTCAGGGAACAACAACTTGCAAAACTGACCAACGTCACGTCCTGAAACCTGCTCACGTAATCTATTTTAAGTGCTACGATTGATTGCCTAGCCATGGCTTGCACCTATAAAGTCAACTTTCCCGCTAGTATTCTCAGCCACTGGAGAGGACGAGTACCGTAATAGGAGTATTTATCTTATCTGACCTCTTAAAAGCATACTATCGTCCTTTTAAATTGTTTGGTTTGGTTCCAGGAGTTTGTTCTTATGATAAGAAGGAAAAGCTATGGTCTGGTGCTTCTGCCAAGATTTGACACCCTATCTGAGAGAAAGTGAGGTACAGTACTGGTACTAGTTTAAAACCTTTGGAGTAGAGGTAAATACGGTGCTAGCGGGGGAGGAGCGTGACGTTAATTGGCCAACATGAGGAAATGATCTGGAAGGTGTATCCGGAAGAGTTCGGAGCTTTCTGAAGTCTTTTTCACTTCGTTGTGATCAATGGGGTATGTTCTCAAGCCTAAGGCAAAGGTTTGAAGCTTCGAGAAAATCCAAGTTCGTAATTTACCTCAATACCGGCTAAGAGACGATGCCTTAGGTCCTACGACAAATGGGAAGGATAATGCTTCGCGGAGTAAAGTGGTGAGGGCAGCGGGACTCCGGATGGTTACAGAACTTATAGACCAACACGTGGGATTTTGCTTCACTCGATAATGATTGAGTAAACCGATGGAGTAAGACACCAAAAATCGGTTTCTAGGAAGTGTTAGAAAATTACATAGAGCAGATGATGCTGGAAACCGTTTTCTTTTTAGGGGGTTTTGGAGAGTTTAATCGGCTAGACGTGAGAGATTTGGTAGGGTTTGGCAGGTATTTCCCCTGGCTTTGGTGACAACTCTAGGAACGTACCTGTGCTTAGGCTAAAGCTCTAACCGAATACGTACCGATTACAACAAACTTCGTGTCAATAGAAGACTGCAGGATCGGTCCAACGGTTCTGCTCCGGCCTCCCTGACCCCCGAAGGCCCCTTCTTGGTTTTACAACCTTTAGAGACATTGGTGCAGTGTTAGAGTTCGCTGTTATTTGTTGTTTATAGATTTTATTCCACCCCAAGTGTTCGTCCCCAGACGTAGGTACCCAAAAACAGGGGGTATATTTGTATGGGCACTCAGATACCCATACGATAGATATTCACTTATGGTGGGGAACGGGTATTGTGGGGGATCTTCCGGACCAAGGCGTTCTTCTCGCAATAGCAATTCATTTAAGCCAGGGTTCTCAGATGCCTGGCAGATAGTACAGTACTGCCTGACCTGGGACGAGTGGCCCCTGTGATGCAAACCAACAGGTAAAAGCGGCCATGTATGTAGATCGCCTAGATAAGGAAAAGCAACTAGGGTTGAAGAAAGTTCTATCGATGAAAACTGTGAAGAAAAAAACAGAAAAGAGGGAAGAAAGAGGAAACCCGGTGTTCCACTATATGGCGCCCCAATGCTGTAAGCGATTTAGCCTCAGAATTGGTGTTGGTCTACGACTTCTTCTACCACATCACTCTCAGAATTTCTATATAGTGTGTCTTAGAAAATATTTGGAGCGCGCAATGCTAGTAGTAGCTACTAAACCGACCAAAAATGCAATCATGGAGAATCACTCGGCGCTTCAATCAGCAGATGTAGTTTGGCAGCCAGACAGAGGCCGAAACGCACCAAGAGCAAAGGTTTTCGAGCTACCATTACCCAGCCACCATGTGCAGAAACGGCATAGAAAAAATTCGGAGAGTAATTTGCTACAATTACACCTGCACAAAAGAGTGTGGGATTTTTCCCCTCCATTTTCCTAGAGTAGTGAGGAGTGGAATATCCTTTCCCCCAAAGTACCTTCCAAGACCAGTGTTTTTGTATGGGAAAGATACATTGCAACACACCTTACCCAGTTCATGTGCCCAGAGTGCTGTGTGAACTCCAGATAAAAGCCTAAAATAAATATACATTATACTTCAGACATGCTAAATTTTATTCAAAAAATTTCCAAGACTGTACTCAAGATATCTGTGGAAATATACTGGCTTGAAAACCTGCAATTTTAGTGCGTTTTGGCCTCTGTCTGGTCGTTAAACTACTCCTACTGAATTTGCGATGGAAATCCTATCTCTAGCCCAGGAGCCCAAGTCCAAACCATTCATGATTGAGTAGTTCTCGGGGGACAAAAGCCTCGATCAAATATAGTCAAATCCCCATTGCTCACTTATCAATCCATTGACACTTTGTATAACAAAAGATCAAGAGCACGCCTTAAAACATTCTCCCTTCCGTATGACCTTCCTCAAACAGGCGTAATGGTAACATCATCAACAAACATCTCACTATATCCGTTTCCGCAATTGCCCTGACAAACAGCCTTAACCATAACACCAGTCATTCCGCCGTCTCCAGAGTCGAAGTTTCTAGTACCGGCGACCCAGCCAGTGTTGGAAGTATCAGGACTGACAATGACCTTCTGACCATCAACATAGAACGTCGCAACGTACTCACTGCTCTGAACAGGCCTCTTGGTCCACACTTTCAATGTGTACTTTGTCGATGAGCAGAGGGTAACGAATTGGCTTGCCGTTGTCCAGTATCCGTCTTTGCTCATACGCGCGCGGTAGACATGGGTGCCAGAGTGAGCGGAGGAGGAGGAGGTGGAGTAGTTGTCCGAGATGGAATTATATCCGTCGAGTCATAATCCCGGACCCCGGATTGCTCCCACGAGGGGTTTTGGATCGGGGAGCTAGGGGTGCAGGTTGGATTGGGCTTTTTGGTCGTGGTTGAAGAAGTTGGGCCACAGTTCGAGATGGTCGTGCGGATGGTGGTGGTAGTCGTGCTTACCGACGGGTTCTTGGTTACTGTTACGGTTGTCGGGTATGGGTAATTGAGAGTTGTGGTGATTGTCACTGCGTTCGGGTTCTCTCTCACGATAACGGTTGTTGGCGACACTTTGGTTGTGGTAATAGTGAATGGGCCAGAGGTCTCGGTGACTGTGACGGGCTTGTCTACTTGGGTTGTCTGAGTCACCGAAGACGGGGCAGCGGTTTCCGTGACAGTGATTGGTTTATCAACCTGAGTTGTCTGCGTGACGGTAGAGGGTGCAGCGGTTTCGGTCACGGTGATAGGCTTATCGACTTGAGTGGTCTGGGTGACAGTTGACGGCGCTGCGGTCTCTGTGACCGTAACCGGCTTATCAACCTGGGTTGTTTGAGTGACAGTGGATGGAGCGGCAGTCTCCGTGACAGTAATCGGATTGTCTACTTGAGTGGTGAGCGTGACAGTTGAAGGCGCGGCAGTCTCGATGACAGTGGTAGGCACATTATTAGTGAGAGTGGCTGTGTTATAGACAGTAGTGTCAGAAGTGACAGTATTAGTCACCGTAAGGGTAGTTGGAACAGTGACCGGATTGTCGATGGTTATAGGGCCCGTGACTGTGACCGTGGCCGTAACACAAGTAGAGGTATTTGTTGGAGTGGTAGTTGGGCTAGTGGTGGAACAACCTCCCGCCGGCTTTCTCTTATACAACAAGCCCCTAAAGCAACACTATTAGCAGTTATTAAATTTTCTAGACGAAAGTATATATTATACTTAGACTGTCCACCACAGAGCTGATCCGCATCGCCGGCACAGGCAAGTCTGCAGCCAGTCCCTTCTCCAGTGAACTGGGTCGCGGCAGGATTCACTGTATTCCCGCACCAACACTCGCTCCGAAACTCGACGAGAGCATAATCGAAAGCAGTGCATATCTGAAAGCACTTTTCCACTGTTAGCGACTTGTCCGAATTAAAATTAACATATTGAAGGATTCGGCCAGTCGAAGGGTCGTTGTAGCAACCCTCAAGCCCCCATTCGCAGTTGCCCGGATATAAGGTCCCGTTGGTAGGGGGAGCCTCGTTACGTCTGTAAACTAGTGGCTCTGGAGCTGCGAAAGCCAATGCGGAAAAACCTAGAACGAAGAGGTAGAGCATGGTGATGATGATATTAGCTACTTGCGATCGGATCAAAATGAATGAATGGCTTGATTTAATAAGCTGCAAACTAGTGAAGGGTCCATTCGGCTGTGAGTGAGAGGCCTAAATATACATACCGCTACGATGGTACCTAAGGCTGTGCCTACACAGGCAACTTCGAATGAGAAACTTCGTTTAAAAATGCTTTTCCTCTTTTTCTCCGTGGATTTACTATGGCTGCTGTCGCGTGGGATCTCCACTACAAGCACAATACAATGGCACAAGACGGGCCTAACTAATCTCGCCGGGGCTCTACCATATGGACAACTCAGGCAACACACGATAGTTCGAAAGAGAAAATGTTGTGCTGATTCTTTACTTCACGTGTGGTACAATAAAGTCAAGCGAGATGATAGATGCAAGCCCCTAGGCAGACAAGCTTTGTTTAGACATGGTGGATGGCTTCAGCGAGGAAAGAACAAAGCCGACCATCTCAAAGTGGTAGCGGTAACATCTGCAGGCAAGCGGGAACTAAATGTTTTGAGTTTTAAGTTTCATAAATAACCTTAAAAGTGTCAGAACTATTAACCCATGGGTTCTAGATCCGGATTTCAACCAGAGGAAAAAGGTACGATGCGTGGTGCACAGTGCCAGTGCGGGTGATTTCGCATCTTGTACACCCCCAACGAACTAACTGTGGCGCTTCCCGGTCCACAGATTGGCGGTCGGGAGTGTGTTTTTGGCAGTAAGGTGGGAGCTTGGAAAGGCCAGCTCAAGAGCTGGCATAATGGGAATATTTATTCGCTGCAGAACATAGCTAGAGTAGGAGCGGGGAAGTACGTGGCACTGCTCAGACTTATACCGTACTTGTGCAGGATCGAGCTGGAAGGGATAAGTGGAGAAATTCTCTGCTCAAGGCTCAAATCCAACATCACAGAAAGGGAATCAAGATATCAGCACTGAGCGACTTGAGAAAATAAGCTCAGAGACCTATAATCGTGGCACCGATTGAGTTCATGGCCGGTGTCCTGGGCTTGCCCTGTACTTGGGGCTGGGGGGACGATCTTCCCGTGAGCAAGGACTAGACTATTCCAAGCGTTTCAAGAACCCCCAGATGAGTTAAGCCCTATCCCAAAATAATACATGGAAAAATGGGTCAACAACTGAGCAACACGGCAAAAACAGAAACAATGCAAAGCGTGTAACACAAAATCTGTTTGAATGTTACACTCTGCGCAAACTTATATAATAGATCCCAACGAACAAGGAGGTACAAGTAGGTTATACGCAGCCCTCTGACTTTGTTATTGTTCTGCCACACTCCTCTGGGGCGGGCCTCTCGCCACCGGACACTCCACTGCACGAACAGCCTCAAGGAGCTATTCACCAAGCCCTCAGAACCTTGTGGACACCGCGAGAACTAGCACCCACGACCGACGACCCAAACTTTTTTAAACACTCGGTTCCCCTAGCCAGTCGCTATATCATGGTTTGACACTTACCAACGGAAACGCGGGTTGAGGCCTTTGTAATGTGGATCGTAGGTTAATATAATATAATAGGAGTTGAATCGTGTCACAAAAAGGAATATGATAGCCAACCTCATATGAGTTTTATAAGGGTAGGAAATGGGTTAGCTACGGCAGCTTTAAAAACACGGATAAAACCTAGCCCTCGCCCTACTGATGTTTTTGTGGGTTCGCAGCTGCGGAGATATATCGTAAACAATCTTGGCCGTCTGGGCCCTCATGAAGTCACCAATCCTCTTGGGAACAGATGGATGTGTTCTTTTTTATAAAATGTTGGGATTTTCTCATTGGCAAATATGCCAGTTTTCCGCTTTGACCGGGGCCGGGCTTGCCATTGTCAAAAACAAAGAGCTTCTAGCCTTTTCTCAAGATCCAACTTATGTGCTCCAGCAAACCCTTGCATTTCTATCAGCCCTATTATTCTGGCCGGAGCACAAAAGGGATTCATGTTTCCCTAATTAACTTTACCGCTGGGGCAACTCAGACAACCGTCGCCCTCGGCTCTGCCCCAGATTTCCGGCGAGTATTTCGTATCGGTTCATGATTCGTAGACCGGGGCAGGTGTGAATTTATAAGAACGCTTATGTTGTCGGGGTGGCTTCTCACGGCACTTTGGCAATATCGATCACACCCATGTAAGATCTTGGAAGATGGTTATTATGCACACTATATGGAGAAACGGTGAATTAAACAGCATGATGTCAAATACTTTTACTTTTACTTTTAGAAGACTGGGCGGCTTTGGTGCGCATGCATTGTCTTCATCAATTCCGCATCAGCCGCCCTATTCCTTCGCATGATACCGTAAAAACTCGAATAATTGGACCGTGTGCTATGTAGTCCGAAATTTCCTCCTCTGGAAAAGGGGGCGAAAACACACCAAAAAACATGCCCCTCGAGACAGAAGAAAAAGTAAAAAAACACAGACCCTACTAGGAGAGGCAAGTCCAACGTCCTAGCACATGGTCCAATTATTCGAGTCTCTACGGTACTCAAGACATCAAGAGGCTCGGATAGACTTGGCTTATGGTTTCTGTATCCCATTGCTCCTGTGACTCTTTTTCGGACCCCTCTGTATCCACCCTTGCAGACCCCCTTCTGGAACTCGGCTTGTTATTTTCGATGTGCCTGTAAAAGTCAGTCATATCCTGGAGTGAGAGGAATCACATACTGAAAAACTCCCGATATAATTCTGGAATTTTGCTCTATGGCGCCCCTGGTGGGGATGCTGCGCCCTTGGGGTACTCTTAATTCAGTTTCCGGCAGAGAACGTAGATACCGGTTCACCTGAGAGAGATATTTGATAGCCGTCTGGTTTGATATAATCTCCTCAGGCATTGGGTCGCCCGCTCCGGTCTCGACATCGTTCAGGCGAATGCCTTCGGGGCCGTGCTCGAGTGCTCCAGCCGCAACAGCCTCATCAATAAGTCTAACCGCATCAGGAGCCGTTCCTTCCGAAGGAAGACTCTCGTCTAGTTGCCAAAACAGGCGAAATGCTTCTCCGTGTGTATGTGGCATGATTTGACGGACGCAGCGGCCACACCACAATTCCTGAGCAGTGACATAACGCTCAGGTTTAAATTCTTCGGTGACTTCCTCGCGCATAAGATCTTGACATATTCCAGAAACCTGCCAGCAACGAAGGATTGTACGAGGGGGTATGGATTGCCACGCGGAGGCGATTATACCGATGCATTCGAGGTGGGTGAGCTTACTACGGTCTGTGCCTGTCAAAGTACGATGGAGCGCAAGTGCTTGGACATACATCCGTCGGTAGGTTGCCTTGAAACAAGCTATGATGCCCTGGTCTAAGGGCTGTAAGCTCATTGGAAGATTTGGTGGGAGGAATATCAGAGTAATGTTCGTTAGCACCGGGGGTGGAGATCCTTTGTAGAAGTGGGGGGGCTGCGTAGGAGGAGGGTAAGAAGGAGAAGTTTGGCATAAGAGGACAGCGTGTCGCTTTTCCGCCCGTATTTCCGTGTCGAAGGCACGGAGAAAGTCGTACCACAATCCAGTAACCCAGGGTCTCTGATTGTGTCTGTAGATTACCGGAAGGTTGGATGGATTGACCTTTTCTTGACTGAATGACAATGGAGTGGAGACTTTATTGACTACAAGTACCCGTCGTTTCTCCGATCCATCAGCGTTCACACAGAGAAAAACGGTGACTCTCCTTCTATCGGGAACGGTTTCCGGGAGCCTGGTGAGTTCGAGTCTAAGGTCGCTGCAATTGAAGCGGTCCCTTGGAGCAAACTTCTCTAATTGCATGGTCATGCCCATCTGGTGGCCAGGAATCTCGGCTGGATCGACGAGCTCTTTATTCTTTTTTTTGAGAACAATATTGTGCCTTTGCTTGAATCCTTGTAGCCAACCCGAGCTCATGTCAAAACTCTCGTAATTTTCCTTGCATCCGGGCAGCTCCGTAAGGCGTTTCTGAATTATTTTCCCCTGCTCGCGGATAGCGTCGTCGTTGATGTAAACGTGTTCCGCGGCGGCTGCATCGATCCAACTGACGAGAATGTATTCAAACAGAGGAAACATGGCGGATCGGCCTTTAACCTTGTTCGCATCGGTCCCTACAAGAATGTCAACCAAATAGTCAAACCAGCTGATGTTTCCTGATGAATTTATTTTCTGCCCGAGTAAAAATCTGGTGATACTACGCACCTTCGGGTGGTCCATGCTTCACCCTTTCCTCCCATCCCTTCAAGTGATCCGAGATACTTGAAATAGGCAAAGGCCTCCCGTCTGGTCTCCTAGGACAGGCGGGAAGCTCCGCAAACTCGCCAAGCTTCATGGTAGGATTTTGAGCCCTCAGCAAACATAGCTCCCATTTCTGAATGGGGGTGAGACCCTTTCTCCTTCCTGGGACTGGAGGCATCTTTGAGTGATGAATTGAGTTTGGGAAGAGAAGAGGTGAAGAAGAAACAGAGTATTGTTCAAGTCGGTTACGGGAAGGGTTTGTTATGGCTTTGAACTTAAAGAACCCCCGCATTCGCTCGCTATACCGGATCCAATCGACCAAATGTCTTGGCGAGGCCGTGTGGCAAAGGGGGCGCGTCAGCCACACAAACTGCATTGCTGCCGTGGCTTTGGTCGTCCATTGCTTACCCCCCCGCTTTGGCCTTGAATGTTGTTGGATGTGTCGCTATTGACCCATCAGAACCCACAAAGGCATTGTACTTTGCTTGAGCTGATCAGCTAATGAAAGCCTGGTCTGTGAAGCAGGTTGTGGGACTCGAGCACTGGTATCCTGTGTCATGCACCAAATTACCAGTAGATGCACTTCGGAGAATTTCACGGCGGAAGTGAATAACGAAGGAAGCAGGGGCCCCAAGAAAACTACCATCGGGTTACCCAGGGTCTGCAGAAGTGGCTCAGACTATGTCAGCGTGACGGATGTAGGCGTCAAGATGGATTCCCCTATGTGTTACATTTTCTAGCGGCATAATACCATATAACCGGATCTCCAGATATGGGCCTATTACCTGGAAAATAGCGATGGTAGAAGATCATGAGGTATCAAGGGGGGCTCTCCATGGAACCCCCTCGCCACACCTCTCTTAGCACTGCGGACAATTGTGAATGCTCCTATAAAGTTCTGGTCTTTAGAATTACAACTATCATACCTAAAAACTGTGCATATTTCCTGGCCACCTATGGTGTACCGCACAACGCACTAACACCGGATATGACAGTCACCTACCGGATATGACAGTCACTTGGAGGATATGAGAGTCACCCATAACCTTTCCCTTCACTATACCGTAAACCCACGATGGGGTCACTCCATCGCTGTAGACCCATCTCCGGATCCTTCAGTCATCAAGGTCCGCTGTTTAAAACCCAGTTTGCCAATACTTATCGAAAACCCTGCATCTGACAGGCATTAAGAATAGGCCCCCAGAGGGAGTAGCTGTGGGACATAAATTCGGATGAAATAACGCATTAGAACCCGCTGGTATTTCCTGCCAACCGGTTTATCTTATTAACCCATCAAATTGGGCAGGGTTCTGATCTCGGGTTTAAGAGCTTCCCAGAAAAACTAGTATGGAGCAGAAGGGGACAGCGGTGATCGACACTGCTGTCAGGAACCTCAAGCTTCTACTAACCTGCGATCAACCCAAAATCTCCTTGTCTGAGGAAATTAAATTTTCCCAAGGTGATGCTCGGTTGGGCGGGTTGATGTGGGTACAATACTCTGGTTACTGGTTTCTCAACCTCTTTTTCACATGTGCAGGAAGTACTAGTATTGTACCACTTCCTAGTGTTTTTTTTTAAAGAATAGTTAAATGTGCTGACAATCCCCAGAGGCTAATTACTTGTCCGGCAACACCAGTGAGGTGTTGCTCGAGGTCTCCTACCCCCTGAAGTGCCTGAATGGGGTCCCCCCATGGATTGTCACTCGCATTTAGCTGAAGGTTTAATCCCTTCAAATAGGGCGATACTTGTATCATACGGTTAAAAAGACTAGCTTCATATTTTAGGTAATGTCTAACTTTGTACAACGAGTAAGAAAATTAAAATTAACAATACTCTTGCTGCCCTCAAAAAGTGAGGCTGCCCAATCGCCATTTCAGTAGGGCGACATACCGGTAGGGGCATGGGGCTTAGCCAAACCGTCGGACACAACAGATATGTACTATATATATAGTTTGCCCATTTCCCCTCTATCCAGATTGTGGGGACACAGTGAGGACATCGAAGAAGTCATCGAGAAGACAAGGAGATTACGATCATTAGATAGTTCGAATACGAACACATCTTTTCCCCTTCACCAGTTCATATTTCTTCACTTGACGTTAGCCTCACGGCAGCGCCCCAGCGGTGCTTGTATTGGCAGCTTCCACTGCGCAGAGTCCGTCCTCCATCATACAGCATCATGCTCTTCGAATAGACGTGCTTCCCGCTGCAACAATTCATTCCCTTGGGTGAGTAACCACGAGAAGAAGAGCACAGTGCCCCCCCAATACAACTCTGTGGGGTCTGGCGGTGATTAGGAAAGATCTGTGATTATAGTACTAGGCCGTGTAGGATACGGGAATATAACGTTCGTCACAGCAATAGCACACGCTACTATAACCATAGGCCACAATTTCTGGGTCGACGGTGATACTTGGCATGTCCTGCGATACAGCAAGGCACTCGTACTGGTGACAGCAAAGTAAACAATTCGAGAGCACTCCCGTGGCTTAACCTGGGTGAAAGGTCAACCACGGGGATGCATGGCTTGGCAAGCGCGTACAGATGGACGAAGAAGCCTGAATTCTTAGCCGCGACGGTGAAAGAGGCGGATTTGCTGTTGTCCAAAATTCAGGCTGATGGGGCCCCACCGGGCCCTGTGGGTGGACCACCAAGAGCCCCGGACGAGACTGGACAGCCTCTAGCAGTCCGGTTAAGGCATCGAAATCCCAAGACTGTCGTCTTTGGCTCAGACGGCGGGCCCTCTAGAGTGAGACACTGCTCTTCGGGGGTCAGGGTATGGGTAGGACTACAGGCGATACCGGAGGGCGATCTGGGGAGATGCGGGACAGCAGGGGACGGCGGGGCTGGCATGAGTTATTTTTCATGATTCCAGCTCTGCCCATATCTATCCTGAAATCTTGTCAAACAAGTGGGATGAACGAACCGGCTAGGGGTCTCGAAGTTTGAATTTGTGGATTTACCTTCTCCGGAATGAATCTTCGGGTTTGTCTACTCCCTCAATTGGTGCTAAGTGTAGGCTCTAAGAGAGCGTTTGCTAGTACCCATATCCCTAACTCTATAAGAGTGAAGCGCCCATCAAGGAGAGCATAATGTAGAGAGCTTAGATTGGATGGCTTTTGTTGGGAATCATTGGCGCTGCTTGGCATGCTTAGGTCATACTTTTTATTGTTATGGCAAGGGGTTTTGGAGATGCGCTTTTAGATTAATACATTCACCGGAGGAGAAATACCGGAGAGTCCAAAGGACTACACAGAAGCTATGAATAATGGGAGTCTTTGTGAAGCATGTCTTTCCTTTGTTATCACGAGAGTACGCTAGGGAAGGGGACATGGAAGGAGGAAGACCGGTATGTGCGGTGATCGATGAAAGGGCCCTGAACGATTTTATGTTTTACATATATCATACTCCTGTCTTTGCCGTTTAAATAGTTAGTGGCAAGACAAGAACAAGCAAAGTTTCTCCCTCATCCCAAAGTCGTGCGACTGGCGTCGTATTTTGTTGAACTGTGTCTAAGAGGTTTATAGTCGGAATCCGCATTCCAAGGAATGGATGAAGTGGAATGCTGCTGTGAGGGGTAGGTTTTAGTGGCATAATAACAACATTATAGAGAACTTTTGGGGAGCATGAAGGTATGAGGTTAATTGACAGAGTCCACCGCATCGTACAGGAGGCCCGGACCACAGTCCGTCCGAGACTTCGCCTGCCCGGCGTAGGGCATCCCATCACCCAGGAAATGACGGACTATGGCCTATAGTCCCTCCCACCCTACCTCTAAGACCGAAGGACTGGACCCCCGGGAGCACTGCCCAGAACAACATTGGCCTTATATCCAGAAATATCGGTTGACAGACCAGTGTTCAGAATGCTGGGACTTAACACAAGCCACTCGGCCTAGCTCTTAGGTGCTCTTCATAGTTTTTCCTCCTTTTAGATTAGTTGCCCTCATATTTGCGTTTGAGGACTCACAAGGACCAAGGATTAACTATGTATTTAGCCTCCCCTTCCGTTCATATTGTACAGTCGCACCTCGCTGTCCCGGACTTCGCTCTCCCGGATATTTCGCTGTCCCGGATAGATTTTAGAGATTTATTCAGGCTACATAGAAATACACCTCACTGTCCCGGATTTTGCACATTTTCCGGACCGGATGGAAATTTGAAATTTTTTAACCCCTGCTCACATAGAGAATATATTCACTGTCCCGGATTTCTCCCTTCTACTAGCCTAATTTGACCCCTCATAGCATATCAGAGCTGCTAAAACAAAGTCATTTCTCCTGCTCAACAAACTGGAAAAGCTTCAGCTTCAGGTATTTTGACGCAGGCAGTAGAGCTCATATTTTTTTGCAACGGTGTCAAGCCGAGTTTTCATGATGTACTAGGCTATGATATTTCGTTTTTTCCTCACATAGGCAAGCCTTGCAGGTGACATCGTGAGAGGAGACTCTGGGTATTTAGTATCGACAGCTTTTCCCCTGATTTCACCTCATTTCTCTTGTCTTTTATTCTCTACTCTACCCCTCATGTGAACCTTATATGGAATAGTTTCTAGTCTTTGATGAAAAAAGGTTTTAAAAAATCTGAAAAGCGAGTGATAACTGAGTAGCAACCATTTCACTCTCCCGGATGTTTCGCTGTCCCGGATGGTCTGTCCTTGATTTTGACCATCCGGGACAGCGAGGTGCGACTGTACTTCGCCCTCCCATCGTTTCGCGGGCATACATCGAATCTATCTTCTACAAGTACGTTCCGGGCTGAAACTATACTCTATAGCTCAAATAATTCCACCCTAACTGTTTTTGATCACAATCCCTAATAGCTATAATACATGTTTGTGTCGATCACATGCTATCATTTAGCCCTCTCCTCCTTCCACCTACATCGGCCGAACAGCTACCATTGAATCATCTCCCCTAAACATCCCTCCCCTCTAAGAGCCAGAGTCCCCCAAAACCTCAGTTTCGTCCTCCCACTCGGAATCAACTCCATTCGCAGCTAAGCCCTCTGTAACATATTCCATAGGTACCAATGGATCCCCAGATTCATCCTTCAACTCCCTGTAATACACACTTCCTATGTCCCCCGGGGCGGGATTGACTCTTCCAGCGCATTCGTGAAAACTCTTCAATACCTCCACAAGCATTGCTGAAAACTTCCTTTCCGCCACTATCTCTCTGCTCAACATCTGGTTCTCCGCTTTTAGAGCCATTACCTCTGCTACCATTGCCGAATACGTATCACTCATGGGCGGTGGCAATGCCAATGACACAGGACTCGGAGAATTCCACGAAAAACGCCCGGCACTAGCCGTAGCTAGCCCCAACGGCCCACGACCTCCAGATACGTCAGCTTCCCAGGTCGTGCTGGCAGTTTTCGGCTCATCAGACACCCCCGCCGGCTGAAATATGCTAGCGCGAGAAGCGTTGCTCCACAAACCAAACCTCGAATGGCCCTTGGTGGTATTTTTTTTCGGTGAGCCAACGGAAGTAGGAGTATTTGACTTGGGCGTATACCCGGGTTTCGCAGGACTGGTACTGTTGGGACGCGGGCGGCGAGATTTCCGTAGGGTCGCGGTGCGTACTGGGATTTTTGAGATGGAAGGCGTACGCGGTAGTGGGGTTGAGGCGGGGAAGGACATCTGAGCGGTCGTTTGTTGAATCGGGCCGGAGATGAGTGAGGGGGGCAAGGTATTCCCTGTTCGGGGTTTTTTATATCGGTTGAACATGGTTGGTGGGGTGGGAAATAGAATTTAGTGGTAAGGTAGTTGTGGTGGCGTTGATGATGATAAAGAAATTTTTAAAGGCAAACATTTTGAAATTGCGAAGATGGAATTCAATGGGGGTTGTGTCCTATGAGTGAGATATCGTGATTACGAGTCGGGTCTTGGGGTGCGATGGGTTCGCAAACAAGGGTTTCTTCGCGGGCCAGCAACCCCGTTTGTGAAAATCTGTTCTAGATTCTCTTCCTATAAGATATCTATGAACTTGAGGCCTGCTGACATCATCTCTTGCAAACCCAAGTGTCTGTTCTCATTCGGTTTCTAGTTTACATTCCGCTCTTTCTTATGCTTCCCTTGGGAACCCTTCGCATTTCCTCCTCCCTCATCAGCAAAAGACCTATCAGGGCTGAGTGCCTGGATTACTCAAGACATAAAACCTCTGGTAACTATCCCCCTCTGGAATCATATTCACAACTTTCAACCCAGCACTCTCAACGTCCTCTGCCCAAGCCTTCTCGTCAAAAACGGCAAGTCCCCAATTGAGATCTTCTCTCCAGGCCACCGCTCCGTTACTCCCTGTGTGCAGCTCTACATAAAATGAATCCGTTCTTACAGTCTTGTCCTCATTCCAAGTCACCTTTGTCGCTGATTTATGCCAATATCCCGATAACCCCTCTCCGTCGTCCTCGCAAGGCAGAATCAGTCCCCCCATGCCATCCTGGACAAGATCTTCAGACCCCCCAGGCCCCTCCTTCTCTTCGGGGCCGTGGATCATCTCCATCAACACGCTAATCAGCGCAACCCCAGTCTGCGGGCGAAGAGACTTCTTGACCTGGCCCAGAAACGACTGTACATCCCGGCGATGCAAAAGATGCGAGATAGACCCAGCACTATTGATCAATAAATCAACCTTTTCGCCATCGTCGAGAACTTCGTAGAAGTCTGTTGCAGAGGCGACCTTCCACTTGTGCTCTTGCATTGGGTGAGTGGGTGTACATGTCGCCTGGGCGCGCTGCACCATCGCTGGCGCATGGTCGATTCCGTAAATAATTGCATCCTCTAAGGATTTGTGGGAATAGTCTTCTCCGAGCGCTCGCACAACTCGCCCGGTGCCAGTGCATAGATCAAGGATGACCTGCCGGTGGGAATAACTGCGGAGGTATTTTTGGTAGACGGAGGTCTCTGAATGGGTGTTGCCGAACATGGCAAGTACCCAAGCATCGTAAAAGACAGGGAAGCGGGGGGAGGCGTAGGCGTAAGAATTGTTCAAGTCGGCCATCGCTTCTCACGCAATTGATTGATATTCATCGGCACGGTCGGTACCGGTATATATATTCATCGGCAGGAAGCAAAAGCCCCCGAGGAAGGAATTTCCCGTTTGCAGAATCGGCACAATACGAAATCCGAGGGCTGAATATGGTCAGGTTCTGCTCCGCACGATTATACTGTGCCCCTACAAGGGCGCTTCTGACGTGAGACTCTATCCTCGAACTGAGTTAGTTTTCACTGTGGATGACTCAATACTTTGTATTACTGGTACCCCGCGCCTGTCATACTGGCATCGTGGAGAGTGCAGGATGGAAGCATGGCGGTGTCCTCTTGTCTATTATTGTACTTGGCCATTTAAAAAGTCTCCGGACGCTTTGTACCAAGATAGCTTTTTACTGATAAACGCGACGCGTCCAGAGACTTTTTAAATGGCCAAGTAGAGAACCGTCAAGTAGCTGTCATGAAAATGCATTTTCCAGCCAATGTTGCATCGAAGGGGGAGGGTTGGATGAAAAAATAACCGAAGGACTTGAAACGCACTTTTTCGGACCAGAGAATCACCGTATACAATGCTTGTACTAGTAAAGCAGGACCCCTTCCAACAAAACACCAAGCAATGACATTTGAAGGGGGTTGGAAGCAAAGAAACAAATACCGTAAAGTGATAGGAAAAGGAAGCGAAATGTAGCAGAAAAAGCAGATGGGCTAGTACTGGTGTGGAGAGGGCACTGCGATAGGGTAGTTTCAGCAGTCAAGGGAGCGTTTGAGCACCCACTAAACACCTATGTTTGTAGATAGCTTGGCGTGCAGAACTTCCTGCACATAAGCCTCTCTTCCCTTTCTGTAGTTAGACAAGC
>Ga0307507_10001947_pt1 | contig 44826 bp, 13 predicted proteins | sample 7_EM_MG_FD_207223 | JGI IMG/M metagenome (GOLD analysis project Ga0307507, IMG submission 207223) | Populus trichocarpa ectomycorrhiza microbial communities from riparian zone in the Pacific Northwest, United States - 7_EM | ecosystem: Host-associated > Plants > Roots > Unclassified | place... | reverse complement strand
AGCAAGCTAAATATTCCATCTACTTTTACCCTAGGTAATAGTAGTATGGCCTAAGTAGGTTAGAAAACGGCAGCTATATAGGCTAAATAGGGTATATACGAACCTAATAAATACTTAGCCGCAGTTTAAAGGTAAGACTTAATTAAGCCTAGCTTCTTAGAGCCCGTCTCCCAGTACTAAATAATTACCTTTTTAAGCCCTTTAATGTTGTAGCTGCTAGTAATTATAAATAGGCCTTAATTAATAAAGTTAATGTATTAAATCCAGTTTTTGTTGCGGCAGATGCTGTCTAGTACCGCCAAGAGCTTCGCCCCCTATAGCGGCTATAAGGTCTTGCCTTTTAACTACCACACGTAGAGCTTAGTAATAGTGGAGACGTAGCTATTTATAACTAAGTATTAGACTGTCTCATTAAATAGGGCATTTAGGGCCTCCTTATTCTATATCTCTTCCTTTATAGCTTCCTCCCCTGTGGCTGCCTTTCCTTCTAGTAGCCCTCCTGTGGTTGTCTTCTGCCTCTTCTTCGCCCACTCGCTATCTTTCTATATCTCTTTCTATTTTAACTTCCGTTTTTAATAGCCAGCGGCCCGCGATTCTTAATTAATGACTTACTGCTCTAAAAATAAGCAAAGCTTATCTTCTGTTACCTAGGCGCTATCCGTATTGCCTTTTAGTCTCGCGTACTAGTCTTCCTACTCTTTCTACTTTGGCTTGTACGCCCTTGTAGTATTCTTCAAGCGCTAGGCCTTATAAATATCCTATAGCTGTGCTGTCTAGGCCTTGAATTCGTTCTGGAGGCTATAGGGGGAGGAAGCTAGGGGGGCTTCCGTAGTAGACCATAGGGTAAGAAGATTCTTAAGAGACTCCATATCCGTAAGAGGCAAGGGGGCAGACGCGTAAGTACGGTATGGGTAAATAACGCGTAAATATTAATAGAGAAGGAGAAGAAGAGGGCTCTATATTATAGAATTAGAATTACAGTAGGCCTTTTTATATAAAATTAGAAGCCCCGCGCGAGCCAGGAGCCAGCGTGGGCACAAGAACAGCAGAGGGTTAGAAAATGGGATTATTAAGGCGACAGTAAGGTCGATGGCGCGCGACAAGGACCTTTATACTAACCTAGTACTAACCTAGGCCTTAAAGACGCGTCAAAAAAGTAGGGGCCACCACCAAAGGGGGGGGGTGATATTTGAACGATATATCGCAGACCTTAGGGGGTTGTGCGTAACCTAAGGTTACGCCAAGCTTAACCCCGACCTCCGATACCTTAATGTAGGAATAGAACGCGTTTAGGTGTTGTAAATTCAGAGCAACATTACGCGACCGTCCAGAGGTACCGATCCAACACATATTATGTACCTTTTCGCCTAAAATCGCGTGCGAAGGTACTCGGGGGCGGTCGCTGCGCGACCAAGTGCGGGGTTCGGGCGCGTTATCAGCAGGGGTGGCCCTAACCTCGTATTAACCCGGGTCGTAACCGCGCCAAATCAGCCCCCCCAATATGTGATAGGTATAGCGTATAGGCAACTAGTACGGCTAATGGGTGTATTTATTTAGCGCGTGTCTAATAGGTATCTTACTAGGAGAGGAGGTTTCCTATATTCTATTATATGCTTTCCTTTTTCTATTCTGCTTTTACTATACTTTTGTTTGGCTATTCTTCTGTAGGGTAGAACGTTAGGGGACAACGTTCTTGGTGGGGGAGGTATGTGGTGGTGTAGATTGGACGTCGCCTACTGTCTTGGTATTTTCCTATATTTATAGAGCTTCGGCTTTCCTCCTTCTTTTCTCCTTACCTTATATACAATCACGAACCTACCGGAATACATTCTTTTCTTTCTTTATTACCGACAGAGAGATAGACAGACTGACTGACCGACTGACTGACTGATAGATAGATAGTACCGTGACTTTCCTATCTAAGAGACACCGTACCCTTCCACAATATTAGCTTGCTTTGTCTACCAGTTTTATATACTGTTAATACAATAAGTAGAAGACGGCGAAGCTTATAGCTATACGCTATAATTAATAGGATAACCTTTGCTGTAATACTTATTATAGTTAGCTTCTCTTAAAAAAGCAATAAGGTCTATAATGCCCCAGAGCTAATAAGATACATTAAAACCTAACCAGCTTAGGAGGGAATTGCTATTAATTTAGTCTAATTCTAAGGGGTATATTATAGGGGATTTTTACATCTAGTGCAAATAAATAGAGATAAACGTTTGTTACCTATACAAAATAGACACTGGCAAGGGTTATATTCTAAAGGGAATAAGTAAGGCGTTTCCCTTATAATATATACTAGCGAAGGGGGAGTCCGTGTATACTAGATCTAGTTCTAGGAACTAAAACCTATTTTTAGGAAATAGGTTAATTAACCGCTATGAAAAGAGGCTAACTATATCTATATTTAGTATGTTAGATTTAGCTCGTTTCAGGACTAGTAATCGTTTATTAGCGTTCTTAGGCGCCCCTTCAGCCTCGCTATATAAGAGCTTTGCTATATTAGAGCCTTACGCATTATAGAACAGACTAAAACAGATAAGTTTAATTAGTTATAGACCAGAAACGTCACATTTTAGGTTATTATGGCTTAGCATTTAACTAAGCCCTATAAAGCCTCAGTCTAAGCCACGTTAGGTTGGCTTAACTTTTCCATACTAAATCTTTAATCCTCGCGTTTACTTGCACCTTGCTTTCTTCCTTATACTTTTCTCCCTAGTTATTTCCTTATTACAAGGCGCGCCCAATATTACGGACAGCTTAAGTACGATATTATGACTACTTGGAGAAGAGTCGGTGGAAGCTAGTTGGTTAATATAGGCACGATCTAGGATGGATCTGGTGGAACTATGTGATGAGGAATAGTAACTAAGGTCACGTGGTGTTAAATATATTAACTATGTTAAATGGAAGGGACGTTACGTTTAATATAGACAACACGCACCTTATATACAAGAGAGGATTTCTTAGGAGTATGGTTGTGTATTTAAAGGACCTCAGTCCCTACCGTAGATAATTCTCTCTTTATAGTAAATCTTAGAATATAATTGGAGTTAATCTATTGGGCAACCACTTCACTAGTTATTATTATATTATTAACTTATTATTTATACCTATATACCCAGCCTAATAACAGGACCTACCATAGTTCCTACTATAAGGTTCCGTTATATATTCACTACTAAGGTTATAGTATTAAACACTAAGAAGTTAAACAATATGCCACCTAAAGCACCAGTTGTAATATCATCAATATCAGCTATAACCTTAGGATTAGGAGATACCAGTATAGTAGATACTAACTTACAGATAGTCATAAGAGGTTAGTTATAGGAAATAGTTAATTGCTTATAGGACAACAATAGGATACTTAAAGAACGTATTAATGGAATTGGAGCAGTAAAGGTTAAGTTACCTTTAATTAAATAATTCTTAGGAGAGAAATTAAAGCTTAAGGGGTTTCTTATATAGATGCATTTTAAGGTAATGTAAGAAGGAGCTAAGCTAGTAACACCTATAGATTAGGTAACATACGCGGGATTATTCTTAACAGGAAGGGTACTAGAGTGGTTTAAACCTTGCCTTACTAAGATATAAGTATACGGTATTACAACTACTAACCAGGATATATAGTATATATTTATAAGTTGGAACAGATTTACAGAAAGGTTAATATAGATATTTGGTAACTTAAAGGCATCTACTATAGTAGAGCGTAAACTTCAGAACCTAGCACAACACACTTTAGTAATTGAGTATATAATATAATTTCAGACGTTAGCTATATAGGTTAAGTGGAATAATAAGGTGCTTATGGCATAGTATAAACAGGGACTTAAGGCTAAAGTCTAGAATGTAATTATTCTAATAGAAGATGCGGATACCCTAAGGAGTTTAATTAATTAAGTAATTAAGATTAACAATAGGATTTACCAAAGGGAGTAGGCTAAGAAAGGTTAGGATAGAGTTCTATAGTTATATAAGGCGCAGAGTACGCAATAATAGACATAGAGTTAAAAACCATGGAATGGCGTAGAGCTAATGGACCTAAGTAGTACTAAAGAAACCTAAAGGAGGGAAAAAAACTATAGAAACCTAGAGGTTAAGGATCTAGTAATTAAAGGACTAAGGAGTAAAGGCTAAACTAGGGATCTTAGTAGTAGAAGATGTTTAGGCGGACTCTATAGTAAAATTAGTGGTTTAGAGATGGAGCTTATATAAATTGCGGAAAATAGGGTTATTTTGCCAGAGACTGCAGAGGTGGTTAGAGTAACTATATGGTAAAGGGAACTAGACTAGTAGGAGACACATACATACAGAGGGATAATAGTGCACTGTAAGGAATAAAAGAATGTTTAATTAACAGTTTTGCATTTTATTACAACAATATATGCCGAATTTATAAGGACGCTAAGTATGGCGTAAGCTATTAGCTGTAAGAGCTATTATTATCTAAGTTTAGAGGAACTAATAAACCAGCTTATAGATTGGATATTAAAGACAATAAGCTTAATATAGGCGAAGCATTTATTAATAATAAGGCAATAAAGGCAGCTTACTAGGAGTATATAAACCTTAGAGAAGTTAAAACAGAAGCAGAGACTAAAACTATTACTAAGTGAGGTTTAGTAACGGGTATTATAACACTATTGGATACAATTTCCATTACTTTATAAGATAATAGGAGCAATGTTTAAAAGAAACTAGGCAAGTAGATAACTACTAGTGCTAGCTTATTACTTAATAAAGGCAAAAGGCTATAGGCTTAAGATTCTTATAATAAGATGTAAGACGCTTAAGATTTTTAAGATAAGATAAGATATACCTAAGGACCTATAACAGACAATAACTGATGGAATAGGGCTATAACTTAGTTTAGTGACATATAAATAAGTATAGGACGTAAGTTTAAGAACTATAAGTTTGGGGAATAAATAAGAACGTCATTTCTAGGTAAACGCGACGTTTGGCCTAAAGATTAAAAAGTTAATACTAAGATTAAGAAGCAAGACAACTTTTAGGATCTAGCTGTAAGACGTAGGAAGCAAGAAACTATGGATAAGTTTAGGACAAGAATTATTGCATAGCAAGAGCAAAAACTAGACTAGAGATCTAGTATATTAAACTGTATAAGGGATAGAGTACCTATATAAAGAATTACTAATAGGCTAAGTATAGGGATACTTAGGGTAAAGTGGTTAAATAAACTGGAATAAGAAGAGGACCTAGATGTCCTAACTAGGTTTAAAGAAAGATATACTAAAGGATATTACGACGCAGTGATAATAAGGTACTTTCTTACAGACAAACCATACACACTAAACCAGTTATATAGAAAGTGGTATAGGCAACAACATAATAATAAATGGGAAGACTTTTATATATAGCTGGATAAAAAGGTAGTCTAAGATTAACCTATTATAGAGAAACGTATAAGTCATATTAAAGGAGTGTTAATTATAATATTAAGGAACCTAGAAGAAGGATCTAGGGATTAGAGAAGTGAGTAACAAATCTTAATACCCGTAGAGTTAGATTAGCTAGATAGAGGTTTAAACTTAAGAGCGAAGATAAGTTAAGAGTTAACCTAAGTTACTTAGCGCATTATATACTATTATGGATAGCTTGTGTGGATGACATGTGTAATATATATAGAGCACCTAAAGACAAAAACTGAAAGTACTTAGTAAGGATGTATTAGGCACCAGAGGAAAAGCAGTTTAAAGATGCTAAGTATATATATGGATAGCACCCAGTAGAAGTGCAAAGCTAAGGGGACTTAATACTTTAACTAGGAAGATTCCTTGTAGAAGAATACCTAGACGGACAATAGTAGTAGGAGTACTTAGAGAATACTTGTCTATAGTACGTAGAGGAAAAGAAATAAACTAAGTATTAGCCTAAGTTAGACTAAGTATAAGTGGGATTTAGCAGCTAATAGTTAGGAAAAGGGGAGGCGTATAGGACTAGAGGGAACTAGTATTAGAGCCTTAAACCCTTAAGGGAATTTAAGAATAACACCTAAGTTTATAAATTAAGTGGTAAGATTAGGAGTTTAAAGCGTTAATAGATAGTGGAGTAATAAGGAACCATATATTACTAGTAACAGTAAAAAGGATAGGGTTACCATATAGATAAAGGGAACACCTATATCTACTTATAATAATTTTAGGAGATCTAATAGCCTATAGAGGAGGCATTATTAATCTTAAAATAGGACCTATTTAGTTAACTATTAAAGGGAGACAGGTTAGAATGTCTTTTAATATCCTACCGTTGGGATAGGATAAGGCAATACTAGGAATACCTTAGTTATAAGAATATAATCCAAAGATTAATTGGGTTATAGGTTAGGTTAATATTAAAGATACTTAACAACGCAAAATGCAATAATAGACCAAGTTAGTATAGTACCAAGTCAGAGCAATATATAAAGAAACCAAGTAAAGCTTAAGTTATATACCAAAAAGATACCATAAGTATAGTAAAAAGTTATAGTTGCTAGAAAGTAAAAAGCTGTTAAAATATATAGCATAGGACTATAAAATAGAGTTAGAACTAGGAATAAGTCCAAGGTTCTTTCTAACTTATAAGCTTACTAAAATAGAGTTAGTAGCGCTTAAGGAGTTTGTCTAGGAGAACTTATAAAAGGGATACATTAAACCATTACAGTTATTAGTAGGATATCTAGTATTGTTTATCCTAAAGAAAAATGGAAAACTTAGGATGTATATAGACTATAGACAGTTAAACAGTATCACTAGAAAGGATAGATATTCTTTACCCTTAATTAGTAAAATCTAAGATAGGATAGGTAACGCACAAATCTTTATAAAGATAGATCTAAGGTGGGCATACCATTAGATTAGGATTAAAGAAGGTAATAAATAGAAGGCAGCTTTTAGGTTAAAGGAAGGACTATACAAACCATTAGTTATACAATTTAGACTTATAAATGCACCAGCAATGTTCTAAAAGCAAATTAATAGTATATTAGGAGAACACCTTAATAAGTTTATTATAGCATATCTTAATAATAATATTATTTACTTAGACAGTAAGGAAGAACATAGAGAATATATTAAATAGGTCTTAAAGAGACTATAAGAGGAACAGATACTAGTAGCAATTAAAAAATATAAGTTCTTTATAAGGAAGACTAATTTTATAGAATTTATTATTAAACTAGGAAAGATCAGTATGGACCTAAAGAAGGTAGAGGCTATAGTGGATTAGTAAGAACCAGAAAACGTTATACAGTTATAGTTGTTTTTAGGGTTTTGCAACTATTATAGAAGGTTTATAGCGCAGTGGTTAAAGAGTATTAAGCTATTTATTTAATTAATGAGGAAAAAGGAATTGTGGGTATAGGGAACTAAGTAAAAGAAGTTGTTTAAGGAACTTAAGGAGTTGTTTACCTAGGAACCAATCCTTAAAATCTATCAACTAAAGTTAGAGATAGTTGTTAAGATAGATATATTAGACTTTGTACTAGGAGCATATTTACTATAAAAGCACTAGGATATATGGCATCTAATGGCGTACTATAGTTAAAAGATAACACTATTAGAGTTAAACTACAATATATATAATAAGGAGTTGCTAGGTATAGTTACAGCACTTAAGGAATGGAGAGCATTCTTATAAGGCACAGAGAAACCATTTATAGTTAAAATAGACTATAAGGACTTTATAGAATTTTTAATAACAAAGGAACTTAACTAAAGATAGGTTAGATAGGCGGAAATGCTTATAGAGTACCATTTTAAGATTTAGTATACTAAGGGTACAGATAATGCACAAGCAGATGCTCTAAGTAGAAAGGCTAAACTATAAAATAATAAAAAGCCATTAGGAGCTTTATTACGAAAAGACAAAAATAGGTTAATTAGGTATAATTATTTAAGGATAGCCGCAATATAAGAAAGTTAAGTCTATAAGTTACTAGAGAGTAATTGGACCTAGAAGATCTAGGAAGTATAGCTTAAGAATTTAAACTTAGAGTAATATAAGAATAGAGAAGCTACTTATATTCTAAGGTTAGTTATAGAGGAGTTTATAAAAGAGTTTTATAGGGGAATAATACAGGGACACAATAGAGCTATAGGCTTAGTGTTAAGACTTTAAGAAGAGTATATTATTTAAGGAATCTGGGGACTAGTAAGACAAGTTATAAAAGAATGTTTAAATTGCTAAAGAAATAAACTAATAAGGCATAAGCTATATGGAGGGCTATAACCTATTAAAATACTAGAGAGACTATAGGAGGTTATATTATAGGACTTTGTTATAAAGTTACTAAAGTTAAGAGATCCTAGCACAGGGCAGGATTATAACACAATCTTAGTAATAGTGGATAAGCTTATAAAGTGGGGATACTTTATAGCGTATACAAAGGAGATATTAGCAGAAAATATTACTAAAATCTATGTTAAGGAAGTATTTGTAAGGCATAGAGTACTAAGCAAGATTATATTAGATAGAGATCTAAGATTTATAGCAGCATTTTAGAAGGTATTCTTGGCGGAATAGGGGGTTTGCGTAGTAACCTTTACAGCATATTATCCACAGCTAGATAGTTAAATAGAGAGATTAAACTAGACACTAGAACAGTATCTAAGGCACTATATTAATTACGCACAGAATAATTGGGTATTATTATTACCAGTTACATAGTTTGTATATAATATAACACTATAGGAAGGAATAGGAATATTATTATTTAAGGCGAATTACGGGTATAAACTAAGAATATTATTATCGCTATAATAAGTAAAGAAAACTAGTAGTATAGCTAAGTAAAGAATAGAGACCTTAATAAACCTTTATGCAGACCTTAAAGAGACAGCTAAACTAGTATAAGAATAAATAAAAAGGTACTATAATGCTAAGAGATCTAAGGGACCAGATCTTAAGGAGGGAGATAAAGTATAGCTACTATATAAAAATTTTAAGAGTTAACAACTAAGTAAAAAGTTAGACTACGTTAGGCTAGGACCTTTTAAGATTATATAGAGAATCTTACTGGTTATATTTAAGTTAAACCTACTAGCCAAAATAAAGATCTATCCTATATAGCATGTTACAATGCTAGAGCTAGCATACGGGAATATTAAGCCACTAGTCTATAAGGAAGATATATATAGAGGACAAGTAGAAGATAAATAGCAAGTTTTAAAGATTATTAGTTATAAGGACGTAGATAATAAAATATAGTATAAGGTAAAGTGGATAGGCTATAGTAAGACTACTTAGGAACTACTAAGCAACCTAAAGAACGCTATAGGAAAGGTATAGGAGTATTAAAAAAAAGCAGGTTAGGGAGTATTAAAAAAAAATCGCCAAAGGATAAGTTACCTAAGGGGGACCTAAGAGGAGCAACTACTATACTACTTGGAGTTGTTTCCTTCTCTAGAGATATTACTCTCTTATTACCTAGCTTAGACAGACCTTATTAAACCAGTTTTTACTCCTTTAAGCAAACCTTCTTATAAACATGTTTAAGGTGTTAAAGACAAGTATAGGCTAGACGCTAAGCTTTAAGGATATATACGGACTCTTCTAAAGCATATTAAACCTTAAGTAGTGCTAAGGCTAGTTTACTATTAAGCTTTATAGCGGCAGATTAAATATAAGACCCTATAATAAGTTACTTAGGGAACTTAAAGACTGTTAAGAGTTATAGGATATGTATACTTAGTGTTAGAAACAGAGTAAATATTGCAGGATAACTAAATATTTGCTTTAGTGCACTCTAAATAAGAGGATAGTTGTTAAGATAAAGGACTTGCTAGCGCAATATAGATTAACCCCTTTTTTGCACACTAAGAGCAAGGAGTTGCCATTACTTTACCTAGTAATAGTATTGAAGAGATAGTACGCAGGCGACGCTTAACCTAAGAAAGAAAAGAAGACGCTTTAGGTATAATAAGTAAGGATATTAACCAAATTAATTAAATGGACATTATATCTCTAGTAGACGACTTGGAGATATTAGGAATCTTTAAGGATAAAGATAAAGAGGAGGGAGATAGTGTTACGGACAGCTTAAGTATAATGTTATAACTACTTAGAGAAGAGTTGGCGGAAGCTAGTTGGTTAATATAGGCATAATCTAGGATGGATCTGGTGGAACTATGTAATGAGGAATAGTAACTAAGGTTATATAGTATTAAACGTATTAACTATGTTAAATGGAAGGGATGTTATATTTAATATAGACAACACGCACCTTATGTATAAGAGAGGATTTCTTAGGAGTACAGTTGTGTATTTAAAGGACCTTAGTCCCTACTATAGATAATTCTCTCCTTATAGTGAATCTTAGAATATAATTAGAGTTAATCTGTTAGGCAACCACTCTACCAGTTATTATTATATTGTTGACTTATTGTTTATACCTACATACCCAGCCCAATAATAGGACCTACCGTAGTTCCTGCTATAAGGTTCCGTTACACCCAATATATACTTAACCTCGCTATACTTATCTGCCATTATACCATCCGTTATATACTAGCCTCTTTAATCTCCTCTCCTTGTCTACCTATCCGCCTGCTATATTAGCCCTCCCAACATAGCTCTTAGCGCGTTTACTTATAATGGCAAATCTCTCCTAATTAAAGATAATTAAAACGAAACCTATTGGAGAAGGACTAAATAACTTTTATAATTTATTTAACTTGGCTTATTAGGATCTAGATATCTTTAGCTCTTTAGACTTATTACACTAGATAGGTAATAAAGGTAATTACTAATATACCTATTATAAGTTTCCATCTAACGCTTACAGAACTAAAGAATATTTTGCTTAATCTAATACTAGCTCTATAGGGCCTTTACACTTCTTATTTGTTGCTATCTAACAACGGCAATAAAAGCCTTCTTGTTAATCTATTGAGACTTAATTTAGCAGTTAGTTCCAATAACTTTAATATTAAGCAGTTCCTACCTCTTCTAAATGCAATCCTCCGCATTAAACCTGACAAGGTTATTTAGGAAAAGGTATACGCTACTATTATAGAGTCCACCCCCCCGCCCTAACCGCTGCCACTCTATATTTAAACCCTACATCTGCGTAATATAAGCAGCTTTACTAACTTGTCCAAATGCAGGGAATATATAGATTATATTCTAAAGGAGGAGCTAGGCCCTCTTTACGTGGGGATTTCTGGTCTATATAAAGTATTCTTTAGGGGAGTGGAAGGTCTTAAAGAGGCAAGCGCTACCGTTTTTAAGAAATGCAAGAAAGGGGACAATCCACTATATATTAAGGACGGCTAGCGTAACTAGCCTAAAAGCGTAAAGCAAGATAATGTCCTAGTATAGTTTAATAACCTAATTAAATTATTTTTAGGCTTTACAGAGGAGTATAGGTCCGCCCTAAAAATATAATAAACGCTTATCATATACACTAAGCAGCCCTTATAAGGGTCTACAGCAAAGCAAAAGCTAGATATTAGTTTTATAAATAATCCAATAGCCAACAAAAGCTCTTAATGTTATTAGTTGTATATACTTATACTAAGAGAGCTAAATAGTAATCTAAACACCAATATAGCCTTATAGGTATAGTTTAATTTAGGAAAATATATAAGAGAAGTCTTCGCCGCTTAGGACACTTATTACTTTATCCTAGGCTTTACCCTCTGTAGATATATTATACGGCTATAGGAGTATAACCAATTAGGAGGCATTGTATTATCACTATTTAATATTAATAAAGACGGACTACAATTTATATTAGTAATATTAGGATTTCTCTAGATAAATAAGGAGTAGCTTAGGTTTAACCCTACTATTCTAACATTAGACGGCAAGCGATATATTAAGGTCGTGCGTAATAATTAGACTAAGTGTCTTATCCTTAATAAACTCATAAAGCGGGTATGCTGTATCGGCGGTTAAGCAACTACTTACTAGATAGCATACCATAAGGGGGACACCTCTAGGATACCCCTTATTATTAAAGACTTATAGCAGTACCTATAGCGCGAAAAAGAAGGCAAACTGCTATATAAGGTAATAGGGAAAGAAGTGGTTAATATAGCCAGGTACTATCACCACAAGACAGTTTATATAGGCGGTAAGGAAGATAATATTTGCAATAATATTTATAAGGGGCTGGATATTATAAAAGCGACAAACTATAAGCTAGAAGACTTAATAATGCCTCTAAGACCAGCTAGAGTAAAAATAAGTATAAGGAAAGGCTGAAGTTCTAGTAGAAAAAGGTCATCCAGCTATATTAACGCCCTATTACTGCCCAGTAAGCGTATATATTTAGGCTCTTTGCCTAAAGGTAGAAGGCGCCCTACACCCCTAAATTGAATATATTAACGCGTTATTACTAGGGATTATAGAAAGCCTCTTTATAAGGTAAGCTCTTAGGCTATAATGCTTGCTATACTAAAGGGTAGTATTAAAGAATATAAGTCTTTATATACGCAGGCCGGTATTATTCAATATAACATTTTAATAGGCAACCTTATAATAAACGAGAAAGATAACAATCCTTCTTAGCTAATATTCTTAATTAACTTTAATCTTGTAATTAAGGAGCAGCAAAAAGGGCCTTTAGGAGCGCGGGGCAAGACTAATATAAGAGTATTTATGGCAATTAGAGTGCTCCTAGGCGAGATATACTTAGCTTGGCATAATTTTAAGTTGTTCTTTTAGGTGCTATTCTGGATATGCATTCACTATAATAGACCTAATAAGAAAGGCAACGTTGTTAATAGGTTTAATAAGTGGAATTCTATAGATATGGAAGAGCTAGCTAAAATAAAAAAAGGGGCAGTGGCTAATAAAGAGGATTTTCTTAAGACTATAGGTAATAACTTTTTACTATACTATTAGCCACTAATCTCTTAGGTTAATAGATTGCGGAAGGTAGTATTTCTAAGCAGTAGAAGGTAAAAGGGAAAGGATAAAAAACTTTCTTTTTAAATAAAGGAGGTGCTTTAAGAAGCAAGAAAGGATCTAAAGGTGCTAGTAGAGTAGATAGAATAATATTTTATTGCTCTTCTACCATATAAGTGAAGTTTTGCGGAGATTTAGGCGGCTAAGGCTAGGCAGCAACCTTGGTTAAAACATATATAAAATAGCATAAGGCAAGTTGCTGGGGCTAAATAAACCTAAAAAAGCGGATAACCTAATTTTCTACTAAATTATTAGGTCCCTATACCCTACTATCCTATATAAGCTTTATATTTCTATAAAATACGCAATCTACTCCCTAGCCTATTAGAAGTAGCCTTATGCCGCCTAAATAAAGGCTATAAGAGAATAAATCCCTTCCTCTAACCAATCCCCTACTTAAATAAGTCTCCTACTTAAATAAATCCCCTATAGGAGCCAATGCCCATATATTTCGCCGCCCTATAGAAACTAGTCCCCTACTCTAATAAATCCCCTACGCTAATAAATCCCCTACTCTAATAAATCCCCTACTCTAACAAATCCCTTACTTTAACAAATCCCCTATAGGTGCTAATACCTATATATTCTGCCACCCTATAGGAACTAATCCCTTATAGCTTACATTCCTATATGGCTTTTACTCTTCTATAGGAGCCATTAGCTATATCTACTACTCCACTACGGGAACCAATCCCCTATAGCTCCTATTTTTATATCCTAAACTAAAATTATTATCTAGTATACAGTAACCATATTTTCTACTACCCTGTAAGAACTATACCCTATAGCTCCTACTCCTATACGGCTTTTACTCCCCTACAGGAACTTATAGCGATTTTTTCCACTCCCCTATAGAAACTAATCTCCTATGGCTTTTAGTTCTCTATAAAAACCAATACCTATATCCTCCGTTGCCTTATAGCTTTTGGTTCCCTATAGGAACCAATACCTATCTCTTTTACTCCCCTACGGAAGCCAATGCCCTATAACCTCCATTCTTTAACTCTTAAATCTATAAGCAATTTGCCTGCACTATAGCCTACTATATAGGCCTTATTGTTATAGGAGTAAGCAAGTATATAGGCTTATGCCCCATATAGGAATAAAAGCTATTTATATACTAGTTACCCACAATTGCGGTTTTAGGAGGATAGTAGGCACTTTAGGCCATCTAGTTATATTTATTAAAGTACAGGCCCGTAACTAGAAATTCAATTTATAACCACCTAACTATATCTATATCCAAAATTGCAGCCGCCTAAAAGTCTTAAAAAGCAGAAAATACTCAGCAGTAAACGCTCGGGTTACTAGCTTGACCTAGACTGCTAAGGTTACAGTTAAACTTATTACCCAATTATAGAACTGTGTCTAAAAACCAAATAGACAACAGTTTGTTTTCCTTATATGCTAAGGCAAGGGCTACTCCTACAGCATTTTTAATCTATAAAATATAAATAATTTAGCACAAAACTTCTCTACTAGGGCTTGTATATGCCTACCTATTGGCCGTTAAGCTCCTATTACACTAATTCTTAAAGCTTGTTAGAACTAAATCTCGCCCTACTAGTTATAGCTACCTTCCCCAGGAAACTGGCCCAAAGGGTTTATCTTATATCAATACCCAATAGAAGGTGTTTTATAGCTATACGTATTCTGCTTAGTATTACGTCATTAAAGTCTTTCACACAATTAGTAGTAAGGATCATAATTCCTTTATAGTATTTAAGTTTACGCAGAAAAATCATAATTAGGTTATTGTCCGCATGACTTAATAATTATTACTTTATAAATACGTCGGCTTTATCTAATAGAAGTATAGCATCCTAATAGTTGGCCTTCTAGAAAGCGCGAGAAAGCTTAATTTTAACCTGCTTTAGGTTAGTAGCTAGATCTCCACTAGATAACTAGAAGAGTTAGGTAAATAGTAGCGGTTTAAATAAGTAGGGCATACTGTGTAAAGCGGCCTTTATAGCTTTTTTAAAAGTCCTTTAGCAGTTAAGGTTTTACTAACTCTAATAAGACCACTAATACTCTATATTAGTTTTCTCTAAGGATAAAGCAGAACGGAGCTTATACTATAGTAGTATAATTAGGCCACATCCTTTACCTAGTATAAAATTATTAAACTAAGTCTTCTTTACGTAAGAAGCTGTAAGAGCCTAAATAAGCTCCTTCTAGTCCTCTAAAATAGCAAGGTTCTAAAAAAAGAAAGGGTTCTACTTAATATCGCTAATATTATCAACAGCAAACTTCACTATAGGATATTAAATTAGCTCTATAGTCTTGTTAGCTCATAAATCTAAGAACTTATACTAGAACTTATTATTAAGACTAAACCCTAATATAGTTAGACTATAAATAAGTAAGTTATTATTTTTTTAACTCTGCAGGCTCCTTACTATTACTCTTAACTTTATTAAGTTTCTTCTCTACTAGGTTGTCAAATAGTTTAGTAAAATTAAATATATATATATCGCTGTTTGTATACTTTTGCAGTTTATTAATACTAGGTTTAGTATAGTTCGGATTATACTCTTAGAAAAGTACTGGGTTAACTATAATCCAACTATTAATAGACAACTTAGTTGGCTTTCCTTTCTCTATATAAAAGGCTTTGCCTTTATACTGTTGGTGGTGCGTCCCTATTAATAAAATACATTTATAACCTCTGTTAGCAAGTTTTTACTTCTTCTTCTCTATGTTAAGGTAGTATTTAAAGGGAAAGCATCTAAGGCTATATATTGGCTTTAACCCCTAGAACGTCTAAATACCAGCTATAGTTAAAGCCTTACTAAATATTTTGCCATTAAAATCTAAATACCAGCCTTCAACGCGGAAGTATTTATCTCCTTTATTATCCTTTTTCACTTCGCCCAAGTTAAATCTTATACATCTGCGCTTATTGATGCCATAGCATTTCCTATATACTAATTTATTTGGCTTAAAGAGAGTCTAAAATAGATTAAATATAATTTCTCCGCTATCTTATAGCAATGCAAGGCGCTATTTTATTAAGGCATATATATCCCTAATATAGTTTACTAAGAGGTTAAGGTAGGTGCTATTCTCTAGGGCTCCTTTATAAACTTCTAGCTTAAGGAGGAAGTAGTATAATAGATTCCGCTTAACCTAGTCTTAAATTAATAGTTAATTTAGGGTATTAAAAAGTCTAATAAATTAGTTTTATACTATAGGTTTATCTTCCTTAAGAAAAGTTCCCTCTACACCCTATAAAATAGATCTAAGTATATCCCATAGGCCTTTAGACTTAATGTTAATAAAGTGCGTTATGCGTTTAGTCTTCTTATTTGTTATTTCACTATTAGTAATATAAATCTAATAGCTACCTTCGCGCTTACTAATATATATACAAATAATAAATATATATTTATTATATGCATCTACCTTAGAAGGTACTATAGAGGATTTAACTATCTTATACTTTAAGGTTGTATTATCCCAGCTATATACAGCCAATTAGCTAGGGTTATACTTTTGGTTTTACTAGGGATATACATTTTATTAATTATCTTATACTCTACCTTTAAAGCCTAGGTTCTTGCTTTTTTAGGTTAGAAACTATCTATAACTTAAGGCTTAGTAGCCTTAGAAGTGTCTATAGCGCTAGGTGCTTCTTTTACTATATTTAGTACGTCCTTAAGTAGCTCTGTAAGGTAAAGGATAGTAACTAGGTCTAAGGGCAGTATAACTAGGCTAGAAAGAGGCGTTTGCGGACTTCCGTAGCTAGGGGGGGGTGCCTAGAGATACCTTGCATAGCTTTATAACCTTAAACTAGTTTAATATTATTACTTTATAAAGCTTTAGTAATAAAATAGTAATCTAAAGTATAAGGTTTAAAGTAAGGATCTAAGCGGATGTTAATATTATTTTTAAACAAGATCCGCCCTCTCTTATACCCATTAATACAGCATAAGCTGTGCTATAGGTGTTTCTATATCCCTCTTTTAGTAATAGGCTACCTTCTCTAATTAATCCTAGTAGGCTTTAGTTAATACATGTTAATATTATTTCCGTTGTAGTAAATAAAACTATAGTATATATACTTATTGGGTTGCATATAGGATCTTAGCTCTAGTACTAGAGTAAGCTTGAAAAAAAGATATTGCCTAATCTAATTATAGAAGGTATAATTAATGCAAAGCGCTATTATAAGGAGACAAGTTTAAGTAGTTACTTTAACTACTAATAGCCTTCTAACCTAATTTTAGTTTTATTCTAGTAGTTTCTAATGGTTTTTTAATGGTTTTCTAAGGGTTTTCTAATGGTTTCTAAATACTAAAGGTAAGGCAGAGCACAATAGATAATTATGCATATGTATATATAATGCAATTACTGCCTCTCTATGCCTCTAGCTGGATCCCTATTGGAAAAGCATTAAATAAGCAGCTAATTTATCTCCCTAGCACTCTAATACTTACTAACTCAGCTATCTAAACGCCTTTATACCTGTAATAGCCCGCTAATAAAAAAATTTGCAGGTAATTAATATTCTATTCTTATTTTCTAGGTTGTTTAAAGCCTTTAATTTTAGACCTATATATACTTTTACACAAATCTCTTCACTCTTTAATATTTTTAGTCTTTTAATTTGTCTAAGTTAACGTTAAAGATATAGTATATGGTTAATTAAAGACAGTTATACGCTTAGCTCTAAAAACACTCCCCTAGCATTTCTAACATCTATAAAATCATATCCCTAGTAATATGTTCCGTGTGTAATATATAGAACAATTACCAGCCTTTATATATAAGTTTTTATAGCTTTATATATTATAGCTAATCTAGCTTCTAACGCTAAAATAGAGTAAAATTAGCAATAACTAGAAGAAGGAATTTAAGAGACAACGTAATATTATTTACTCTTATTTTAAAGACTATAGATTAATAATAGATAATAAGAAAGATAAGGTTTTCTAAAACCTTATTAATCACTATAACGCTTATAACAATCTAGAGAAAGTTTAATATTTAAAGGAGATGCTGCTTAACCTTATTAGGGTGGAGACCCAATAAGAGATATTTACTAAGAAAATATTATAGGAAGGATAGGAGACATTAAGACATTAAATTTGGATATACTATAGGCCTTAAGAAGCTCCTAGATATAACTTAGTAATAGTATAGTAGTGCTTAATAGATTATCCTCCCCGTTATAGCTAAATATATAATAACTTTTATTTAATTTATTTAAAGGGGCATTATCGCCAGGTATGCCGTAATATTATTACTTTAAATACTTATTTTCTATAGCTGGAAACCCCTCCTTTAAAAAGCGACCAAAACCGGCCCCTTACTAATTTAGGCATTCTATTTTAGTAAGTGGAACGCCTAAATACCAAGACTGGCCCCTAACTATTAGTGCTAATAATGGGCCCTATAACTAACAGAGTAATTATATAAGGGTAAAAGTATTTACTTAACTTAGTTAGGTAAAGTAACTCCTAAGTAAGGTAGGCTAAAATCTTAGCTGCGTAGTTAAAGGTAAAGTTAGTTTTATAAGCAACTATATTAAGGAAACTGTTTCTTTAGGAGAGCAAAGCAGTTAATCCGCTTTTTTACTTATATATACATATTTAAATTGCACTCTCCCTTTTAATAGTGCCTAACTAATAGGCGAAGTCTTATATACCTAAAGTATAGCTTAGTAACCGTGCCTAGTTTAGGTAGGCAACCCTCTATATTACATGCGTATAAGCTAATACCCTACTATACTATAATTAGGCGGGCGTAAGGTAATCTTACTAGTTATTAGGCAGCACTACTATAATTTTTACAGGTTCTCTACTAACATAATATATATATCCTTTTATAGGATAGTACTAAGGGCTAGTAAATCTAGGCGTAGTTATAAACGCAGCTATATACTATCTAGCGAATTTAGAGCATATTAGGGCTACTAAAGATTTATAATAAAGTTAGGTAGAAGCCATCTTAGCCGTTAAATAACGTGATATTTTACATACTTATATATATAGAGCTCTTAATCTTACATAAGATCCAAACTCCTTAAATATCCTTATCTCCTATATTTTAGATATTTAGCCATATCTCTAACTGCCGTACTATAATATTCCTAGAGGTACTTAATTACTTTTAGCTAACTAGAAAGTATAGAGCGCATTACCAACTAGGATATAGTGTATATAATTAAGGCATTAAAGTCTTTAACGAATAGTAAACTTATAGAAATATATAAGATAGAGGCAAGTTTCTCTTTATAGTTTAGCTAGGAATAATTATATTATAGACTAATTTTTAAGTAGCTAAATTGCAATAAGTGTTAAATTAAGTCTGGTCCCTCTACTAAAACTATATATTAGACCTCCCCACCCAAAAATACTATGGCTATTATTATCGATATCTCCAGCGTTAGTAGCTCTCTTAATATTTATTAGACATTAGATAACAAATAGGGAAATGTTTTTATTGGTATAGTTGGGATAAAAGATAGTAAGAATAGTAATAGATTGGTAATATTGCCATAGGAAGCTAGATGGTACTACCATTCCCTTAGGGCTATTAAAATTAAATATACCATAAAGAAATAGACTAATTTTATATTTGTATATAGATACCTTATATAAGACGGTAACGTTAAGCACTAAAGTAGTCGCATATTGCCTTTAAGATAGCTATTATTATAAATAGGAATAAGTGGTTTTAGTATAGTTCTATTAACCATACTTTACCCCAGATTTGGTTAGACATAATAATAGCTTAAATATCTTATAATATTAGTTAGAAGACCCGCCCAGAAAATAAGTTTAAGGTAAATACTAGTTAGTAGTAAATATTTGCCTAATAAGGAATGTCTTGCATACTTATCTGCTCGCCCTAAAGCTATTATTCTTTAAATCCTTCCTTAGATTTAGCGACGTCTAATAGAGGTGTAGAATTGGAGGCCTCTAAATATTTAGTATAAGGTTGCTCACGTGTGTCTGGAGAGCTTAGCTCTAGCATAGCTAACTAATCTAATTTTATAGGCTGTGGTAGTGGAGTATTTATGGTTTATTAAGACGCCTATAAAGCAATAGCTATTTGGCTTTTTATAGTACTATATATACTTAATAGGGCTAGTATAGTTAGCTTTTGAGCATTATTGCGGCGGGACTTTTTAACCTTTTGCGGTATATTCCTCCGCCAGCATTTAGAGAATTAGGAATTTTAAGGCTTTTTTATTTTTCTTAATCTCTAAAGGGAGGTGGAGTCTATTATACTCTCTTATACTTATAATAGTTAATTACCTAAGCCTAACAGTACTAATTATAACTATTTAAAGACTATAGTTATTGTTAATTCTTCTTAGGAAATACTAGTAGCTCTCCTACCTCTTACCTGTTTTTAAGCTAGGAGGCTTTACTAGCTTTATAAGTATATTAAAGGCTTCTTAGATATGTTTACGCTTATAAGGCTTTACGCCTTTCTAGATATTAATCATCTTGGCGGTTATAAGGAGTTTAGTTATAGCGCTATTAATTAATAATGGTTGGTGCTAATTTTGTTGCGATGCCTAAATTAATACTATAGTATTAGGTGTATTAAAAAGGAGACTATCCTAAAAAGATTCTAAGTTAGATAGTAGAGGAGGGATTTAAGTGGAGGATTTAAGTGGAAAATAGTTAGAAAATAGTTAGAAAATAGTTAGAATTCTCTTAGGCTAAGAGGTATATTTTATTGGTCCTTTAGTAGGGCTTACAGTAGTTATTCTTTAGCGTACTTGTGATGTAGGATAAGTGAAAGGTAAAATATAAAGTGATCTATGTAAGCCGCTATGGGAGATAAGCTAGGATGCTAAAGTATCCTTAATTAGAGCGGCATTAAGACTCTAAAATATAGAAACATGGTATAATATAACTGGCTAAGTAAGAATATGGCTTGCGTAAGGCGGTAATTAGTATTTTATACCGTATATCATGTGGAGCCTATAAAAAATTTAAATCTATTAGACTGGCAATTATAAGATACTCCTACTAAATGCGCTAAGGATAAGAATACTAAACTAGAAATAGACCTTTAAGCTAAAAAGAGCACCACTATCTGAGAATAAGGATACCCTAAAGTATTACCGCCGTCCCTTACGCACGGTAGCTCTGCTCTTTACTTTTGTAAAGTGCACCTACAGTGATCTAACCTTAGCATACCTAACGCGTCTTTAGTAAGGCTTAAGGGCATCTTTGGAATTTAAAAGCCTGCTCTTATAAACCTAGGTATGCTTCTAAGCCACTATATATTCGCGCCCTAACTTAGTTATTCTTTTCCCTAGAATATTATTAATCTCCTATTTATTATACAAGTTTATTTTATTAAATTTGTCTTTTTTAGCCTAGGTATAGCGCTTTATAGTAGGCTCTAGGTTTAAAACGTTACTCTAGTTATTAGCAACGCCATCGCTGTTACTATCCCCCTTATTATAAATATAACTGCTAGCCTTATTATACGGTGGTTTAATACTATGGAGAAGGGTAGGCTCTTAAAGTAAAGGGCTAGCGGGCTATGGAGTGGATACTTACTAGTTAACTTATAGGTATTAAGAGTCGAGGTTAAGGATAGGAGGGATAGGGGGGCTAGAAGATAAGTCTTTATAATAGGCAAGTGGCCTTTATTGCTTCTAGGGATATAGACTATTACTATCCTTGCCATCCTTACCACCCCTACTACTCTCTTTAGTAGGGTTATTAGAATTAGAATTAGTAACGTTATCCCATTTAAGCTAATTAAGCTTCCACTTCTTTAGCATTAAGGATAATTTGCCTCCTATATTCTCTTTCTTATAATTACCCTCTTCTATAATAAGCGGTTGTCTATGTTATAGTTATTAGGTTGTGGTAATAATATTTTTAATATCCATAACTTACCAATATTGTCCACATTATTGGCTATTAAGAAGTCTTAGTTAGTTACTATATAGATCTCTAACTTCTGTATAGCCTAGGGGACAGTTACAACATTATTAATTCCCTTAGCTAGGCTATCTATTTCATTAACATCTTCTGCTGTAGGTTTAAGATGGTTATATAAAGATGTGCTAAAGAGATCTTCTAGCTCCTCTAAAGAAGGTAGTTCCTTATCCTTATTGTCCTTATTACTACAGTTATTTCCACCACCTAATAATTGTTAAGTAAGACCATTATATAGGGGGGGAAGTGTATACTTAACTTATAAGGTGCTAGTTAATCGCCGACTTTATTAGCTTTATTGCTAGTATTACTGGCTCTGTTACCTTTAACTTTGGGTTCCAAGTCTAGGTTGGCTGTATTATCTTTAATAAATATTAGATTTGCTGCTAGCCGTTAGACATATTTATAGTTGTTAGAAAAAGAGGGAGGGAATAATTACTAAATTACCTTAATTGCTTCTTTTAGTATCTTAGCTATTACTTTTATTCTTATAAATATCTTTATACTTATTAAATACCTTAGGATCTGCGGGTGCTATATTAGGTGGAATATTTAAAAAAGGTAATATGGAATAACCTACCTAAGCGCAACTAGCCTAAATATTTTATAGGATTATCTCTTAGAGGGAAGCAAGGTACTCTCCCCTTTTTTATTCTCCTCTTTTTAGGTATATTACTTATATTTGCTTTAAAAGCCATAATTATATAATACTAAAAAGCCTTTAGTTTTTTAGGGGGTGTAGTATAGAAATTAATATTATTAAGTGAAATTTATAAATAAAAACAAAGGGGTTAAGAAGATGCTACTATTGCTACCACCATTATTATTAGAATTATTATTGCCTTGTTTTTCTAATAGCCCTAAAGGATAGGTTACGCTAGGCTTTTAAGTCCATATTAGTCCCCTCTTCACTACTAGCTTATATCCATAGCATCTATATTAAAATAACCCTACTAGCTTAATAGCGAATTAAAATATATAATCTACACTCTGTTAGCAATTACCGTTTATAACACATAAAGGTTTATATAGGCTTAAACTCTATTATAAGATTAACGCCTATTAGGAAACTGCAATTAAGACCTAACTAACTAAGCTAGCATATTTAGCTTCTAACAAGGGCATCGCACCAAGCCTTCTTATTAAGGAGGTTGGTGGCGAAATACCTTCTCTACCCTTATTTCTTAGAGTTATGGCTAGTAATAATATATCCATTTTCTAACCTAATTATGCTAGTAAACTAGATCTTCTATGCTAGATCCTCTATAAGACTATAGTTCCTAGGGTTAGATAGGTGGGGGGCGTGCCGTAATTCTGCCATAAATATTAAAAGATACTTTAAGTAATAAGGGCATCCTTAAATCTCTCCTTTAGATCTAAGGAACTTCCTTAGTTATACTCTGCGGAGCTTATAGCCACTATCTGACCTCCTAAATATGCGCAAAAGCCTTACTTTTACCCTTACCTATAGCTGGATGTTATAAACAATATAAGGGGGTAGATAGCGCAAGTAGATTAGGCGGTTACGCCTATATCTACCTCCCTGCGCCCTTTTAGCTGATATAGCCACTATATAAAGTCTATCTCCATTAGGAGATTAAATACGCAAATTTTTCTCTAATATTTGTTAGCTAAGAGTAAGATTATAATACCAGCTCCACTAGAAGCTAGGCTATACTACTAGATAGGCTATTTACCCCTAAATTCCGCCTTGTAAGTCTTAGGTCTATATAAAGGATATTTCTATATAACCTATACCTTCTTAACTAAATAGGGGGCTAGATTAGACTAAAGCCTAGTAGCTTTTTTAATTATAATATAATCCTTTAATTATTAGGAAAGAATAAGGTTTAGGTCTAGGTTAAGAAGGCGCTAAGGAGGGCAAGGGCTTCTAGCTTTTGGTAACGTAGCTTTAACTAAGCTAAGTAACTGGCATTAGCCTATGGTTTCACTAAGGACCCACTTCGGCGTCTGGCTTCGCCTTTATTATAACACTATAATACAACACTACCTAACGCGTCCCATAGCTTATAGTAGCTATAACCCATATAATCTATTACTAGGCGGTTCTCCACATAGCCTTATAGCTATTTATAGCTATTCCAACAGGGATTAAGTCACACATTATAGTTATGCCTAAGACACTGCTAAAGGCGGAGGTAAAGAAGAGGATAAATTGAAATATTATTCCGGTGCACTAATTGGTAAAAAACATAGGCAGGAGGAGAGGAGAGAGAAAAGGAGAGAGAAGAGAAGAAAGGAGGAATACGGTAGGACTAAAGCATACATTAACACCAGGAGAGAGTATAAATATGTCCTATCCCTTGACACGGCAATTTGGGTCCTTAGGTTATCGATAAGAATCAACCAATCGGAAAAGCCGGGTTAATATAAATATTCAATTGAAGCGAGTCGCGAATATAAGCGACCTTGGCAAAGGACCCTGCCGTGTCAAGGGATAGAAAGGGCCGAAGAGTTATAGCACTAAGTAATTGTTAGTATAAAATATACGGAAATTAGGGAAGGCAGGTAGAGCACCTGTATAGACGCTAAGGGGATGGAAAATGCCTTACGGCTGACAGCTAAAGTCTAAAGTGGCACGGTAGTGGGAAAGAAAAGAGGAGATGGAGTATAAGGGCAAAAGTAGCGAGGGAGAAGGCCTTTTATAGTTGAGGTTAAGGTTAGGTCTTAGCCAAACTAGGGTAGGGAAGTGAGCGCGCCTTGCCCATAAAGAAACCTCTATTTCCTAATACGTGGTCTCTATCTTATTTTTTACCTTATATACCTACCCTAGCCCTTTCTTACTTAGCCTATTATAAAACAAAACAATATTTCGCTATTTCTACTAGAGTTTCTACCTGCTTGACTTATAGCGAGCAATAAAGCATTCGCGAGAATCTAGGCCTTCCTTTAGATAAACTTATTTACTACCTTAAAAGCGATAATAGAAGGTGAATTTATGCCAATAACTTAAGGTTTTTTTATTTTCTTACGGACCTAGAACGCATGCTACTTTAGCAACTATTAGTCGTGTTTAAGACTATAGTACTTATAGGTTTATACCTTGAGAATATAAATATATTATTCTACAGTGTTTTCTCTTTATTTAAATTATTTCTCTACTTATTATATATAGCGGTTGTTTATCTATTCTGGTATAGTAATAAGGGGTAGTTAGGTTATATAAGGGGGTTTAAACTTATGGCTATGCTTATAGGGCTATTTATGTAGAAACTTCTTTAAGTATATTTAAGTGGGCTTTAGGTCATTGCAAAGTTTATAGGGGTCTTTATATAGGAACTTCTTTAATATTTCTAGATCTAGCCTTATATATTTCTTTTATTTCTAATTTTAGTATTTTTATAACATTTTGCGTATACTTTTAAGAGTATATAAGCACTCTCTAGTGGCTATCTTATATATTTAGTAAAGCGTTAAATATAAAATATACGTGTTAGATAACGCTAATAGTAAGCTTTTATAAGTAGCGGTTTATAAGGGTATAGTTAGTACGGGTCGACCACCTCCCTACTTATAGCGGCGACAATAATACTAAGTTACTTTAATTACCGTTAGGTATTTCTCGTAAGCATGCTTATACGGCTTAATCGTTTTATATTTATACTAGTTTTGAAGTCTAGACTTGCTACTTTAGATATAAAAAAGTACCTATATAATCCACTAAATAAAGTAGCTTTAAAGTCGCGAGAGTTTAGATATTGTCGGCTAAAATAGTATATAACGCCGCTAACAACTAAATATTCGGCTTGATCTGGAAATTACAACTATAAAGCTAGCAAGCCTTACGCGTTGCGGAATAAACTAAAGCTAATAATTACGATTAGTTATAGACTAATTATTAGCTCGCGTTAGAGGACGAGGCGGTGTTAGAACAAGCAGAAAATGTCGCGACAACGCGGTATTTAGAGGAGAACTAACTCGCCAATCTATTGAAGTTAAATGCTGTTAATATGTTTTATAACTAGTAAGTATAGGCATAGGCGGTACTCTTTAGGGATTCTAATTAGATCCTATCTAATTTTATAGAGGAGCTGTCACTTTAAGCTTAGTTATTAGTCTTAATATTGTTTGTCTTTATATAGATTGCATAGCCAGCTTTCCTATAGCCATTTTCTATATAGCGTACGGGTACCTATTTAGTAATTGTCCATCTAGTATCTAGCTAAGCTATAGTAGTGCTGTTACAGAACACCTCTATAATACCTTATATACATCTACCTGTTTCTACTAGCGTAGTAAAAAAAGACCAACCGCGAGACGGCAATCTAATGGCAATTTGCTGGCAATTTATGGCAATCTAACGGCAATCTGCCGCATTCTGCTATATTCTGCCAAGTCCACTAAATCCTACTAAGTTCTGCTAGGACCGCTACTTAAATCCTATTCTACTCTATATATATATTAACTAAGCAACTAAACTAATAATATATACCCTTTTTTCCTGTTTTCTTACCTTCTTCCCTTACACAACGTCTTAACTTTATTACGTAGTTTATATATATAGCTTAATAATATCTACTTTGCTATATATTATTACCGCTTATACTCCCTCTGTAACAAGTACCTAGATCTTTCCATACTATCCCTTATACTGTGTTTATCCTATAGCGTCTAATTAGGTATCTTGCGTAGCTCTTAATTAGTAATAGTAAGGTGCTAGCTTAGAATTAGTAGCAGTATAGAAGTAGTGTTTTGTTAGTTGTAGGGTAGTAAAATGCCAGCTCCGATATAGTAATAGTAAGATACCAGCTTTAGGGTAGCAGTAAGGTGCTAGCTCTAAATAGTTGTAGGTTAGCTATATAAAAAAGAGATTAACGAGTAAATACCTAAATATGAGCTATAACTAATCCTTTAACTAGATGTTATATAAGGAAGAAACCTAGGCTTATAACTATTAAATAGGACGATTAAGAATAAGAACTCTACTGTATTAAATATGGCTCTAGAGCCTCTATATATATATAAGATAGGCATAGGCAATAGAAATAAGTAGTAAGATATAGGGTGGATTAAAGATAGTAGTAAAACGGTAATAAGTAAATCCGGTTTAGATCTATAAGAGATAATATAGTAGTGAAGTTAATAAATATAATGGTTTAAAACTCTGCGTTAAGTCTAGTAAGTACCTTCTAAGGTTATTTTTGGGACTCTTCTAAGTTAAGTTTATATACTAATAATTAGAAGGGCTACCTATTATATTTTTATCTCTTAAAGTAAACCTAATATGTAAACCAGTACTAACTGTATATAAGTAAGGTTTAATATTTAGTCCATGCTCCTAGTAATTAATCTTTACATAGCTAAGCTTTAGGGATTTATAAGATTGCACTAACCTACTATTACACCACTATAATCTTCCTTAAGTGCATTACTATAACCTTTCTTAAGTTATATAGATATAATTGTATATATAGATAAAGCAACTATTGTGACGGGCTTATATAAATGCTTCTAAACCAAAGCTTGTAGATTGCTACTATACAAGAATACTAAGCTAAGGAGAAGAAGGAGAAGAAGACTATTAGAGGCTAATAAGATACAAGGGGTTGCTAAGGCGCTAGTAGTAAACGAGCTAATAGTAGGTAAGCTAATAGTAAGAAATAGTAAGAAACGGTACCAGATAGTATACGACAACATAACAGGTAGTAGAACATAGCAGAACTTGGCAGAATTTAGTAGGTAACGCGCCCTAGCACCATTATATCACCCCCCCCCTCCTAAAAAAGCCTGCCCTTAGGCTTTGTCTAAGTTCTTTATTATCGTCTAAATTATTATAGTTATCTAACCCCTCTTCCTAGCATTTAATCCAGCTGTCTAACTTGCGTGGTGGTCTAGGGAGGTCTAGGTGGGCTAGGTGGAAATTTTATAGTTTATAGGGAGAGTACTTAAAATTAGATACGGGGTACCATTCTGGATCTTTGTTATAACCTACCTAGCTTACATAGTATTTTAAGGTACTACGGTCCTTCTTAACTGCTAAAATCTCTTTAACTTCCTATTCTTCGTCCTTTGTAATCTAAATTAGTGGTAGGGGGTTGTTGTACTATCTAGGTAATAGGTTATCTATAGCCTTCTGCAGTTGGTCTAAAGAAAAAATAGAGTGGATTTTTATTAACTCTAGTAGCTTAACCTTAAAAGAGTGCCCTACCTTCTTAGGGATCTTATAAGGGCTAGCCATTTAGTAGTCTAGCTTGTGGCTTGGCCTCTAGGTCTTCTAGTTCTTTATTAATACTTATACCTTATCTCCTATATAGAAGTCTACCTTATAATAATGTTGGTTTATATTGGCCTCTTTCTTCTCTTATACCTTTTTTATAATTGCTTAGGCGGTCTCCTAGGCTCCATATATTTTCTTAGTAAATGCCTAGGCCTCTTTATAGCTAAGGCGTTTGCGGGCTATTATAGGTCCTATAGGTCTATCCCAATTAAAGGATATTTGTGGTTTATATCCACAGAGTAACTTAAATAGCGACATTCCTATACTATTATAAGGGAGTATAAGCTGTGCGTAGTCTATTATAGGTAGTAGTTCTAACTAGTTATCCTAGTAGTAGCTAATAAAGGGGCGGAGTTACTGGTTAAGGTACTGGTTTATAATCTTAGTTTGGCCGTTAGTCTAAGGGTAGAATATAATAAAGAGCTTAATTTAGATTCTAAGGATACGGTAGAATTTATCCCAGAAGTCTAATATAAATTAGGGTTTATAGTCAGAGACAATTAACTTAGGAGCGCCATAAATTTAGTAGATGTTGTTAATATATATACGGGCCATATTCTTTGCGGTTACAGTCTTAAAGTAAGGGAGGGAAATAGCTTGCTTACTAAGTTAGTTAACTACTATAAAGGGCATATTATAGCCGTGTTTATCCTTTAGAAATAATTTAAAGTCTATTATAATATGTTGCCAAAGGTGTTTAGGGACTAGTAGTAGTTGCAGCTATCCAGGAGTTCGGTCTCTAGGGATATTTACGCGTTTATAAGTATAATAATTTTTAATAAATCATTCTATATTAGATAAGAGTCCTCGCCAATAGTAATAAGGTAATAGTAGTTAGTGGGTCTTATTTTAACTAGGGTGCGCTATAGAGACTTAAGAGTAGGCTTTACGGATTAGCTCTATTTGTAGGTTATTAATATCTAGAACTATAAGCCCTTCTTAGTATAGAAGCAGTCCGTCTTCTATTTCTAAATTAGGGTTACCTCCTATAGCTTAATCGCAGAGGGCTTTTAGGGACTTGGCTATACGGTTTATGGTTAGGATATAATTAATTAGTCCTATTAGTTTATTTAGGATCTCTCCTTTTATAGGCGCTAGCTTATTCTATTTAGGGCTTAGTTCCTTAAGGATATATAGGTTAAGCTGTTTAGGGCAGAGGAGGGCACATATCTAGTGCTAAGCCTTTAGCTTATCCTGTAGTCCCATATCCTATTCTCTCTAGGTAAAAGTATTAGCTTTAGAATTTTGCCTATTAGGGCGGTATATAATTATAAAGAAGAATTAGAAGAGTATTTTAGCCTACCTAGCCTATTAACTAGTAAGCTGCTTTATTGTTATAAAATACTTAAGAGCTTTATAATTAGTATAGACCTTAATCTAAGAGTCTGCGCTTTTAAGCTCTGCATACTACTAGGACAATAATTATATAATAGCTAATATTTCCTTATTGTGCACCTTATAGTTATACTTAGCTAGGGCTATTATTTTTTAAAAGAATGTAATAGAGTACTATTTACCGTCTAGGTATAGCTATAAAAGGACCCCTACTACTACCCTATTAGAGGCATCCGTTTCTAGTATTAATTTAAGGTCTAGGTTATAGTAATAAAGAATTAAGGAGATAAATTAGTTCTTTAACTCCTTAAAGGCTTTTATATAGTTATTATTAAAGATAAAAGACGTGTTATTCTTAGTTAGTTATATAAAAGACTTAGCTATAACTCCGTAGTTATAGATAAACTAATAGTAGAAATTATAAAAGCTAAGAAAGAACTAGATGCCTTTTATAGTATAAGGGGGTTTCTAGTTATAGATTGCCTTAACCTTCTCCAGGTTAACTTCAATCCCTTCTATACTAATAATAAACCCAAGATACTTTATACGTTTTATTCTAAATTTGCATTTTTTAATATTAACTTATAAGCCTATATTTTGCAGTCTTTTTAGAACCTTCTTAATATAAACTTAGTGCTTAAGTTCGTTGTTTAAGTATATAAGAATGTCGTCTAGGTATGCTATGCGGAATTTATTAAGGTAGTTAAAAAGAACATTATTTATATACTGTTGGTATATAGCTAGCCTATTTATTAGTCTAAAAGGAAAAACTTTATACTTGTAAAAACTGTAGCAGGTGCGGAATATTATTAGGTCCTCTAATATAGTGTCTATCCTAATTTAGTAAAAAGCTTGGCAGATATTAAGCCTAGTAAAAAAATTGGCTCAGGTTAGATATATAAGGGTCTTATTAATTAGGGGAAGAGGGTAGTAGTCTTTTTAAGTAATAGCGTTTAGTTTTTAATAGTTAATGCATAAATAAAGGCCCTTATTAGGTTTCTTTATAAATAGGATAGGGGAAGTAAAAGGGGCCTAACTTGGTTTAATAAACCCCTTATAGAGGTTATTAATTAAGTACTGCTTAGTTGCTTTTAGTTCCTCCATAGTTTGTTAGTAAAGGGGGCTATAGCCTAGAGAGTTATTAGCCTCTAGTTAAATCTTATGGTTATAGGTTTAGTAGGGGGGCAGTATATCTAAGGCTGCTTTTAAAAACGCGTCTCTATAGTTTAAGAGGTATATAAGGAGGAGGCGTTTAATTAGCTCCTTGTCAGTTTCCTCTACTAGCCCTTTTTCCTTCTTATTAATAATCTAGTTAATTTTATATAAGCTGGTTATAAAGACCTTATTGTCCTTCTGATATATATTAAAGTAAAAACCTATAGCACTAATTACCGTAATATCTACTATAGGGGGGTTGTGTAATAGTAGGGGTGTCTATAGCCTAAGGGGCCTTTAGCCTATTAGCGTGGTCTTTACTCCTTTTAGCTCTTATTATATCTTCTAAAGGTTATCCTTTATATCCTATTAGTATATCCTCTTCCCTATTAGCTAGATCTTTGCAATTTAGAAGTTGTCTATATTACTATTTATTCCACTTTTATAAGTAGAGTCCTCCTTAACTGCAGTTCTTTAGGGGAGTATCCTTATTAGTATGGAGTTCCTACTAGCCTTATAGTGGGCATCTTTTTAAGTGAAGGCTAGGTTATAGTCCCTAACATCTTACTAGTAGATAGGGTTGGCCTTTACGGTTAATGTCTTATAGTTAGTATAGATTTCTCTAATAAAGGAGGGTAACTTTAGTCTATTTTCCAGCCAGATAAACTGTCTTTATTAAATGTTCAGCTAAATATTAAAGTAGGACATCTATTTTTGGCTGAGGATTATATTATAGGACCCTAGGTTTAGGATATAGAAGGGGATACTAAACTAGCGTTGTCTGTTAATAGCGATATATAGCTTTAAGATATAGGTAACCGGCTTACTAGCTTGGCTATTATAGCCTTTTACTTAAATAGGCTTTTCTAGTTAGGTAGCATTTATATTTAAGAACTTAGCAACGTTATTTATATAAGCAGTGTTTATAAAGGCAAAGCTATTTGCTCCAGTATTAATAAGGGTAGTTATATTAACTCTATATCTATTTTAAGATACTATATATAGAACCATAAAGTGTTTTCCACCTATTAGCTGACTTAAATTAATCTCTTTAAGATTAATAAGATACCCTAGGGGGGAGTTTTTCCCTAGGGTTCTTCTTTTTCTAACTTATTAGACGTTTCTTTTTTTTCTATCTCCTTAATATTACCTATATTCTTTAGCTCTAGGCAGGACGTAATAAAGTAACTATCCTTTCCGCAATTAAAGCACGTGACTATAGTAGGGTTAATTAGGGTGTTACAATAAGCATTAGCTAATAGTATGGTATATAGCAATTTAGACAAGGCTTATAGGTAGGTAGTTATATCCACTTTTAGTATAAGGGCGGTTGTGGTTTGTCTTCTAACGCTAGCTCCTATTAGTATAGCAGATAGGTTTTAGTTATTATAGGATCTCTTTAGTTAATTAGAATAAGCATTAATTTGTTTTAGTTCTAAATCTAGTAATAAATATTAGGTTATAAGTTTTTAGTAGGTTAGTAAGTTGTCTAAAGCTATTATAATTTTCTTTTATAGTTGGACCATTAGCTTATTATATAGGTCTAAACGGTGGTTCTTAAGGGGAACTTAGCCTTTGCCTACTAGGTGTAAGAATCGGGTCTAGAACTTAGTAAAGGATTAGTTTAATTTTATTATTAGGCGGTTATAGTTATAATAGGCATCCTGTACTTTATTTGGATTAATATAAATAGTAGCTAGATACTGTATTATCTTATTAATAGATATAAACTAAATAGGTAACTTGTCCTTAAACTTGGCCTAAAGGTGTTACTAGGTATCCCTAATAGTTTAACTAAAGAGGTAGAGTATTTTAGCTTCTTTAGAGGGGAAATAGTTATAGTTAATACGGAGCTTTTCTTATACTTAAATCCTCCAATTTTTAAAGGTAGGGTCTATCCTGTTAATAGCGGTTAAGGGCTAGGGAGCTTAATAGACTTTAATTGTTTTATTATTGTGTTTATACTCTCTAGTATATTATATTTAGTTAAGTAAATAGGTTAACTAAGGCTTTATAAAGGGAAGGCTGGGCTATTTTATAAGGTAGTAAGGCTTTCTAGAATCTCCTTTAGAGTCTTTTATATACTTTAGGCTTAAAGATAATTAACCTTTTAATTAGCTGCAAGGGCATAAATCTGCTTATATATATCTACAACGTTATTATTATCTTTAATTTCTAATCCTAATTGGATCTCGTGTTCCTCTTAGGTAAATGTAGATCTTTTAAATAAGCTTGCTTTAGGTACCATTATTAGCTTCCTAGGGTTTGTTAAAATTATACAATTTGGTTTTAATTTTGGGGTTCTTTTAGGAGTTAGGTTAAGTACAGTCTGGCCTATAAAGTAGAATATTGTTAGGGCCTTCCTAGGCATAGTAGTGTAAGTTTTTTAATGTCTAAGTATAACGCGTTAACGCGTTATTGCAGATAAAGGTCTTCTTTTAAGGTGGGATATTATTAAGGCCTTCCTAGGCAATATAGGGAGAGCTTAGTATAATATAACGGGCTTATATAAATGCTTCTAAACCAAAGCTTGTAGATTGCTACTATATAAGAATACTAAGCTAAGGAAAAGAAGGAGAAGAAGACTGTTGGAGGTTAATAAGATATAAGGGGTTGCCAAGGCGCTAGTAGTAGACGAGCTAATAGTAGGCAAGCTAATAGTAAGAAATAGTACCAAATAGTACCAAATAGTATGCGATAATATAACAGGTAGCAGAACATGGCAGAACTTAGCAGAATTTAGCAGGTGACGCGTCCTAGCACCGTCACAACTATAAGTATAATTGGGTAAAAGTAATAATATATATTTAGTCTAGCTAGGATAACCTCTCTATTTCCCCTATTTCTGCTTACTAGCTAGCAATAACTTATATACTATTAGTAGTATATTACAAGGTTCTAGCGGATTGTAGTATATTTCTTAATTACTAACTTTTTACCTAAGGCCACCAATAACTACCCCACAATTTATATAGTAGGGTAAAACTACTATATAAAACTCCAATTAAGCCTTATATAGTATAAGGGCACGAAGAGGCTTTGGGGAAGATTTAAAGGAACAATATAAATTCTATCTAAATCTATAGGTATATAGCTCTTGCAAAGTACAAGACGTTATATAAAGAAGAGAAAGGAATATAGGAAACTTATAACTAAATATTTGGGGTCTTAGCAGTAGACGCGTAGGCATAAGCCTACGCAGATTTTAATAGGTTTTGACTAAATTCTATTATATTAGTAGAATTTAGTAGAAAATGGTGGATTACGGCGGATAATTGCGGACAGTTATAGATAGTTGTAGATAGTTTTATATAGTTATCTGTTAAGTATTTTACCAAAACATTCTTACTATAACTAGGCTAGTCCTATTATAGTGCCCCCCTTTTAGCTAAAGGTCCAAAATAATTTAATTTAGTTAAAAATTTATAACTTATTGCGTTATAAGCGTTATAATATATTTTAAGTTCTTTTTAATTTCAAGTTTCCTACTATTATGTTTCGTGTCTTTGTATTAGGTAGTAGTCGTTTACCTTTATATTATGTCTATTTAGCTAGAATAGGCCATAAAGGATAGTCTTTATAGAATTCTTTTACCAGGGAAGGCGCGTTGGCCTTAATCTATTTATAGGTTTCCTAGGTTCGTATTTTATATCCTTCCCACTTAATAAGAAGTTTAAATTATTTAGATCGTGTTTTCTATTATATATTAATAATTAAGTTAACAAAGTAGGAACTATTACCGTTGTCAATAATTATAGAAGGTAGTAGTAGCACTTTGCAAGTTATAGGATTATCTCTTAAAGGTTATAGCAAGCTTACATAAAATATTAGGTATATTTTTATCTTAGTTAGCAGTTTAAGTTTATAGGTATATAGGCTTAGTTTCTTCTTAATTTAGTATAGGCCTATAAACTTCTAATTAAGTTTCTTTAAGGGCTGTTAAGTCTTTAGGTTTTGTATATTTAGGTAAGCTATATTACCTTCCTTAAAGTCCTATATAGGAGCTCGTCCTTTATTTATATGCTATTTTTATAACATTTAAGCGTATATTAATTTACTTTATAATAGTTCCGTTAACTGCTTTATTTAATTAGCGAAGTTATATACGTTAATTAACTGGATCCGTTTAATCATGGATTCTATTATATTAATTTTAGGTTATAGTTTAAATCTAAGTTAAGGGTTTTATCTATAGGTTGCATAGAATAGCATTATATCTATTAATATATTTATTATATTATTTGTAGTAAATTTAGCTAAAGGTAGCCATTTTTCCCAGTCGTCTTATAGGTAGGAGTAGTATATTTATAAGTATTGTTCTATAATTATATTTATAATTTTAGTTTAACTATCTATCTCTAGATAAAATATACTTAATTATTTATATAGAGCTTGCTAGAAGTCTAAAACAAACTAGCTTCTGCGGTTGGATATTATTATATTAAAAAGTCCGTATAGCTTAAAGACATACTTAATAAAATATTTAGCTACTAATATCGCATTAATTAAGTCCATAGGAATTATATATTGCATTTTTATAAAATAGTTAACTACTACTATAATATTTATAAACCTATTACTACTAGGCAAGTTAACTATAAAGTTAATTAAGATATCGCGCTATCTTTATATTGGGATTGGTAGCGGTTAAAGTATTCCTTACTTCTTTATATAAGAGGTCTTTCTACACACGCATATCCTATATACTTAAACGTATTTTTATACATAGTTATATATTATAGGCTAGTAATATACTTATTAAATAATCTTATAAGTCTTTATATGGCTAGGATACCCTACTATAAGAGAGTTATATATAAATTTAAGTATCTTAAATCGCAAAGGTTTGGAATTTGGAACTACTATCTTCTATTAATAGTATAATTAACCGTTTTAAATTTCGCATTTAGTAAGTATAATATCCTTATACTATCATTTTCCTATTTAAATTGCTTTTATTATATCTATTAGTTTATTAATTTCTATTTCCTATTTATTAACTTCTAATTTATTTCCTTTAAGTTCTATATCTAGGAATATAGGATATAGTTTTTTAAAGCGTTTAGGGAGCAGTAAGATCCATAATTTATTTATAATTTATTTATCCAAAGCGTTTGCAGGTAGGTCCTATAATTGTTATATTAATACATTAGGCCTCTAATTAAGTTTGCTTAGTTAGTATACAATCTTAAAGTTAAATTATAAGAGGTATTCGGCCTAACAAATTTAGCGCTATATTAATTATTTTATAGTTATAAAGTACTGCAGGTTCTTATGGTCCGTTAATACATAAATTAGGAATAACAATCCTTTAAGCTTAGGACGCTATTATTTAAAGCATCTAATAATCGCAAGCAGTTCCTTATTATATATCTTATAGTTTAATTTAGTAGGGGCAAGTTTGTAGAAGAGAAAGGCTACTAGGCATAGCTCACCGTTCTTATTATATTGCAATAACACTCCCCCTAGCGTATAATTTAATAAGTCTATTTTAATAATATATTTAAGGTTAGGGTTAAAGTAGGTAAGAATTAAAGTAGTTATAAAGCAATATTTTAAGTTATTAAAAGCTTATTCGCATCTAGCAGTCTATTTAAATTTTATATTCTTCCTTATTAGGTTTATTAATAATTAAACAGTTTTTAAAAAGTAGTTAATAAATTATTAATAGAAATTTGCAAATCCTAAAAATCCTTAAATATCTTATACGTTACTAGAGCTTTCCTAGTTTATAATTACAGCAACTTTTTTAGGGTCTATTTTAATTCCATTACGGGATATAATTAAGCCTAAATATATAACCTTAGACGCATAGAACTTGCATTTCTTAATATTATATTATAAGCCTATATCTTATAAGCATTTAAGGACCATTCTAATATGTTTCTAATATTTAGAAAGTAAGGATAAGTAGATTAAGATATTATTAATATATACGGTAATAAATATATTAAGGAATTTGCAAAGCGTATTATTAATATATTATTAAAATGTACTAGGACCGTTATTTACGCTAAACGGCATTACTAGGTATTTAAAGAGTCCCCATTATATATAAAAAGCTATATACTTCTTATCTCCTTTACGTATATAGATTTTATTAAAGGTAGTAATTATATTAAGCTTTATAAAGTACCGTGACTTCACTAAACAGTTAAGCGTCTTTTAAATTAGGGGAATTAGATATTAGTTTTAAATTATATTTATATTTAGAGCTTAATAATTAATATAGAATCTTAAGCCCCCTCTTAGCTTTTTAATAAATAGTATAGGTAAGGCAAATAAAGATTAACTAGAATAAATAAATCCTTTTTCTAGATACTTATTAAGGTATTATTACATTATAAGTAGTTCTTCTTATAATATACTATATAGCAGACCAAACTTTAGTATTATACTAGGCTTAAATTCTATCTTAAAATTATACTTTTCTTAGTACGGGGCTAGTTAGTCTATAAATTATTTTTTTAAACTTATTAATTAGGTCATGGTACTCTTTAGGTATAAAAGGTTAAGGATTAGGATACTGTTTTGGTTCTAGTACTTTCTTAATATCTTCTATAGTTATAGTAAAGATTTTATAATCTTGTCTTTTTGCTAATAAGATAAAAGGCGTGACCTATATTATATAAATTTCAAGAGGTTTTAACGTAATATCTTTATATTCTTTACCATAATTAGCAGTTATAAATTTATTATATTGGCTTAAGGTTTATTGTAAGGATAATTTATATTATATTAAATTTAAATAGTTATGTATATGTTTATAGGGTAAATAGTTTTTTAAGTAATATTTTTGGCAGTAGGTTATACGGAACTTTAGTATTTCTTTAACCTAGCTAATTAAAGGGTTATATTGTTTTAGCTATCTATATCTAAGTATTATTTTATAGTACTTTAAGGGTGTTACAAATAGGGAAATATATTTAAAGTATTTACCCATTTACAATTTTACAAGAGCGTAGTGTATTAGTTTATATAAGGGATATTATTGCGGACACCTTGGGTTGCCTTTAGGACAACCTCTGGACGCCCCTTAGATAGTCGCCGGTCACGTACCGGAGGCACGTGCCCGTAGTATATAGTCTCCACAATCTTAGAGGCCTTACCTCCTTAAGGATTTGTCTCTCTTACCAATCTATCCTATTCCACAATTATGTCCTTATAGCCCCCTATCTATAAAGTCCCCTTATATTTAAATTCTTCCTACTCTATCCAGAAGGGCAGCTGGCCTTAAGGACTGGATTATTTGTTTATATCTTTTATTTACGTCTACTATCCTCCCTTAAAATCTTACAATAACCTAAACAGAAACTCTATAAATACCTTATAGACAGCCGTCACGCTAAGGCAAGAAGGTCCCTCTAACAGCGAGAGATTGCGATAATATAAACCTCTAGGCAAGACGGCTGAATAAGCCCTAACACCTAGATGCACTAAGAGCTTAAAGACTCTTACACACCTACGGTTACTAGCAACACTAAGGAAAATGTAAACACCCTCTATAACAGTTGCAACACTGCTAAAAAGTAGCCGGAACCCCTCTGGCCCTACTTAGGCTAATTAGAAGATTAAGCGCTAGACATAACCCTAAAATCTTCCCCTAAACTAGAAATGCTAAAGGAATATACTAACGCGCCTAATTAGGGACCTAACTAGAACCCTCCCGGAAGACTACTAGCCTATAATTAGCATAGTGGCGGCGTATAGACTGCTTATAAGCTAAGCAAGCTTATCCCTTTAGGCAATCTAACCTAACTATTAACTTAAGACTTAAGCCTTGTAGGGAAACCTGTATTAGCTACTAGTACTAATACTACCTCTATAGCTGGAGCTTCCCTAGGCCCAAGATTAAAAAGTTAAGAGCCCTACACCAATTTTCTTTAAGGGGGATATTGGGAAGCTGCCATAAGGCTCTTAGAAGCCATACGGGAAGGAGCCACCAATAAACATATTAAAAACCTTTAGGGGCAGGTCTAGATCTAGTAGAGCTTAATCTAAGCTAGATAAAATCTTTTATAACCTAGCTAAGGCTAAGGGCCCCCTAGGGGATACCCAGTACCTACCTAAGGAGGTATAGAAGACTTAGAGAGGTATCTATATAGCAAACGGAAAAAGGATATAGACTAACTGGCTAAGGCCTCTGGCAGTCTAGAACTCCACTAGAGACCTAACGCCTAATAGTTAGATAATTAGGTTTGTGAAATAGATAACTTCTTTAAGATGCTAATAATATAAGATAATACCAAAGAGTGTACCCATTAGATTATCAGTAAGATTAAAGATTAATCCCTAAACTAAATTGCACTAAATTAGCTTAATAAAGAGCAAATTACTATATAGCCGCAGCTATAAACCTTTCTAAAGAAGTGGACTTAAGATCCGCATGTTATATAATACAATTATATAGAACTATTCTAGAATGGGACACAGCTTAACCGCTACAATTTCCGCTAGTTTATAAACTTTATAGAAACTCGTGCTTAACTAATAGATCTAAAGCCCTTTAAAAATAAGGATGGTAGCATCTACAAAAAGGAGAAAATTAGATTTATTTGGGCTAGAATTAAGCTAGCAATTTGTAATAAAATAAAGCGCGTAGGAGCCCTATCGCGGATTACTATATATACGGATTTCAAATAAGCGGTTCTAAACGCTAAGGATATAGTAAGGAACCAGACCTCTTCTAGTAAGAAGCTAGGGGGTAACCAAAAACATAGGCACTCTAGTAGTAATATAGGGCAGACCTAAACTTTAAAGAAGCCATTCTTAAAGAGAAATCCGGAAGGGTTAAAGTTAGGGACCTTAAGCAATGGGAAAGACTCCTAGGGCTAACCTAATACCCGTCTGGCACCCTTACAGGAATACTCTAAAAGGTTAAGAGAAAACTTCTCTAGAGGTAAACCTAATTAGAAAAACAAGTAGGGTAATAACCGCACTAATAATCTAAAAAAAGAAAAGCCCTAGTTACGGACCTCTCCTAGCTATAACTAGGGCAAGATATTGAAGAAGAGACTTTCTGTATTACTATTAAGCTGGAAATGGTACTCCCTATAGGCAAGGTACATTAGTTCTAAGCACTATATAATAGCAGCGCTAAAATTAATCTTATATAATATAATTTGGTAAAAGAGTATAAGCTTATCCTATCGCTAAAGTGGCGGAAACCTATTATAGGGTTCCTAGATAAGTATTGGATTAAACTACACAGTGCCTATAAGCTTACAGTATTAGTGGCCAATATGTATAACCGCACCAAGGTGGTTGGCCCGCAACCCTTTTAGGCGGCTAACTTTATAGGCTACAACCTTATTTTTAGATATCCTTAGCTTGTAGAAGTAGATCCTAAGATACGCTTTAAAATAGGAGCCTTTAAATAGTGGAACAATAAAGAATTAGAAGGGCGTATTTCACTAATAAGCTTAAAAGATATTTTAGAAGATATAGCTCTAGGAGAAATAGTATACGCCCTATACCTAAAGGAGTATTAGATCTAACCCCTGTTCTATAGCAAGATAGGTATAGAGCCTAGTATAGGCAATAACCCTTCTATAATAGATACCCTATGGGGAACTACTAGACAGATTATAGAGACACTGTAGGGAGGCAGCGATCTTAAAGATCCTATAAGATACTTCTACCGCTATGGGTTACTCTAGCTTAAGTAATACGCAGAGAGTATACTATAACACCTCAAACGCTGTATTAAAGAGTTCCCTACCCTCTACTAGCTACCATATAAAACTATCTAATATATAATGGCAACTATATATAAACAGCTACTATAGCGTGCGACGCTACCTATAAGCGTCCTAAGGGACCTCTGGGACCTACCCAATAATAACGCGGAGGACAAATGTGACCCCAATTTGTCAAATATTCTAGTAGGCCTAAGGGACTTACTAAGGGTATTTTTAGGTAGGTGAGCAAAAGTCCTTTAGCGGAACTTAGAATATAATTATATAATTAATCTAGAAGAAGGTAAATAACCGCTAAACCTTCCTATCTACAACCTCTCTTATAAAGAGCTTAAGATCCTATAGGAGTACCTTAACGGCTTACTAGAAAAGGGATAGATATGGCCTAGTAAGTCGCTAGTAGGCGCGCCAATCCTCTTTATCCTAAAACTAGATAGGACTATAAGGCTATATATAGACTATTACAGTCTTAATAAGATTACAATTAAGAACCATTACCTACTACTACTGGTTAGTAAAATGCTGGATTGACTATCTAGGGCGAAGATCTTTATAAAGCTGGACCTATAAGACGCCTATTATAGGCTCCATATTAAAGAAGGGGATAAGTAGAAGACCGCTTTTAAAACCTAATATGGCCACTTTAAGTATATAGTAATGCCTTTTAGGCTAGCTAATACGCCTATAATATTTTAATTGTATATTTATAGAGCCTTAGGGGGACTAGTTGACCGCATATATATTATCTACCTAGATAACATTCTAATCTACTTAGAAGATAAGAATTAGCATAAGTAATATATCCGCAAAGTGCTAGAACGCTTGGATAATTAGGGCCTCTACGCCAAGGCATTAAAGTATATCTTTAACACTAAGCAGGTTAAGTTCCTAGGTTATATTATAACGCCTATAGGTATAGTTATAGACCTAGTACAAGTATAGATAATTTAAGAGTGGCCAGAGCTAGAGAGCTACCAGGATGTTTAAGTATTCCTAGGCTTTGCCAATTTCTACAGGCGCTTTATCTATAACTACTTAGACGTTGCCTAATACCTATCTAACCACGTTACTAAAGCTTCCTAAGACCCAGCCTAAGAAGCAAAAAGCTTAAAGGTAGGAAGAAAGAAAACCAAGAAGGGACTAACTAAATAGTATAAACTATAGACATGGCCCGGAAAGGTCTAGAAAGCCTTTTAGGAACTACGCATAAAGTTTACAGAAGCTCTACTATTGCGGTATTTTAACCCAGATTAGCCACTAATAATAGTTACTAATACATTAAATTTTGCCCTTGCTAGTATCCTACTGCAACCCAATAGGCATCTAGACGCTACCTAGCTCCACTAGAGACCAGTAGCATTTTATAGCAGAAAATTCCAGGGACCTAAAGTTAGGTATTATACCCATAACAAGGAACTGCTTGCTATAGTCAACTGCTTTAAACAGTGGCAACACTACCTTAAGCACATAAGCCATACCACTTATATACTCTTAGATTATTATAATCTACGCTACTTTATAACTATAAAGGAGCTTATACCTTAACAAGCTAGATAGGCAGAGGAGCTTACATAATTTAACTTTAAGATTAAATATAAGCTAGGGGAAAATAACCCTGCTAACGAACCATTATAATAGCCAGACTATGCCAAAGGCTTTAAAACAGGAGAAGGAAAACAGATAATAGATATCTTACTCTCTATATTATAGAACAAGCTCTAGGTATAGGATGCTTAAGCACCCACAGCTTTATATACTAAGTCTTAGGCAGTGCAAACCCTATTAGTCTCCACTAATGTTCTAGCTAGTACCCGGTCTATTGCCAATAAGGGTCCAAAAATACCTAAACAGGACGTCCCTAACATAAGTTCGGAACCTAGTAATACACTACCCTTAATTGCTAAGCTATCCCCTTAAACTAAAAGTAAAGCCATAGAGCAATTGGAACCTAGAGCCCTATAATAACTAAAGGACTTTAACCTTATAGCGGCCTTCCTAACGTATACGCACCAAGAAGTTGCAAGATCTATAGTACTATCTAGTCTTATACTTAGAGCAGTATAAGGCGAAACAGCTTTTACCTGGGAACTATCTAAAAGGTTAACGGATCTCATCTATAAGGTGCAATAGAGGGACGCCTCCTATGCTATCTTTAATACAGAAGTAGATTAGAAACGTAACGGAAAGAAAGCTAAAAGGCGCTAAAATTAGGAACTGGGCCTAATGGGCCTACTGCGTAGAAATGGCAAGGTTTAGGTGCTATAAGAAGTAAATCTATAACAGAAGATCCTTATAAGGAATTATAATAATCCTCTAGGCGGCCACTATAGTTAAGTTAAGATAGTGGAATTACTTTAACATAAATACTATTAGCTAAAGCTTAAGCAGAAAGCAAAAGAGTATATTAGCCACTGTAAGAAGTATTAAGTATACAAAATCTAAAGGCACAAGCTATGGGGTTTACTTAAATTAGTTCCCCCTACCAGTAAGCTATGGTAACATTACACTATGGACTTTATTACGGATCTCCCGCCCTTAAAAGATAGGCAAGGATAAACATACAATTTAGTTCTAGTACTTATTAATAGGTTTTTAACGTACGTCCAATACCTTCCTGTTAATAAGACAATTAATATATAAGCGCTTGCAAACCTAATTAAGGAGAAATGCTTTCTTAAAGTAGATTAACTACACTCCATTATTACTAATAGGGGCAGCGTCTTTATAAGCCAGTACTGGTTAGATCTATACTTTTATTTAAAGATAGACCACCATTATAGTACAGCTTTCTATCCGTAAATAAATAGGCAAACGGAACGCCAGAACTAGGAACTAGAGTTATATCTACAAATATATTTAAACTACCAGTAAGACAATTAGTGTGAGCTACTTCCATATATAGAGTACGCTTATAACTCAAAACAATATACATTATATTAGTTTGCACCAATCTAAATTGCCTATAGCATTTAACTATTGGGATTTAATAGTATACCCAACAATTACTGGCTAAGGCCGCATAATTAATTATAGGATCCTACTAGGAAGTTTAAGGATATCTACTAAAGAGTATAAAGATACCTTAAGAAATAAGAGAAGTAATAGAAGCATGCGAAGTAGAGCCTATAAGATACATAAGAGCAGCAGAGACTTTAGTATAACCATAAACACTAAAATAAGCATTTTGGCGTAGGCAATAGGGTTCTATTACATTTAACAAATATTAAAACCTGTTAACTATTAAAGAAGCTTAATACAAGATACCTAGGTCCCTTTTAAATTAAGGAATAAATTAGCAAGCTAGCCTACTATCTCCAGCTACCCCTATCCATGGCCCATGTACATCTAGTATTTTATATAAATCTACTAGAGCTATGGCACAGACCACCGCTGGAAAAGAACTTCCGTCTAGGCCTAATTAAACACCCTAAAGTAGTGGGCGAGTGGTATAAGGTTAAAGCTATACTACGCTATAAGTCTATTAAGAATAAGCTTTAATATAAAGTTAAATGGCTAGGCTGGCCTACTAAGGACTTTATATAGGAACCAGAGGATTACCTTAATTATTATAAAGATATTCTAAAAGAATATTAGGACTAAGGTCCATAATCTGCAAATTGCAGAAAGCGCTCTAATACTATAGTGTTATTACAACCTATAAAGAAAGCTCGCGGTAGGCTAAGAAAGGCCCTAAAGAGTAAATAGGTTAAATCGGATATAGAACGGACAAGCTTTAGAAACTATAAGGATTGATTAGGGCTATAGCCTAAGGCAGAATAGGTCCTTAGCCTTTTTACGTATATAGCATAGAATTAACAGGGTATTTTGCTAGAATTGCATTTCTATTTATTAGTCTATATTAGGAATAGTGTTCCTATGCCTTCCTAAATACTTTATAAGGCCTTCCTGATTGCTACTATGTATAAGAATTAATCCTAAATACCTAAATTAAAAGCCACTATGCCTTATCCCTAGGTGCAGGATTAGTATCTATTGGCCTACTAAGTGATAGCTAATAGGAATGAGATCCAGATCTAGATCCCTTGGTAAAAGTATAGGCAGGCATAAAAATAGGGGTAGGCTAATAAGGTATAGATAGAGCAGAGATCCTTAAACGCTTAATACTAATATTAGCCCAAACTAGTACTAATGAAGTTCTTAAGGCGTAAGCTTGTAGTTAATAAAGACACGCTTAAGCCTAGAATAAACAGAGACGTTAGCTAGCTAGCAAAGACTAGAACCACTAAGACCTTACTATAGCAATTATTAGTTACCTATCCGCTAGGTACCTAAAGGGTAACCTACCTAATACCGTATTATATTGTGCTCTTTTAAAACTTAACACGTATACGCAAACTCCTTCTTATAGTAAACGGCGACCTTCTTCTTATTACCCCCATCCTTTACTGTCAGAAATTAGCGATGAGGTGCTGACTAAGCTCTAGACACATTGCGAGGTCAAGCTCTGCATGCAATCTATATAGACATCAACCGCATCTACTGCATCACGAATCAATCAATATTCATCGTCTGCGTCATCTCTATCATCAAA